>Ga0182024_10001944_pt1 | contig 52131 bp, 49 predicted proteins | sample P32metaG_FD_120480 | JGI IMG/M metagenome (GOLD analysis project Ga0182024, IMG submission 120480) | Permafrost microbial communities from Stordalen Mire, Sweden - P3-2 metaG (Illumina Assembly) | ecosystem: Environmental > Terrestrial > Soil > Wetlands > Permafrost | place: Sweden: Stordalen... | reverse complement strand
CTTGTCGCCACCACAATTGTAGACGCCCAGCAAACCCCCAGCGCCATCGTCGCGGGCGGCATCTTTCTGACCCGCGTGCACACCCGGCTGCCAGACTTCTTCGAGTAGTCTCTAAAGCATTCACCTTACGTCTCCTCGGGACAAATAGGCTGGGGAGGCTTATGGACCTTCGTTCCGGAATGGTCGATGATGCTCCTGAAGGAGTTCTTCAGCGGTGCAGTTTCGTGACGATATCCTACGGGGCGTGCGACTCTTTCTGATCGCCTTTGCGGCGATATTGATCGGCATCTGGGCTTACCGGATGCTGCGAACTCCGGCCGATGTTCAGGGCGCGACGCAACTGGAAGCTCCGGCCGCTCCCGAAGCGCAGCCTCAGGACCCGGCGCCGGACGCGGCTCCCGTCGCCGACGCTTCTTCCGATTCCGAACCTCACGGTTTAGTCGTTCCTCCGCCTCCTCCGGTTGTTGGACAAGAGCGCGTCACCAAGGTCGCTCGTCCGAAGGTCTCGGTTCCGCCGCCACCGCCGTCGCCGGTGGTTGCGCGGGCGAGAAGGGCTCCGGCGCAGCCCCGGAGAGAATTCGAAACTTCAGAGCCGGGAACTCTGCCCGCCGAGCCGGCCGAAGAATCCGCGGAGTCGAGCCCGTCGGCGCCGGCAAAAGTGGTCGGCTATAAGAGTCTGCTGGAAGTCGATCCGAACCAGGTGCCGATAGATCCGTCTTTATTGGGTCAACCGGAGCCGGAAAAGCCGAAAGGGAACCGCTTCTTCCGGGCTGTAGGGAAGATTTTCCACCCCGGCGGCAAGAAAGAGACCGTGCCGTCGACCTTGCAGCAGCCGAAGCAGTAAAGCGGCGCCAGGGCCCGCGTGAAAAGTCGGTTTGGACCGCTCCTGCTAGTCGCGGCTCTATTTCCAGCCTTGGGGATTCATCAAGATAAACGGAGCCGCGACCAGCAGGAGCGGTTAGCACCCCGGTTTTCGCACTACACCGCCTGGCGAAGCTGCGTTTCCGCGGCCGGCGCCGGAGCGGACATGGTCAGCAGCTTGCGGCCGCGCTTGGTTTCCTGCATCCGTTCGCTGGCCGAGGCGATCGCCTCCTCAATCGATTCGCTGCGCACTTCCACGCCGCCCCAGCTAAACAGGATCTGGAACGATCCGAGCGAGCGGAGCTGGAAATCCCACAACTGCTGGGCGATCTGGCTAAGACGCCTCTGCGCCGATGCGCCGCGCTCCTGCGGATAAATCAGCAGGAATTCGTCATCGCTGCTCTGGGCGGCGAAATCGTTGGGGCCGATCAGGGATTCGACCAGCTCGTGGACCGCTTGGGGCAACTTGCCGTCGGCCTTGCGCGAGGTGTTGACTCCGATCGAAACAACTAAGCCGCTCACCGGCTGGCGGCTCTGCACCAGCTTGTTGAGCACGAATCCGTCCTGGAAACCGGCGGGCAGCGATAGCTCGGCGGCCTGCGTGGAACTCGCCTGCATCGAGGCCTGCATCGAGGAATGATTGGTGGCGGCGACGACTGCGGCCAGCAGATCGTTACTGGCGGCGGGTTTTGCCTCGACCTTCGCGTGGGCGTTGCGGTTCAACAATGTTCCCCAGTCCTTCTTAATGGGCTTCTTTTCTTGAGCGACGACCATCACTCCAGGCTTCGCTTCCGGTTTGGATTCGGCCACCGGAGCGGGTGCAGTGGATCGGGGGCGACCGCCGGAGCCGGCCAGGGCCGCGCCGCGCTCCATGGCGGCGAGGGCATCGGAGTTGACAGTTCGCTTGCGCTCCTTGCCCGTGGCGACGCGCTCTTTCGGCGCGGCCAGCGCTTGCGCGGTGGCAGGAGCCGCGATCTTCTCGGTCTTCGGCGCGCGCTCGACGCGCTCGGCCGGGCGGGGCGTCAGCAGGTGCGAACGCTTCTGCTCCTTTTCCCGGCGGACCTTGAGTTCGATGGTCAGTTCGCGAAGCTGCTCGTTGTTGCCCTTGAGAAAATCGCAGATCAACGCGACGAAGGCGGCGCCCAGGATAACCACCAGGCTGACGAAGATTTGAAGCTGATATTGTCCGAGTTCCATTGCTCTTCGATTCTAGGAATCGGGGTGTTGTGCGGGAATAGCCATAAGTTCCCAAATTGGCTGGTACCCGATTGGGCGTGGGCAGGGACTCCCGTACTAGCCGGGAAAGGTACTATCTTTGAAAGAACTTATGATTTTCCTTCTTTTCTTCGCGAGCCTTACGCAGGATCTGCCGGATGGCCCGGGCAAGGACCCTCTGCTGAAACTTTGCCAGGACTGCCACGATCTGGACACCGTCACCCAGGACAACCGGACCAAAGAGGGCTGGGAAAAGACCGTCGCCAAGATGATCGACCGCGGCGCCGAAGGAACCGACGCGCAGTTCGAGGCGATCGTCAATTACTTGACGAAGAATTTTGGACGGATCAACGTAAACAAAGCGCCAGCCGCCGAAATCGCGCCGTACCTGGGCTTTTCGTCGAAAGAAGCCGAGGCCATCGTGAAGTACCGGGAAAAGAACGGCGCGTTCAAGGATTGGCGCGATTTGAAAAAGGTCGATGGCCTGGACGCGGCGAAGGTGGAGGCGCAGAAGAATCGCATCGGGGTGCAGTAAACACAGTGAATGGCCGCTGATGAACATGGATGAACGCGGATAACAAACTCGTTTTCCATCCGCGTTCATCCGTGTTTATCAGCGGCTAAAAATTGTTTTACTTCACCGCCAGCCACGCCCGAAACAACCCGTCGGGCTCGATTTCCTCCCAGTACGAAATCGGCCGGCTGGATACCGCCGTGCAGTGCTTGGCCAGCAGTTTTTCCAGCTCCGCGCGGCCGAACCAGCGTTCCCAGGCAGGGGTTTCCAGCCGTCCCCAGGCCTTGATGTCCTTATCGATAATCGCGATCCGTCCTCCGGGCTTCACGATCCGGCAAAGTTCCTCCACCGCCTGCGGAATATCCACCGCGTGTTCCAGCGATTCGGTGGCGTAGGCGCCGTCGCACGACCCCGAAGAGAGAGGCAGCGCCGTCATGGCCGCCGCAGCGCGATAAATTCCGGTGGGCACGCGCGCCAGCATCGCCTCTGCGATATCGATGGCGCAGACTCGCGAGGACGGATATTTTTCGCGAATCACGCGCGCGAAACGCCCCTTGCCGCAGCCCACGTCGGCCACCAGTTTGCCGTTCAGGTCGCCCAGGTGATCCAGAACCAGCTTCACATGAAAGATGCGTGGGTCGATGGTCGAAGGATAGTGCTCCTCGGACGACGCGGCTTCATTAAAGAACGCGCGCAACTCGGCGACGGAAGCTGCGCGCGGTTTACGGAATCTGTCGAAAAAATTCACGATAAGTAACCGCTCCCTGTGGTCGCGGCTCTGTAGAACTGTATATTCGATCGCGCTACCGAGCCGCGACCGGAGGAAGCGGTCAGCCTTCTAAGCACGAATGAAGAAGATCGGCAGGCCGGTTTTGTTTCCGTAGTTCGGACGATATCTTTCGGTGTTGTACATGGTCGCCAGGTCCACTTTACGCGGCCCCAGCTTGGGGTCGGGAATCGGAACCATCTGGTAGCAGCCGTTCACCAGCGCGGTCATCAGCCCGCTTTTTCCTTCGAGCACCGCGTCGAAGCCCATGGCGCCGAAGGCCGACGCCACCAGCTTATCGACGAAATCCGGCTCGCCCGAGCGCAGGTCGTAAGTCAGGTCGCTGGCGATGCATTCTTCGCCCGTGCGGTTGCGGATTTCCGTGCCCAGCGCTTCGCCGACGCTGGCTTTCTTGCGATGGCCGTAAGCATCGGGCTCGCCGTATTCCTGCACCGTGTAGCCTTCCCATTCCGCTCCTTCCGACAGCACCAGAAGCGCATAATTGCTGGGGTTCTGGCGCTTGTCGGTCATGACGATCCCGATCAGTTTTTCCAGGTTGACCTTATATTCCGGGATGACGCAGCGGATGGAACTGGCGTAGGCGGTATAAAGCGCGGTGTATCCGGCGTCGCGGCCGAAGACGCGAAAAATCCCCACCCGTTCATGGGACCCGACCGTGGTCCGCTGCCGCTCGATTGCGCTGGTGGCTCGCGTGATGGCGGTCGAAAAACCGATGCAATACTCGGTGCCTTGGACGTCGTTGTCCATGGTCTTCGGAATCGCGATCACCTTCATGCCCAGCTTGTCGAGCCTGGCCGCGTAGCTCAGCGTATCGTCGCCGCCGATGGCGATCAGGTAATCCAGCTTCAGTGTTTCGATGTTTTTCAGCACGCGCGCGGACATGTCGTAAGTCGAGCCGTTTTGCGGAAAGCTCTCCTTAGCCAGAAACGCCGGCAGCACCTTCATTTTCGAAGGATTGGTCCGGCTGGAGTGCAGAAACGTGCCTCCGGTGCGGTCCACGTTGCGCGTGTTGTTGCGGTTCAGAGGCAGGATGTAGCGGGTTGTACTCTCTTTGTCGTCGAAGTTGACGTGGGTGAGACCTTCCCAGCCGCGGCGGATGCCGATGACTTCGCAATCGCTCTCCGTGGCGCGATAGACAACACCTTTAATGACCGAATTCAGACCCGGGACGTCGCCGCCTCCGGTGAGGATTCCAATACGCTTGGTTGGCATAGAAACAACCATTGTAACTGCGCGGGCCGCAGGCGGAACCGCCTGCGCCACCAAAAGCAAGCCACCAGGCTGCGAGGTGGGGCAGGCGGTTTCGCCTGCCGGTTCACTTCACATCGCCGGAGCCAGAGCCATCACTGCCAGCGCCGTGGCCGACGCCGAGATCCACTGGTCGGGGTCGAACGGGAACGCGCTCTGGAAGTACGGCTGCAGCTTCGGCGACCGGCTGCGGACGTACCACGACCCGTCCGGGAACTGAGTTTTCATTAGAAACGCCGTGCCGCGCGCGTAGACCGCGTCGGACGGCTTGAGCAGCCCCTCCTGATAGAGAGCCGCGAGCACCATGCCGGTCGCGTAGGCGTCGGAATCCAGATAAGGCGTCTGCGACCAGCCTCCGTCGGCGTGCTGTTCCTTCAGCAGAGCCTGCGTAGCTGCGCCGATCTCGCGCTCTGAAGCGCCCGCGGCTTTGAGTCCTTTGATGCGCTCGGCGGCTTCATACATCGTCGCCGGATGCGCGGCCAGCAGCCACGCGCGGGCGCGGGCGATGCGCTCGTCGAACTCCGCGCGCCGGGCGGGCCAGCCGTAGGTTTTAAGCGCTCGGATGGCTATCGCGGTACGGGTGATCGCGCCCGTTTCGAGCGGCGGACGCTCATCGCCGAAGAAAGCCCAGGCGCCCGATGGCTGCTGCCGCGCGGCCAGATAATGGACGATCGCGTCGGTAGTCGGCGAGGCCGCCTCACCCAGCGCGATCATGGCTTCGCTCTGCGCCAGGTTCTCGTCGAAATCCCCGCCGCGGCTCACCATCTGCGGGTAGTTCGACAGCATGAAGGGCCGGTTGGCGACCATGGCATCGCTAAATATGCGGTGCAGGCGTTCGTCGGGATTCCGATTGGCCGCGCGCAGGGCGGCGTAGGCACGCGCCATTAAAGGCTGGTGATGGCAGCCGACGCAACCTCCTCCTTCGGGAAAGAACGCATCTCCGGATTTGGTCAACAACGCGGAGGCTCTCGCGACGGCCTCCTTCGGCGTGCCGGGCATAAAGTCCGCGGGACGCGTGGGCGCGGTGAAAGGCTTGCTCGAATGCGCTCCGGCTGCTTTGAGCATGGCGATGATTTCGGGATTCCGGTATTTCAGTGCCCAGTCGAGCACCGATTCGCCGTTGACGTCCTTGGCATTGACGTCCGCACCGGCGTCGATCAACTGGCGAATGCAGGCCAGCTTCGGGTCGTCGGTCAGAATCGCGGCCATCAACGGCGTCAGCTTGCGCTGATCCGCTTCATCCGGATGGGCGCCAGCGCTGAGCAACGCTTTGATCGTAGCCGGAGACGCATCGGGACCGGCCAGAAACAATGGCGTCATGTGAACCAGATTGATGGGACCGTTCTTGACGGCGCCGGCGAAGGTGTTGGCTGCGTTCACGTCCGAACCTGCGTCAAGCAGCACGCGGACGCGTTCCTGGTCCGGGTCCTGAAAAGCGTTCATAAAGGCGGTGAATCCGCCCATATCCTTCTGCTTCGGGTCTGCGCCTTTTTTGAGCAGCAGGCGCAGCATCTCCACATCGCCCTTGAACGCGGCTGTTTGCAGCGCATCGGAACCCAGGGGGCCGATGGCTTTCACGTCCGCTCCTTTTTCGATCAGATAGCGGACTGTCGCCGTATTGCCGTGGACGGAAACGGCAACCAGCAGAGGCGTCATATCGGCCGAGGACTTCGCATTGACGTCCGAGCCCTTATCCACCAGCATCCGCGCTTTCTCGAAATTGTACGCGCCGTAAATTAACGGCGTCACTTCGGATTTATTGCGAGCCTTCACGTCGGCTCCCCGGTCGAGCAGGATGCGCACGGACTCTACGCTGCCATAAAGGGCGGCGTAATGCAGAGGCGTGTTGTTCAGCCGATCCTTGACGTCCACCGGCAGCTTGCGCAGCGTCTCCAGATCGTTGGCGCGAATGGCGCGAAAAATGTCGTCCGCGCTTTGGGCCGGCAAAAAACCGGCCAGACAAGCGGCAATAAGCAAAGCTTTCACAAATTCCTCCATACCGGGCGTTTCCTGATGTTACTAAATTTCCGAGTCATTCGCGCCTTACCCTGGCTTACGAGTCTGTGTGAAAACCGCGGTGCTGACCGCTCCTGCTGGTCGCGGCTCCATTTATCTGGATGAATCCCCAAGGCTCGAAACAGAGCCGCGACCTGCAGGAGCGGTCCAAGCAGGGGTTATAACCCCGTCCCGTCAGGGCGGGGATTCGGCGAGCCCGCTTACTACGCGGGACATGGTCGCGATCCGGCTGCGCGAGTTGGAGTACGATGAATTTCGCTATGCCGTCGAAGACCGGAGGGTCGCGCGTTATGCTCGTGATCGGAGTGCTGCTGATCGCCGCCATTGCTTTCCTTTGGCTGGGACTCCTGGCAAACGCCTCGCACCCCAATTCGAGCGATGCTGCGGGCAACGGCATGTCGGAGGCGTTTGGCGCGATGTTCGCCATCGCGATTTGGGTAATGCTTGCCATTATGCTGATCGTGGCCGGTTTCAATGGCGACATGCCGGTCTGGGCGGCGGCGGTAGCGTTTGTTTTGGTCCCCGCATCGGGCGTGGCGGCGGTGGTGGCCGGAGATCTGATCGTCAAGCTGGACAAGTTGGGCGCGGGCGGGCGCTGGCTGATTGTCGTGCCGGCGCTGGTGCCTCCGCTGCTGATTTTTTACGCCTGCTGGACCTATTTCTCGTCACTACGGGCGGCGATTCCAGGCGGCCTTGCTGGGGGGCTGGTGTGGGGCATCGTCCTGATTCTCTCCATCCTTCCGTGGCCGATGCTGGCGATGAAGAGCCGGCTTCAGCAGACGATGATGGAGGCGCAGCGCGACGAGGCCGCGGAGAATCAAGCCAAATTCGATAAGCTGACGCCCGAGTCTCCTCTCTGGGAGTGGCTGCCCTTCATCGACGATTACCAGTTCCGCACCCAGGTCATCGATCACATCCGGCAGTCGAAAACCATGCAGGCCGACGCCGAGACCATGCTCGACCGCGGCGATTTTCCGCTCCTTCATCTCCGCGAACTGGAGGTCGATCCCACGCCCGGGTTCTGCCAAAAACTGCGCGCGTTCCTGGAGAGAAAAGAGGTTTCGCTGCGCCTGGCGACGCCTGAATCCATGCCCTATAAAGCGATTGCGGGCGAGGTCGACGCGGCCATCAACGCCATGTCGTGGCTGAATCAGAATCACAACGACGTGCGCGATCTGGGCGCGGCCTATCTGGCTCTGGCCCTTTCTTATAAAGGAGGCAAGGACGCCGGATGGAACTTGGTCCAGTTGCGGGAGCTCAGCGAGGGGACGTACTGACTTTTTCCTCTCACATGTCGATTCCGCGACGATAACGCTTGTGTGCAAGACCGAAAAGAACCACGGAGGGGGATCGCTGCTCGTGTCGAGGCCCTATGGAAGGACTCGGCAGGCGCTTCGAAGGTTGCCCGGGCAATGCTCGAGGATATCTCTCCCGGTGGGACGAGGTTTCGGATGGCGGAGTCGGTCGATGTCGGGTCCCCAATGGCGCTTCGCTGGCTGCGGCGCGACTTTTCCGGTACGGTCCGCTACTGCTATACCTCGGGAGCCGACTATGTTCTTGGTTTTCAGAAGGATCCAGGTCAGGACGATTGGCCCCTCGCCGCGCGTCGCCAGCCGAAATAAACCGGAACGCCCGCTACAATCAGCCCCAGTCCGGCAAAAGACGGCCCCGGCTGCGTGATCAACATGTTCGCCAGGAACAGGATCGCGATTCCAAGAAACAATAAGGGGGTCGCCGGATAGCCCCACATGCGGTAAGGGCGAGGCAGATCCGGCTGCGTCCGGCGCAGCACCATGACTGCCGTAATCATGAACGCGTACATCAGCCACAGCGCAAACATCGCGTAGACCACCAGCGTCTCATAGGAGCCGGTCAGGATCAGCACCGCGGACCAGACAGCCTGCGCGGCGATGGCGAATCCGGGCGTCTGGAAGCGCGGGTGGATTTCCGCGAAACGGCGAAAAAACAGGCCATCCCGCGCCTGCGCAAAATATACGCGAGGCATGGTGAGGAAGCAGCCGTTCAGTGTCCCGACAATCGACATGAGAATGATCAGGGAGACCAGCGTGCCGCCCAGCGGTCCCATCACTCGCTCTGCCGTGTCCGCTCCCACATGCGCGCTGGCGGCGATTTCGGGGATCGACAGCACCCGCAGGTACGCCAGATTGGCCAGCAGGTAGACCGAAATCACCACCCCCACGCCCATCGCCAGCGCCAGCAGAACGTTGCGCGTGGGATTACGAATTTCGCCGGCCACCGAGCTCATCTGCGCCCACCCGTCGTAGGAAAGCAGGCACGCGATCAGCGCCACTCCGAAGCTGCTCAGTTTCATCGGTTGCGCGGCGGCAGTGGGCGCGGCGGCCGCATGTCCGAACAAAAATGCGCTGGCGACGATCACCAGAATTCCGATGAGTTTTGCCGACGTGAAGACTTTCTGCACCAGCGCGCCCCAGGTGACGCCGCAATAATTCACCACCGCGAACACGCCCAGCGCGGCGAGGGCGACCACTTTCGACGCCACCGGACCTAAGGTATGGAAATAGGAAACATACAGGCTGAACACCACGCCCAGCCACGCGACTTGCGCCGTTCCCGCGACCAGAAAAATGGTCCAGCCGCACAGGAATCCGGCCATCGGACCGAAGGCTTCGCGCAGGAAAACATACATCCCTCCGGTGGCGGGCATGGCCGCGCCCAGTTCCGCGACCGCCAGCGCGCCGAAGAACGAGACGACTCCGGCAAATACCCAAACGCCCAAGATCGCCGGCGCCGACGTCAGGTTTTGCGCGATCAGATTGGGCACCAGAAAGATGCCGCCGCCGATGGTGATGCCGATCACGATAGCCAGCGCGTCAAACAGGCCGAGCGTGCGGGGAAGTTCCGTTTTCAAAAGACCTCCAGTGTACAGAAAGAGCCGGCAAGAACGCTTAGGGACTCCGCTCCCCTGCGGTCGCGGTTCGGTAGATCAGTGATAACAGGCAGCCCGATTTCGAGCCGCGACCGCGGAAGAAGACTCATTTTGGCCGCTGATAAACACGGATGAACGCGGATTTCTTTATCAGCGTTTATCCGCGTTCATCAGCGGCCAATATTGTTTTTTTGTTTTCTCCGGCAGCCTCGGCCCATAATGGATGAGTTGCCGCCCTTCGAGCCGTTTTTCAAAAACCCGCACATCTCCACCATCGCGGGAAATTTCTGGTCGCGTCCCGACGTCGACCGGCGCTGGCCTGTCGAGGCGGTGATTTATCAAACCGAGCCCGAAGTAAGCGTGCTGGTTCATTCGCAGCGGCCCGACGGCCCGCCGCGCGGCGAAATTATTATGGTCCACGGTCTCGAAGGCTCCAGCGCGGCCGGCTACGCCCGCAGCATGTCCTACGTGGCGCTCGAAGCAGGCTACGCGACGCACCGTTTCAACATGCGCAGCTGCGGCGGCACAGAACACCTGGCGCTGTCGAATTATCATTCCGGCCAGACCAGCGACCTGTTATACGTTCTGCGGGAGCGCCGCAAGAAGACCGGTCTGCCCATCTACCTGGTCGGATTTTCGCTGGGTGGCAACGTGGTGCTGAAGCTGACCGGCGAATTGTCGGATCAGGCGCGAGGCCTGGTTGCGGCGGTGTGCGCCGTCTCGACCCCCATCGACCTGAAAGCCTGCGCGACGGCGCTTGGGCGCCGCGAAAATCTCATCTACGAACAGCGATTCTTGCAGCGCCTGCGGGAGCGAATCCGGCTGCGCCACAAGCAGGCGCCGGAGATTTATTCGCTCGAGCCGCTCAAGAGAGTCCGCACCATTTACGATTTCGACGATTTGTACACCGGCCCGCTATTCGGCTTCGGCAACGCCGACAATTACTACACCACGCAATCGGCGCAGCGGTTTATCGGCAGCATCCGCGTCCCGGCGCTGCTGGTGCAGGCCAAGGACGATCCGTTAATCCCTTTTTCCGTCTACGACCACCCGGCGTTTCGCGAAAACCCTCACTTGACGCTAGTCGTGGCGGAGCACGGCGGTCACCTCGGTTTCATCGCCCGGCACCGGCCGCGATTCTGGCTCGATGGCATCGTGATGGGTTGGCTTGGCGAGCAATCCGTCGCCAGCCCGTCATATCCCAGCAATGCCACCCGATGAAGAAAACGCTTGGCTTCCAGATGGACGCGGAATGCATCCCGTTCCAGGATCTCCTGCCCCAGCAGGGCAAATCGTTGTTCGAAGCTGAGCGGCTGCTGGCTGCACTCCCTCAGCATGACGAACGTCTTGTCCGCCTCGCGAAGGTAGGTTTCCGTAGCCGCGGCACACTCCGCGAGCGAAATCATAAGATCCGTGCGATTCATCCGAATGCGACCTTTTAACCCTTCTCCGGACCAACAGGTAAACCATGCTCGCATCCTTCGCCGCGCGGCGCTATGCTGTTTTGCTCATACTGAACAAATAACCGCCGGAACTCGTATCCTGAATATACAGTGCAAAGTCAGGCATCTTTCCTTGAAGCCGCCAGTGTCGCGTTCGATTCGCTGCGATCCAGCAAGCTGCGCAGTTTCCTCACCCTGCTGGGAATTATCCTCTCCACTACCACGCTGATCGCGGTGATGAGCGTGATTCACGGCATGGACGTGTACATCGCCAACAGCGCTTCTTCGATGGGCACCGACGGATTCCGCGCGGTGCGGATGGCCTTCGTCGGGCGCCGCGATCCGAAGGCGTTTTTGAAAGCGCTGCAACGCAACCCGCAACTTTCGACCGAAGAGTACGACTTCGTCAAAAGCCGCGTAACGCTGTCGCGCGAAGTGGGCATTCTGGTCAACCGCGGCGCGAAATTGACCTATGGAACGGACCTCGTCGATGGCGTGCAGGTGATCGGCGCGACGTCGAACTGGGGGGTGATGACGAATTCGCAGGTCGACTCCGGCCGCTTCATCACCGACGTCGAAGATCGCCGGCACCTGAACGTGGTCTTCCTGGGCGCGGATTTCAAGGAACGTTTCTTCCCCACCGTCGACCCGATCGGCAAGAGCATTGGCATCGACGGGATGCCTTTCGAAGTCATCGGCGTGGCCAAGGCGAAGGGCAGTGTGTTCGGACAATCGCAGGACAATTTCGCGGCGATTCCGGCCGAAACCTATTTCAAGATTTACGGATCGCGCCAGGGCATCAGCTACGCGTTCTTAGCGCAGGACCGCAGCCAGTTGGAACAGGCGCAGGACGAGGTCCGTATGCTGATCCGCTCCTTCCGCCATCTGCGCCCTCAGGAGGACGACACCTTTGGCCTCGTCTCCTCCGATACGCTGGTATCGGCCTGGGATCAGTTGACCGGCACCATCGCCGCGGCGGCGGTAGGCATCGTCAGTGTGTTCATGGTGGTGGGCGGAGTGGTGATCATGAACATCATGCTGGCCGTGGTCAGCGAGAGGACGCGCGAAATCGGCGTGCGGAAGAGCGTCGGCGCGCGGCGCAAGGACATCCTGAATCAATTTCTAGTCGAATCGTCGATGCTGTCGGCGATGGGAGGGTTGATCGGCGTCAGCATTGCATGGACGGTCGCGGTTATTGTGCGCAATTTCACGCCGGTGCCCATGGAAGTGCCGTTGAACGCGGTGGTGATCGGGGTGACGCTGTCGACCGCGGTGGGACTTTTCTTCGGAATTTATCCGGCGCGAAGAGCGTCGCGGCTGGATCCGATTGTCGCGTTGAGGTCGGAGAGTTAGAGTGTCGCAACGCAAATTCAGTACGTCTGTCCGCATGCCGACGCATGGCGGCTCAGTGTCGGCATTGGGCCGCGACCGTGAGGGAGCGGACAGGTGGTACATCGTCTTATGAAACTATTCCTCTCCGTCGTCAGTCTCGCTCTCTCTACTCTGCGCGAGAATAAAGTCCGCTCGTTTCTCACCGTCCTCGGCGTGATTATCGGGGTCGGTACGATCGTCGGCGTGGGCTCGATTCTGGCCGGGCTCGACGGCGCGGTGACGGGTTTGATCCGCAGCATGGGCTCCAACACAGCCATGGTTTTCAAGATGCGCATGATGGGGGCTGGCCGCACCACGGAAGAGTTGCAGCGCAAACCCATCACCTACGAAAATGCACTGGCGATCGAAGAGCGCTGTCCCTCGGTCCAGCACGTGAGTCCTTATCTTCTTCCGCCCAATGTCATGCGCGGCGCCGTCGATCGCGTGCGCTACAAAGGCAACGACTACGCCGGTCCGAATCTGTTCGGCAGCGACGAGGAGTACGCCCAGGTGAGCAATGTCGAGATGCTGGCCGGCAGGTTCTTCACCGATTCCGAGAGCCAGCATCGCATGCCCGTCGTCGTCATTGGCGAGGATATCTGGCGCGCCATGTTCGGCCTGGAAAGCGCCCTCGGGAAAAATATTGAAGTCGATGGCCACGAAGTGGAAGTGACCGGTGTGATGAAGCGTCCCACGGCCTCGATTCCCGGCCAGGATGACAATCGCATCATTCTGCCGTACTTCACTATGCGAAAAATGTTCCCCACGGCCAATGAACACCTGCTGATGGTGCAGGCCAAGGAAGGCAAACTCCCGGCCGCCATCGACGAGCTGAGCGTGGTCCTGCGCCAGCAGCGTCATGTGCCTTTGACGGCGTCCGACAATTTCGCCGTCTCCACCGCCGATCAAATGGTGGAACAGTTCCGCGCGCTCACTTCGGTCACCGCGTTGGTGATGGTGGTGCTCAGCTCCATTGGCCTGCTGGTCGGCGGCATCGGCGTCATGAATATCATGCTCGTCTCGGTTACGGAGCGCACGCGCGAAATCGGAATCCGCAAGGCCATCGGCGCGCGGCGCAGCGACATTATCCTTCAGTTCCTCACCGAAGCCGTCGTGCTGACCGGCCTGGGCGGCATGTGCGGCATGATCGCCGGATACATGATCTCCTTCGCCAGCCGGCTGGCCTTCCCCACACTCCCGTCGAGCGTCCCTCTCTGGGCCGCCGGACTGGGCCTCGTCGTCTCGATCGGCATCGGACTTTTCTTTGGCATATGGCCGGCCAGTAAAGCCGCGCGCTTAGATCCGGTGGAAGCGCTCCGCTACGAATAAAGTTTTCCTAAGTAACTCCTCAAAACAGCATAAGAATCGGGCCTTTTCGCGCCATTCTTATGCCTTTTTTACGGCCAGGATCTTATCGTGGTTAGGTATGAAACCAATTTTCATGGCGCCGTTTGCGAGGGTCTGGGCGGCGATCCCTTTTCTGTTTGGAGCCCTTTCGTTCGGACAGGGCATCGGCCTTGTCGGCGGCATCGCCCGCGACGCCGCCAGCGGGAAGCCTTTAGCGGAAGCGCAGATTAACGCGCATAACCTGGATAAGGGAACGGATAACGCCACCGTAACTGGAGCGGACGGAGTTTTTACCTTTACTCATCTGGAACCCGGCTCGTACGAAGTCGCGGGCACCAAGAAAGGATTTAGAAAATCCTCGGTACACGTGGAAGTAGCCGCCGCCCGTGCAGCGGGCGTGGAACTTCCCTTGCAACTCGCGCCGGAAGGGACTGCTCCGGCCGCAGATCGAGAAGCGCAACTGCTCGATCGGATTGAAAGGCTGGAAAAGCGCCTGGCCGCGGTGGAGGGAAATAGCGCCAGTGCAGCGCCTAAGCCCGTTGCGGAGATGGCGTCGGTGAAGCCTCCTGCCGCTGCTCCGGACCCTGCGCCGGCCGCGCCCACAGTCCCGATGGCCGCCGCTGCCGCTCCCGCGCCTCCCGCTGTCGATCTGCAGACACCTTTCGCCGACTACGATTGGACGTGGCTGAACGGAAACTCGCGCCAGCACGATACACCCCTCGACACGAAGTATTTCAGCCCCGAGTTCCGGGCCGATACGTTCTATGGCGAGGATTTCAACCAGCCCAAAGACCACTCCATGGGCGGTTCGAGCGAGGTTTTCCGCAACAATGAAGTGCAGTTGGAGGATCTATCCATCGGCGGCGATTTCCACGTCGGCAATGTGCGCGGCCGGGTCCTGATGTTGTTCGGAATGTTTTCCGCCACCACGGTACGCAACGACGCCAGCCCCGCGGTGGGCCAGTGGGACGTTCGCGCGGCCTACAAGTACGTGTCGGAAGCCTACGGCGGATACCATTTCAACGTGAACCACGGGCTGAACGTCGACGCCGGCATTTTCGTGTCCTACGTCGGCCTGTTCAGCTATCATAACTTCGATAACTGGGCCTACCAGCCCTCCTACGTTTCGTCGAACACTCCGTGGTTCTTCAACGGCGTGCGGGTGCAGTGGTTCCCCACCCATCATTTGAAGATTGAGCCCTGGTTTATCAACGGATGGCAGTCGTATAACAGGTTCAACGGCCATCCGGGAATTGGCGGACAGATCAAATGGACTCCTAAACCCTGGCTCGAAGTCCTCGGCAATCAGTACGGGGTCGGCGACGATAACATCGGCCTGCCGAATCGCGGACGATACCACACCGACGACAGCGTCGAGGTCAAGTATTACGACAAACCAAAAGAAGGCAACGGCCTCGACAAGATGGCCTTCACTCTGACCGGCGACGCGGGATGCGAAACCGGGGAAGGAGTGACCTGCCATGGAGGACATGGCCCTTATGACCCAGTGACCGGAAAAGGAGGCCCGAAACAGTCCTTCCTGGGTTATATGGCGTACAACCGCTGGTGGTGGCACAAGGATTTGTACGCCTTCACACTCGGCGGCGGCCAAATCAACAATCCGGGGCGCTATCTGGCGCTGGTCCTGCCGATCAATGGCGCGGACGCCATCTCCGGTACGCCGTATTTCCCGTCGTATCCGGGAGCTCCGTTTAAAGCATACGACGGCACCGCCACGTTCGACTGGATGCCGAGCCAGTTCTTCACCTTCCGGACGGAGTTTGGATATCGCCACACCAACGTCCCGTATTGGTCGGGCCGCGGCGGCATCACGCCTCCGGGAGGCAATAATGGTTCTCCCGCCGATTTCGTCTGCGCTACCGGCGCTTCATCGGGGCAAACCATTCTGGCGGCGGCCGAAGCCGCCTGCGGAGGGGGACGCAGCAGCGTTTGGTACCCCGATCTTCGCGAAGGACAAGCGCTGTTGAACTTCGCGATCATGGTCAAGTTTTGACATGAAGCTGTTGCTTACAGTGCTGCTGCTTTCGGCAGCCGATCCTTCCTGGAAAGGCAAACCGGTTTCGGATTGGACCGAACAGGACGCCCGCCAAATCCTCACCGATTCCCCGTGGGCCAAGCCGGTCACCGCCGGGCTTACGCGCATTCAGACCGAGGATGAACGTCGGGAAGGAGGCGACATGGGCCAGCCCCACGGCGTGGGCGTCGACGGAATGAAGCGAGCCCCAGGGTTCGTCAGGCTCGCGGTCCGTTGGGAGACCGCCTTGCCGATCCGCCTGGCCGAGCTGAAAGCGCGCGTAATCGAGCCTCCGACGGTGGAAGGCGAGGGCTATAAGATCGCCGTGTACGGGATCCCCGGCGCATTTCTGAAAGGCGATCCGCTGACGCTGGGAAATCCTCTCAAAAAGCTGGCGGCGCTCAAACGCGAAGGAAAAAAGGACGTCAAGCCGTCGAGCGCCGAAGTGTTCCAGAGGCAGGACGGCATGGTGGTGGTCTACCTGTTTCCCCTTTCCGCCGAGATCAGCAGGAAAGACACGGTTATTGACTTCGAGGCGGTGATCGGCCGAATCGTTCTCAAACAATCCTTCGACCTCCAACAGATGCAGTTCCAGGGCAGACTGGAACTCTAAACCGGCAGCTCAATCTCCACCAGCAGCCCCGGCGACGCGTTCGATGCCCGCAATTTCCCCTTGTGCAGCTCCACCGCGCGCCGGGCAATGGACAATCCCAGCCCCACGCCTCCGCTCTTCCTGTCCCGATCCTCGTCCACCCTGTAAAACGGATCGAACAGCCGCGGCAGAGCCTCCTCCGGCACTCCCGGCCCGTAATCCCGCACGCGGATCCTGGCCCATCCCCCGCCGTTTTCGAGCGCGACCTCTACTTTCGATTCGGCCGGCGCGTAGCGGACCGCATTGCGCATCACGTTCTCGATGGCGCGCCGCAGCAGTTCTATGTCTCCGTCGAGCGTCACCGCTCCCGCCGATTTCAGCTCCAGTGTGCAGCCCTGCCCCCGCGCCTCAATCGCGCAATCGTCCACCAGTTCTTCCACCAGTTCGTCCAGCCGCAGCCGCTGGGTCTTCATCCGCGACGGTTCGTGCTCCGTGCGCGTCACCTCCAGCATCTGCTTGATCAGGGAGTTCAGCCGGTCGGCTTCTTTTTGAATCCGGTCCAGCGGCAGCGCGCCCAGATCGTCGGTGCGCGCCAGTTCCACCGCCACGCTCAACCGCGCCAGCGGACTCCGCAATTCGTGCGAGATGTCAAACAGCAGCCGCCTCTCCGCCGCCAGCAAGGTCTGGATGTGATCCGCCATGCGGTTGAACGACGCCGCCAGGTCGCCCAGCTCGTCCTTGCGCGATTCCTCGGCGCGCGCCGTCAAATCGCCTCTTCCTAAACGGTCCACGGCCGCGCGCAGCCGCCGCACCGGCGCCGTCAAATAATGCGCGAATGCGTAGCACAGCAGCACCGTCAGCGCCAGCACCAGGAAATGCGCCGGTTGCAGGAACCAGAAAAACCAGTTCTCGCGCACCAGGACCAGGCAGTAGCGATCGTCGATGGATTTGCGCGCGAAAATATGCGAGCGGAACGAAAACGGAGAATGGACCAGGCCCACCGCATAAGGCAACATGTCGGCGTGAGATTCTCCGCTCAGCAGGTCCACTCCCTTGTCGTCGAGCAGCATGGCTTCGGACGCGTGCGTCACTTCTTTGAGGCGATCGAGCGCCCCGCGCAGCTCCTCGGTCCCGCCGCTCTCCCAGGCATGACGCGCTTCCCGGACTTCCAGGCTCAACAGCATGGAAAAAGGCGCCTGCCGCGAGGAGCCCGCGTCGTAGGTCAGCGCGCTGGTCAGCACCGTAGCCGCAATTGTCACCAGGATGCTGACCACGAACCAAACCAGAATTTTCGCAAACAGCGAGCGCATCGCTCCAAGTGTACTGCGGGAGTATATCGCAGGGTGTTTGAGGCCGCCCCTTTATGCGGCCGTTGAGCCCCATGCGGTTTGGACCGCTCCTGCTAGTCGCGGCTCTGTTTCGAGCCTTGGGGATTCATCCAGATAAACGGAGCCGCGACCAGCAGGAGCGGTCAGCGCCGCGGTTTTCACACAGACTCAGACGCATGGGGCTCGACGCTACTAATCTTCCGGCCGGCAGAACTGATAGCCCACCCCGCGCACCGTCTTGATCAGCGTCCGCTCGCCCTCCAGCTTCCTCCGCAGATGACTCACATGCATGTCGATCGAGCGGTCGAACGGCGTCGCCTTGCGATTATACATGCTCTCCGTCAGCGCGTCGCGCGAAACCACCCGGCCCGCCGCGCGCATCAACACTTCCAAAATGTCGAACTCGAGCGTGGTCATCTCGATTTCCTGCCCGTCGCACGTCACGCTGCGCGCACCGGGATCGATGGTGACGCCGTTGGTCTCCAGCCGGCCTTTTGACGGCGATTGCGCGCGCCGCAGAATCGCCCGGATGCGCGCCACCAGCTCGCGCGGGTTGAAAGGCTTGGCCAGATAATCGTCGGCGCCCAGCTCCAGTCCCACAATGCGGTCGACGTCCTCGCCCCGCGCGGTCAGCATCAGCACCGGAACGCGGCTCTTGGCGCGCAGCTGTTTCATCACCGCGAAGCCGTGGAGCGAGGGCAACATCAAGTCCAGCACCACCAGCGCGAAATTCCCCTCCAGCGCCAGTTCCAGGCCCCGCGCGCCGTCGTGTTCCGAGACCACGGAAAATCCTTCCCGGGCCAGGAATTCGGTCAGCAGCGCGCACAACTCCGCGTCGTCGTCGATAATCAGCAGTGGAGTCATGTGAGGCATGTGTCGTCAGAAGCCCAGAATTCGATCGAGATCCTTGCGCGCATAATACCGCCCATGCGTGAATACAGCCTGCACCTTGCGGACGTTCCGGATATCGTCCAGCGGATTCGCATCCAGCAATACCATGTCCGCTAGTTTACCTTTCTCGACGGCGCCCATCTGTTGTTCCGCTTCGAAAAACCGCGCCGGAGCGAGCGTGGCCGCCTCCAGCGCCTCCTTGGGCGTCAATCCGGCCTCCACCAGTTGCTCCAGTTCGTCCTGTAATGCCGCGCCCGGCGCGACGTATGGATCGCCAGTGTCCGTGCCCGCCAGAATCTCCGTCTTCGCTTTTTTGGCCAGCGCGACCAATCGATAAATTCGCCAGATCTGCACCTTGAGCGACGGCTCGTCCGAAATGTCGGGCCAGGTGTCGCGAATCGACGCCGGGATCGATTGAAGCCGCGCGTCGCTCATCAGCTTCGTGTCGTCGATGTGGGACATGCGCAGCCACAGTACCAAAGTTGGCGAGACCCGCGTTCCGGTGAGCGTGCAGCGCTCGAAAAACTTCACGGCTTCTTCTTCGCTGGAAACCGATTTCGTGATGCCGAACATGTGCTCCAGGCTCTTCTGCCTCGCCTCTACCGCCTCCTGCGCGGTGACGGTCGAAGGAATGTGCCCCACCATGCGCAGGTCCCAGTGCCTTGCCTGCTCGGCCAGCGCGAAGTACGCCTCGCGCGGCAGCCGCGACAGAACTTTGATGAAGTCGACGTCCATTTTATAAAGCTGGTCGAACGCCGCGCGCGCCTGGTCCGCCGTGCGCGCGACGAGAAGCGGCAGCTTCGGGTCGTTCGACGCGCCCCCATCCACCGGAGGCCCGCTGGTGATGATATGCGGACCGATGGCCGAGCGTTTTTCAATTTCATCGCGCCACTCGGAAACCTTCGAAAAATCGCTGCCCATGTCCTGCACGCCAGTGACGCCGAAGGCCACGAATAGCGGCAGATACTGCTTGTAGTAAAGATGGACGTGCATGTCCCACAGGCCGGGGATGAGAAATTTATCCTTCCCCGCGACGATCTGCGTCCCGGCCGGAAGCGGAATGGAGGCAGCCGCGCCGACGCGCGAGATTTTCCCTTCCTCGATCACCACCGTCATGTGCGGCCGCGCAGTGCCCGTGGCGACATCGATCACCGTGACATCTTGAATCGCAGTACCGCCGGCAAGAGGAAGCGCCAGCCAGAAAAGAAATCTCACAGTTCCATTGTAGGGAAGGGCAGCATATCGCCTCATGGGTCAGCGTGGCGTTATTTCCGATGAATCCCCAAGGGCTCGAGACAGAGCCGCGACCAGCAGGAGCGGTCCAAGCCGACTTTTCACACAGACTCTGACGCATGGGGCTGACTTCTAGTGAGCCGCGACCACGGGGAGCGGAGGTTTCGATGCCCCTACTGCATAAACGCGCAGCGCACGCCCTTCGCGATCTGCTCCGCAAACTCATCCTCCACCGCGAACATGTCGCCATGCGCGCAGTCGAACGATCCCGCCCACGCATGCAGCCCGTCGCTCGAACACACCAGCTGCGAATCGCATCGGAACCGCTCGCCTGCCTGCCGCACGCTGCCTTCAAGAATCCATTCGACGTCCCCCGCGCGATCCTTGAACCGGAAGACCCGCACCCCGCTCGACGCGGCCAGTCTTGCAATCAGCCTGGTGGTCAGCCCGTCGCTGAGCGCGTGGCCCGAAAACGGCAGCACCGCAACCGACCTCTTCGCCCCGCCCCGCGGCCTGGTTTCGAACTTCGGTAGATAGCCTCCCTTGGGCAGGCGGATTTCGAGCGCATCCTCGCGCCCCGCGCCCGCATAGTATTCGGCCAGCTTGCGGCGCAGCCTGCGAGCCTCCACCCTCACCACCGGGTCGGCCCCGGCATCGTAATCGGCCGCACGGCCGAACACTCCCATTCCAATCAGCCTCTCCTTCGACCCTCCATCGCGACCCGACAGCGCTTCCCTCACCGCGAAGCGCAAAAAGCGCAGCAGTTGCGGGCACTTTCGAAATTCCTCGCTCGCGGAAATTCGTTCCAGTTGCTTTTCGATGACGGTCACAGTTCCTGTTCCTGAATTGGACGGGGCCCGCGCTGGAATGTTTGGAAACATCGGGTAATCCATAGGTACGCAGTTCCGCACTACTTGTTCACACTTGTTGGACGCCTCCAAGTAAAACATTCTGAGGTCATCATGAGTATCCTTCATTTGGTCGTTTTCGGCGCAGTGTTCGCCATCGGACAGAATCTGGGGCAGCTTGCCGCGGAGCGCCAGGCCGCCGATGATTTCGCGGGCGCCGAGCGGTTGCGCCGCGAAGCTCTTCGCCTGGCGGAACAGGAGTATAGGCCGGACGATAAGCGGCTAGCCGCGCCTCTGACCGATCTCGCTTTATCTCTCCATTTTGAGGGGCGGGATGCGGAGGCAGAACCTCTGGCGCGCCGCGCGGTTCTGATCGCGGAGCAATCGGGCGGCCGGACGCTGCTGGGAGCGACCCTCAATGGACTCGGCGTCGTGCTGGCGGGCGAAGGCCAACGGGCCCGCGCGGAACCGGTATTGCGGCGCAGCGTCGCGCTTCTCGAAGAGACCAGGGGCGGAGATTCGTTCGAGGTGGCGCAGGCGACCAATAATCTGGCGACGCTCTACGCCGATACACATCAGTACCCGCAGGCGGAACACGAAATGGCGCGCGTGCTGCCGGTTTACGAAAAACATCTCGGCCCGCAGCACCCCCTGTACGCGATGGCGTTGAACAATATGTTTACAATTCTGTATCAACTACATCGCACTTCGGAAGCCGAGCCTTATTTGCGCCGGGCGCTGGCCGTTGGCGAGAGAGCGTTTCCGGACAGTTTGAATATGGCAAGGCTGTGGCAAGGCCTGGCGGCGCTCGAGGTTAGCCGCGAAAACAATAAGGAAGCGGCCCGGCTTTTGGAAAAGGTGATTGCCACCGAAGAAAGGCTGCTGGGGCCGCAGCATCCGGAACTGGCGCAGGCGCTGGAAAACTACGCCGGCGTGCTGCGCCATCTGCACCAGAAAAACGAGGCCAGAAACGCGCACAATCGCGCGCTTTTGATACAAAAATCCCTTTTAGGCGACGTTAAATAGATGCTTTCGGCGCTCCACCCATTCCTCGCTGCTGCACAGCCTGGGGCCGACCTCGATCAGCCTGGGCAGCAGATAGAACAGGGCGGTACGCGTCCACGGCTCCCCGTCGCGCGTGCGATAGCCGCGATCGTTGATCCGCTGCGCCGCCAGCGATAACGGCCCGTCCTGCACCAGCACCTCCAGCATCAATAGGAGGACCTGCACCTCGTCCGGATTTTCCTCCAGGCGCCGGCAGTCGCTGGCCACGCGCAGCCCAAAGGGAATATCCTCCACCGGCGGACCGGCTTTCTCTGCGCCGCGCTCCCATTCGACGGCGACCAATCTCCATCCTTCGGCCAGTTTTTCGACAAAGTAATCCGCTGTGGGCGGCGTTGTGACGAAATCGCGTACACGCTCCAGTTTTGGCATGCCCATCGGCGAGCAATCTTGATGCCAGCATAAGTCCAGTAGTCGCAATGGGATTTACCGAGCGACTGTTCGCTGCTGGGAATGGCTGTTCCTTTGTTGACAATCCCCTCCATTGCTGTCGGGGTTCCACTGGGCCAATGGAACCCCGACCGTAATGGAGGGGATCATGACACCATAGAAAAAGATGAAACACTTTCTTTTCCTGGCCGCCGTGGTCGCGCTGGCGCAATCCACCGATATTTCCGGCGAACGAATTCGCGCCCACGTAAAATTCCTGGCCAGCGATCTTCTCGAAGGCCGCGGCGTCGGCGCGCGCGGAGGCGATCTGGCGACGGAATATATCGCCGCGCAGTTCGCCCTGGTAGGCGCGAAGCCTGCGGGCGACGCCGGGACGTATTTCCAGAACCTGACGCTGGTAGGCGTCAATCCGCAACCGTCCAGCACGCTGAAGGCGGGGTCCGTCTCGTTCCGCTGGCTCGACGATTTCGTCGGAGTCACCTATCAGCAGAAAACGGACGCGGCGTTCGACGCCGACGCGATTTTCGTCGGCCACGGCATCGTCGCGCCGGAATACCAGTGGGACGATTACGCCGGTGTCAACGTGAAGGGCAAAGTTGTCGTCCTGTTCACCAACGAGCCTCCTTCGAACGACCCCAAATTTTTCACGGGGCGTGCGCTGACCTACTACGGCCGCTGGACCTATAAGTACGAGGAAGCGGCGCGCCACGGAGCGGTGGCGGCGATCATCATTCATACCACGCCGACCGCCAGTTACGGCTGGGATGTGGTGCGCGGATCCTGGGGTCGCGAAGACAGCCAGGTGAAACTCGCGCCGGGCGAACAGCAACTGGCGCTGGCCGCGTGGGTTACTAAGGATGCCGGAGAAAAACTGGCGGCTACGCTGGGTCAAAGCGTCGACGAACTTCTGAAAATGGCCGACACGCGCGGGTTCAAAGCGATGCCGCTGCCGATGCGGATCTCGGGCAAGGCTCCGGCGAAGGTGCGCGAGATCCGGACGAGGAACGTGGTCGCGAAAATCGAAGGCAGCGATCCGCGTCTGAAAGAAGAGGCGGTGATTTTCAGCGCGCACTGGGATCATTTAGGGATCGGCGATCCGGTGAACGGCGACGCCATCTATAACGGCGCGGCCGATAACGCGACGGGCTGCGCGATGATCATGGAAATCGCCAGGGCGTGGGCGGGACTGCCGGAGAAGCCGAAGCGGTCGGCGATTTTTCTGGCGGCGACAGCCGAGGAGGCGGGGTTGCGAGGGTCGGAATACTACGGCCAGCACCCCATTGCGGCTCCGGCTGGAAAGACGGCGGCCGATATCAATCTCGACATGTTCATGCCGTGGGGAAGAACTCGCGACGTGAACGTAACCGGCGCGGAGCGAACGACGCTCTATCCGGTCGTCGAAGAGGCCGCGAGGCGATTCGGATTGACGATCATGCCCGATCCGAGGCCGGAAGCGGGGACGTATTACCGCTCCGATCATTTTTCATTTGCGCGGGTAGGGATTCCGTCGTTTTCGATCGACCAGGGAATCGATTTACTCGGCAGGCCCGCCGGAACGGGCAAGCGGTTATTCGACGAATTCGAGGACAAACACTATCATCAGCCCTCGGACGAATATCACGACGATTGGGACTTTACAGGGATGGAACACTATGCGCGGTTCGCGATGCTGATCGGGGTGAATACAGCGAATTTGTCGAAAATGCCGACCTGGCAGGCGGGCGACGAGTTTCTCGCGGCTCGCGAGGCCAGTGTGGTGAAATGAATCGCCGAGAATTCGTAATCGCTGCCGGCTTCCTGCCTTTCTTCGGCCGACGCGACCGCGTGACAATGGCCGGGATCGCGTTTCGCGTAGTGCGCCGGGGATCGTCGCCGCACCGGTATCTGCATATTCACGGGAACGAGACGACGGCTCGGGACGTCGCGATGGAGCAGGTGAACGCGCACGGAGGGACGGCTCTGCTGGTTCAAGGTAACGAGCGCTACGTCCCCTTGCGCAGCGGCCGCATCGATCCAAACCGTATGTTTTCGACCGAAGGCGCGTCGAAAAATTTGCGCATGCTGAATCCGAAATGGTCGGAGGCGCAGATCGCCAACGGCGCGCTGGCGTTGTCGAAGGATCGCCACAAATTCCTAAAGGCAATCCGCCCGCCCGCCGGAGGCCGCATCGTCGCGCTGCACAACAACAGCAATGGATATTCGGTGGAGAGCGAAGTCGCCATCAGCGATAAAACGTCGCTGAACGATGCAAAAAATCCCCACGAATTTTTCCTGGCCACGGACCCGAGGGATTACGAAAAACTGGCAACGTCACCATTCAACGTGGTGCTGCAAAACACCGCGCCGAAGGATGACGACGGGTCGTTATCAAGGCTCGCGGCCAGGCTGGGGATTCGTTATGTGAATCTGGAGTGCGGTTTAGGCAAGATCGAGCGGCAGAGGGAGTTGTTGGGGTGGCTGGAAGAAAATCTGGCGTAAACCGAAAAACCCCGGACAGGCGCAGTTTTCTTGCTGGCTCTGCATATCGGCCATGTTAAACTGCGGTCTAGAGATGGCGCGGAATTTCAAGATCGTGGTGGAGCAACACTCCGACGGCTTCGTCGCCTACCCTCTGGGCATGAGGGGAGTCGTGGTCGGAGAGGGCGAGAGCTTCGAGGAAGCGCTCGCTGACGTTGAATCCGCCATACGATTCCACATTGAGACCTTCGGCGACGAGGATCTCGGCGACGGTTCGCCCGTGATCGAAGCGTTCATTGCGGAGACGACGCTCTCAGCCTGATGGCGAAGTTTCCCGTCGATGCCCCGAAAGCGAAGGTTATCGCGACATTTCGGGCCATCGGATTCCAACTCGTGCGGGAGGCCGAGCACATCGCCATGAGACGACCACGCGCGGATGGAGGGTCGGATGTGTTGACGATGCCGAATCACGCAAAGATCAAGGCCTCCACCCTGCGGACGATCCTGACACAGGTGCGCATCGAAAGGGATGAGTTTCTGCGGGCCTACGACGCATCATAGATGCGAACGGAACGAAGGGTCGTTGACCCGGGTTTCCCGTTGAGCCGGTTTCTCATCCGGCGAAAGGCATTCTGGGGATCGAGGTGTTTGTGGCATCGTTCTGTTGCGACGACTGCGAGCGCATATCCACAACATTTAGCATCCACGTATAGCGCCCGACAAACTTCAGAATCGGGACATATTTTTTGTCCTGGCCTTCTGGGCAAAGCAGTACCAAGAGCAGAACGCCCTTAGGATGATCGATGTACAGCGAGTACTCCGGTCCTTTGTACCCCGCATGAATATAGCCGACACGAAACAAAGTTTTCGCGGGGTCTCGGTCCGCGGAGCTCAACCGTTCAAGCTGAGGTAAGCGCTCAAATGTTGCCGTCGGATGCTTTTCTAAAATCCTACGCTCGTGAAGTTTCGCCATTGCTTCCATGGTCGGCGCTTCGTGCCATTTGAGCACAATCTTGCCATAAATGAACGCTCGATCAGCCAGGGCGAAATCGCGCGCGTGGCCTAACGGATACATCGCGAAGTGGGGCGCCCCGAGTTGGTCGTGTCGCGGCTCGTTATCGAGAACCCAGGTGCTGGGCGTAACGACAAGCGCGCCGACCTCACCCTCAAATGGGAGAGCACAGTCGAGGCCCTGATATTCAGAAAGCTGCTCAACGGAGAGTATCCGCAAATCGATATCGCGAGAGTCGCGCTCAGCACGCTTGAGCGCTGTCTTTGAGTAGCCGCGGGTTGTCATGATTACGCCCTTACTAACTCGGAGGTCATGCAGCATTCCGAGAACCCGTTCTACATCGTTGACGTTCACCTTGCGGTGGTAACACTTGCAGTCCACAGCGATTGTGAGTTTGAGGTCCGCAACGCTTCGTTCGATTAGCACATCTACCTGTCGTGGTTCGCCAGAGATGACTCCGGTCAGGCGTACATTCTGTCGAACGTTGGTTCCTGGCATCAACCTCTCAAAGGTCCCGGCTACATAGGCCTCGTATTGTTTCCAATCGAGTTTTTCGAATGATTTGGGGTTGCCCTTAGGAAAGTTGCTGTCGGCAGTAAACGAGAATTCCATAATTCGCCTCGATTGTCTCTCTGGTGGCGGATAAACGCAAACGCGTGACAATTGGAAACAGCCCCCGAATCGACTGCTCGGCCCGAAAGGGCGAATAAACGGCGTAACTATAGCAATCTAAAAAAGGTTCTTGCAAACGCACCGACCTTCGTTTACACTCTTCGAAGTGGATTAAAAGGGAGCGAAGTGGAGTGAATGGCGGGCGATGTGTCGGAAATTTCGGTTTTGCCGGAGGCGCCCCTCTCCATTGCGTCGGCCAAGGTGGACGACAAGGGGCGGCTCAAGCTGCCTTCGGATTCGCTCGATTGGTGCAAAAAGTCGAACATTTTAAAGGTCTTCGTTACGACACTGGACAAGCGGACATTTCGAATTTACTCGATTCCGGGCTGGATGTCCACACTAAATTTGTTGGAGGGTCCGGGCGAGCATGCCAAGGCCGGCGCGGATCTGGCTTTGATCGCCAAAGTCTACGGGGACAAGGCGGAAATCGACGCGCAGGGGCGGATTTTGCTTCCGGCGGCTCTACGACAGCTGCTGGGCCTCGAATCGCAGCACGTTTGGTTGAACCACATTGCCGGGCGGATCGACGGGTCCACGAATTCGGTCCAGGAAACGCGGATGCAGAACGCATCCAGCAATTTGGAAGAGAAGCTGGAGACCTTCCAGAAGCTGGGATTGTAGCCATGTATGTTGCACACGCCGGTCATGTTGCGGGAATGCCTGGAGTATCTGGGCGTGCGGCCGGACGGGATCTACCTGGATTGCACATGCGGTTTGGGCGGACATACGCTGGCGATCGCCAGCCGACTGACCAATGGGCCGACCACGGGATTTGTTTTGTCGTGCGACAGGGATGCGGAGTCGCTGGCGCTGGCCAAAGAGAATGCGCTGGATCTGGCGGATCGCATCCGGTTTCGACAGGCTTCGTTTTCGCAGTTGGGAGCCGTGCTAGCAGCCGAGGGGCTCACGCAAGTAGACGGGCTGCTGGCGGATTTGGGTGTTTCGAAATACCAGTTGACCTCGAGCGAGAGGGGTTTCTCGCTGATGTCGGATGGCGCACTGGACATGCGCATGGACCGCGGGCAGGAGCGGTCCGCATTCGACATTGTCAACTACGAGTCGGAAAAACAGCTCGCCGATTTGATTTATCAACTCGGGGAGGAAGGGAGGAGCAGAAGAATAGCAAGAGCAATCGTGCGGGCGCGGCCGATTCACACAACCGGTCAGTTGGCCAAGCTGATCGAACTGGCCGTGCCCCGTACGGGAAAGATTCATCCGGCGACGCAGACGTTCATGGCTTTGAGAATCGCCGTGAACGAGGAGAACGAGGAGTTGGAGGCGCTACTCGGAGCGATTCCAAGCCTGGTCAAGCCGGGAGGGCGCGCGGTGGTGCTGACTTTCCATTCATTGGAAGACAGAAAAATAAAGCAGGGTTTTCAGGCGATGGCGCGAGATGGGCGTGCGAACATTCTTACCCGTCACGTCGTGCGGCCTGCGGAAGACGAGATCAGGGACAATGCCCCGTCGCGCAGCGCAAAACTGCGCGCGTTGGAAATTCTCTGAGGCTCGCGAGTTCAGTAGCAGTCAATCATCAGCCGCGGATACTTACTCCCCCAGTATCCGGGGCTGAGGGTTGACCTTCGATTAGGGAGAAACAAAAGTGGCAACTCTGGCACAGATGTACAACAGCCTCTTCCTGAGAGGCTTCGAACAGGCCGCGAAGGCGCGCGGGGAGAACACGAGGGGGCCGTGCGGCGGGGCCGCGCTGCGTTCCTTCGCCAACGACGATATTTATTTTTTCGTCAAGCGGATCGACAACTCCAGGGTGGTAAGAGAGGCCGATCCGGAAGCGCGTGGAACCTGCTGGAAGCTGATCGGCAGCGTGGTGTCGGCGGTGGTGCTGCTGATCTTCGTGCTGCTGCCGAGCGCCTACGGGCTGCTGGCCGGCTATCAAATTCAAAACCTGCGCCAGGACGGCGACCGGCTGGCCACGGAGCGCGCATCGCTTGAACTGGCCGAGGCGCGGCTGCTCTCCCCGGCGCGGATGGAGGAACTGGCGCGCATCCAGCAGTTCATCGACCCTCCGGCGCAGAAGGTGGTGTACCTGGAGAACGCGCAATCGGGCACGGTTGCGATGAACAAGAAGTAGCCCATCGGTAGCACATGATCAAGGACATGCCGCCATGCGTGAAACTCAATCGACAAAACGGCTGCTTTGGCTACTCCGCGCCCTGATTGTCTGGGTCGTGGTCATCTTCCTGCGCCTGGTCTGGTTGCAGGTATTGCAACATGACGATCTGCTACGGCAGGCGCAATCGCAACAACAGAAAGTGGTGCCGATTCAGGCCCAGCGCGGCTCCATTCTGGATCGCTCCGGGCAGCCGCTGGCGAAAAGCCTGCCGGCCGAATCGGTACTGGTGAATCCGAAGCGGATTAAAGACGCGGCGGTGGCGGCGAACCTTCTCGCCCCGATCCTGGGTCTCGATGCGCGCCAGCTGCGCGAAAAAATCCAGTCGGCGTCGCGTCGCGAGCTGGGATTCCTGTGGGTGAAGCGCAAAGTGACGGCCAGCGAGGCGGAGCGCGTGCGCAGCTACCATCTGGAATTTGTCGAATTCAAGATGGAAACCCGGCGATTCTATCCTCACGGGCAACTGGCGGCGCATGTTCTGGGTTCGGTGGGCATCGCCAATCCGAACGATACGATCGAGCAGGGCACCGGCGGGATCGAGCTGCAACTGGACGACGACCTGGCCGGATTGCCCGGGCAGATGCGCGTGTTCAACGACGTGAAGCAGAATCCGTACGATTCAGTGGTGGCTCGCAAGCCGGAGCCGGGCGCGGACATCACTCTGACCATCGACCAGAATCTGCAATACGAAGCGGAGAAAGAAATCGCGCGGGCGGCGCAGGCCAGCGGCGCCAAGAGCGGATCGATCGTGGTGATGAATCCGTACACCGGCGAGATTCTGGCCATGGCCAACTGGCCGACGTTCGATCCGAACGAGCCTCCGCCGCCCGGAGAAATACCAGGAGCGCGCAGCAATCTGGCGATCACCACGCCATTCGAGCCGGGCAGCGTGTTCAAGGTGATCACGCTGGCGGCGGCTCTCGAAACGACGAAATTGCGTCCCGAGTCGCCGATCAACTGCGGCAACGGCAGCCTGAACCTGATGGGCCGCGTGATTCACGATCACGTGAGAGGCACGCTGAGCATGGCCGACGTGCTGGCCAAATCGAGCAACATCGGCGCGATCCAGATTGGTTTAAGGGTGGGCGATCGGCAGCTGTATAAGTATTGCCGCAAGTTCGGATTCGGCCGGAAAACGGGCGTGGAGCTGCCGGGCGAATCGGCGGGAATTCTGCGCAAAGTGGAGAATTGGACTCCCACATCAATAGGTTCAGTTGCGATGGGCCAGGAAGTCGGCGTGACGTCCCTGCAACTGGCGCTGGCCGGCGCGGCGTTGGCCAACGGCGGACTTCTTCCGAAGCCCAAGCTGATTCTGGCGCGTCAAAAAAAAGGTGGGCCGCTGGAGAAATTCGCCGAGGAAAAGCCGGAGCGCGCCATCGCACCGGAGACGGCGATCCAGATGAGGCAAATGATGGAGGGCGTGGTTCTGCATGGCACCGGAACTAAATACGCCACCATCAAGGGCTACACTTCGGGCGGAAAGACCGGCTCGGCGCAGATTTACGATTTGAAGGCCCATACTTACACGCACAACTACAACGCCTCCTTCTTAGGATTCGCACCGGTTGCAAATCCGCAGATCGTGGTCGCGGTGACGCTGCACGATACCAGGAACGGCAATGCGGGATTCGGCGGGCCCGTGGCGGGTCCGGTGTTCAGTCATGTCGCGATGACGGCGCTGCGGATGCTGGATGTGCCGAAGGATCTGCCGGACAGTTTCTCGCCTCGCACGCCGGATGGCGACGATGTCAACGATTTATCAACACCCTTACCGGGTTCACGATCTGTATCCTCCGTCACTCTGCCGCCGGTTCAGGCGGACTCTCCGGCTACGGCTGGAGAGTCCACGGCTTCCCCTGGTACCAACCAGGATGCCAGCCCGGGCCGGCGGCCTTTTTTAAGTTCGGCGCTGGTGGGGCCGAAGGTGCCGAATTTCCGGGGGATGACGCTGCGCGCCGTGCTGGAAGAATCGGCGGCGACGGGCGTCGAAATCGAGGTATTGGGAAACGGGCTCGCGCGGAATCAGGAGCCGCCGGCGGGTTCAATCCTCGCTCCTGGCGTGCGCGTGCGAGTGCAGTTTACGCGATGATCGTCGAAGAAGTGCTGGCCGGCGTCGCGCTCGGCAGTACTTTGCCGCCGGAGATTGCGCGCGTAACGGGACGCCTTGAAGTGGCGGGGCTCGCCTACGATTCCCGACGGGTGGAGAAGGATTTCCTGTTTTTCGCATTTCGTGGAGCGCGCGCGGACGGCGCCGGGTTCGCCCGGGACGCGATGGCGCGAAGCGCGCTCGCGGTGGTGAGCGAACTGCCGCGTCCTCCGGATTTCGCAGGAGTGTGGATCGAAGTCGAGCACGGCAGGCGCGCCCTGGCAACGGCGGCGCGCAATTTTTACAGGCGTCCCGATGAGAGGATCCATTTCACTGGCATCACCGGGACCAACGGAAAAACAACGACGTCGTATCTGATCGACGCGATTTTGCGGGAAGCGGGATTCGTGACGGGATTGATTGGGACCATCGAGTACCGGCTGGCGCGGGAGCGTCGGGACGCGCCGAACACGACGCCGGAATCGCTGGACACCATGCAGTTCGCCGCTGAACTCGAAGAGCGCGGCGGGTCGCACCTGATTTCTGAAATTTCGTCCCATGCGCTGGCGCTGGGGCGGGTTTACGGATTTCATTTCCATACCGCCGTATTCACCAATCTGACGCGCGATCACCTGGATTTTCATCACACCATGGAAGAATATGCCGATGCGAAGCGGCTGCTGTTTTTCCCGGTGGGAGCGCCGGCGCCCAAGTGGTCGGTCCTGAATCAGGGCGATGCGGCCGCCCAAGGTATGGTGAACGCTCAATCGCAAGTGCTGTGGTACGGATTGTCTGGCGATGCGCCGCTGCGCGCCGAGAATATTCGAACCGGCTTCGATGGTCTGCGCTTCGACCTGTGCTACGAGGGCGCGCGGCAGCCGGTGGAATCGGCGCTGGCCGGGCGCATCAACGTGCTGAACATTCTGGCCGCGGCGGGCGCGGCGTTGAGCTATGGCATCGACCTCAAGACCATCGCGCGGGGCGTGGCGGCTTGCCGCGCGGTGCCGGGCCGCTTTGAGCGCATCGACTGCGGCCAGCGGTTTTTGGTCGCCGTGGACTACGCCCACACCGATGACGCCCTGCGCAACGTGATTCAGGTGGCGAGGGAAATGACCCGGGGCCGGGTGATCACGCTGTTCGGCTGCGGAGGGGATCGCGACCGCGCAAAGCGTCCGCTGATGGGTATGGCCGCGGGCGAGCTGAGCGATTTCGTCGTGCTGACGTCGGACAACCCGCGCTCCGAAGATCCGCTCGACATCATCAACGACGCGCTGGTCGGCCTGCGGCGCTTCGATACGCCCCACGTGGCGGAGCCGGACCGGGCGAAGGCAATTCGAATTGCACTGGAGGAGGCTCGGGATGGCGACGTGGTGCTGATCGCGGGAAAAGGGCACGAGCCATACCAGGTGTTGAAGGATCGCACGATACATTTTGACGATCGTGAAACGACGCGCGAGATTCTTGAATCGTTGGGTTATGAGTAATGGATTTGGAGCTGCGCGAAGTCGCGAAGATGCTCGGCCTGTCCGTCGAGGCATCAGGAACGGTTCTTGGGGCGCTGGTCACGGGATGGAGCATCGACTCGCGAACCATCGCGCCGGGCGACCTGTTTTTTGCTCTGCGCGGGCCGCATCATGACGGGCATGAACACATTGACGCGGCGTTCGAAAAAGGCGCGGTGGCCGTTGTTGCCGATCGCGATATCGAAGCAGCCGGACTGGTGCTGCGGGCGGAGGATTCGCTCGACGCCTTGCAGCAGATCGCCAAAAACGCGCGCCGGATGTGGGCGGGCAGCGTGGTGGGCGTGACGGGAAGCGCGGGAAAGACGACAACGAAGGACGTGATCGCGGAGATGCTGGCGACGGAGATGAAAACGGCGAAGACGGCGGGCAATCTGAACAATCACGTCGGCGTGCCTCTGTCGCTGCTGCGGCTGGACGAGAATGCGCGGGTTGCGGTGATCGAAATGGGGATGAATCACGCGGGCGAAATTCGCGATCTGGCGGCGATGGCCCTGCCCGATGTCGGCGTGGTGACCAACGTCGGGACCGCGCATATCGAGGCCTTCGAATCGATCGAGGAAATCGCCGCGGCGAAGCGCGAATTGATCGACGCGCTGCCCCAGAGCGGCACGGCGGTGCTGAACGCGGACGACCCTCGCGTGAAAGCGATGGCCCGCGGCAACGTGACACTTTTATACGGCCTGTCGGCCGATGCACATGTTCGGGCGGAAGACGTGGAGGAGTCAAACGAGGGTCTGAAATTTCGCGTCGGCGCGACGCGCTTCACGGCGCCGCTCCACGGGCAGCACAGCGTCTCTAACATTCTGGCTGGCCTCGCAGTGGCGCGGATTTACGGAATCGCGCCGGAGCGGCTGGTGGACGCGGTAAAGAATCTTACGCCGGGGAAAATGCGCGGGGAGCGTTTCGTTCATCGCGGGATTACGGTATATAACGATTGCTATAACTCCAATCCGGATGCGGTGCGGGCCATGCTGGATGTGTTGCGCGACACGCCGGCCAGGCGCCGGATCGCCGTTCTGGGGGAGATGCTCGAACTCGGCCGCTGGGCTGAGCCTCTGCATCGCGACGTGGGCAGCTACGCCGTGGCGCAGGGGATTGATGTGCTTGTCGGGATACGCGGCGCCGCCTGGAGTTTGGTGGACGCAGCCAAGCTTGCCGGTCTCAGTGCCGGCGCCGCACTTTTTTTCGACGACCCAGCGGATGCAGGACGCGCGGTGCGCTCGATCGCGCAACCGGGTGACGCGATTCTGTTCAAAGGCTCACGCGGTGTTCATGTCGAGAAGGCGATCGAGCAGTTCATGGCTCCTGAAAAAGGAGCGAACTGATGTTTTACTGGCTTTTTTACGAGAAACTGTTCCACTATTATGGGCCGTTCCGGCTGTTTCAATACTCCACGCTCCGCACGGCGATGGCCAGCATCACGGCGTTCCTGATCTCGATTGTGCTGGGTCCGTGGCTGATTTCGCGGCTGCGGCAATATCAGATCGGCCAGCATATTCGCGAGGACGGGCCGCAGTCGCATCAGAAAAAAGCGGGGACGCCCACGATGGGCGGACTGCTGATCTGCCTGTCGATCGTGGTGCCGACGCTGCTGTGGACGAATTTGAGCGTCCCCTCGATTTGGGTCGCACTCACCGGCCTGATCAGCTTCGGCGCGGTGGGATTGCTGGACGATTACCTGAAAATCCGCCGCCGCCACAATCGGGGATTGACGGTGGCGCAGAAGTTCACGCTGGAAATCATGGCCGCGCTGCTGGTGGGCGTGCTGCTGCTGGGGATGAACGCGCGCGGCGGCTACAGCACCGCCATGAACGTTCCGTTCGCGAAGAACTTCAAGCCCGATTTATTGATCCATCCGTGGTTGCATAATCCGTGGACGTATCCGCTGGCATTCGCGGGGTTTTTCTTTTTCCTGATCCTGGTCCTGGTGGGTTCGTCCGACGCCGTGAATCTCACGGATGGGCTCGATGGGCTGGCCATAGGCCTGATGATCATCGCGGCGGGCGCGATGACCGTCCTTTCGTTCCTCAGCGGCAACGCCGACTTCTCGCGCTATCTCGATCTCGCGCGCACGCCCGGCGCTAGTGAGTTGACCATCTACTGCGGAGCGATGACCGGAGCCGCGCTGGGCTTCCTCTGGTACAACGCGCATCCGGCGGAAATTTTCATGGGCGACGTAGGATCGCTGGCGCTGGGCGGCAGCCTGGGGACCGTCGCGGTGCTGTTGAAGCAGGAACTGCTGCTGCCATTCATCGGCGGCGTGTACGTGCTGGAAGCGGTGTCCGTGATCCTGCAAGTCGGCAGCTACAAGCTGCGCAAAAAGCGAATTTTCAAGATGGCCCCCATCCATCACCACTTCGAACAAATTGGCTGGGCGGAATCGAAGGTGATCACCAGGTTCTGGATCGCCGGGCTGATCATGGCTCTGTTCGCATTGACGACGTTGAAACTAAGATGAAACTGGCAGGCGCAAAAGTCGTGGTGGTCGGGATGGCGCGCAGCGGCGTGGCGGCGGTGGAGCTGTTGCTCAAGCAGGGCGCGATCGTGCGCGCAGTCGATCAGAAGCCCGTCGTCATCGAAGGCCTCGAAGTCGAGCCGCAAAGTGAGTCCGCGTTCGCCGATGCCGATCTGATCGTGCTCTCGCCCGGCGTTCCCGCCGATCTCGCCGACTTGGCCGCGGCCCGCCGGCGCGGCGTCAAAATCATTGGCGACCTCGAACTCGCGAGCTGGTTTCTGAAGGGCGAAATCATCGGCATCACCGGAGCCAACGGAAAAACCACGACGACAGCGCTCACCGGCCACATTCTGAAAGAGAGCGGCATCGCCGCGCAGGTGGGAGGGAACATCGGCACGCCTCCCGCGTCCATGGTCGCGACCTCGCGCGCGGACCAACTCAACGTGCTCGAACTCTCCAGTTTTCAACTCGAAACGACGGAGACCTTCCGCGCGCATATCGGCGCGGCGTTGAATGTCACGCCCGATCATCTGGACCGCCACTACACCATCGAAAACTACGCCGAAGCGAAAGCGTGTCTCTTTGTGAATCAGCTTCCCGGCGATTTCGCGGTGCTCAATCACGATGACGAGATCACGCGTGCCTACGGGAACCGCACCCGTGGAACGGCGGTGTGGTTCAGTTCGACGCACGAAGTGAGTCCCGGCGCATACCTCGATGGTTCGCGAATTCTGCTCAACGCGCAGCATCTGATGGAGGCGTCAGAGGTCCCTCTGCGCGGCACGCACAACCTGGAAAATACCATGGCCGCGGCCGCGATGGCGCAACTCGCCGGCGCCACGCATGCGCAGATTCGCTCGGCGGTGATGACCTTCCCCGGAGTCGAGCATCGCTTGGAATTCGTCCGCGAGCGCAACGGCGTGGCCTGGTATAACGACTCCAAAGCAACCAACGTGGACGCGACATTGAAAGCCGTGGCGGCGTTTCCCGGCGGCCTGTGGATCATCCTCGGAGGCAAGGACAAGAACAGCGATTACCGTCCGCTGGCCGCGCCTCTCAAAGAAAAGGCTCACGCCGCGTTGCTCATCGGAGCGGCAGCCGAAAAAATTCGCGCGCAGTTAAGCGGCGAGGTTCGCATGATCGCTTGCCGGACGCTGGAAGCGGCCGTTCAAGAGGCGCGCACGCGAGCCGGGGCCGGTGATACCGTGCTGCTCGCGCCGGCCTGCGCCAGCTTCGATCAGTTCGACAATTACGAGCATCGTGGACGGGAATTCAAGCGTCTGGTAGGAGAACTCTAATGGCGAGATTAAGAACGGACTGGGTCTTGTTTTTGACCATTTTGGTGATGGTCGGTTTCGGACTGGTGATGCTGTACAGCGCGTCCTCGGCCGTCGCCGAACTGCGCTACAACGTCGAACCCTACTACTTCTGCCTGCGCCAGATCGGATTCGCCATCGCGTCGTTCCTCATTCTGATGTATTTCAAACGCATGGATTACCGGCGATTGAACACGCCGGCGTGGGCGTTTTCTGGACTCGGAGTAGTGCTCGGCCTTCTCGTCTTCGTCTACTTCGCCGACCCCCGCACGCACCGCTGGTTCAAGATCCCCGGCGTGGGGTCGATGCAGCCGTCGGAGTTCGCCAAGCCCGCGTTGATTCTGTTTCTCGCCTATTTCATCGCCCGCCGCGCGCACGTGATCAATGACCGGCGAACCATCCGGCAGGCGGTGGTGGCGGTAGCGATGCTCGGCTTCATGGTCGTGGTCGCCGACCTGGGAACGGCGCTGGTGCCAGTGATCACGGCGGTGATTGTGTTCTGGGTCGCGGGACTCGAAAAACGTTACATGTTTCGCGTGGCAATGATCGGCGCGGCGCTGGTGGTCTTCGCTGTCTTGTCGAAAGGTTATCGCGTGGGCCGCGTGATTTCGTACTTCGATCCCGATTATTCGAAGATCGAAATGATCGACACGCACGGCTGGGTGCGGTCCTACGTCGAGCGATCCACTAGCGTGCGCGATGCGAGTTATCAGCCTCGCCAATCGAAAATCGCGGTGGGCGCGGGAGGCGTGCTCGGCGTCGGGTTGATGCAGGGCAAGCAAAAGTTGATGTTCCTGCCCGACGCGCATACCGATTTTATTTACGCCACGGTCGGCGAAGAACTCGGGCTTTGGGGCGCCTCGGCGGTGCTGGCCGGCTTCGTAGTGATTCTGTGGCGAGGCGCGCGCCTCTTTCTTCTGGCGCGGGAGGATTTCGGGAAATACCTGGCGCTGGGAGTCACGGTGTCCATCGTGGTGCAGGCTCTGATCAACATCAGCGTCGTGCTCGATATGGCGCCGACCAAGGGCTTTCCCTTGCCGATGATCAGTTTCGGCGGAAGTTCGATGTTGAGCACGCTCGCGTCGCTGGGCATGCTGTTGAGCGTGAGTGAACATGAGGGATGAAAAACGCCTCGAATTTCGTGATGGCCGGCGGAGGCACCGGGGGACACGTCATTCCGGCGCTGGCCGTGGCCGGCGAACTGCGCTCGCGCGGGCACTCCGTGCGCTTTATCGGAACGCGTCGTGGCATCGAAGCGAAGCTGGTGCCGGCTGCCGGATTTCCCATCGACTGGATCGAAATCGGCGGGCTCAATCGCGTCGGGTTGCGCCAGACGATCACGTCGCTGGCGGAACTTCCGTGGAGCGTATTCGCAGCGGCGCGGGCTCTCGAGCGTGCGCGCCCCGTAACCGCCGTGTTTTCGACGGGCGGATATGTCGCGGGCCCGGTGCTGATCGCGGCGTTGTGGAAGCGATTGCCGGTAGTGGTGATGGAGCCGAACGCCATCCCCGGATTCACGCACCGGAGACTCGCGGGCTTCATTTCGAAGGCGCTGGTGAGCTTCGAGGAGACACTGCGCTATTTCCCGAAGGACCGAGCCGAGGTAACCGGGCGTCCGGTGGCGGCCGAGTTTTTCGCCATCGCGCCGAAGCCGCGCACCGATGTCTTGACGGTGCTGATTACGGGCGGCAGCCAGGGGTCGCGCACCCTGAATCGGGCGGTGGCGGAAAGCTGGCCCCTATGGAAACGGGACTCCGTGCGCCTGATTCATCAGACGGGCGAGCGTGCTTTCCCGGATCTGGCGCCGAAGTTTCAGGCTTCCGGCATACCCGGAGAAATTTCCGCGTTCCTCGAAAATATGCCGCAAGGTTTCGCCGAGGCGGATGTGATTGTCAGCCGTTCGGGCGGCACGGTGAGCGAAATTGCCGCGGCCGGAAAACCGTCGATCCTGGTTCCGTTGCCCACCGCGGCCGATCAGCATCAGTTGCGGAACGCACAGGCGTTCGAAAAAGCGGGCGCCGCGCGATTGGTGCCGGATGCGGAAATGACCGGCGCGCGGCTGGTGGAGGAAGTGACGCGCCTGGCATCGGAACCCGGAGCGTTGGAAAAAATGGGCGAAGAGGCGCGGGCGCTGGCCCGGCCGGGAGCAGCCGAGCGGGCCGCGGACGTCCTGGAAGGCTATATTTCGGGATGAAAACCATCGCGCGAAAAATGGGGACTGCCTACTCTGTCCCAAGGAGCGCTTTTTGCGACGCGTGGACAGAGCGGGCTGTCCCCATTTTTCGCCTCGTCGACCCCATTTTGATGGCCGAGGGTCATTTATCAGATTGACATCAGCTCTGAAAGCCGAAACAATATCCTATTGAAATGTTTTTTAAACCCCAACATGTTCATTTCGTCGGCATCGGAGGAATCGGCATGTCCGGTCTGGCCGAAGTGCTGCTCGAACTGGGGTATCGCGTGAGCGGCTCGGATCTCAAATTTTCGGCCATCACGGAGCGTTTGTCGGCCAACGGCGCGGTCGTGTTTCAAGGCCACAGCGCGGAAAACATTGCGGGCGCGAAGGCGGTGGTGGTCAGTTCCGCCGTAGAAAACGATAATCCCGAAGTCGCGGAGGCGCGGCGTCTGGCGATTCCGGTAATTCCCAGAGGCGAATTACTGGCTGAACTAATGCGCCAGAAATTCGGCATCGCCGTCGCGGGCAGCCACGGCAAGACCACGACAACGTCCATGACCGCGGCGATTCTCAGCCACGCCGGCCTCGACCCGACCATCGTCGTCGGCGGCCGCGTGGGCATGATGGGCGGCGCGAATGCGCGGCTCGGCAAATCGGATTACCTGGTCGTCGAATCCGACGAGAGCGACGGGTCTTTCTTAAAGCTCGCGCCCATCGTCGCCATCGTGACCAATATCGACCGCGAGCATCTCGACCATTATTCCGGCCTTGGCGAAATCCGGCGCGCGTTCGCTGAATTTGTCGGCAAAGTGCCTTTCTATGGAGCCGCGATTCTCTGCCTGGACGACGAAAACGTCCAGCAGATCCTGCCCGCCATTAACCGGCGCACCATTACATATGGATGGAGCGCGCAAGCCGACCTGCGCGTGACGCACGCTTCCGCAGGGCATCTGGCCAGCGAATTTCATCTCGAATTTCGCGGTTTCGACCTGGGCTGCTTTCGTCTGCACATTCCCGGCGCGCACAACGTGCTGAACGCGACCGCCGCCGTCGCCGTCGGCCTCGAGCTCGAAGTTCCGGTCGAAACGATTCGCGAAGCGCTCGCATCCTTCAGTGGAGTTGACCGGCGATTCCAGATTCGCGGCACGGAGCGCGGCGTGACCGTGATCGACGATTACGGCCACCATCCCACCGAGATTCGCGCCACGCTGGCGGCTGCGCGGGCGTGCCGGTACAAGCGGATTCACGTGTTGTTCCAGCCGCACCGTTATACACGGACCGACGCGCTGATGGACGAATTCGCGCGCGCTTTTCATCAGGCCGATTCGGTCCATCTGATGGATATCTACGCGGCTTCGGAGGAGCCGATCGAGGGCGTGACGGCCGACGCGCTGGCCGCCCGCATCCGTGCTTTCGGTCATCGCAGCGCGCATTACGTAGGCTCCATGGAGAAAGGAATCGATGCGGTGACGGCGGAGGCGCAGCCGGGCGACGCGATCGTCACGCTGGGTGCGGGCAGCGTGTCGCACGCCGGAGAAGGAATTTTGTTGCGGTTAAAAGGCATAAGTTCTGGGGAATAAAAAGATGTTTGCGGAAGTGGAGATCGAACCGAAGCGGGCGCGCGTGAGAGGCGCGGCACCCGTGCGCCGCGGCGTCTCCACCGCGCGCATTGTGACCCTCGCCTTGGCGTTCGCGGTCGCGCTGATCGCGTCGCTCTATCTCTTCCATCGCGTCGAGCAGTTTCTCATTCGCGACCCGCGATTCGCCCTGGCGGGAACGGACGCCGACGCCGCTGCCATCCAAATCTCCGGCGCCGCGCACGCTTCCAGGTCGCAGATCGAACGCGTCTTCTCGATCGACCTCGGCCGCAGCGTCTACCTGCTGCCTCTCGCGGATCGCCGCGATGCGCTCCGCACGGTCGACTGGGTGAAGGACGCTTCCATCGCGCGCCTGTGGCCCAATCGCGTCGTTGTTCGTGTCGAAGAGAGAAAGCCCGTCGCGTTCGTGACGCTGGCGCGGTCGCGTTTCGCGTTGATCGATGAAGATGGGGTGATTCTGCCTCCTGCGCCGGATCGATTCGCGCTGCCCGTGCTCATCGGCGTGCGCGCCTCCGATGCGCTGGCGGACCGGCGCGACCGCGTGCATCGTATGCTGCGCCTGACGCGCGAGCTGGGAGACGATGCCCGCAACATTTCCGAGATCGACGTTTCCGACCGCGACAACCTGAAGGCGACGGTTCCGCGCGGCGGACACATCGTGACTCTGCTGCTCGGCGACCGCAATTTCGCCCAGCGCTATCTGAATTTCGTGAATCACTTCAGCGAGATTAAGCGCCGCCTGCCGGACGCGGCGACGCTCGATCTGCGCCTGGAAGATCGCATTACAGTGGTCGATCGCAATACGGTGATGGAATAATATGGCCCCGAAAACACAGCTCGTCGTCGGTCTCGATGCGGGAAGTTCGCGCACGCGCTGCGTGATCTGCGCGCTCGAAAACGGCTATATCCGCTATCTGAGCCACGGCCTGGCGCCCGCTCAAGGATGGGCCAAGGGCCGCGTGACGGACCAGGACGCAGTGGCCGAATCCATCCGCGCCGCCGTCACCGACGCCGAGCGCGGCGCGCAGGTTTCGGTCGAAGCCGTCACCGTCGGCATCGGCGGCATGCACGTTCACGGCGCGCAGAGCCGCGGCCTGTACGAATTCGGACGTCCCCGCGAAGTGGATGCCGCGGACATGGCCTACGCCGTCGAACTGGCTTCGGAAGTCCGCATGGAACGCGATCGCATGGTGCTGCATGTGGAGCCGCAGGACTTCACGCTGGACGGCCGCTCCGGTTATCGCAAGCCTCACAACGGCGTCTGCTCGCGCCTGGAAGCGAACGTCCACGTCATCAGCGCGTCCTTCCAGGAACATCAGGCGATGGTTGCCGCCGTGCACCTGGCGCATCTCGCCGTCGAGGAAACCGTGTACGAGCCGATGGCCGCCGCCTACGCCTGCATCACCCAGGAAATTCGCGCGCGCGGCATCGCACTACTCGACATGGGGCTCGATTCCACCGACCTCGTCGTCTATGACGGCGAAGCCCTGCTGCTCGCCTCCAGCATCCCCATCTGGGCCGATCATTTCACGCGCGACGTCGCGTCCGTATTCAAGGTCACGTACGAAGATGCGGAGTGCCTGAAGCAACAGTATGGATGCGCGCTGCTCGGCCTCACCGCCGATTCCAGCCTCATCGAGGTTCCGTCGCCCGAAGGACGTCCTCCGCGCGAAGCCCGCCGCAGCGAGCTGAATGAAATTCTGGAAGCCCGCGCCGAAGAGTTGTTTCACTATGTGCGCGCCGAATTGCAGCGCGTCGGCATGGAGCGCAGCCTGCTCGAAGGCATCGTCCTCACCGGCGGCGGCGCGTTGTTGAACGGCATGTGCGACATGGCGGAGCGCGTCTTGAATTGCCAGGCCGGCAATGGCCTCGCCACCGAAAACGACATCGGCGAATGGCCCGAGGAATTGAAAAGTCCGTTGTGGACCGCGGCCGCGGGCTTGGCGATGTACTCGGGAAAGCTTAAACTCCACCGTCCGCCACGCAGGCGGGTGGGTGGACTTATGGGATTAGTTTTGAGATAAAAAGGAGCACAAATTATGGCACTCGATGCGTTGAAATTCGTGATTCAGGAAGAAGCGGCGCCCAAAACGCGAATTCGTGTCTTCGGCGTCGGCGGAGGCGGCTGCAACGCAGTCGCGCGCATGCTGAACGAAGGCCTCTCCGGAGTCGAGTTCTGCGTGCTGAACACCGACGTGCAGGCTCTTTCGGCATCGCCCGTGCCGAATCAACTCGCCATCGGCGCGAAGGTCACCGGAGGCCTGGGCGCCGGCTCCGATCCCTCGGTAGGCAGGCAGGCCGCGCTCGAAGACACCGAAAAAATCATCGACCTGCTGGAAGGCGCGGACATGGTCTTCGTCACCGCCGGACTGGGCGGCGGAACCGGTACCGGAGCCGCGCCCGTGGTCGCGTCCCTGGCCAAGGAACTGGGCGCGCTCACCGTCGCCGTGGTCACCAAGCCGTTCGCGTTCGAAGGTCCCAAGCGCCGCAAGCAGGCCGACGTGGGCTTGAGCGAACTGGCCAGCGTCGTCGATACCGTCATCACCATTCCCAACGATCAGCTGCTCGATCTGGTCCCGAAGGGCACCAGCTTTTTTGAAGCCTTCCGCGTCGCCGACGACGTGCTGCGCCAGGCCGTCCAGGGCATCAGCGACATTATCACGACGCCCGGCTTGATCAATCGCGATTTCTCCGATATCCGCAGCATCATGCTCGGCATGGGCTACGCCATGATGGGCACCGCCTCGGCCAAGGGCGAAAACGCCGCCATCGTGGCCGCTGAACGCGCCATCAGTTGCGCCCTCATGGAAGCCGGCGGAGTGCGCGGCGCGCGCGGTATTTTGATCAACATCATGGGCTCCTCGAAGCTCAGCCTGCACGAGGTGAACGAAGCCTGCACTCTGATCCGCAACGCCGCCGTTAATGAGGACGTGCAGATCAACTTCGGCGTTGTCCTCAACGAATCCATGGGCGAGGAAGTGAAGATCACCGTCATCGCCACCGGTTTCGAACGCGAAAATCTCCCGGCCATCGAGCGCCGGAAAAACTCCGCGGAAGTTGCGGCGCAACCCGCGCCCGAGCCCGAGCAGATGGAGATTCCAGAGCCGGAGCCGGTCCAGATGGAAGCGGCCCCGGAAATCGAGCCCGAGCCGGTCTACGTCGAATCCGCGCCGATGACCATGGCCGCAACCGCGCAATCTCCGGCCCCACCAGCCGCTCCCTTGTTCGACGATCTCGACGTCCCCGCGATTCTCCGTCGCGACCGCCGCTTCGTTCAATGAGAAAGAGCCAGTAGCCAGGACAGTCCTGCTTCTACTGGCTCCTGGCTTCTGGCTCCTGGCTCCTTCCAATCAGGTGCAGCACCACGCTTCGCCGGTGCGGCGCCGCGCGATGTTCGAATAAATAAATCCCCTGCCACGTCCCCAGCGCCATGCGCCCATGGACCACTGGAATCGTCAACGACGTCTGCGTCAGCGCCGCGCGGATGTGCGCCGGCATATCGTCCGGCCCCTCGTCCTGATGCCTGTAACGCGGATCGTTCTCCGGCGCGAGCCGCTCGAAATAATCCGCCAGGTCTCGCACCACGTCTGGGTCCGCGTTCTCCTGAATCGCCAGCGACGCCGACGTGTGCTGCACGAACAACGTCAGCAATCCTGTGTCGATTTTCAACGACGCAACCCACTGCGCCACTTCGCGCGTGAACGGGTACAGCCCCTTCCCGCGCGTCGAAATCTGCAATGAGTGCGTATGCTGCGTCACTTGAAACAAGATACGCTAATCACATGCGAGTCTTCTTGCTGTTTGTCTGCGCAACGTTGATCTTCGCCGCTGCCATCCGCTCGTTCGAAGCCGTGCCCCTCGAAACGGTTTCCGAAACCACGGCCAACGTCAGCATCGGCGACCTGAACGGCGACGGACATCTCGATATCGTTCTCGCCAAGGGCCGCCACTGGCCTCTCGCCGACGTCGTCCTCTTCGGCGACGGCAAAGGTCATTTCACCCCCGGCCCGCCGCTGCCCAATAAGCCCGACCGCAGCTACTCCGCGCCGCTCGCCGATCTCAATGGCGACGGCTCGCTCGACATGGTCATCAGCAACGACGCTCCCGACCCAAAGATAATTCTGCTCAACGACGGCCACGGCAACTTCAGAATGGGTGGAACTTTCGGCGATCCCAACTGGTCAACGCGCAACGTCGTCCTCGCCGATTTCAACGGCGACGGTTTCCCGGACATCGCGGTCGCCAATCGTCCCGGCCCGGCGCAGGTCTGCTTCAACGACGGCCACGCGCATTTCACGTGCAAGCCCTTTGCCCCCGAAACTTCGTCGAGCATCCTCGCCGCCGATATGAACGGCGACGGAAAAATCGACATTGTGATCCCCTGCCGCGACGATTGCCAGAGCCAGATTTACTTCAACGATGGCAAAGGAAATTTTCCCACCAAGAAACCGTTCGGTCCGGTCTCCTCGACGCGCGCCATCGCCATTGCCGATTTCGACGGCGACGGCAAACCCGACATCGCGGCGTGTCACGAACAGAAGGGCCTCTACATCTATTTCGGCAACGGCGAAACCCTCAAAATTGCCGATAAAGACGCGCTGCCGTATTCGATGGTCACGGCCGACCTCAATAAAGACGGCCATCCCGATATAATCGTCGGCTTCGTGAACGCTCCCGGCGCAATTTATTTCAACGACGGAACAGGCAAGAAATACTCCCGCATCCCCTTCGGCGACAGCAAAGGAGCAACCTACGGAATCGCCGTAGCGGATCTAGACGGCGACGGATGGCCCGACATCGTAGCCGCGAGATCCGACGCCCCGAGCCAGATCTTCTTCAGCAAACCCGTTAAGTGAGATCCAGTGCTGGCGCATACAACTCGCGCAACGAAATCTGGGCTCCCAACCGCGCAATCGAAACCGAACCCTCCACGCCCGAGTGCTCCCGCAGCACCCAACTGCCATCATCCTGCTTGGAGTAATGCTCGACATGCCGCCGGTCCTGATGAATGAGCAGATATTCGCGAAAGCTCTCGATGGTCCGGTAAGACTCAAACTTCTTCCCGCGATCATACGCCTCGGTAGACGGCGAAAGCACCTCGACAATCAGCAGCGGATTGGTGACCACATCCTTCTGATCGCCCGAGAATTGGGGATCGCCGCAAATCACGCTGCAGTCCGGATAAGTGTACAGCCCAGTCGGTGCGACCTTGATTCGCAAATCCGAACTAAATACGCGGCATCCCGCCGGCATCTGTCGATAAAGCTGCGCAATCATTCCACCGGTAAGCAGCGCATGATTCGGCGACGCACCCGCCATGGCATACATCCGCCCATCGTGAAATTCACTCTTAAACTCCGCCTCACGCTCGATGCGCAGGTACTGGTCCTCGGTCATCGGTGCATCGGGCAGACTAGCCATGTAATTCATTATGGCTCAGCATAAAAACCAGCGCGCGAAAAATGGGGACTGCCTACTCTGTCCCAAGGCGCCACAACATTCTCTCAGGAGAATCGTTGCTACGTCGCCAGTGGACAGAGCGGGCTGTCCCCATTTTTCGCCCTGCCAGGTCAAAGTGCTTGTGGCGCGCTATTCTGTCCACAGAGGCAGGCGCGTGATCAGACGAATGGTTTTGGTGCTGGCCGTGGTAGTAATGATCGCCTCAATGCGCCCTGTGTATCTGATCGGCGTGAGCCTTGGATTCTGGCAACCTCTTACTCGGCCCGTTGGCGTTTCGGCACGGGCGCGCTACGTCGATACATTCAAGAGCGCAGCTTGGTTTGACTGCGTGTTAGATCGAACCAAGGATGTTGACGTTTGCCGAGCGTGGGACGAGGACGGCAAACTGATCGCTTTTGGTAACTACCGTCTGGATGGAGAGAACCGAGCCGCGACCGAAGGAGAACTCCGCCCCTCAGTGGCGTACCCTTATCTAGGCCATCCCAACCTCGCTTGGATCTACCTATTTGGCGAACATGGGGATATAGTAGGCAAAACGCTCGTACCGGTCAACGACGCAGGAAGACCGCTTGAACGCTTCGAAGTGCGAATTGGAAAAGATCTGCCCTGAGTTGGCCCTACTCCACCGTCACGCTCTTCGCCAGATTCCTCGGCTGATCCACATCGCACCCCCGCCTCACCGCGATATGATACGCCAGCATCTGCAACGGTACGACCTCTAAAATCGGCAGCAGCAGGTCGTGCGTATTCCCGATCGGAATCACGTAATCGGCGACCTTTTTCACCTGCTCGTCGCCCTCGCACGTCACCGCCACGACGATTCCTTCGCGCGCCTTCACTTCTTGAATGTTCGACAGCGTCTTTTCGTAAAGCACGTGACTCAACTCGTCGTGCGGATCCTGCGTCGCCAGCACCACCGTCGGCAGATTCCCGTCGATCAGCGCATTCGGCCCGTGCTTCATCTCGCCCGCCGGATATCCCTCGGCGTGGATGTACGAAATCTCCTTCAGCTTCAGCGCGCCTTCGAGCGCAATCGGAAAATGCACGCCCCGGCCAAGGTACAGAAAATCTGACGCACGAAATAAAGCCTTGGAAAGATCCTCGTAAATAGCGTCGCGACGCAGCAGTTCTTCCAGTTGCAACGGAACGTGCAGCAACTGCTCCACCAGCTTGTGCGACGTTTTCTCGTCCAGCTCCTGCCGCGTCTGCCCCATGTACATGGCGATCAGGAACAGCGCCGTCAACTGGCCGGTAAACGCCTTGGTTGACGCGACCCCGATTTCGGGGCCGGCGTGCGTAATGAGCGTGCCCGCCGCCTCGCGCGTGATCATCGACCCGACCACATTACAAATCGCCAGGGTCTTCGACCCCTTCCCTTTGGCTTCGCGTTGCGCGGCCAGTGTGTCGGCTGTCTCGCCCGATTGCGAAATGACGATGGTCAGCGAATCCGGCCTCACGATCGGATCGCGATACCGGAACTCGCTGCCGTAATCCACTTCCACAGGAATCCGCGCTAGCCTCTCGATCATGAACTTCCCCGCCAGCGCCGCATGCCAGCTGGTCCCGCAGGCGACAATACGGACGTTCTGAAAGGCCCGGAATTCCTTGGCCGTGATATCCATCTCGTCGAGAAAAATTCTTCCCGATTCCTGCCCCACCCGGCCCAGCGTCGTATCCCGCACCGCCCTCGGCTGCTCAAAGATTTCCTTGAGCATGAAGTGCTTGTAGCCGCCCTTTTCGGCCATGATCGGGTCCCACAGAATGTGCGACACCTGCCGCTTCACGGCCCTGCCGTTGAAATCCGTCAAGTGAACGCCGTCGCGCGTCAGCACCGCCACGTCGCCGTCGGCCAGGAAGAACATGTCACGCGTGTAGCTCAGCAGCGCGGGCACGTCGCTCGCGACGAAATATTCGCCGTCGCCCAAGCCCACCACCACCGGCGGACCGGAGCGCGCGGCGACGATTTTGTTCGGGTCTTTTCGCGAGATCACGCTCAGCGCGAACACGCCGGTCAGCTTGCGCACAGCATCGCGGACGGCATTTTCCAGGTTCCCGTCGTAATATTTTTCGACTAAATGCGCGATGATCTCGGTATCGGTTTCGGTGACGAAGCGGTGACCTTCTTCGGTCAGCTCCTGCTTCAACTTCAGGTAATTTTCGACGATTCCGTTGTGCACCACCACGATGTCGCCATGGCAGTCGCGATGCGGATGCGCATTTTCCTCGGTCGGCCGCCCGTGCGTCGCCCAGCGGGTGTGTCCAATCCCATAGCTGCCGTCAATCGGGCTCAGCTTCAGCGCGTCTTCGAGATTACGCAGTTTTCCCGACGCCCGGCGCACCGTCAGGCAGCCGTTCTCCTCCAGCACGGCGATGCCCGCCGAATCGTACCCGCGATACTCCAGGCGCCTGAGCCCGTCGAGAATGATGGGGACCGCTTTCTTCGGACCGATGTAACCGACAATTCCGCACATATATGTTTAATCGAAAAATTCCACGCGATAATCTTCAATCACCGGATTGGACAGCACGTCGCGCGCGATCTGGTCCATTTCTATAGCCGCCGCTTCCCGGTTTGCGCCGGTCAGCTCCACCTCGAAAAATTTCCCTTGCCGTACATCCGCGATCGAAGCATGCCCCAACCCGTTGAGCGCGCCCCGGATCGTCTGCCCCTGCGGATCGAGCACGGTGGTCTTCGGCGACACAAATACGCGAGCCTTCATAAATCTATCGTAAACCACCGCCAACAACGTTATAGTAGGAAGTAGTTCCACGGGAGGCGATCGTATCGTACAAGTTTCGGTTCTCGCGTCTTCGAGCGCCGGCAATTCCACGCTGGTAGCCACGGAGCGGACCCGTCTTCTGGTCGACGCGGGCCTCTCCCGCAAAGAGACTTTCGAACGCTTGCGCGCCGCCGGTCACGATCCCGAATCGCTCACCGCGATTCTGATCACCCACGAGCATTCCGACCACATGGCCGGTCTCCAGGTGATCGCCCGCAAGCTGCGCATCCCGATTTATATTTCGCGCCTCACCGCGCCGGCCATCGCCTGGGACGAAAACTGGGGCGATACTTCGCCGCACCTCGAACTGTTCCAGGCCGGCACCAGTTTCACCATCGGCGATATCGACGTGACCAGCTTCACCATCCCTCACGACGCGGTCGACCCGGTCGGCTTCTCTTTTCGAGCGGAAGGAATCAAAATTTCGATTGCCACCGATCTCGGGTATCTGCCCGATTCCATCCGCCATCACCTGCGCGGCTCCGATCTGCTGCTGCTCGAATCGAACCACGATGTGGAGATGCTGAAAGTCGGGCCGTATCCGTGGTCGGTGAAGCAACGCGTGATGGGACGCAACGGCCACCTGTCGAACGACGTCGCCTGCTCCTTCATCCGCGACGATCTCGACACCACGACCTCGACCCTGATCCTGGGTCATCTGAGCGAGAGCAACAATCACCCGGAAATCGTCCGCCTGTGCGCTTCGCAGGCTCTCCATGGGCGCAGCCTGTTCACCAGACTGGTGATCGCGGACCCCCGGCGGCCGACGGAGACGTTCACGTATTGATCTGTGACCATGCATCGGCGGAAAACCAAGGGCTGCCGCACACCTTAGTGCTTCGACCGGATGAATAGTTGGTTACCATCCGGACAGCGACGCTCGCTGGAGCCCCATGCGTCAGCTTGGGGTTTGTGCGAGTTCCAGTGCCAGCCCCACGCTGACGCATGGGGCTGAAATGCCAACAAATCATCCGGTGGAAGCATTCGCCCGCTTCCGCCTGTCGACGGAGCGTCACGGCCTTATTCGGCCGATGTTTGACGAGACCGTCTGGCAGCCGTAGACTGAAAGCAACACCGGACGACCAATCATGACCGTCACCCTCAAAACGAAAACTGAAATCACCGTGCCCAGGAGCATCCGCCTCAAGGCCGGTATTAAACCGGGGGAGCAGGTTGAGTTCAGCGTGTCCGGTCGTACGACTAACATCACACCAAAGCTCTCGGGAGATGAGATCCAGGACGAGCGCGAAATCCGCGATCCGAAAGTCCGCGGAGCGATCCGGGATGGGGCATCTCTCCGCGGATGGCGCGAACTATTCCCAAACGCGCTTGTTTATGGCGCGGACATCGATCGTGACATCCTGTTTGAAGAGGAGAGGATCAAGACTTTCTACTGCGATCAACTTGACCAGGGCGCGATACAAGATCTATGGTCGCAGCCTGTCTTAGAGGGTGGCGTTGACGTTATCATTGATGACGGCCTGCACACTTTCGAAGGAAACACTTCATTCTTGGACGGCTCGCTGAGCCACCTTCGGCCGGGAGGAATTTACGTGATCGAAGATATTCTTCAGACCACGATCGAGAGGTGGCGAAATGCGTTAAAAACGATTTATTCAAAGTCGCACCCAAGGGACGAGTTCGCGTTTGTGCAGGTGCGGAACTCGCTCAATCATTATGACAACAACCTGCTGATCATTCGCAAGGACGCGTGACCGGCCGATGCCTGCTGGAGAGAAGAGAAAAGTGTTTATGAGGAAGACGCCATCGACGCTTGTGAATCGGTGGCGAAAACGAATCTTCGTTTCCGTGTTCCTACTGCCAGCCCTTCGGTCCGCCCCGCCTCCTCCGGTGCTCCCGATGCCACGCATGATCGTCCCCCGCACTAATCATCCTCCGGTGATCGACGGAATTATGGAGCCCGGCGAATGGGACCGCGCCGCTGCGTGCACTGGATTTGTGAAAGCGTTCGAGGGCACCCTCTCGACATCCCAGAGCACGGCCTGGATCACTTTCGACAGCCGCAACATTTATGTGGCCATCCGGAATTACCGGTCGGAGCAGTTGAGCTTCCTGTCCGCGTCGACCTGACAACGGTAGTCATATCTTACGCATTCTAGCATCGCTCTTGAGGCGAACCGGTCTTCATTTTGTGAGATGCTTGACGATTGCGATACCTTGACGAGCGGAGCCAGCGACAAGTAGGTGCGGCGGTAGTTCTTGCCACCCTTGTATTCCTGCTGAACAGTGTCGGCCAGATCTCGGCGCGTTTCCACCGGCCACCGGACAGCGTGCCACTGCTGATTCCAAAGACCGGAGACAACTTTCAATATCTCACGTGGATCGAGGCCCACAAGCGGGGGCTCTTAATCGAGAATTTCCATACAACTGAGCCAACGGAAAAAGCCTATATTTCACCTCTTGCGCTGCTGGTTGCACGGCTCGCCACCTGGACCGGTTCAGACGTCCAGGTCGTATATGAGGTCGTGCGCTATCTGCTTTACATTCTCGCTGCATTTGCGATTTTGTACTCGTTCGACACGTTCTTACCGCGAAGTTGGAAGGCCGTTGGCAGTGCGCTCGTGGTCATTCTCTGCTGCGTTCCGGTTCGTTCGCTATTGATACCCATCCTCGCGTTCAGGGGATCAGGAGCGTTTCGCTATGGCGTGCCCGGCAGTGACGAGTACATGTATGTTGCGAACTCGATTTTTCAAGATTGGAATCATAGCATTTATGGTTTGGTGGGAATGATCACCGTTGTCGCCGGAGTGGCGGCTGCCACCCGGTTTGCGGAGCACGGGACGCGTGAAGGCATGATCGTATACACCTGTGCCTGCGCCGCCTCTGCTCTACTGCACCCATTCGAAATAATCATTCTCTTGACCTATGGCCTGGTGATCGTCGGCTATCGCCGGGGCTTGGTTGCTGCCGTCACGTCGTTGATTGTCCCCATCGGCGTCGCAGGAATCTGTATGCTGCCGTACGCGATTCCCGCGTTAACGGTGGACTGGGTCAAGCGAGCCTCGCTGGTCAACCGGGGCGCAATCCTGATGCCGCCTCTCGCTCTGCTTGGATCTCTCGGTCCGCCCTTATTTGTGGCTCTTCCGGCGGCGGGTTTGTTGCTCACTCGTGCTAGGCAGCTAACACCTGTGTTAGACCTTTTCGTTTGGTTGCTCCTGTCACTGATGCTACCGTACTTCGGCTTCTTGCCTTTTCCGCGGCACTTTTTGAACGGCGTCTCGATCGCTATAGGCATACTCTGCGTTGTGTTCCTCCGGAGTGTCTGGAGCTTGTGCACAGCGCGAGGTAGCCGGATTGTACTCGCTACAGCACTGACGTTTGCCTCATCATGGTGCCTGGCAGCGAACCTCGGACTGCGAGTTTTCGCGTGGCGAGCCGCGGTTGGCGAACCAGACGCGAACTCTGGATTCCCGGAGGCATTTCTCACTCGCGACGAGGATGAGGTGTTACGGTGGTTTCGGCTTCACACCAGTCCGTCTGATTCGGTTCTAGCAGCGGATCCATATTCATGGCTCTTAGCCGCGACTCCAATTCACTCCTTTGGCGGCCATCCTGTGTTTGGCTACAAGAAAATGTTCCCGCAGGAGTGGCGCGAGAAGGACCTGATACTCGCGGGGGCTGCCTCCCCGGCTGAGACGGAGGCTTTCCTGCTTCATCATGGCATCGGGTTCGTACTAATGGACTCTCACTTTCTGAACGCAATATCTCATAATTGCTCGGCGAGTGCAGAAGTTGGCGGTCAGACTATCTATGAATGCCGGGATCGAAGGGGCCCGGAGTAGAGCGGAGAGAACCGTACCTTACCAAAGGAAGACTCTCCTCTGCGCACAAGCGGATCAGCTAGCGAGCCTTCATAACTCGGAACTCGGGACAGTACCCTCAAACACCGTCCTTACCAGCCGCCGATAACCCTCCAGCGGACTTCAACGCGGAGTTTTCTGAAACTCGAGGGGAAATCCCGGGACGACTTTATTTGGGGGCACGAGGGACAGCCTGAGCAGCCACGTTCGTCCATCTCTGCGCCCCGAGTCTCTCGCGTAAACCATCTTCTTTGCGCCTCTGCGTCTCTGCGTGAACTGTTTTTCCCAACCAACAACCCCCACCCCATCAACCCTTTCCCACTCCCACCCACGCCCTCCCGCGCGACCCCCATGCTATCCCTCACTCGAGGACGGACACGATAATGTCAGAAATAACCGCAATCAATCGCTTCCACGACGAGCACTCCGCCAGCCACCAACCCGACGCCGGCCAGCAGAAATACCTTCTCGGCGCCATGCGCTACACAGCCCACTGCGACCAGGCCGTCGTCATGCCCGACGAAGACCGCGAACTGTACCACTCCCACTTACAAACCTT
>Ga0182024_10001943_pt1 | contig 52133 bp, 44 predicted proteins | sample P32metaG_FD_120480 | JGI IMG/M metagenome (GOLD analysis project Ga0182024, IMG submission 120480) | Permafrost microbial communities from Stordalen Mire, Sweden - P3-2 metaG (Illumina Assembly) | ecosystem: Environmental > Terrestrial > Soil > Wetlands > Permafrost | place: Sweden: Stordalen... | reverse complement strand
CGTTACAACACCGACCTCATCACTATCTGGTCCACGAATCCCTCTCGTCGATGGCCGAGAAGCTCAAACCTTATGGTTTTATTCGCATCCACCGCTCGGTCGTCGTGAATATTTCGGCCGTGGAGGAGATCCAACCTTTACCGACGGGGGAGTACAGGCTGCGTGTAAAAGGTGGGAAGGAATACTTGGTAACGCGTACATACAAAGACAACCTCAGAGATCTGGCTCAACTGTGGGTAGGCTCAGAGCGCCTTTGCGGCTAACAGGGAGCACAAGGTTTTACCTCGTTATTCCGTCGTAGCATTCCCGATCGTCCCTTACGAAAAGTCAGGCCGTAAACAGCGCGGCAGAATGAATGCTGGGCGTTTGTTCCAACATGGGCTGTATTGCACGAGGTCTCGTCCGCGTACATCGATTGCAATGCCAGAACGGAGAATATGCGGCTAACCTGTAGTTCAGCTTGAGGAAATCCGTCGCGTAATCGCAGGCAATTTTGGCCAAGACACGCGAAAGATGGGGCGCCCGTGATCATCCAACCCGTAGGGCATCACTGATCCGAACGGAAACCCCGGCTGCTTGCGCGAAAGGGTCGAGAGGCTTCCGATGCGGGCCATGTACACCAAAGTTCGTGCTCGCTCGGCAAAAGAAGGCTCGGGGACGCGGGCTGACTCGCCGCGCCAGTGCCCGCGTGTTTTCTGATGGAAGAGGAAGACATCGCTTTTCCCTCCTGGCAGTTTAAATAACCTGGGTAGGGGTTGCACATGGAGGTCGCGTCCAGAGAGAACTCGAACTCAAGTGTACGCCATTCGGTACTTTGAGCTATTTTGTTCCGCCCATAATCGGTTCGTAGCTGCGGAATGAATATTCGGGATTGGCCGAGCGTTGTTGCTGACTCAGAGAGCCCTCAGAAGGATCTGACCCACTACGGACACACAACCTGCAGCCCGTGGCCTGGGAATGGATGCCTTAAGACTGACCGACAGTCACTCGGTCAGCTACAAATGACTCTTCTTCCTCAGAAAGATGGCGAGACGATAGAACGGGCGGACGTGCGAAAACTAGTTTCGCCCACTATGAGAAATGAAGCGGTTGGCAAGCTAGCCGAATCCATCAAGAACCCCGGTCATCATCTCCCACACGCCGGTTTATGGATAGCTCGGTCGGCCTTATTGACCGGAGTCTTGAGTGAAATCGGCAGATTCGACAATTAGCCTTTTCATGCGGAAATCCAATTTACTCTCCTGCCCGTATTCACAATGTAGGCGGGTCGCTGCAGGGAATTGTGTTCCCTGATACGGCCCTGATAATTCCCTGTTCCGATTTGGCGAAGTCGAGCGTTAACTCCCGCAGAATGTGCTAACTAGAGAAAAGAAGTGCTAATTTTCGGGGCCCGAAAATCGCAAATTCCCTGTTAAACTCCCTGTTAGCAGGGAATTCTGGCGGACGGAGAAGGGTTAGCGCCAGACTGGGCGCTCCGCCATTTCAACAAGTTACGAAGAACGGTTCGCTCTTAAGCCTGGAACTAGGCGGCGGCCTTAGAACCGCTATACCACTGCTCACCAACGGGAAAGACTGTTGGCAAGTCTCGTCGAATCAGGAACATCCTTCGCAGGTGGCAGGCTGAAGAAACCGGACGAATCGAAAATAGTTCGAAGCACACAATTCTGCCACACCAATGCCGAATTGCTCATCCGATATGCGGTCGCTGGACCACCGGGGCCGCCTGTCACGATCTTTCCATCAACAGCTTCGCCTAGGGGCGGTAGTCGTTGTCGTCGCGAAAATGACGGATGGTCTTGCCGTGGACTTCGGGGAATTCGATAGTGGTGCCTACGCATAATGCCAAAAATTGTACGGCCCCCGCGCGCTCTGGCCAAGGCCAAACGGTTTGCGCTTGGAGAGTGCCTTTGAACGGAAAGTCGGGCGCAGCCGATCAACCGCTCTCAATGACTATTATCAGGAGGAGCCCGAACTACGACTTCGCTGGGATTCATCACAAGATGCAGCGGGGATTATGATGTGCGCTAGTTTCCGGATTCTGTCGCTTTCCTCTAGAAGGGGGCATGATGGACAAAAAGCAAGCAAAAGTTGATTTACCGTCGGGTAAAGGAACCATCTCGACTCGCGCTGAGCAGAAGCAAGTCGAGGACCGCCAGGCAATTGGTGCAAACGTAGTTTACGAGACCATTCGGCGCGAAGGCGAAGAGGAACTGCATCGACCCGCGGCAGCACTGGCGTGGTCGGCGTTCGCTGCCGGACTTTCGATGGGCTTTTCGTTTGTCGCCCAAGGGGTACTCATGGCTCACTTGCCGGATCAGCCGTGGAGACCATTGATCGCCGGTACCGGATACTGTGTGGGATTCCTCATCGTCATCCTGGGACGCCAGCAACTCTTTACGGAAAACACTCTGACCGTAGTCCTGCCTCTCCTATTACGGAAAGATTTGTCCACATTGCTGCGCATGCTTCGTTTGTGGATCGTGGTACTGGGCGCGAATCTTGTTGGAACATTCTTGTTCGCTTTGTGCGTCGGAAGAATCGGCATCTTCGATGCGCGTACCCAACAGTGTTTGACAGAGATTGGTGCCACCCACATTGGAGTAGGTTTCGGGACTGTCTTTGTGCGATCCATTTTCGCGGGTTGGTTGATCGCGTTGATGGTATGGCTCCTTCCCGGCGCGGAATCGGCGCGAGTCAGCATCATCATAATTGTGACCTATTTGGTGGGAATCAGTGGATTTGACCATATCATCGCAGGATCGACCGCGACGTTTTTTCTGCTTGTAACGAGATACATCTCCGGGGGAACATATGTTGTGCAATTCTTCCTTCCGACCCTGATGGGCAATGTCATCGGGGGACTGTCTCTCGTGGCCGCACTGGGTCATGCGCAGGTCGTTGGGGGAAAGGAACAATAGAGGAAAGCCGGGGGTCTGTGGACCGTCACAGCCAACTGGGTCAGTCTTCTTCCCGTTCAATGCATCTTGACCAACTCCGCGATGACATCCGACTGTGTCAGAACCACTCCTAGCTGTCGCGGGAGGCGTTGGCAGTGCTGATTGCGAATAAGGGTCCCAAGCCCATCTGAGTGCAGCAGAACATCTGCCCACGTCGGGCGACGACGAGCCAAAACCCAGCTCGTAACTATCCAGAGGAGTCGTGGCAAATGGACTCCCCCACTGTGTTGTCAATTTGGAACGGGGCTGGCAGTTTCAGATTTGTTTTAGAATCGAGCAGTTTTGAACAGTCTGCACTAATCTGCGAGATATAGAATCTGAAATGTAAAGCAAAGTGCTACTTTCACATGGTCGGAAGGGCTGGACTATCGAAGACGAACAGTGTCAGAGGATCGGCGGAGGGTATAAGGCAATGAAGTTCAGATTTTTACTGTTTCTCTGACTGGAGCCCATATTTTATCTACGCCGATTCAGAGTCCAAAACGTCATGAAAGTTAAACTGTCGCATTAAAAGGCGCTGCTCTGGCCTCTTCGAGGAAACAATGGAATATGACCCATATCACAAATAAGCCGATACCCAAACTGCACAAAGCTCCCCAACCACCCCTGTCATACCGCGGCGCAACCCCTGACTCAGACCGTGCCAAGAAACCACCGCTCGCCGAGCCCGCTGCCACTGAGCAGGAACTGAATCCCGGAGATCGCGTCGAGGGTTTGGGCGACTTCGGAAAGCCGACGGGAGAATTCGGCACGGTTGAGCAAGCCAACGAAGACGACGCAGTCGTTAAATGGGACGATGACGGTCGTAATCGACTCCACCAACCGTCGCTCAAGAAGGTTTAGCCCGCAACCAGCGCTCGGCCAGTTTACCGAATTGGCACTACCCAGCAACAGAGCGACCCTGACGAGCAAGGGCCGCCCTATTTCGGCAGTTCGGAAGGCGCTATCTGAATCTGAATAGCGTGAATGTTGTCGGACTTTGAGATGTCCACGGAGACTATTCCAAAACTGCCATTCGCATCGCGCGCCCGACTAGTTCGCGTGCCCTGCGCTCCGGAGGTGCCTGGGCGCACCGCATCGATGTTGACAGTGGTCACTTGCAGGCCGGACCCGGGGTCGCCGGGGTTAGCTTGCTCCACTTGCTGTTCGGTGACTTGCTGACCAGTCGGGCTAGTCTGCCGGCTGGTGGTTGCGCGCTCAACCAAGTGCAGGCTGCCGTCCCCAACCGCCCCTGGGATATTGATGGAATAGGTTTCCACTGTGTTGCGCCTTTCTCCAGAAGCCATCGCCGCCTCGTTGCTCACGATACGAGACACTTCGCCTAGCTTGCCTTCAGCGTCGGGGAGGGAGACTCGCTCGTCGGTGCTGAGGTTGTCACCGTCTTGCCTGGTGGTAGTTCGCCGCATTTCGCCCACTTGCCAATTTCCGGCGCCATCCGGCCGCAGCATAGTTTTTTGAGATTCAACCGTGCCATCTGGAACTCGTTCGCGGCGTTCTTGCACCCTCACGGCTGGAGCCAGGCCACCGTTGACGCCGGGGAGCATCACGGTGGTTTTCGTCTCCTCCACATTCGGACTTGTCTTTTTTGTCTCTTCAGTTTGGCGCTGAACCAACTGAAGATTGCCATTGGCGTCGGGATTGGAGGTCGAGCGTACTACGTTCGAGTCGCCTCCGGCGAGAGTGTGTTTCTCTTCTTCGATTACCTCTACCAGTTTTCTCACCCCGTCAGCATCGCGATCGAAGGTGCGGGTGGTGGTTCGCACGGTGGTAGCGTCGACTTGCACCGTTTCCTTTTCAATGTCCTGGTAGGGTTCGAAACCTCCGTCGGACCCGCGGCGCTCGACTGATTGCGTGTCCAGGGTGCGATTGGCGCTCTGGGTGTGGCTCGAGATGGTGTGTGTGGCATCCGCATTTTCGTTGTGCGAGTCCGTTGTGGCCGTCCAGGCCTTGTTCGCTTCGTCTGTTTGGGAATCGGATGTTTGCGCCCAAAGCGCGAGACTAGAACAAAGATACGCTCCGATCACGAGCAGCATGAGTTGGCTCAAACGCACAGCCCGGGACGGGCGATAAGGATAGTTGCTTGATAGACGGTCGGCGGTTGCCGATCGCCCAGGTTCATAGCGTTCTTCATTTCGTGCGGAAATATTTGTGGTCGGCACGTCCATTATTCTCTCGCTGCGAACATTCGGGGTAGTGGGTTGTGCTGTCCAATATTATTCATTCCCATCTTTTATAAGGGCCTGGATTTTCATAAAAACAACTGCCGGATAGGCCGAAGTGCTGGCAGGGCCTTTTCAAAGGTTAACAACGGCTGCTATCGTTTACCAGGGTTCGTTTCCACGGCCTCGGCTGCGGAGAGTTTCCTATCTCGGTGTGGCTCGGCGCGCCGGGCACCCGTATGCAGTTCACAAGGTTTCCTGGTCACTGCACCACAGGTCGGACAAGGTACGGATAAGATCTGTTTCAGGGTGAGTTCTTTGGTTTTCACTGCGACATAATGCGCCGCTTTGGAGCGGGAAAATGGTCAATATTGCTCATTTTCAATAAGTTAGCCAAGCGACAGGGTAAATTTTGGCGGCCAGAAGTTTTTAGCAATTCTGTGCAAAAGTGAACATCTTTCATGGTTGCAATTGTGCCAAATTTAGGGACGTGTAGGTTCCTGTCTAGAAGAAGAGATTCCATGGCTCCAACCCTGCCGGCCAACAAAAAGTCCACTTTCGACGCGAACAAATTCCTTGCCACTATCGGCGAGGGCAGAAGAGTCATGGTCTTTCCCAAGAAACAAACAATCTTCACGCAGGGAGACGCGGCTGACGCAGTCTTCTACATCCAGGAGGGTAAGGTTCGACTCACGGTCGTATCCAAGATTGGCAAGGAAGCAACCCTGGGCATATTGAGTGCAGGAGAGTTCTTCGGAGAAGGTGGTGTAGCTGGACAGCGTTTACGTATGGGGTCTGCAAACGCAATGACGGACTGCGAACTTCTACGCATTGAGAACAAGGCAATGATGCTCGCGCTACATCGGGAACATACGTTCTCGGATCTGTTTGTAGGGTATCTGCTGGCACGGAACATCCGATATGAAGAGGACTTGGTTGACCAGTTGTTCAATTCCAGCGAAAAGAGACTGGCTCGGGTTCTGCTGTTGCTGGCCCGCTTCGGTAAGGAAGGCGTGCCCGAAACTGTGATCCCCAAGATCAGTCAGGAAACGCTCGCGGAGATGGTAGGCACAACCCGGTCGCGCGTCAGTTTTTTCATGAACAGGTTTAGGAAGTTAGGGTTCGTTGACTATGGCGAGAGCGGTCTGCAAGTTCATAGTTCACTTCTAAGTGTCGTTCTCCACGACTAGCATCCGCGCTGAAATCAGCGCAAAGACAGCGATAAACAGTTACTTGCTGGATCTAATCCCTTGCTGGGCCTAATCCGGCGAGCGGCGCTATTTTCGTCGCCACCAGCACCTCCAACAAAGTCGCTGTTACGAACGCTTCCCGAGATGGTGATGAGTGCTTCGGAGACGAGAGGGTGTTGCTCTGACAGAATGTCTAGACGGTCACTCACGTTGTAGAGTTGTTGAACTTCGTTCAGGATCTGATTCGAATGCATAGGGTACGCGGCTTTCTTTAAAAGCCTAAGGAGAGAAAACTTCAGATGGACTGACTTAGTTCAGGGAACCTGAAACAGGAGAAGGTGGTAACCACCTCATTTTTATTATATCACCCACGCACACCTCGTACTGTTGCAGCCCCTGAGCCTATTGGGCGCAGGCACAGGCCGACACGAGCGGCACTGTGTTGCAGTCCACTGGTGGAGGCTACGGCGCACGGTCGCGCTAACATCTCAGGGAGTGTGGACACCTATAATATTCTGAAACCTGAGCAATTTTGAACAGTCACCAAATAGGCCACCGTTGTAATTTGTTAGCAGATTTGAAGGAGCTATGCGGCGCACCGCCGTTTAGTTCCTCTGGTGGCGCAGCCGTATATTCGTATACAGGAAGCTAGTTCATCCACCCGCTGCGCCACATCTCACTTTTTGAACGTTTATTCACACAGCAAGTCAAGCAACTCGGCCTGCTCGAACCTTTTGTGACCGCGACGGCAAAGCATCTTTCGACAGTGCCAATCAAACCATGAACGAATTCTCTTAGGAAGATCAGAATGGAACCCCGTCCTAATCTCCGCATGTGAGCTATTTTGCTCAGACGCGAAAGTCTGCCCCTGTCATTCTTTACTCTCCTGAGTGTGTAGACAGAGCCCGCGAACGCTGATTCGCAGCTCTTATTCTCAGGGCGCTGATTCTCAGGTCGCCGCCGGTTGGCTCCTGATCAAGTTCCGCAAAGCGACCACCTCCAGCCAATCGGCATTCTTCATCGTGTGTACGCCGCACAACTTCGCGGCGGGGCGCGATTTGACCCTACAAAGCTCTCGAGATTTTGCGATCGGGCAACACCTCCAGGCGGATGACAGGCGTTGGCCCGCGAAACAAAGGAAGGTCCGGTAAAAGCTCATGCCGCTAATTCAACTCATGGAAGTTCTCATCGTGGTGGGTGTCCTCCTATGGCTAGTGAATCGCTTCATTCCAATGCAGGCATCCATCAAGTCAATTTTAAACGGCGTCGTGGTCATTGCCGTGGTTCTGTGGTTACTGAACGTCTTTGGCATCTTTCACTCGATTTCCCGGCTCCACGTTGGAACCTGAGAGAAGCAGTCAAGGTAGTCAAGTAAAGGATAAGTATTCGGGACGCCGCAGGATCGGAGACTTGAACCGCTCGTATCCGGATGAAGCCATCGGCAACCCGGTCAACTCGGACAAGCAGGAAGCTTGCCCTTATGGCAAGCGTACGTAACTATACGACAATGGAGGCAACACACATGAAACTAGTTGGACTTATGACCACAGCAGTTCTGTCTTTGACCCTTGCAGTGGCGGCTCCGCTGTTCGCTCAAGAGCCGCGCGATCAGCAGGAAGAACAGAAAGCCAAGCCCGAAGAAAAAGCACAACCAACCGCAAAGCAAGACGAGAAGAATGCGCAGCAGCAAGACAAGAACACCAAGCAGGAAGAGAAGAACACACAGCAACAGGACAAGAACAACCAGTCGGCGGCGAAGAACACGCAGCAGCAAGACAAGAACACCAAGCAGGAAGAGAAGAACGCACAGCAACAGCAGGCTAAGCCGGTGCAGGAGGCGCAGCACGCCGGTGGTAACGGTGGTGGCGGAATTCCCGCGGACCGTTTCAAGGCCAATTTTGGACGGGAACACTCGTTTCGCGTCAGCCAAAGCGACTACAGCAACCGCCGCTTCCAATACGGAGGCTATTCGTTCGGATTCGTTGACCAATGGCCCAGCAACTGGCTCTACACGCAGAACGTTTTTGTGGTAGAGATTAATGGCGTCTATTACCTTTGCAACCCGATGTATCCTGGCGTCAACATTGCACTCAGCTTCACAATGTAGCGCCACGTCTGGTGCGGCTTTGAGGGGCGCAACCAGCTTAACTATCCATCGGCGCGGGTCCACCGCTTGGGCTCGCGCCGCTTTCTCTAACAACGCGAGGTCGTCTCGGAAAGGTCAGTGGGTAGATCCTCGCCGAGATAGTAGGCAAACTCGGTCGCGCGTCAGTTTCTTCATGAACAAGTTCAGAACGTTGGGCTTCGTTGACTATTGGGAGGGGGGGCTGCGGATCCATAGCTCACTTCTAAATGTTGTTCTCCACGACTAACATTCGCGAGCCCTAATCCCACAAAACCTAACCCTCCCAGAAAATGATGAGCAAATCAGCCCGCCCCGATTCTTCCGTGCCGAGAGTTGCCCCAGTTCGAGGCATACGATTGCTGTTGAAGGCGGTTGGCCCGGGCATTATCACGGGCGCTGCCGACGATGACCCATCCGGTATTGCCACATATTCTGTTGCGGGCGCGCAGCTTGGCACCAAGCTCCTTTGGACTGCACTTCTAACCTGGCCATTGATGGCTGCGGTTCAGATGATGTGTGCCCGAATCGGAATGGTGACGGGACGGGGCTTGGCCGGGAGTTTCAAACAGCGATTTCCAAGTTGGCTGCTGGGTGTCTTCATCATAGCCCTGCTTGCCGCGAACACGATTAACATCGCAGCAGACCTTGCCGGCATGGCGGATGCCGCTGCAATGTTGTCAGGCATCAATGCCCACTTGCTGGTAGTGGTTTTTGCACTCTTAATCTCTTGGGCAACGGTTCGACTCCGTTATCACCAGATCGCGAACGTGCTCAAATGGCTGGTATTGGCTCTCTTTGCCTACCCGATCACTGCGTTTGTGGTGGGGGCTGATTGGGGCCAGGTGGTTCGCGATACTCTCGTTCCGTCGATGCCACAGACCAAAGATGAATGGTCGATGCTGGTTGCGATTCTCGGGACCACGATTAGTCCGTATTTGTTTTTTTGGCAGGCGAGTGAAGAGGTAGAAGAGGAAAAAGCGGTCGGTCAGAAAACGCTCGCTGAACGGCGAGGAGCAACCGCCAAAGAACTTCAGCTGAGGCGAATGGATGTCGGTGTCGGCACGTTTTTCTCGAATGTGGTCATGTTTTTTATCATCCTGACGACCGCCATTACCCTCAACCGACACGGCATCACGCATATCGAGACGTCTCGCCAGGCCGCCGAAGCCCTTCGGCCGATTGCGGGCAGGTTCGCTGCGAGCCTGTTTACCGTCGGCGTTGTCGGAGTAGGATTTCTTGCGATCCCGACGTTGGCGGGGTCAGCGGCCTATGCATTCGCGGAAACGCTTGGGTGGCGCCAAGGCCTGGACAAGAAGTTGAAGCAGGCCCGCGCGTTTTACACGCTTATTCTGCTCTCAACCGGAGTCGGCGTCGGATTGGACTTTGTGGGCATTAACCCCGTGAAGGCACTCTACTGGACAGCGGTCATCAATGGGTTGCTGGCCCCCTTCCTTCTCGTTGCCATCCTGATCGTCGCGTCGGACAAGAAACTGATGCAGGGCCAACCGAGTTCACGCCTGGCATGGACCGTCGTCGCGATCACAACACTGGCGATGTTTGTCGCGGGCGTAGCCATGTTTGTTGTGTAGACAGCCGATCTCTATGATTTGATAAGGGAGAGTCGGATTCTGACAACGCCGCTATTCCGCAGGGTCTTTCTGCCGCGTAGCCTTTACCCCGGAGACAATACCGATGCCCACGAGTACGATTGCGCCGACGACAATCCAGCGCGTCGGCATGTGCCAGGTGCGCGCCGTAAATCAGTCCACCGGTCAAAATCGCAAACCCCATCGCGGAAAGTCCGAACGACATAACAACTCCTTACCGAGTCAGCCGTGGCGGGTGTGCGCGAGAACTCGACTTGCTGGCTTCCGCCAGAGAGCAGCCCGGAATGGGGCTGGCCTTCGCCCTCTGGTACGCGTCAACGCCGGGGTTGTTCCTACAGTGATGGTGATGAACTGGCTTTCTGATCCTTGACCTGCAGATCGTTCACGACTTGCTGAACGTTCGGCACGCCGGTCGCCACCTTCCCGGCACGCGTCCGCTTTTCTTCCGAGTTCACCTCTCCGGTCAGCGTGACCACGCCGCTCTTCACTTCGTATTTCACGTTGTCGTGCATCTTGTTCTGGATCAGGGCAGCGTCCAGATTCTTCTCAATGCCTTGGTCCAAGTCCGAGTTCACGGCCTTTGCTTCCTTTTCTACACCAACGGGAATCACGGCAATCTGATCCGCGACAACCTGCGCACCGGCGAAGGACTTTGCCAGCGATTCGGCGTCTGACTTAGCGTTGTCACTGGCGACCTGTCCGCCGAGGGTGACGACGCCCTTGTCGCGGTCCTGACTGACGGAGACGTCTTTGAAGCCTGCTTGATCGAGCGACTTGCGAATGCTGTCGGCTACATCCGGTGACTTTGCGGTCGTAGTTGTGCATCCGGCCAGAATCACGGCGGCGAGTAGCGTAAGCATGGTAACGAACAACTTGAACGTTTTCATATTTTCCTTTAATCGGATCTGGAGTGAATCCGGAAGAATGAGAAACCCCCTGTAGGGGGCAGCCAATAGCTTCGCGCACTTGCTCGTGCTAGTGCTGTGCAGAATCGCTCACTTTGTGAGAAAGACATCCTAGCTCGTCTCCGGGAATCTCGGGTATCAAAGCAAACGTGCCAGGGATCGCTTCCGTTTTGTGATCCGGAACGGCGCTCATCTACAAAACGATCAATTCTGACCTCTTCCGAAGCCGATTTTCGGCCTGATCATTGGGCTGGTCGCATGTTTTCAGGGAATGCGGACGCAGGGAGGCTGCCGAAATCCAGCGCGTAGGCAACATCTTCTCCAAGCGAGTTGCAGACCCCGCCCAATCGCGACGAGTAACGATAGTAACCTGCGGGCCGCAGCTTATGCGTCTACTATGATCCCTTGATGTTGCCTCACAACCATCAGCCCAGATATCACTTATCTTCGCCCACTTTATCTGCCGTTGGCGTCATGACCGCTCCAGCTCCGAAGCGCCGCACGCGCTTGTCTCTCATCGGCCCTTGCGTGCAACTCGACGTGCATTTCGCCATCGGCAACCCCATCTCAGGGAATACATTCTCCGAACCAGAGGTTATCCCACGAGGGACCCATGCATAGCGCTGCTACTCTCAGTCCCCAGCCGCACCGCGCATGCGGAGCTTGCGGTGCGACGGGACGTACCGTCTGCCATCACCAGCGGTTCATCGTGCCGGACGGCTATCCTCTGCCCGCCGAGTACAGCGTCGTCGTCTGCCGCCGGTGCGGTTTCATCTACGCCGATCCCGACGCGACCCAGCTCGACTACGATCGTTTCTATTACGAGTGGTCCAAGTACGACGACCCGGTCACTGCAACCGGCAGCGGCCTTTCCCCATACGACGCAGCTCGACTCTCTACCACCGCTTCCGACATAGCCCGCGCCCTGCCTTCGCGAGCTGCCAGCATCCTCGATGCCGGATGCGCCACGGGCGGCTTGCTCACTGCGCTCCGGGGCCAGGGATTCACGGCAGTCGCCGGACTCGATCCTTCGCCCCGCTGCGCAGCCGCATGCCGTGCTCGTGGCTTTGAGGCCTATGACGGATCGGTCGCTTCGGCTCCCGCGCACATGCCCAAATTTGATTGCGTCGTGTTTAGTCACGTGCTTGAACACGTTTACGATATCCCCGCATTTTTCGTGGCCGTCCGCCGTCATCTCACGCCGGGAGGCTACCTCTACCTCGAGACTCCCGACGCCACCCGTTACGGTGACTATCTCTACGTGCCTTTGCAGGAGTTCAATACCGAGCACATCAACCACTTTTCGGCGCGTGCTCTCGAAAACACCGCCCGCCGCTTCGGCTTCCAGCCCGTAATGGTTGAGCAGAAAATTCTTCAGACGGCAGAAGACATACACTACCCCGCTATCTTCGGTCTTTTCCGCGACTGTGGAGGAACCGCGGACGGCCTCGTCGTTTGCGACCAGGAGTTACCGTCCAGAATTGCTGCCTATATCCAGCATTCCCAAGAGCAGATGGAAAGCATTAACCTCCACGTAGCCAGCCAGCTTGCAAACACACAGCGCGTCATCGTTTGGGGTGCGGGCCAATTGGCGATGAAACTCCTTGGCCTTCCCTGTCTCGCACAAGCTAAGGTCCGCGCCCTCGTGGACAATAATCCCATTCTCAGAGGCAAAACCCTGGCGGGAGCGCCGGTCGTAGGCCCGCGGGAAATCGCTGGAATGCGTGAGCCGATCATCATCGCCACCTTGCTGTATGCCGACGAAATCAGCGCCCAAATTCGCCACTTGAGACTCAGCAACCCCATTCTCTCGCTTGCTCCAAACTCGAACTCGGAGCGCGGCCGCTCATGAAGCTTTCTAACCATTTCGGGCGGCTCGCTTATTGGGGCGCGCGCCACATCATCCTTGTCACGGGCAGCAGCGACATGCATCTCAACGACTCGATCGGCAAGGAGCCGCGCATTACGCACCCACCGATTGTTCGCGCCGCCAAAGTTGGCGCCGGCGGAAACGACTGAGGAAGCTGGATTCGCCCCTTCATGAAAACCACTCGCCAACAACTCGAATCGCTGCTTCGCGAGACGCCGGCAGCGGCCCGCGTTCGCCAGCAGTATGCCTTCGACCAGCTCGCCGCTGGCCGACGCAGAATTGTAATTTTCGGAGCGGGCCGGTTGGGCCGGTTGGTTCTCCAAGGCCTCTCCGGCACGGATCTCGAAGCTGTTGCCTTCGCGGACAATGATCCCCGCACTTGGGGAACAATCGCGGATGGACTTCCCGTACTCTCCCCTGGCGAAGCCGCCAACACACACTCGCAAGACGCTGCCTTCGTCATCGCTGTCTGGCATCCGAGCCGCTCGCAACTCATGTCTGCGCTGCTTGATCAGTTGCGGACTCTGGGTTGCCACGCCGTCGCTTTCCCCTTGCTCTTTTGGCGTCACTCCAGCACTTTCCTTCCCTACTTTTTCTGGGATCTGCCGGAAAACGTGCTTCAGCAAGGCGAAGAAATCGCAGCCGCCTTCGAACTGCTTCACGACGATTCTTCGCGCCAGTCGTTCGCGGCGCAACTCCAGCTTCGTCTGCGCGGGGATTTTGACTGCATCGGCGTCCCATTCGCCGGCAACCAGTACTTCCCCGGCCTGTTCTCTCTGACTGCCGATGAGTGCTTCGTCGATTGCGGCTCCTACACCGGAGATACGATCCAGTCCTTCATTTCCGAGACCGATAATCGCTTTCGCAAGGTGATCGCTTTTGAGGCCGACCCGGCCGTCATGCCCAGTCTCCGGACTTTCGTGAACGATGTCGGCAGCCGCGCCGTACTTTACAACGCCGCGGTTGGAGCCCACAGCGGCATTGTCCATTTCGCCGGAGACGGCATCGGCGGGGGCTGTATCACAGCCGCTTCGGGTACCGAGGTTCCTTGCGTCTGTCTGGATGATGCCCTGGTCCGGGAACACGTCTCTTTTATCAAAATGGATATCGAAGGGGCTGAACTCCAGGCCCTCGAAGGCGCGCACAGCATCATTATGCGCGATCGCCCGGTCCTGGCCATCTGCGGCTATCACAAGCCGGATCATCTTTGGCGCGTTCTGGCCTCACTGAAAATCCTGGCACCCGACTCGGCACTCTTCCTGCGTTCTCACTGCGCTGATGGTCTTGATGCCGTCTGTTATGCCGTTCCACCGGAACGCCAGCTCCAAGTTGCCGCTAGCAAACCCCGCAAGCCCGCGCCACCTAACAAGTCTCGCCCTCACGCAAAAGGTTCTTTTTCATGAAAACTATTAGCGGCGAATACATCGGGAACATACACACGCAGCAGGTGCACGACCGACCGTTGGTGGTCGAGCGTGAAAGACGGAACTTCCAGTACGAGCCGGGCGAACTGCTTCCCCGTAGCTCTCTCTCTTTGGTTGCGGCCGCTGGCCGCTGAAGGACGCAACGGCGGCGGTATGACGACACAGATTCCCCCTCGCATCAAACGGGCTGTCAACCAGGGTGACCGAGACAATTACCAGGCTCAATGAGATTACTGGCACAAATTCCGATAATGGGTGCCCAGTCTGAGGTTCCCCGAGAATCCAGTCCGTTCGTCACCATTCGGCTGCTGCGCGCCATCTCACGCTTGGTCGACACTCGCGGTTGGATCGTGTTCGCGGCTGTTTCCGTTGTCTACGGATGGAGCTGTATAAATACCCTAGCCTCGCGCCATCTCGACCACGATGAACTCTTCACTTTTTACATCGCCCAGGCGCCGAACCTCCGTCAACTGCTCAAACTCACTCACACACTTGACCTCCATCCCCCGCTTTCCTACCTGGTAGTCCGAGCCTCGTTCGCGATCTTTGGGGTCAGTTCCTGGTCCTGCCGCCTGCCTTTCCTTGTCGCCTTTCTCGTCACCAGCGCACTTTTGTTCTCTTTTGTGAGCCGCCTTTTGTCCCCTCTCTACGGACTCATTGCCACCCTATTGCTATGGAGCAGTCCGTACGCCCACTTGGCGAACGAGGCGCGCCCCTATTCCATGATTCTCTGCTTTACCACTGTCATGCTCGTGAGCTGGTACCAGGCCGCTGAAGGGGAGGGCCTGAGCGGACGCCGCTGGGCGTTGGCGACTGTCGTCGCGAGCGGATTCGGCCTCCTGCTCGCGCACGTTCTCGGCGTGTTAGCCTATGGCGCGTTCGTCGCTGCGGAAGGCGTCCGCCTCTGGATTCGCCGAAAGCCGGATTGGCGCTTGTGGGTGGCGCTTCTGGTCCCGCTTCTGTCGGTTCTTACTTACCTGCCACTCATCCGCAACCGGTCGGACATATTATTTTCAGAATGGTGTCAAGCTTCCCCCAGGCGGTTAGCCATTTGCTATTGGGAGCATCTCAGATATCTGGCAACTCCGTTGATGCTCATTGCGTTTATCGCGGTTGCGCGGCCTTTTGTTTCAAACCAACGGAACACTACCTTCCGGCGCCCTTCGTTGGCAGCCGATGTCTCCCTGCGATCGCTCCTCTTGTTTTTGTTCCTTGTCCCGCTGGAGATCGAAGTTCTATTCGCACGAACCGGCACCCCGTTCTTTGAACGCTATGGGGTTGTGGCGCTGATTCCTTGCGTAGTATTTCCCGCCATCTTTCTAGGGTATCGCACACACTGCGACCGGTTGGCAGCAGTTGGCGTGGCTATTTCGCTGGCCGTCCTGCTCATTCTCAATACTTCTGGAAAGGCGTGGCTGCTTGAACAACTATCCAACATCGCTCCACCCAAGGTTGCAGCGAGACTCCTGTATCTCATCGCCCTACCTCCTATTGCGCCGCCCCTGTTGAAGCCCCCTTATGTCCCTGACTACCTGGAGAGTGCCCTTCAAGCAGCTCCAAATGTGTCGCATTTAGATACGGTGGATCCCGGCCTCCCATTGGTGGCGGGCAATGGGTCCACGTTTCTTGAGCTCGACAAATATCAAGATGCGGCACTCACGCAGCGTCTCTACCTGCTGACCAATCATGAAGCCGCCTCAACCATCGTGCACGATACCGTCTTCGACCACTACGAGCGAGTAACGGCTGCGTTCCCCATCCGAGGACAAGTGCAGCCCTACTGTGCCTTTTTGCGTGAACATTTCCAATTCCTGGTGCTCGGCGGCTACAACCACCCCGACACGTGGCTCCTCAGGAAACTTGAGATGGATGGAGCCAGACTGAGCATTGTGGGTACCTATGACGACGCCATCATCGAAGAGCACCAAATCTATAGAGTCAGCGTAGGAACCGAGAAATGCAACGAGCAACCGTGAACTGAACCAAGAAGGCGTGCCGGAAGCGGAATGAAAAGTATTGTCGCACCCTTTGATATGGACAGTGGGCGTCTTCCGTCAGTGAGCGTCCCTCAGCGGAGGGATTGAGGGTATAAATGGAACCGTGTAAGCGGCCATGGAAGAAGAAAAGGCCGGCCCTTCGGTGGGGGCAGGGAGATAGTCGACTTTGTCCTTGTCCGCGTTGTGTACTCGCCTTCGTGAAAACGACGGGATCGCTCTCGAACCCGCTGTTTACCAACAAGAATTATACAAACAAGTGACACTGCGTTGACAACCCTCCTGAAGCCACGGAACTAGTATTCGATTGCCAGCAGGACTGAGCCATTGTCGCTCTGCCAGCTCGCACAATCCAAGGAGGATTCTGTTATGCAGCGCCCCCACATTGCTTTTACGATTTGCTTCGGGATCGCGGTCATGCTCGTTTCGAGCGCAGCCCTGGCCCAGTATCAACTTATCAATCTGGATTCTAATCAGGCAAAAACGGCCAGGTTCATGGATCCGCTGCAGGTCAACGGTTGGGGACTTGCTCGCAGCTCGGGCAGCCCCTTCTGGGTCAGCGATCAAGGTTCCGGCTGGTCGACACTGTACGATGGGCAGGGAGTCAAGAAAAGCCTGGAGGTCCTAATTCCATCGGCCTCCGGCGCAGGCCCCGGTCAGCCAACTGGAATTGTGTTCAACGGGTCAACCTCAGACTTTCAAGTGCAGGGATGGAAAGCGATCTTTTTGTTCGCGACTTTGGATGGGACCATCAGCGGATGGGCTCCGCAGTCCAATCCGAACGATGCGATCATTGCGGTGAATAACTCATCGACCGGCGCGGTCTACACAGGCCTTGCGATCACCAGCAAGCCGTCGGGGAATTTTCTATACGCCGCCGACCTTGCTCACAACAAAGTCGATGTGTTCGATGCAGGCTTCAACCTCGTGAATTCATTTACCGACGGCACGTTGCCGGCGGGCTACGCGCCGTTCGGCATTCAGGACATCGGTGGTTTCGTCTACGTAGCGTTTGCCCAGCCAGACGAAGCCCCGGGCGGCTACGTCGACATCTTCCAGGAAGACGGGACATTCATAAGAACACTCGCGCAGGGCAAGCCCTTAGACCAGCCCTGGGGATTCGCCGTGGCGCCCAAGAACTTTGGCAAGCTGAGTAACACTCTGTTGGTCTCTAACAATACGAACAGCGGGACCATTAACGCCTTTAATCTCGAAAGCGGCGAGTTCGTGGGCACGGTCAAAGACACGAACGGCAAGAATATCGTTATCAATCAGCTCTGGGGAATCGAGTTCGGGGGAGGGACGGCCAGCAATGGCCGGACCAACCAACTCTTCTTCACCGCCGGTCCGTACAACAATCTGGCTGGGACGTTCGGTGTGATTGTGTTAAAGGAGTAAGAACCGATAGAAACTCTAAGACGAAAGCACGCAACTGAAAAACATCGCAAGGGCCGCCGGCGGCGGCCTTTGCGTGATTAAGAGAATTAGTCAGGTTACAAAACACTAGCGTTGCGGCGCATAAACAGAGTTATTGGGCGTGGGCTCGTCGTACTCGCGGCCATACATGTTCTTATGAGCCATGTGCTGCCCATTCGCTTTTGGGACATGAATCACTCCAAGAGACGAAGCATTTTCCGCGATCGTAATCTCCCTAGTGAGCGGCTCTTCGGTTTCCGGCCCCATGCCCTCGCTCCAGACATGCAACATGTAACGTCCGTATGGAACGCCCGTCAGACTAAGCTGACCATCTGCGTTTGAAATGGCATAGAATGGCGCCGCTATCGTAATGACAACCGCGCTCATCTCCGGATGAATATTGCAGAAAATGTAGCTGATTCCGGGCCGGTCGAATCGCACCTTCCGGGATGTCCCTGCTTCGTACAGGCCAAGGTCAAAACGCTTGCCTTCAAAGAGTGAAAAAACGTTATGGAAAAAGGGATCGTGATTGGGAAATTCCACCACCGCCCCCGCCGGGACCACGAGAATGTGGGGATCAAAGCTTTTGTTCTTCTGTATCAACCGCAGGTTTTGCCTCTGAGCGGCTGGAGGACTGGGCAACGCTGCTGGGTCGCCTCCCGCCTCTGTCATCGGAGTCACCCACACCACCGTTACGGGAATCTCACCATGCCGCGTCTTTCTAGCGCCTTCGATACCGGTGACCTCGACGCGCCCGCGCACCGTCGTTGTCGCCACTTGCGCCGTTATTTGCGCCTGCAATCCGGCCGCACCTACCCACAACATCGCGGACCCGATGAGGAGTTGGAACATTTGTTTAGGGCTCATCGTTATTAACTCGACCATAACTGGACGCAGTAACTAGCCACTGAAGGCTCACCTTATCTTCTTACTATGACAATTTCATCGATAGATCAAAATCGATTCGCTCAAAAAAGGACTCCCATCATTAAATTAAGCTGTCCCGCTCTATTGCCGCCCTCGGTAATCGTATACGTCGTGAGATGCCGATACTCCGCGGAAAATAACAGATCCGATCGGGGACGGTAAATCATGTTCACAAAGCTCCCTTGATTTCTCGCCAGCGTTGCGTTCCCGTACGCCTGCGCATAGGGAAAATATTTCAGATCGCTGGCGTATGGGTTATCCATCCCAAACGCTGCATTGAACTCCCACTTACTCGCGGGACGAAACTTCAGTTGTGCCCACCCGCCAACCGAATTCAACGCCCGCACTTCCGTGCTGGCCAATGTCGGGTCCCCGCTAAATACCACGCTGCGCCCGATTCCGCCGTAGAGTCCGCCAAGGGCCTTTCCGCGATAGAGCTCTCCGCTCACCGAAAACCGCCGGCTCAGCGGCAGGTCGATATCCGTCATTCCGGCCCAGCCATCCACGGCCCGGCTGAAACCGTAGTCCTGCCGGCCGTAGAACCCTGCGACCCCCACGCGTAAAGGTTGTCCGAAAACAGTCCGCGTCCATGCAATCCGCGTGCCGTACGCCGGCTGACGCGAGGCCTCTCCGGGCCCAGCCTGCCGGTAGTAAGTTGTGCCCGACGCTGCCGCGCTCGGTGCTTCGCCGCTCACCGGATCCAGAATTCCTCCCTGAAATATCAGGCTCGAATCTTCTCCCAAGGCCACTCTGTGTTCTACACGTATCTGCGGAACCCAGCCCCACAAGTTGCCCGCGGAGGAAAGAGCGGGAATCGCCAGCGAAGCAAACGACGTCGGCGAGTTCGGTGAAAAGAAAATCTCATCCTGCCCAACCACGACCGATGTTTTTGCCCAGTCCATACGCATCGTGGCAGTTCGCAACCGCAACAGTCCGGAGTTGACCCCGTTCGGCACCGGCGGAAATCCGCCAGCCAGATCAAGTTGCAGATCCGCTCTCGTCTTTGCGCCCGCCACGCTGGGCCCGAAAGCCTCGAATCCGATCTCCGACTGTCGCAACGTCGCCCCGAAACTCCCGCCCGAATCGCCCGCCAGTCTTGGGTACGCGAGTGTCGGGAGATCGATGTTATCCACCACACCTTGATAGCTAACCAGGTTCATCAAAACGATACCCGACAGCCGCAACCGGTACTTCGAGGCGCTTTCCACTTTCGTCTGATACTGATCGTCCACCTTCCCACTCAGCAGTTGGTATTCCTCGTCCAATCCGGCCGCATGCTCGTTCTTCCGATCTCCTTCTTGATCTGGTTGCTCATCTTGCGGCGCGTTGTTCTGAACAACGTCCTGAGAGACGTTCTGCAACCTCCCCGCAGTTGCTTCGACGCCGGTCGTTGCCACCACGTTCCTCAATGCCGCGCTCCGCGGTTCTGTTCCAGCGCGGATTTTGTCCAACTCCCGGCGCAATTCCGCTGTTTCCGCGCGGGCCTGCTGCCAGTCGGAGCGCATCCCGGCCACCGCCGCCTGCAACTCGCGCACCTGCTCGCGCAACTCGCGCACCGAGTCGCTCAATGGCTCCGGAGTTGGCGGCTCTGCCCGATTCGACGCTTCCTGCGCGATTCCGAATGCGCTCCACGTCATCAGGCTCACCAGCATCAGCCATCGCAAAACTTCGAGCCAGCGCATCTTACATATGCATATGGTCATGTCGCCTCCTGCATGCTTCGAACTTAGACTCTTCACGTCTTAGCGCACATCGAGTCTGACTGTTCGGGCCTGTGTTCGATAAGTATGTTCGAGAAGTTCCCAACCAAGACCGTGCGGTCATGTAGCATGCCGCGCTATCAAAGCACTTTTTTCCGCAGGATTCAGCGGAATGTTTACCAGGAATGTCGTTCCCGAGGCCGACGTCCGCTCTACCGCGACTTCTCCCCCGTGGTCCTGCAGGATCTTTTGCACTACCGTCAATCCCATCCCGGTTCCATTTTCCTTGCCGTGGCTCACGAACGGCTCGAACAACCGGTCACGCACCGCATCCGCGATTCCGGGACCGTTATCCTCGATGCGAATCTCCAGATTCTCGCTCTTGCGTTGCAGCCCGATCTGGATTTTTCCCGATTCCGCCGGCACCGCCTCGCACGCGTTCAGCAGCAGATTCAGCAAGGCGCGCTCCAGTTTCTTGAAATCGAACCAGCCCTCGGTCGACCCGTCTCCAATGATCCGAATCCGTATGCGCTGAAATTCCGGATGCGCCTTCACACCCTGTACCGCTCGATCCACCGCTGAACGCACGTCGCCGAACGAGGGGCGCAGCGACTCACGCGTGCGAGAGAATTCCAGCAGGGACTCGATCAGATCCGTCATTTGGTTGACCGCAATTCCTATCTCGGCGTAAAGGTCCTCGCGCTGCTCCGGCGTCAGGTTGCTCTCACAAAGAAATTCCGCATTCGCCAGGACCGCCGCCAGGGAATGCCGCAGATCGTGGGAAATTGAACTCGCCATGCGCCCGATTGTTGCCAGCCGTTCCGCATCCAGCAACTCTCGTTGAGTTTTCTGCAGACTCTTTCTCATCCGGTCGAAGGCTCCGGTGACCTCGGCCACTTCGTCTCCGCCCCGCACTGGCAGCGGATACTTGAATTCTCCCCGCTCCAGCGCGCGCACCCCCGCCACCAGATTGTCGAGCGGACGGGTGAAGGTGTGCGAAATCAGAAAGACCAGCAGGCTCCCCGTCAGTACCGCCGTAAGACCGAGCGCCAGCAGCAATTCGTTCAGGCTGCTCAAGAACGCAGTCGCCTGATCGAAAGACTTCAACACCCAAAGGCTCAGCGCTGGTTCGCCGGGGGTAGGTAAATCCACCGCCGTCGCCAAGAAACGTTCGTTGCCGAGCCGTATCTGATCACCTTGAGGAGGGCCGCCCGCGGCCGTTCTCGGTGCCACGCGCAGCAGTTCCGATTCCTGCACAGGCTTCAGAGTGCTCCGCACAATCGCGCCTTCATAGCTAAACGCCACTTCGCTCGCGGCCACGCGGCTTAGTTCGCGGGCAATGCGGTCGTCGATTTCGTAGCCCAGCAGCAGGTATCCCAGCACCTGGTGTTCGCTGGCTGGACCAAAATAAATATCCTGGAGGAAAACTTCGTAAAGGTGTCCGTCGACGTACCACCAGTGTCGCGTCTCTTCGCGCGCCACTATCTTCGGAAAGAAATCCTGCCCTTCGCGAACCGTAATCTCTCGCGGCGCGGCCTGGAGCGCCATCACCTTCCCGGAAGAATCGGCCAACAGCAGCAAATCGCTGCCCGCCAGTTGCCACAGATTCCGGGATGCATCCTGAATGGTGGCCGCGTCGTGCGTGGTCATCAGCGCCCGCACGTTCGGCAAGTAGGCCAGGAGCGCCGCCGAACGCTCCAGCGTAGCTTCTCTCTGCTTCTGAAAATTGCGGAAAGCGGAAACGGAATTTTCGAGGTCGCGCTGGAGATCGAAGCGCACCTCTTGCTGCACGGTGTGCCGCACCACCAGCAGCGTCGTGAACGTCAATGCCGCCGATACCGCGACCATGGAAAGCAGGAACTTGGTCCGCAACCGAATTCCGCCCATGGCTTTTCCTCGATCTCCCCCTACGCAACTGCCGCCTTGTTTCTACAAGGGAATCATGCACCCCATTGAAGGCGACTCCTACGGCACAAACTTGTAACCCGCGCTGTGGACTGTGCGAAAGTGCAAGGGGTTCGCGGGATCTTTTTCCAGTTTCTGCCGCAGCCGCAGGATGTGATTATCCACCGTTCGCGTGCTCGGATAATTCCGGTATCCCCAGACATGGTTCAGCAACTCCGCGCGCGAGAGCACGTGCTCCGCGTGCTGGATCATGAACTTCAGCAACTTGAACTCTTGCGAAGTCAACGGCACCAGGCTGCCGTCCCGCCATAACTCCATCTTCGTGAAGTCGATTTTTACGTCGCCAAATGTGGACGTCTCGGTCAGCGGAGTCCGCGTCGAGCGCCGCATCGCCGTCCGCACCCGCGCCAGCAGTTCACGCGGGCTGAAGGGCTTGGTCACGTAGTCGTGCGCCCCCAGTTCCAGCAGCAGCACCTTGTCCATGACTTCCGTCCGTGCGCTGAGAACGACGATCGGCAACGAAGGCGCTGCCTGGCTGATTTCCCGGCACACGTCCTGCCCCGGCGTCCCCGGCAAGCTCAAGTCAAGCACCAGCACGGACGGCGCCGCCGCCCGGAACATCTCCAGTCCCGCCGCGCCGTTGTCCGCGATATCCACCGCGAAGCCCTCGGCTTCAAACAATCGCTTGAGGGCCTTTTGGACGGCGCGGTCATCCTCGATTACCAGGATTCGCTCCGCACTGGCCGGAACCGATTCCGTCATCACCGCCGCAACCCCCACTGTTGAAGACAGATTCCTGGTCACCGGTGTTTCCCCTACGCCTGGTTGGCGAATCATACCTCTAAACTCTAGTCCCATATAAGGTTAATGATGTATATCGACTCGGAAAGTGACATGAATTTTACAATTTGGTTACAAATGCTGAGATCAACTCGACTTGGAGAAAAGAGCGTCATGCAGGGGAGACGCGAACTCGGGCCGCTTGAGTGAATGGCATAGCCCGGTTTGTCGGCAAGCGAATTTCCTGCGACAGTAAGAATCGCGGGTTGAGGAATCTGATGGAACGAAAACGGTTAATCGGTCTAGTTGTAGTGATTCAGTCCGTTCTTTGTTTGACCCATCTTCTCCTCTATGAAACGTGGATATTTTCGCCCGCAGGCAGCGATACTCACGGGGCGTTGTGGATCAGACTGGTTCTTGGCTTTTTGTCGGTAAGCTTTGTTGCCGCTTCGCTGCTAGCGTTTCGCTATACAAACGCCGCTCTGCGCGCGTTTTACAGGATTGCCGCGGTTTGGATGGGTCTGGTCAGTTTCCTCTTTCTGGCGGCGCTTTCCTCCTGGATTATTTTCGGAGTTGCGCGGCTAGCCGGCCTGGACATGAATTTCCATCGGACGGTGGAATTGCTGTTCGGTGCTGCAGTAGTGGCTGGACTCTACGGGGTTTTCAACGCAAGCTGGACGCGAATCACGCGAACGACCGTGCGGCTCGCGAACTTGCCGGCGTCTTGGCACGGGCGAAGAGCGGCGCTGATCAGCGATCTTCACCTGGGGCATGTGCGAAACGGCAGTTTTCTACGGTGCATGGTTGCGAAGATTTTGAAGGAAGGGCCGGACGCGATTTTTATTGCTGGAGATTTGTATGACGGGACCGCCATCGACGCGCGGCGTGCAGCGGAGCCGTTGAGCAAGCTCGTCGCGCCCCACGGAGTGTATTTCGTCGCGGGAAATCATGAGCAATTTGGCGACGACAGCAAATATCTGCATGCCATCGCGGCAGCCGGAGTGCGCGTGCTCAGCAATGAGAAGGTCGAAGTGGACGGTTTGCAGATTATTGGCGTTCCGTACCGGAGCGCGGCACAGAACGGGCAGCTTGCGTCGGTGCTGCATGACGTCGGCTTGGATCGCGATCGCGCAAGCGTTCTGTTAACACATGCGCCCGACCATCCGCAGATCGCGGAGGCTGCCGGCGTCTCTCTGCAGCTATCCGGGCATACGCACCTTGGGCAGTTCATACCTTGGAGTTGGATGGCGCGCCGGATTTACCGGCAGTTTGTGTACGGCTTGAGCCGGATCGGGAAGATGCAGGTTTTCACTTCGAGCGGAGCGGGAACCTGGGGACCGCCGTTAAGGTTGGGATCGAATCCCGAGATTGTGATGCTCGAGTTCCAACAGAGTTTAAGAGATCTCGACTGCCCGTTCGTGGTATCAGTGGTGGAGGTTGGGCATTAGGGTCGGTTCCACGAGATCGCGCGTCGAGGCTTTTGTTACATTGGAAGAGTGTGGTTATTCTTGATCGCTCGGTATCCTCTTTGCTCGGCAAGCCTCGGCCCGCAGGCCAGGTTCCGAAGAGTAACCTTCGTTCTCTTCTTTCTCTCGGCCGCTTCCAGCGCATTTTCCCAAGGAGGCCCACCCTATTACACCAATGATCCCGGCACCCCCGGCCATCTCAATTGGGAAATCAATCTTAGCTACATGCCCTTTTTCTACAGTAATCAGTCCGTATCCCACACGCCCGATGTCGACATCAATTTCGGGGTCGGGGATCGCATCCAGCTCTCATACGACAATGCCTGGTTACGCGTGCAAGACCCCTCCTCCGCCGCCAAGTTTGGGTTGGGGCAATCCAACTTCGGCGTCAAGTGGCGCTTCTACGACGCTGGAAAGTCCGGCCTCTCGGTCTCAACCTTTCCCCAGTTCTTTCTAAACAACCCCAACGATGCCGTCCGCCGCGGCATCACGCCTGCCAGCCAATTTTTCCTCCTGCCTTTCGAATTCTCCAAGAACTTTGGCCCCGTGGCAGTGGATTGCGAAATCGGATATCAGTTCGCCCATAAAGGGCCGGATGGCTGGCTCACTGGCCTGGTCCTGGGACACGATTTCACTTCAAAATTCGAAATGGACCTGGAGTTCTATTCCCAAGGCACCTTTCATCCCTCCGAGAGCCAGCCCACGATTGGTGTGGGCGCTCGCTATAGAATACATAGGCCTGTGATCCTTCTCTTCATGACGGGGCGGAGCCTCGAACCCGCCCGCTCCAATCAATCTTATTTCGTCGGTTATTTCGGGCTTCAATTTCTGCTACCTCCGAAATCTTACAACTCCGAGTGACTCCTTTCCTTCGTTCGGGCGCCACCGAGGAGCGGGCGATGTAGCAAATCGAGGGCCGGACGGGTGGTTGATAGCGACCGGGATCGGCTGAATTCGGGAGTGGTTTGAGCGCCGAGTGAATGGCGGCGGATCTATTCCGCGAGTGCTCCGGCACTGACTCTTGCGTCGAGCGCTTTCATAAAATCCAGGATCCTGCCGACGACAGCCTCATCGCCGATCGCCGTATTAATCATCGTGTGGTAAATTGCGCGGTCAGGCCATTCCACGTGGAAATACTTCTGGATAAAATCGACTCGCTCCCGATCCACAGTATCCACAAGCTGTTCGGCCTCCTCCTCACTCTTGCCGCGAGCCAGCAGGCGCCGCACTTTATCTTCTCTCGGAGCGTAAAGAAACACACGCATCGTATCTTCGCGGTTCCTGAGAAACTGCTGCGACCCCCTTCCGACGATGACCGAGTTTCCAACCTTCGCCGCATGCTGAACCACGCGTTCTGTAAATTGCAAAATGCATTCGCTGTCGACCAGCTTGAGCTTGTGCGCGTTGAGGCTTCCTTCATAACTCCCGCGCAAGAACGACTTGAAGAGCCGATAGTACAGCGGATCGGTTCGTTCCTCGCGACACTCGACGACCGCCTTGGGGCATTCAGCAAGACGCGCGATCTCCTCGGTCAGCAACTGATCCCAAAGCTTCCAACCAAGCTGTTTCGCAAGCAGTTGAGCGATGTCTCCGCCGCCGCTTCCGTATTCGCGCTCAATGGTGACGATTTTTATCATTTGCGTCTCTGAAACGTCTCATCTGCTGTATTACATCAGATCGATTACTACTCCGCTACCCTTACCCCCCCGCCGCCAGGATCGTTCTTCTTTAAAACAAAAGCCAGAAAGAACATGATCGCCGCCCCCACAGAAAGAACCATGAAGGTATCGACGTATGCCAGACTTGCCGCCTGCGCTTGCAGGGATTGGTAAATCCTGGCGTAAGCCGTTATTTGCGCCTCGTGCTTGCCCACACCGGAGTTAGCGAGATGCTGAGTGAGGCTGTTAGCCGCATTCAGAAAGTTGGGATTGTCGACCCTGACGTTCTCCACCAGCCTCGCCTGATGAAATTGCGAGCGCCGCGCAATCAACGTGGTGACCAGCGACGTTCCCACACTGCTTCCCATGTTGCGCATGAAATTGACGATCCCGGCGACCGCGTTATTTTTCTCCGGCGCAATTCCGATGTAAGCCACCAGCGTAATCGGAACGAACAGGAACCCCAACCCAATCACTTGGGCGATGCGCAGCCAGGTGGCGGCGCTGAAGCTCATCTGCAAGTCAATCCGCTTCGTGGAATAGAACATGGCGACGGACAGCGCCAGCCAGCCGAAGGCGATCAGGTAGCGCGCCTGGATCTTCGTTGTCAGTTGGCCCATGATGGGCATCTCAATCAGCAAGACGAGACCTCCGGCCGAAAGAGCAAGCCCAGCCAGCTGGGAGGTGTATCCCAAAAGCGTCTGGAGGAATTGCGGCATTAGCACCAGGCTGCTGAACAACAAGATTCCCAGGGTGAACATCATCAGGCTCGAACTCGCGAAGTTGAAGCTCTTGAACATGCGGACGTCGATGATCGGCGCCTTTTGATACCACTCCCAAATAACCAGCGAGATGAGGCACATGCTGGCCATCACGACTAAAGTCGTGATGAAGCGCGACCCAAACCAGTCGTCTTCCTGGCCCTTGTCGAGCAGCACTTGCAATGCCCCGATGCCAAGCGCCAGCAGAGCGATGCCAATGTAGTCCAATTTGACCCCAGCCGCCCTGAGCTTGCTTAAATAAGGAGGATCTTCGACAAAACGCCGCACCAGAAACCATGTGGCCACTCCGACCGGGAGATTGATAAAAAAAATCCACCGCCAGGAATAGTTAAAGGTGATCCACCCGCCCAGGGTTGGCCCGATCGTGGGCGCCATGATGGCCGTAATTCCGTACAACGCAAACGCCAGGCCTCGCTGCTGCGGTGGAAACGTGTCTGCCAGAATGGCCTGAGCCATCGGCTGCAGCCCGCCGCCGCCCACACCTTGCAACACCCGGAAGAGAAGCAGAAACCCAAGACTCGGCGCGATGCCGCAAAGCAAGGAACTCACAGTAAAGATACCCAAACAGGCCATGAAAAAACGCTTCCGTCCCAATGCGCCTGCGAGCCAGCCACTGATCGGCAGGATGATGGCATTCGAGACCAGATAAGAAGTCAACACCCAAGTACTTTGGTCGTTGCTAGCGCCCAGATTCCCGGCCATATACGGCAGGGCCACGTTAGCGATGCTGGTGTCGAGCACCTCCATGAAAGCTGCCAGCGCCACGACAACAGCAATCAGCCAAGGGTTGTACTTGGGCCGCCAAACGTCCTGGTCGATGGTGAGCGCAGCGGAACTCATTGAGTGAAACTCATTGCAGGTACACGTCCGGCACCACGTTCATTCCCGGTCGAAGCCGGCGATCCCGATTCTCTCCCGGATCGAGGACGATCTTCACCGGAATTCTCTGGACAATTTTCACGTAGTTTCCAGTGGCATTTTCCGGCGGAAGCAAACTGAATAGCGGGCCCGTTGCTCCCGCGATACTGTCCACACGGCCTTTTAAAGTTTGGCCGGTCGAATCCACATGGATTTTCGCTCTCTGCCCAACTTGCATGCGCTTAAGCTGGGTCTCTTTGAAATTGGCGGTGACCCAGACTTCATCGAGCGGCACCACCGTGAGCAGTTGCTGCCCGTCCTGAACGTTCATTCCAACAACCACGGTCTTACTCACCTCGCCAGTGACCGGAGCAACGATCTTTGTGTATCCGAGATTCAGTTGCGCCTGCTCGAGTAGCGCGCGCTTTTGCTCAACATCCGCGATCGCAGCCCGCGCGCGAGCCCGCGTCGACGATACTTGCTGCGGCCCGGTCTCCGCAGATTGGTGGTTTGCATCGGCTTGCTCCAGTTTGCTCCGGGCCTGTCGGACGAATTGCATCGCTGCGGACTCATTGGCGCGGGCTGCCCCTACCGACGCGGTGCTGGATCTGGCCGCGGCCAACGCTTGATCGTAAACCTGCTCTGCTACCTCCTGCTTGTCGACCAGTAACTTGTAGCGATGGAGATCGTCTTGCGCTTTCACATCATTCGCCTCGACTGCCTCCACTTGAGAATGGGCGGCGGTCACCTGCCTCTCGGCGGCAATGACTCCGGCGCTGGCGTCTTCAATGCCCGACGCAGCGAACTTCAGTTGGCTTGAAGCGTTCACCGAAGTAATGGGGACCGTGACATTCAGCGATTGGGCCGTCGCTTCGGCGCTGGCGAGATTAGCTTGCGCCTGTGCAACCGCGACTTCATAATCTGCCGGGTCGATCTCCACCAGCACCGTGCCTTTCTCCACCCACTGGTTGTCATCTACATTGACCCGCACAACGTGGCCGGAAACACGAGCGCTGACCGGATAGAGGTGAACGTCCGCCTGGGCGTCGTCGGTCGATTCGTAGCTGCTCAAGTAGCGCCAGAAAAGCACGCCGGCGATAAGCACCACCATGATGCCCACCAGAATCAAGATGTTTCTGCGCCGTTTGAGACTCCGGCGCACGGGTGGGGTGTAGTTCCTGTCCGTCAAGGGCGATGGGGTTAAGCGAGATGGGTCCAAGGGTGATGGATCGACTGAGGATTCTTTGCCCGTCTCAGGTATCGAATGGGGTGGGTTTTCTTCCGCCATGTTTGTTTTCCTCTGAAATATTCCTTGACGCCCTCCTCAGCGATGCCCAGAGCGCGAACCAGGAAATCGCATAATTATAGTTGTAGAGACGCGAGATGTATTGTTCGCGTGCGATCGCGACACCTATTTGCAATTGCACCACGTCCGCAAGTGGGTGAGCTCTTGCGGCTGCTAGCCTCAGCCTAACCATCCGACCTCGGCGGGAGCCGTTAGTCTGCTACCGCACGTTTGTAAGTTCCTCATCGGGCTGACGGTTTGGAAGTCTTGCGATATTATTAAAAAACCTGTCAAGGACCATCTGTGAAGAAAAGGCCCAACCCCATGGCCACTATTCTCTGTATCGACGATCGATCCAGTTGTCTCGAAACTGAGAGAACAATACTGGAAAGCAAAAGTTACCGAGTTCTAACCGCTCCGGATGGCCCATCCGGAATTGCTCTCGCTCGAAAGCATGCCATTGAAGCAGTCGTTCTCGACTTCAACCTGCGCGGAATGAGTGGCAATCAGGTAGCGCAGATCCTGCGAAAGGAGCATCCCAACCTGCCCGTAATAATCTGGAGCGACAGTCCTGACGCGACACCTGAGTCCCTGAAGTGGTTCGCCGATGTATTACTGCACAAGGGAGACGGTCCCATTATTCTTCTTTCGGCCCTAGAGAAAATTCTGACAGACACTATTGCAAGAAATCGGCCCACCCCGTGCACAAAGCGCGAAGCGCCAATTCCGGCAATCGGCGGGTTCGAGCCAGTCAGGTCGATAGGTGGAGTGTCGTAAGGGGATTTCTTCCGCACCGGCTGATTTGATCGGTTTTCCGCACACCTGAACCTTCTAGGACCATTGCGCGCCGCGCAATGAACCGCACAGCATTCCGCTGCCAGCTCTAGGCCAGCTGTAAAATTCCGTTTCCCACACCGCCCGCCTCCCCTTTGTGATAAAAAATACTGTTAATGCCCAGCAATGCTAACGAAAACGACCGTCTCTGGCAGTCCTAATCCGCGAAAATCCGGTGTATTGTGCTGAGGGCGGCATTCATTGCCTTGTCCGAGAGTCCCTCGCTGCGCGCGCTCGCCGAGCGCTCCCGCTTGGGCCAGCGCATATCCGCCCGTTTCGTCGCCGGCAAAGAAGTTGCGGACGCGATCCGCGTCGCCGCTAAGATGAATAAAATCGGCGCTAGCGTCTCCATCGACAATCTGGGCGAAAACGTGACCAACGCTGACGAGGCCCGAGCCAGCGCGCAACTTTATCACCACCTGCTGGATGAAATCGCCGCGAATAAATTGAACGCGAATGTCAGCGTGAAGCTAACCCACATGGGCTTGGACTTAGACGAGAAACTGGCCTACGAAATCGTCCGCGGTCTCGTCGCCAAGGCGGCCAACATGTCGCCCAAAAATTTTGTTCGCGTCGACATGGAAGGATCGCTCTACACGCAGCGCACCCTTGACTTCGTTTACGAACTGCATCGGTTTCCGGGTAATGAAGGATGCGTAGGGGCCGTGATCCAATCGTATATGCGGCGCGCCGAGGCCGACATCGAGAAACTGCTCTCCGAGCGCATCCGCATACGCCTTTGCAAAGGCGCCTACAAAGAGCCCGCGGAGATCGCCTTCCAGAAGAAATCCGAGGTCGACGCGAACTACGTGAAGCTGATGAAGATGCTGATGAAGAGCGGCGTCTATCACGGCCTGGCAACCCATGACGAGGCCATTATTAAGGAGGCGAAATCCTTTGCCACGCGCGAGAACATTCCCCGCAACGCCTTCGAATTCCAAATGCTGCACGGCATCAGGCGTGACCTGCAGCGAAGCCTGGTGAAAGAAGGCTGGGGGATGCGAGTCTACATCCCCTTCGGCACAGAGTGGTACCCCTACTTCATGCGCCGATTGGCAGAACGCCCGGCCAACGTGCTATTCATAGCGAAGAACCTCCTGCGGAAATGAATCGCTCGTGTGGTGATGGGACTCCGCCCTGTCCAGGTTTGACGGGTGCGGGTGCCCTACACATTCGCGTCCTTTGCGAATGTGTGGTTTTTTTTGACAACACTCGACGGAAGTGCAAGTTCCCGAGGGAACGCCGCTTCCCACCTTCTCCTATCCCTCCCAAACAAAAGCGTCAAACACCCGCGTAGATTCAAACCCAATGCGCTTATAAAGCGCAATAGCACGGTCATTAGCTTCGGTCACAGTGAGTGAAATGAACTGAAACCCCCGCCCGCGCAGATTCCGAGTGGAGGCGGCCAGCATCGCTTCGCCCAATCCGGCAGACCGGTATTCGGGGAGCACGCAGACCTGCGTGACATGGCCAACATCGGGGCGCACCAGCGAACACAGGATCAGTCCGACGAGCGTGCGGGTACGGCGCTGGAAAACAACGAAGGATGCCTGCGCATCGAAAGTGCCGCAGCCGGGAAAGCGCACGATGTTGTTGAGAAAGCGCAGCGAGCCGGTGAGCGTTCGGTACTGATCGTTGATCTCGGAATCGACGTGTCCACGATACGCGGCAGTGATAAGCGCGGCAGCGGACTGGTATTCCTGCTCCGACCACGGTCGAATTTCGAACTCCGCCGGAAGCGGCGGCGCGCTTTGAGCATGCTGGCCAATCTCGAAATTCATAAACACGCGCGGATGGCGGCTGAACCCCTGTTGCAGAAAGGGACGCGAGACTTCTCCCGTGTGATGCGCCAGTAACTGCGCCTCCACTCGATGAATGCCGGGCGACTGTTGCAGGGTTTCGATGACGTGAGTGAGCAGGCGTTCTTCAACCTCGTGACGATCGGGACCACGGGCTCCATCGCGGACAAAAAGATCTCCGATGACGCCTTTGCTCTGCTCGTAAACAAAGAACGAGTATCCGAAGATGCTGCCGCGCTCGATGGCGGCATAGCCGGGAAGGATTTTCGCATCCATGTAGCGCAGGATCATCTCGGCCGAGGTAGCGTAGTCCCACGAAAGCAGGCGTCCCCACATGGCGATCTCATCTTCCAGCAACGGTCGAAGGTCGGCGGAAGCGAAATGTCGGAGATCGAGAATTTCCATATAGAAGGTCGCAGGTCTCAGGTGTCAGGTGTCAGGAAAAACATTTGGCCCCAATGCCTTTCCTGACACCTGAGACCTGCCACCTGAGACCTATTCCTTCCCCACCCAGTACAAATCCACCTTCTGCGCCGGGACACTGGTTAAGTATGATACTCGGCGTCCGGGGACAAGTTGGGCAACTTGCAATTGCGTACCTTGTGCGGACACCAGGACATGAGCCGCCGCCGGGACGTTGCCGTACTCGTACTTCTCCGCCGGACGATTGAGATAAAACTCAAGCCCGTATTCCTGCACACGATTGACGTGATAGAGGGCGATAGGCACGGGCTCGTGCGAAAAAGCTTGAATGCTTTCGGCAATGGGACGCGCGGATTGGGTAGCGTCGATGACCGGTGCGGCGAACCGAATGACAGTGCCAACGCTCACGACCACGGCGAACGCGGTCACGCGGCTCAACAGGCGCACTCCGCTCCGGGAGAGGAGCGCGGCACCGATGCCCAGCGCAAAGAAAGCGGCGATGGCGGCGCTAGTGCCCGATCCGCGACCCCAGCGCAGGTGATGAGCGGCGGCTGCGATGGAGGCCGCCGAGAGAGCGCCAAATATCAGCGATCCGCAGAGAGCACCATGAGCGGCGGCGAACAGCGGCGAAAACTTCTTTTCCCGACGACGGCAGGCGCTGAGATATTCCGCGACCAGTAGCGCCGCGGCCGGAACGCCGGGTAAGATGTAGCCCGGCAGCTTCGATTGCGAGACACTGAAAAACAGGATTGGCACAAGCATCCAGATGAGAAGAAACAGGGGCCAAGACGCTTCCGGGCTGAAGAAAACGCGCCTATCCGTCTTCGGGCACGTATTATCAGTCGCACCCACTCCAGCCACGCCAGTTCCGCCCATGCCAGTTTCAGCCACGCCAGCTCCAGCCACGCCAGCTCCAGCCGAGCCAAGCTTCGTATCAGGGCATCGCTTTAACGATGCCGTAAATTCTGCTAAATCACCGGACCCTTTAGGGGCTGGGCCACGCCACCACATCAGGCGAACACTTTCGGCGACCGCCGTTACCAGGGCGACTGTCCAAGGAATCACGGCCAGCAGGAACACAGGCAAGTAGAACCAAAAGGGTTGGCGGTGATGATAGACGTCCTCGGAGAAGCGGGCGAAATTGTGCTCGAGGATGAAGGCCCGGAAGAATTCCGGATTGCGTAGTTGCACAGCGATGTACCAGGGCAGAGCAACTGCGAGGTAGAGTACGATGCCAGGGATCCAGAGGGTGCGCAAGACCGCCTGCCAGTCCCGCTTCGCAGCGGCGAAAAGAAGAAGAATAACCGCGGACAACACGAGTGCAAGCGGCCCTTTGGCCAAGGTGCCAAGCCCCAGAAAAATGTAAAAACAAGCGAGAAAGATTCGCCGTCCGCTTTCGTACCAGGCGTACCAGCCGAGCAATGCGATCGCGAAGGCGGCGGCGAGCGGCATGTCGGTCCCAGCGGCACGCGCAAATCCAATCACGCCCGCCGAGCTAGCGACGACGAGCGCGCCATCGAGTTCACTGCCGGGTCGAAATCGCCGGAGAAAAAAATAGACGACTGCGACAAGCAAAGCGGCATCGAACGCGGCGGGCAAGCGGGCAGCTTTGTCGTTAATGCCGAAGGCCCGGAACGACAGCATTGCCTCCCAGTAATACAGCACGGGCTTTTCGAGCCATGGTTTGCCTTGCAAAGTCGGCGTCACCCAATCGGAACGATCAAGCATTTCGCGCGCGACTTGCGCGTAACGGGGTTCATCGGCGCCAAGCAGGCCGAAAGCTCCAAGGCCATAGAAGAAAAGGAATCCGCACAACGCCGCCAGCATCAACGCGTTAGTGCGAATTCGCGGATTCGTTCCTGGCTTCATGTCGTCAGTTGGCGGCTCGGACTGCATGGTTCGTTTCAGCTTCGCGAACGACTATCGACCAACGACTAACGACTGGTCGCTCAGATCGCGCCCGGGAACCCAGTTTCTGCCCGCAGGCGATCGACCATTCGCGATACGGCACCCGCCAGAGGCCCATCGATCGAACAGCCGCTCGCGCATTTGTGGCCGCCGCCACCGAAATACTCCGCAACAGTGGAGACGTTCACTGCGCCTTTGCTGCGCAGGCTGATGCGGAAGCGGCCATCCGCAAGTTCGCGAAAGAAGATGGCGACCTGCACGTCGCCAATGGAGAGCGCGTAGTTGACCAGGCCCTCGCAATCCTCTTCGCGCGCCCCGAAGCGCGTCATCTGTTCCTGCGTCACCCAGATCCACGCCAACGGACCTTCCCGATGCAGGTTCGAGAGCGCCGCCCCCAGCAATCGCATCTTAGCCGTGGAATGTCCGAAATAAATGTGGCGCGCACAAAGCGCGGGGTCAGCCCCGGCCAGCACGAGTTCGCGGCCGACGGTAAACGTGTGTTCGTTCGTGCCTTCGAACATAAAAGAGCCCGTGTCGGTCATGAGCGCGGTGTAAAGGCAGGTAGCAATGTCGCGATCTACGGGAACGCACGCCAGGCGGGCCAGCCGGAAAATAAGTTCGGCGGTAGCCATCACGCTCGAATCGATCCAGTTGATGTGGGCAAAATTGCGCCCACTAGCGTGATGGTCAATGTTGATCAGGAAATAGTTCTCCAGACCCTCAAGCAGCGCGCGCCGCGTGCTGTCGCATTCAAGCAGGATGACAGCGCCGTCCCCGAGCGAGTTCGCAAGAAAGCTCGCGGGGACGGCCTTGGCCTGAATGACGCGATCCGCGAAGGGAAGATTCTGGTAGATACGCGGGACGCCATCGTGCATGACGACTTCCGCGTCTTTGCCCATGACGCGTAGGATCTCTCCCAAGGCAAGGGCAGAGCCGATGCCGTCGCCGTCAGGCCGCGCGTGCGAGGTCACGACAAAACGCCGACGCGCCCGAATTTCCTGTAGAACCCGGTCCAGCATCGTGTTCACCAGCGTCAGCTTTCAGCGATCGGCTGCCAGCTCTTGGCTCTTAGGTTCGTATCAGGGCATCGCTTTAGCGATGCCACAACTCCTCAGAAATCAGCCGCCCCTTTAGGGGCTGCCCTCAGCACCCTTCCGCCGCCGCTTCTTGGCGCGCCCCAGCAGCTCGTCCACCCGGCTCTCCAATTGATCGGCACGGTCGATCTGAAAATAAAGTTCCGGAGGCCGTCGCAGCCGCAGCCGCTCCGCCAGTTCGTGCCGGACATAATTTCTGGCCGCCGCCAGCCCTTCCAGGGTGCGCTCGGCGTCAGCCTCATCGCCGGCCACGCTGACCATAACGCGAGCCGATCGCGCATCCTCGGCCATGATCACCGAGCTGACACTGGCCAACCCGATGCGAGGGTCGCCCAGTTCGCCTTCGAGGATGGTTTCAATCTCTTCGCGGATAGCCGCACTCAGCCGTCCGCGATGATATTTCTGTCCCCGATGCTCCACAACCCACCTCGAACGGAGAAAACGTTTGAGAATATCAGAAAAGTAGGATTTCGGAGGGTTTCGGTTTCGGGATGATGTGCTGCGAGTTTCGAGCGACGAGCTTCGAGCAATCCGGTCACCCGCAGCTCGTAGTCCGAAGCTCATAGCTCAGAGCTCGAGGTCTCTCCGGTCACAAAAACTCCAAAAACGAGTCCGTAACCTCGGCCCCCGCGTTGTTAGCGATGCGGGTCGCCGCGCGTTCGACATTCTTCATCAGCCCGTCAAGATAATCGCGCGAGTGCGAGACGCTGACCACGCCAATGGTAGCCTGATTCCAAAGCAGGCTAGGATCAAGTTCCGCGACCCCAACATTGAATGAAGCGCGGAGCCGGTCTTTAAGGCTGCGCGTGACCTGCCGCTTGTCTTTAAGCGAGTGCGCCCCTTCGATGCGGAGTTCAAGGGTAAGAAAAGCAATCATAACCCCTCAAGCGTAGGGACAGCCGCCCCCGGCTGTCCAGCCGAGCAAAGCTCGGCAAGGGTCAAGCAATGGCGAGGGAAACATCCCGTTCTACCTGACGGGGCTAGCCCCCGTCTCAGCCCCCGGCAAGGGCATCTCCACAAGAAACCCGCCCCCGCCAGCCCCCACCAAAATTTCCCGCAATTTCTCCATTATTGTGCTACACTGTACTTGCTAAGTTTGACTCACATGCACTTGCAGGCCGGTACCGCCAACCAGCGTCACCCCCTCTACAGCAGCGAATCTTCTCAGCACATTTCAAGCAACAAGAAAAAGGAACATATCAATGGCAGAACAAGGAACAGTGAAGTGGTTTAACGACGCCAAGGGCTACGGCTTCATCAGCCGTCAAAATGGCGAAGACGTTTTCGTGCATTTCTCCGCTATTCAAGCTGGCGGCTTCAAGAGCCTGCAAGAAGGCCAAACCGTGCAGTTCGACGTGACCAAAGGCCCCAAAGGCTGGCAAGCGGAGAACGTTACCGCTGTCTAGGTCGCGACAACGATCTCTAGAAACAAATGCCCGAGATTCGCAAGAATCCCGGGCATTTTCGCGTGCGTGGAGCGGCCACTTCTGTCCGCTGCCTTTGATTTTGATCTTGTTTTTGAATTTGGGGGCAGGTCTTCCCGTAGCGGCTTAGCGGCCTTCGCCACTACTCCGACCAAAGTGCGGCCCGGTGGTGTCGGACGCGACCGAACTCTCCTAGACTGGAGACTTCCCCTTGAACAGCCAGATCAAATCGATAATAAGAATAATCACCACCATCAGCTCGAGCACGAACGCCCGGCTCTGATGGAACTGGTCGACCATGAACCGGTAAAGCTCTTCAGCCGTATGGACTTTCTGGTTGACAAGGTCTTTGTAATCGGTGACTCCGATCTTGGACGCGGCAACTTTGTAGAGCCGCGCCGAGAACATGTCGCTCAGGAACTTGATGGCATTGTCGGCGCGCTCGGTCAGTTCGTCCACATCCAGCAGGACGGTGTGCAATCGGCTGGCGCGTTTGGCAGTGCGCCAGCGGGCCCAGATGCCGGAGCCGTGGTCCATGAAATCGTAAACGCTCTGCAGTTCGCGGGTCAGCAGTTCGTCGTAGTGGCGGAATTCAAGCAGCTGCGAATTGGCATATTCAAGCAGTTGAATCACGGTCTCAGCGCCCGCCGTAGAGTCGTAGAGAAACGCGCCGTTCCAACTGATAACGGCCAGGTCGTTCGGATAGTACGAGATTTTCGACTGCATGATCTCCTGCTGCTCGCCGTCGGAGAGCGGAACATTTTCGCCGCGCACGATCTGCGCGATGCGTCCACCCTGAGCCGCAAGCAGTTCGGCCGCCGTCGGATTGCCGGCAATATCGCGCACGTGGAAGACGAAATAATCCTCATGCAGCCAGCTATCGTAAAGCTTGACCAGCGCGGGACGGGCCCGCTCGATTTTTTGTTTGACGATCTTCTGCGCAAAGTTGGTGAAGTCGGTATCCCAAACCCAGCGGCTGGCCAGGCGGACCAGCGTATCCCAATCGCCAGAAAAAGGCAGCTCAAAGACGACGCTGAGCACGCCGTAATCGTAGTACTTGATCTGCACGTCAAGCCGTTCGCCGCTTTCCAGTATCAGCGGTTCGACCTGCTCGACAACCGGCGGACGCTGGAAGCGGACATATCCCGGAGCAGGGTGCTTAAAGCTGGTCTCCTGCCGGCGAGCGCCAAAGATATCGCGCAAGGCGTCAAGCTTGATTTCTTCACAGACGTCAAACTGAATCAGCACCAGCACCGAACCTTGCAGCATTTTGTTCTGAGCAATTACTGCGACTGCAGACGAGGTCGGCGTTGGGGCCGAGGCGACGACGGTCGGGTTCGCGGTTTCCATAAGGAGGCCTACTGTCTATCTATGTCTATTCTATCTACGTCTATTGTCCCAGAAAAAAGGGCTAGATGGACAGTAGGCATGTAAGCCTATATTTATCAATAGATTGTGTGGGCTTAGCGTTTTTTGGCCAGAGTCATCAGCAGCGCGGCTCCGGCAGCGATCCCCGCGACTGCCAGCCCGGCGCGCTTCATAGATTTTTTAACAGCGGCCCGGTGCGGCCGCACCCAGGCGTCTTCGGGATATTGTTGTGGAGCGGGGTCGAACATCGGGAAGCCCTCGGGGGTCTCGGTCGCCTCGCGCAAGGCCATCTGCAGGACTTCGGCGAGGTGAAGGGCGTGGCGATCGGTTTCCTGGGCAATCTGCTCGCGGCAACTGAAACCGTCGGCGATAATGAGCCAGTCGGTCGGAGCCTGGCGGACGGCGGGTAGCAACTCGAGTTCGCCGATGGCTTTCGAGACGTCGTACTTTTCTTTCTCGAAGCCGAACGCTCCGGCCATGCCGCAGCATCCGGGAGCGGGCGCGGTGAAGTCAATCCCCATGCGGCTGAGCACCGACTCCTCAGCAGTCATCTTCATGATGGCCTTGTGATGGCAATGCCCGTGGACAAGCGCCCGCCGCGGCAGTTTGGGAAGCCGAAAATCGTTCGGGCGCCGCTCGAGAAATTCGCTGAGCAGGAAGACTTGTTTCGAGAGGGCTTGCGCGCGTTCATCTTTCGGAAAAAGGTTGGTAAGCTCGTCGCGAAAGACGGAAGCGCAGCTCGGTTCGAGGACAACGATTGGGGTTGCGGATTCGATCTCCGGGAGAAGCTCATCCATGATCTCGAGGAGCAGGCTTTTGGCGCGATCGAGCATGCCGACGTCGTATAGCGGACGCCCGCAACAGAGGTGAGCGTGCGGCACGGTGACGTCAAAGCCAACCGCTTCCAGGACTTCTGCGGCGGCTTTGGCGGTTGCGGGGAGGAAGTGATTGTTGAACGTGTCGGCCCAGAGGAGGACCGGGCTGGCCCCGCGTCGCTTCGCTTGGCCTGACGGGCGAATGCGTCCGTCCCTACGTGGGTGTTGCCGCTCCCACCATTGTTTGAACGTCTGCGGCGCAAGAGGCGGAATGCTGCGCTGGGCAGGGATTCCGCCCACCAGCTTCGCCAGGTCGCGCAGACCCGGCAGTTGAGTTGTGAGGTTTAGGAGGCCCGGTGCGTGCGAGGCTGCTCTCGCCCAGAGATGAATACTTGAGAAGGCCAGCGCATTCAGCGGACGCCGATTCGTCTCATAGTAATGCGACAGAAATTCCGCTTTATAGGTCGCAACGTCGACGCCCACCGGGCAATCGCTCTTGCAGCCTTTGCAGGCGAGGCAAAGATCGAGCGATTCTTTCACCGCTTCGCTCTGCCAGCCGTCTTTGATGAAGTCGCCTTTCGTCATCTCCCACAGCAGGTGGGCGCGGCCGCGGGTGGAGTGCTCTTCATCGCGCGTAACGCGGTAGCTTGGACACATGACTCCGCCGGAATCGCGGCGGCATTTGCCGACCCCTACGCAGCGCAGCGTCGCGGCGGCCAGGCTGCCGTGGTCGTCGGGAAATTTGAAATGCGTCTCCGGCTGCCAGGGATCATAACCGGCGCCGAGGCGGAGATTCTCGTCGAGGCGATAGGGATCGATGAGCTTGCCCGGGTTCATCTGCCAATCCGGATCCCAGAGCGATTTGAACTCGCGGAAAGCCTGCATGAGTTCGGGACCAAACATCCTGGGCAGAAGCTCGGCGCGGGATTGCCCATCCCCGTGTTCGCCGGAAAGCGAACCGCCGTAGCGGACCACGAGGTCGGCAGCCTCTTCCATGAAGCGGCGAAATTTGCGAATGCCTTCAGCGGATTCGAGATCGTAATCCATGCGCGTGTGCACGCAGCCGTGGCCGAAGTGTCCATAGAACGAGCCGTCATAGTGATGGGATTGCATCAGTTTGCGCAGATCGCGCAGGTAAGCGCCTAGCTTTTCGGGAGCTACGGCTGAGTCTTCGAACCCCTCCCAGCGCAGCGGTTCGCCGGGGACGTGCGAAGTCACGCCAAGACTGGACTCGCGGATGTCCCAGATGCGCCGCGCCTGCGGCGGGTCGGTGAACATGCGCAGATTCGGCGGGGCAGCGGAACGATCGAGCGTCTCCATCAAATTGCGCGCCTGCGCTTCGGCTTCGGCCACGGTGTCCGCGCCAAACTCCACCATCAGCCAGCCACAACCTTCGGGCAGCATCGCAATGCCATCGAGGTTGATGCCCTTGCGCCGGCTGGCGTTTACAACAATGTCGTCGAAGCCCTCAAGGCCGATGGGACGATGTTCCATAATCTGCGGAACGTGGTCGGCGCAGATGTAAACGTCGGGCCATCCAATGACCAGCAGCACGCGCGCCGGCGGACTCTCGACCAGGCGGCAGGTAGCTTCGAGAATCGCGACGCAAGTGCCTTCGGAGCCGACCAGCGCGCGCGCCACGTGAAAGCCGCTTTCGGGGAGCAGATGATTGAGGTTATATCCGGAAACCCGGCGCGGAATGGTCGGAAACTGGCGGCGCACCTGCTCGCCGTACCGGTCGGAGAGGGACTTGAGACCGACGTAGATTTCGGCGCGGCGTCCCCCTTCGCGAACGAAGCGCTCGAAGTCGCCGGGGTTGGTTGCGCCTACATGCAGGCGCTGTCCGTCGTAGGTCAGGACTTCCAGCGCTTCGATATTGTCGTCTGTCTTACCGGCCATGATCGAGTGCACGCCGCAGGAGTTGTTGCCGATCATGCCTCCGAGAGTGCAGCGATCGTGGGTCGCGGGATCGGGAGCGAAAGTGAGGTGGTGTTTCTCGGCTGCAGCGCGCAGAGTGTCGAGGACAACGCCGGGCTCGACGCGTGCAATCCTGCGCGCCGGATCGATCTCGAGAATGCTCGCCATGTACTTCGAAAAGTCCATGACGATGGCGGCGTTACAGCATTGTCCGGCAAGCGATGTGCCTCCGCCGCGGGCAAGCAGCGGCGCATGATAGTCGCGGCAGAGAGCGACCGTGGCAAGCACGTCTTCCTTGTCGCGAGGGACTACAACGCCAATCGGGACCTGCCGGTAATTGGAACCGTCAGTGGCATAGACCGCGCGGCTGCCCGAGTCGAAGCGAACCTCTCCGCGAAGATGGCGGCGAAGAGCGGACTCAAGCGCGGAGGTGTCGAGTTGCGCGGAATGGGCTGGGTGTGAGGCAACAGTTTGCGGCATAGGACACAGAACATCTTCGTGGATGCGGGCGCTGTGCGCAAGGGGATTGAAAGAGGGCAGAGGTCACATTGCAGAGGTTAAGGTTGCCGAGGAGGTTGCAATCCCGATGCGAATTAGGGCTCACGCAAACAAGACACTTCGCAGTTTTCGAGACAAGAGTGTCCGCGCCGCGCAGACGCGATTATCGCCAGGATCGAGTCAGGTAATCCGCCAACGATAGCGACAACAGAATGGCAAGAAAGAAGAATCCGGAGACCACTACGGCACCAGTCAGCTTTTCGCTGGCACCCTTGACGTGCATGAAGTAGAGCACGACGAGCGTGGCTTTGATGGTGGCGATGAGGAGCGCGATGACAGGGTTGAAGGGACCGAGGTTCACAAAGGCAGCGCCGACCGTTGTTGCCGTCAGCACGAGCAGAATCGCGCCGATAGCTAAGTAAAATCCTTGCGAGTGAGTAGTGTGTTCCTCGTGTTCCGCCATAGCAATCCTTGGAATTAAAAAGTAGTTCTCAGTCTCCGGTTCTCATTTCTTAGCCGTCACGAGTGCCTGCTAATCAAATACAGCAACGGAAACAGGTAAATCCAAATGATATCGACCAAGTGCCAATACAAGCCGCCGTTTTCTATGGGCGTGAAGTAGGTGGGCGTGTAATGACCTTTCCATGCCAGGATCGCCAGCCCGGTAAACAGGCCGCAGCCAATGATCATGTGCAGAGCGTGCATGCCGGTCATGGCGAAATAGAGGGAGAAAAATAGCTCAGCTTCCTTCGGGTTGACCGGGATCTTCTTGCCATTGTCATCGAACGTGTCTGCGAACTGGAACGTGGAACCCGGCACGTGGTGCTTTTCGAACTTCTCCCGGTATTCGAAACCCTTGACCACCAGGAACGTCAGACCGAGCAGCACGGTGACGACAAGATAGGCGACCAGCACTTTGCGTTTGCCTGCCTCCGCCGCTTTTACCGCCAACACTACCGTAACCGAACTGATAATCAGGACAGCAGTGTTAAAGGCTCCCAGCGCGATGCTGAGCTGCTGGCTTCCCGCTGCGAAAGCGTTGAAGTGCGCAAGACGGTAGATGAGATACGCGCAGAACATGCCGCCGAAGAACATGATTTCAGTCACCAGGAACAGCCACATGCCGAGCGAAGCGGCGTTCTTCTGTTGCTGAGGGTCGGCAAAGTGGTGGCGCAGCGCCGGATTTTCCGTCTCGTATTGCATGACCGTCGCCGGGTCGGCAGTAGATTGACTATCGTGCAACGGGAGCCTCCAGTTCCGTGTCTGGGATCTCGTCGTAGTTATAAGCTTCCCAAGTCACGACGGGAGTCTCGTCAAAATTAAATGTGGGCGGCGGAGATGATGTCTTCCACTCGAGGCCAGCGGCGTTCCAAGGATTGTCACTGGCGATGGGCCCGTAACGCAGCGACCACAGCAAGTAGATCATGGGCAGCAGATAGCCCACGGCCAGCACACTGGCGCCAGCAGTCGACAGGACGTTCAGCACCTGAAACTCCGGCGGATACTGCCAGTAGCGGCGCGGCATACCGACATAGCCAAGAATGAATTGCGGGAAGAACGTCAGGTTGAAGCCGACAAAGACGAACAGGGCCGAAAGCTTCGCCCAGGCTTCCGGATACATGCGTCCGGTAATCTTCGGCCACCAGAAATGCAAGCCTCCGAGATACCCCATGAGCACACCGCCTACCATGACGTAATGGAAGTGGGCGACGACGAAGTAGGTGTCGGTAACATGAACATCGATGCCGATGGTAGCCAGCATCAGGCCGGTCAATCCGCCGATGGTAAACAGTCCGATAAAACCAAAGGCATAAAGCATGGGCGTGGCATAGGAGATTGAACCCTTGTATAACGTGGCCGTCCAATTAAAAACTTTTACAGCGGAGGGCACGCCCACGGAGAAGCTGAGGAAAGAGAAGATCATCGCGGCATAGAGCGAAATGCCGGCGACGAACATGTGATGCGCCCACACCAGGAATCCGAAGACCGCAATGGCGACGCTCGACATAGCGACAAACTTGTACCCGAATATGCGCTTGCGGGCAAAGCACGCAATGAGCTCGCTGATTACGCCCATGGAGGGCAGAATCATGATGTAGACGGCAGGATGCGAGTAGAACCAAAACAGGTGTTGAAACAAAAGCGGGTCCCCGCCGAGCCTGGGATCGAAGATGCCTAGATGGAAGGCGCGTTCGACGGCCACCAACACGATAGTGATGGCAATAACCGGCGTGCCGAGAATCATGATGAGGCTGGTGGCGTAGTTGGCCCAGAGAAAGAGCGGCAGGCGGTCCCAGGTGAGGCCGGGCGCGCGCATGCGGTGAATGGTAACGATGAAATTAAGGCCGGTAAAGATCGACGAGAAGCCTGCGATGAAGATCGCGAGTCCGGCTTCTATGACATTGGTGTTTGAGTACTCGGTGCTGAATGGGCTGTAGATAGTCCAGCCAGTATCGACGCCGCCGTTTAGCATGCAGTGCAGGAAGAGCGCGCCTGCCGTGATGTAGAGATACCAACTCAACAGGTTGATGCGCGGGAAGGCCAGATCCTTGGCGCCGATCATCAATGGCACCAGGAAGTTGCCGAGTATGGCGGGCACGACCGGGATCAGGAAGAAAAACACCATGATCATGCCGTGTTGGGTGAACGCCTTGTTATAGTTGTCGGCGGTAAGAAGGTCACCCTCGGGAGTAAGCAGTTCAAGCCTGATCAGCATGGCGAAGATGCCGCCGAGGAAAAAGAAAATGCTAACCGATACTAAATAAAGGAGCGCGATCCGCTTGTGGTCGGTGGTCAGCAACCACGACCTGAGGGTGTGTCCGTTATTGAGATAGTTCAATTTCGGAGTCTGATTCGCCGGGATCGGTGTGCTCTCAACTGTACTCGCCATGATTATTGCACCTGCGTATTCTGGGGTTGTGCCGCGGAGGCGGCGGGCTGGCTCTGCAGTCCAGCGGTTCCAGGGGGTGGCTGGCTCAGCGATTTGACGTAGGCCACCAGCGCATTCAATTGCTCGTCGCTGACGATGCCCTGGAAGGCCGGCATCACGGGTTTGAAACCTTTCACGATTTTGGCGGTTGGATTGAGGATGGACTCACGGACATAATTCTCATCGGCCTTTACCTTTCGTCCATCTTCGAGCACTACTTCATTGTTGTAGAGACCGACCAAAGTCGGGCCGCGTCCTAGCACCTCTTCACGATGGCAGGTGGCGCATCCGAGCGAAGCGAACAACTCCTTGCCTGTGTCCTGGAGCGGCGCGGACGCTCCGCCCGCCATCCATTGCGCGTAATCCTGCGGCTCCATAACCACGATGTCGCCGCCCATCCCGGAGTGATTGGTTCCGCAGTATTCAGCGCAGAACAAATGATAGCGCCCGGGCACAGTCGCCTTGAACCAAAGCGTGGTGTAGCGGCCGGGAAGCACGTCCTGCTTAAGGCGGAAGGCAGGGACGAAGAAGCTGTGAATTACGTCCTGCGAAGTCATGATCAGCTTGATGTTCTGGCCAGTGGGGACATGAAGCTCGTTGATCTCGCGCTGGCCTTCCATGTGCTCGATCTTCCACATCCATTGCTTGGCAACGACGTACACTTCTGTCGCGTCGGCGGGAGGCGTGCGCTCCTGGAAAAATATGACTGCGCCCCAGATGAAAAAAGTCACCATCACAAAGAACGGGACGACCGACCAGCCGATTTCGAGGACGGTCGAGCCTTCGATCGGTTGGGCCTCATGGCCGGGTCTGCGACGATACTTGATCGCCAGCACGGCGACCGCGATAAAAATGAGCGCGGTCATGAGGCCCGAAACCAGCAGCAGATAGATGTAAAGCGCATCCACCTGGCCTGCCATGGTCGAGGCTTGATCGGGCCACAAAGGTAGAAATTTCGACATAGTTCTTAACTCGGTTATCGACCCGGTTACCTGACTCGCCCCAATTCCCCGCGCGCCGCGACCGGACCAAGATTGGAACGGCGATTGGAACGGCGATCGGCGCGGAACATAACGAACATAAACGTTCCCAAAATAAGTATGGTGGCCAATGCCGCCAGCTTCAGGATATTGCTGATCACCGCGCCATATTTTCCGGTTCGGGGATCGTAGTGATAGCAATACAGCAGAATCTGGTCGCCGATATTTCCGATACGGCTTTGCGAAGCCTGCACCAGTCCGAGACGCAAATCCTTCGGCGGGAATTCGACTCCATAAAAGTACCCCGAGATGTGGTGGTCTGGCGTGAGCATGACGATCGCGGCGGCGTGCGCATACTGTTCAGTTTTGGGATCGAACTGATATTGGAATCCGACCGCCTTGGTGAGCGAGTTGATCTGGTCGGCTTTCCCGGTAAGGAAGTGCCAGCCCTGATCGGCGTGGGCCCGGCCGTAACGCTTCATGATGTCTCTTTTTTTTGCCGCCGCCATTTCGCTGGTTTCGCGCGGGTCAAAACTTACGGTAACCACATCAAAATCCTTGCCCACATCAAAGGTCAATACCTTCATCGACCCGACCAATCCTTGCAGCAGTTCGCTGCACAGCATGGGACATTGATAGTAGCCCAGGTTCAGGATGACGGGTCGCCCGTGGCCGAAGTAGTCGGCGAGCTTGACTTGGTTGCCGAGTTCGTCGCGGAATTCGAGATCGACAGGAACCTCGGCATTGAGATGCTGCTCGATGCCCACGAATTCGAGCCCGGGAGGACGCTGGTTAGCCGGCGGGCTCATAATGCCTCCGCTCATCATGGGACTACGCCCCTGCGCAAACAGCGGAGACGCCACGAGCACGAGCAGAAGACTTGCGATGGCGATCGAATTGGCGAAACTGCTTTTACTGCGCACTGCTTCTTCCTTTCCCGGCTATTCGGCCGGAGCGATACTACCGCGGCGCTTCCACACCTTTCTTCTCGGGCGCCTTGCTTGCGGGAGTAGTGATTCCACCCGCCTTGCCTGCCGGAACAACCGGCAACCCGCGCCGAGCAATCAACTCCATGGCGCGCTCGATCGGAATGTGCGCCACACCCGAATCTTTGTCGACCCAGCCGTAGCTATTGAGTTGGTTCTCCTGATTCATCAGAAAGTCGCGAAACTGTCCGCGCTCGTTGGTCTCAAGCATGGGCGCGCCATTGTCCTTGAATGCTTTATCCATGTCGTCCTGCGTGACCACACGCGATATCGCACCCTTGGAAGTCACAAGAGGACTGGCGGTGGCCATTTGCGACCGCTCGTACTTATCGAGAAACGAGTACATGCCGACAATGATGAAATAAATGACGATTCCACTGACCGCCAGACCGATCATGAAGGCAAAGATGCCGCGCGTCCCCAGGTCTTCATGTTCGAACTCGGTCTCGTGGCCGGTGTGGCCCGGATTCGAGTACCCACCGTGCTTCATTTCGTCACTCATATTTCATTACTCGTATTTTCGTTACTCGTATTTCATTACTCATGCGCCCGCGCCAGCAGTCTAAGCGTCTGCGGCGCATTGACGGGCAGCAGCGGACGCGATCTCAGGTTGTGGAAGAAGTAAGCCAGCCACAGGCCGCCCATCCCAACAAGGATTGTGAAGTGCAGCCAGCTTACGTGAAACGTCGGATGCGATGCTGGTTCGATATGCCAGAAGATATCGATCATGCGCATCAATAGGATCCAGGAGGCCAGTCGAACCAGAGTGTCCGCTTTGCGTTTCAACTGGCGCGAGAGCAGGAGCGCGAACGGCACGGCAAACTGGAATACCACTAGAAACAGACCAACCTCTCCCCAGCCGTTGTTCATGCGGCGCACAAACCACGGAATTTCGTCGGGCAGATTGCCGGCCCAGATGATGAGCCACTGCGAAAAATTGAAATACGTCCAGACCATCACGAAAGCGAGAATCAACTTGCCGTGGTCGTGGACTTCGGTATCGGTAAGGTACTGGGACATCGGTTTGCGTTTGCCGAGGATGGTCTCGATGACTACGCAGAAGCAAAAAGCGGAGAGCGCTTCGCCAGCGATGAAGATCAGCCCGTAAATCGTCGAAATCCAGGGCGCCTGCACTGACATCACCCAGTCGATGACAGCGAAAGAAATGGTGAGCGAATAGATGACGAGTCCAATCGAACTCATTGCGCGGAAGCGCAAGGTGCTTTGGCCGGCAATGGTATCCTGCTCGGTGGACCAGCGATTCAAGAAGTAAGCCATCCCGAACCAGATCGCGAAGTAAAGAATGTAGCGGATCAGAATGCCGTGGGGGTTGAGATAGCTGTCTTGCAGTCTCACGATCTTGGGGTCAGTCATCCCCGGCCGTGCCCAGGGATAAAGCTTGGGCAGATTCAGCAGAATCGGAATAAAGAGCACGAACATGAGCGGGAGCGTCATCATGCCCGATTCGAGGATGCGGCGAATCACTATGCTCCAGGCGCCGCCCACCAGGTGATGCAACATTAGTATGGCCATGCATCCTAGCGAAAGGCCAAGCCAGAACATAAAGCCGGAAAGGTAAGCGGAATAAAAACTGTCAGGAACAAGAAACGCGCCGGCGACCGAGGCGATTGCGCCCACCAAGCCGACGAACATCGACTGGGTTTGGAGGGTCTGAACCACGGGCGGGGCCATCAGGTCCGACTTAGTCATTTTTCCTGTGGCCGTGGTCATTTCGGCTCCCCTTCGGTGGCAGAGGTGGGCGTCGCTATTTCGGGTAGCGTGGCTCCATTGCCAATATCGCGGAACTGTGGCGGAGGAGAGGGAATTTTCTGTCCCGGAGGAACGTCGACCGCGGGCGCATTCTGGCTCAACTGCAGTGCGCGGATGTAAGCGGCAATGCACCAGCGATCGCGCGGCGCAATCTGCGCCGCATAGTCGGGCATAACGCCGTAGCCATTTGTATCGACATCGAATAAATACCCAATGGGCACCTGGCGCAGACGGTCAATGTGAAACGACGGCGGACGGCGGAACCCGCGCGTGGGGATGAAGCCATTGCCATCGCCAACGCGTCCGTGACAGGGCGTGCAGTAGATGTTGTAACGCTCGCGTCCGCGTTCAAGAACATCGAGGGTTACCGGGAAGGGCATGTAGTCGCCCGGATTCTTGCCGATTTTTCCGGTGTAAAAGTAAGTGTCTTCGCGAAGGTCGCCGCGCGCGATTGTACCTTCGACGGGCATGCGGGCGGAGCGATCGTCCGCGAAAAAATCACTCTTCGCCAGCGGCCGGTAGTAAGGCTGCAAGTGCATGTCGAGGCGGCATCCGGCGGTCCCGGCAATCAGCGCCAGCAGCGCCGGCAAAACTCTTCGAGTATTGAGCTTGGCAGCCATGGCTAGCTTGGAACCTCTGCGATCATTCGTGGCGCGAGGCTCGAAAGAAATGAGCGCGTGTCGGCAACGTCATACTTCGGGTCGCTCGAAAACACTACTAAGAAGAACTTATCCTCCGAGGCCTTGGCGAATTCAGGCACGTTGAACACCGGGTGATAGGGCATGGGCAGACCATTCAGGGCGAGCATGCCGATGACCGCGGAAAGTCCGCCGAAAAGAATAGTCAGTTCGAAGGTCACGATGATGAACGACGGCCAGGAGTGATAGGGGCGTCCGCCGACATTGGTCGGGTACGTAATCACGGCCACCCAATACTGGAGCGCGTAAGCCGATATCAAGCCAATGAGTCCTCCAATGAGGACAACGAGCGCGACGCGGTTCTTGTGAAAACCGATGGCCTCGGCCAAGCCTTCGATCGGAAACGGGCTATAGGCATCCAACTTCTTGTAACCCGCTTGGTGAGTTTTATGAGCAGCGGTTACTAACTCTTCCGCAGAGTCGAACTCCGCCATCAATCCATAGGTGGGAGAGTTATGGATCGGAGACTCATAGACCGACACATCGCTCATTGCTTCACCTCCTCCGCCTCGTGCACCTGCGCCTCTGGCAGCAAGGTGCGCAATTCGAAAATGGAGATCATGGGCAGAACGCGGACGAACAGCCACATAAACGTCAGGAACATGCCGATCGTCCCGGCAAAAGTCATCCAGTCCCACTTAGTCGGGTAATACATGCCCCACGAAGAGTTCACGAAATCGCGCGTCAAACTTACGATGACGATGATGAAGCGCTCCAGCCACATTCCAACCAGCACTACGAATGAGATGAGCCAAAGCCATCCAGTTGAAACACGGAACTTCCTCAGCCACAAAACCTGCGGGATGAAAATATTGCACGCAAGTAGCGCCGCATACCAGAACCGATAAGGGCCGTGGAGCCGGTTCCAGAGCAGGAACGAATCATACTGGTTGCCACTGTACCAGCCCATGAACGCTTCCATGGCATAGCCGTAGGCCACGATAAGGCCGGTGGCCAGCATGACCTTGGCGGCATTTTCCAGATGACGCTCGGTGATGAAGTCTTTCAGTCCGTAGATCGCGCGAATGGGAATCGCGAGACACAGCACCATGGCAAAGCCGGAATAGATTGCGCCCGCAACAAAGTATGGCGGGAAGATTGTCGTGTGCCATCCGGGAACGATGCCGACGGCGAAATCGAAGCTCACGACGGTGTGAACGGAGAGCACAAGGGGCGTTGCCAGTCCGGCGAGAAGTAAGTAGGCGGTCTCATAACGGTGCCAGTGGCGGGCCGAACCGCGCCATCCCATGGCGAACAACCCATAAACGCGCTGCAGCCATCGATTCTCGGCGCGATCGCGCAAAGTAGCGAGATCGGGAATCAATCCCATAAACCAGAACACAAGCGAGATGGTCAGGTAGGTCGAAACCGCGAATACGTCCCACACCAGCGGACTGCGGAAGTTGGGCCAGTACCGCATGGTGTTCGGATAGGGAAAGAGCCAGTAGGCAAGCCACGGACGCCCGGTGTGGACGAGCGGGAAGATGCCAGCGCAGGCCACGGCGAACAGCGTCATGGCCTCGGCGAAGCGGTTGATGGAGTTGCGCCAGGTCTGCCGCAGCAGGGCAAGAATAGCGGAGATCAGCGTGCCCGCGTGGCCGATACCGATCCACCACACGAAATTGACGATGGCGAATCCCCAACCAACGGGGATGTTGATGCCCCAGATCCCAGTACCTTTGATGAACAGATACCCAAGGGCCATCATCAGCATATTCATCATCCCGAACACGATCAAGAAGCCCAGGATCCACCCCAGCGATATGGGGCGTTTCAGCACGATGTTGCTGATCTTTTCGGTGATGGTGGAGAAGGTGTGGCCCGGCGCAATTACCGGCACTCGCCTGTCTTCCACGGGTATTTGCGCGTTAGTAGCCATGCCTTAGGCTCTTGTCTCTTCTATCTCGGGGTTAGGATTGCGTACTTCCGCGAGATACGTCGTGCGCGGCCTGGTATTCAGTTCACCCAGCAGGGAGTAATTCCTTGCCTGCGCCTTCCACTTATTAACCTGGCTGTTGGGGTCGTTGAGGTTGCCAAAGACGATTGCGTTCGCCGGGCACGACTGCTGGCAGGCGGTCTGCAGTTCGTTCTCATGCTGGCTGTCGTTGATTGTCCGGTCTTTCCGCTCGGCATCAATACGATGCTCGCTGATGCGCTGCACGCAGTAAGTGCACTTTTCCATGACGCCGCGGCTGCGGATGGTCACGTCCGGATTACGCATCAGCTTGAATTGCGGCGTCTCCCAATCCTGAAAAAGCAGGAAATTAAATCGCCGCACCTTATAAGGGCAGTTATTGGAGCAATAGCGGGTTCCCACGCAGCGGTTATAGACCATATCATTGAGGCCTTCACTGCTGTGGATAGTTGCCTGCACCGGACACACCAGTTCGCACGGCGCATTCTCACACTGCATGCAGGGCAGGGGCTGGAAGAAGCCCTTGGGATTTTCGCGCGGCCCATTGTAGTAAGTGTCTACGCGCAGCCAGTGCATGTGGCGGCCTTTTAGGGTCTGCTCTTTGCCGACCACTGCGATGTTATTTTCCGACTGGCAGGCGAGGATGCAGTTATTGCACCCGACGCAAGAATTCAGATCGATCGCCATACCCCAGGAGTAAGTTTCTTTCTCGTAATCGAAAAGCCAGGGTTTGTACAGCGTCAGATCCTTCGGAGGCTCGCCTTCTTTCGCGAAGTTCGGCTCTTTCTTGTACTCCTCGAGGCTGCGTTCCTGCACCAGGGGACGCTCGCTGCCGTCAGGTGTTTCCATCGTCTGATAACCCTGCGTGCTGGCGAGCTGATAGATATCGCCGGTGGCGGTGAGCTTAGCGCCATCCCCAAACCACGGCGCCTGACTGGTGCGCAGCGGATAGACGTCGAAGCCTGTACCCGTGCCGATGCGGCCGGCGTGGGTGCGCCCGTAACCGAGGAAGACGGTGATCGAGTTGTCGGGATGGCCGGCCTGAATCCAGATTGCGCCTTTCACTTTCTTTCCGTTGAATTCGAGCTCGGCGACGTCTTTGAAATTCAGCTTCATCCGCTCGGCCATCGCGGGACCGATCATGATGGGGTTGTCCCAGGTCAGCTTGGTAAGCGGCTTCGGAAGTTCTTGCAGCCAGCCGTTATTCGAGAAGCGGCCGTCATAGATTGAAGGGTCGCGGCGGAAGTTGAGCACGTAGCCGCTGATTTGCGAGGGCTGCGACTGCGAGGCCGGGAAGTTGGTCTTGAGCGCGACATTTTTCGGCGCGTAGGTCGTGCCGGAGATCCAGCCGTCATGCAGAGACTTGCGCCAAAAAGCGTCGAAGTCCGCGCCAGTATGTTGTTTCTGCCAGTATGCCTGAACGAGTTCGCGTCCCGAGAAGCCGGACTGACCAGCGAGGATGGCCATTATTTCGTGCGCACTCTTGCCGCCGTAGAGCGGCTCGATGAGCGGCTGAATGATGCTGACCGTTCCGTCGTAGGCACGGGCATCGCTCCACGACTCGAGATAGTGTGCTTCCGGCACGTGCCACTGACATAATTCGGCGGTCTCGTTGCGATGCGAACCGAGAAACACTTTCAGATTGACGGCATTCGACTGCAACGCCGAAGCGAATTCGAGTTCGGAGGGCGCGTCATACGCAGGGTTTCCGCCAAGAATCAGAAGCAGGTCAACTTTGCCGGCGTGCATGTCTTCAACGAGCGCATG
>Ga0182024_10001942_pt1 | contig 52137 bp, 53 predicted proteins | sample P32metaG_FD_120480 | JGI IMG/M metagenome (GOLD analysis project Ga0182024, IMG submission 120480) | Permafrost microbial communities from Stordalen Mire, Sweden - P3-2 metaG (Illumina Assembly) | ecosystem: Environmental > Terrestrial > Soil > Wetlands > Permafrost | place: Sweden: Stordalen... | reverse complement strand
GGCGGACCCTACCTACAAGACGAAAGTTTTGGACCTGGTCTTTCACGTCGAGGACATGTCGGGCAAGACCCAGAGCATGGCCGGCAATATCCAGAGCATGTCCGCCAAGATCCAGAGCATGGTTGGTAAGAGTACGAACATGGCCGTCAAGGAGTCGCGCACCGAGGTTCGGATCGAGCTGGCGTCCGACGTGCTGTTCGACTTCGACAGCGCGGAGATTCAGCCGAAGGCGCGGCAGACGCTCGCGCGGATCGCGCAGTTCATCGGCGGCAGCGCCAAGGGCCAAGTACGCATCCTCGGCTACACCGACGGCAAAGGATCGGCCCCGTACAATCAAGGCCTTTCAGAACGCCGCGCGCAGTCGGTCGAGCGCTGGTTCGTCGACAAGGACGGCTTGCGCCACGTCGCCTTTGCGACGCAGGGTTTCGGCGCGCGCGATCCGGTCGCACCAAACACCAAACCCGACGGCTCAGATAACCCGCAGGGTCGCCAAAAGAACCGTCGCGTCGAGATCATCATTCACAAGTAATCGCTAACCGGGGGCTTGGTTAAGTGGTCTTGCGAGCGGCGGTCCGGCCTTCAAATGCTTTTAATAAGGACGTTTTGCAACTTTCGCCGGTTTATGAGGCTCGTTGCGCATGGAACTACAAGTTCCAAGAAAGCATGAGAATTATGGATCTCACCAAAACCACGCCGCGCAGCGTTCGCGAAACCTTTGTCGGCATCGTACAACTCGCGCGAGCCACCGACAAGGCGAAAGCCCTGGCGCACGGAAACATCGGCGAATACAAGTATGACTGCCCGATGGATCAAGGCGTGTTTGACTTCCTCGGAATCACCGGCCCCGAGTATCTGAAGATCGTCAAGAACGCGAAAAGCGACGGCGAAATCGAGGCATACGTGAGGCCGTTCGTTTCGAAGAAGACCTCGCAAGAAATCTCGGCTTTCAACAAGCAATGGTTGACGACGCCGCCGACCGGTGAATCGCTCGCACACTTTAACCAACTGCGTGCGCGCATTGCACCCGATCGCACCGACGTGACAACGTGGCCGGACCTTCTCGACCTTGAAGAGGGTCGCGCTCTTCCGCGCCGCGAGGCCGTTGCCGTCTAGTCCAACCGGGACTTGGAAAGGCCCACCCCCGACGGGTGGGTCTTTTTTTTTGCAGGACCGACGTTTGCGCCCGCCAATTCTGGCAGCGTGCGTACACCTAGGCCCGGGTCGCCGGCCCGGCGGCGGCGCTTTAGAAGCAGCGCTCTCTTCGCCGAAGGCAGCGGTACCCGACTCTGAATCAAAGGCTTGTGCCTGGGCGACCTCCTCGAGGGGTCTCCAGGCGCAAGTCGCTTCATGAGCTGACCGCATCCGAAATCGTCCGGGCCGTCCAGTCCGGCGACACGACCTGCGAGGCCGTGACGCGAGCTTGCCTCGAGCGCATCGGCTCGCGCGAGCCGGCCGTCGGAGCCTGGGAATATTTGGGAACCGGCCCGGCAATCGCACGCGCGCGTGAGCTCGATCGCGGCGATAAGCGGGGAGCTCTGACCGGAGTGCCGTTCGGCGTCAAGGACATCATCGACACCGCTGACATGCCGACAGAGTACGGTTCGCCGATCTACGCCGGGCATCGGCCGAAGAGCGATGCCGCGTGCGTTGCGCTCAGCCGTAAGGCCGGCGCCGTGCTGATGGGAAAAACGGTGACGACCGAATTCGCGAACCGTCATCCGGCGCGCACGCGTCATCCATTCGATCCGGCGCGCACGCCGGGCGGCTCATCGAGCGGCTCCGCTGCGGCCGTGGCGGATCATATGATTCCGCTTGCGATCGGCACGCAGACGACCGGGTCGACGATCAAGCCGGCCTCGTTCTGCGGAATCTTTGGCTATCGTCCCACTCACGGCGAGTTGCGGACCGCGGGAGTCAAGGAGTCGTCGGGCTCTCTTGATACGGTCGGGCTCTACGCGCGCTCGATTGAAGACATCGCGCTCTTCCGCGACGTGCTGGCGGGAACGGAGCCCGTGCCGATTCCGAGCGACGCACCCATTCCGCGCATCGCGTTCTGCCGGATGCACAAGTGGTCTGAACTCGAATCGACGACGCAGGAGCTCTTCGAACAAGGCGCGCGGACGCTCCGCGCTGCCGGCGCAACGGTCGACGACGTAACGCTCCCCAAAGAGTTCGAGCTCATCGAAGACGCACATCGCTGGATCTCTAGCTACGAGTTCACGCGCAATTACACGTGGGAAATCGAGAATCACTGGGATCAAATCAGCGACACCTTGCGCAACGGCCGGCTCAAGAACGGGCTCGGCTGCAGTTTCGAACAGTACATCGCCGCGCGCGACACCGCCGAGCGCACTCGGCTGCTGCTGGCGCCGATCTTCGATCGCTACGACGTGCTGCTGACGTCGCCGGTCACGGGCGAAGCGCCGCTCGGTTTGGAGTCGACCGGGAATTCCTCGTTTTGCGGCATCTGGACGGCGATGCACGTCCCGGTCGTGAGCGTCCCAGTGTTCACCGGGCCGCACGGCCTGCCGATCGGTGCGCAGCTCATTGGTCGCCGCAGCAACGACCGTAACTTGTTCGCGTTCGCACGATGGATCTATAAACAGTTAACTTAGCCAGGAGAAACGATGACGGAAACCGCGATCGATCGAACAACCGAAAAAAGCCGGACGATGCGCATGCCTCTCGGCGCGCTCGAGGACGTGTACGAGGATTTCTTTCAGGTCGCGAACGACGAAAAATGGACCGACGGTCTGCCCGTCATCCCTCCGACGCCCAAGCGCGTCGCCCAGTTCCTGGCGACGCTCGATCGAGATCCCGACGAGGTCATGTTCATCATGCCTCCGCGCAAAGGTCCGTGCACCTTGCGAGCGATTGCCGCAAACGCCGTGATGGCGGGATGCTTGCCCGAGTATTTTCCAACCGTCGTAGCGGCCGTGGAGGCGATCAACGATCCGATGTTTCCGCTGGGGACATTGGTCGGGCTGAGACCCGAAACGCCGTTTTACCTCATCAACGGTCCGATCAGGGATAAGATTGGCCTGAACTGCGCGCGAGGCTGCCTCGGTCCGGGCTGGAGGCCGAATGCGACGATCGGTCGAGCACTGCGTCTCGTGATGATCAACATCGGCGGCTTCTCTCCGGGCGGCTACGCGCGCACCTGTTTCGCATCTCCGTTGCAATACACGTTCTGCGCGGGAGAAGACGAAGCAGAGTCGGCCTGGGAACCATTTCACGTTGAGCGAGGCTTCAAGAAAGAACAAAGCGTCGTGTCGGTCTTTCGCGTGACGTCGTACATCGGTATGCTCGCGCCGCTCGACTGGGATCAGTCGCCCGAAGGCCTCTTGCAGCACACCGGCCTCGGATTGACGTCGCTCGGAAACACGGCGTTGTATGCAAACGCCCTTTCTCCGGTCGTGCTCTTCAACCCCGAGCGCGTGCAGTTGCTCGCCGACGCCGGCATCACCAAGGCAAAGGCCAAGGAAATGATCTGGGAATACTCGTTGCTGCCGGTCTCGTTTTTCCGTAAGTCCGATGTGCCGTTTCTAGAGAAGAAGGGCCGCATCAAGGATGGAAAAGTCTCGCTCGTCGACGGACCCGAGGACATCTACCTCGGCGTGATGGGCGGCACCGGGATTCACACCGTGTATCTCCCCGGCTTCTCGCACGAGCAAATCCCGCATGTGCCCGTCAGCCGCGTCATCGACGAGAGCAAGGTGTGAACCAGATGATCTCCGAGAAAGCGGCTCCCGTCGCCGGCGTGACGGCGCAGTTGGCCGACGCGATCGTAGCCGTTGATTACGACAATTTATCCGATGACGTCGTCGCCGTCGCGAAGACCGTCGTCTTCGACGGCGTCGCCAACATGTTGGCGGGCTCGGTGGAACCGGGCGGAAAGATTCTCATCGAGTTCGTGAAGGCGATGGGCGGGACCCCGATCGCCACGATCGTCGGTACGCGTCTGCTGACGAACGCTCCGTACGCGGCCTTTGCAAACGCCGCGTTCTGTCATTCCCTAGATTACGAGGCGATGTGGTGGCCGCCGACGCATCCGACCTCGCCCGTTCTGCCTGCGCTCTTGGCGCTCGCAGAACAGGAAGGCAGCTCGGGCAAGCAGGTTCTCGAAGCGCTCATCGTCGGCTTCGAAGTCCAAGGCCGGCTCAACATGATGTCCGATTGGATCAAGGATCCGTATGCCTATTTCCACCCGCCGGGGAGCATCGGAGCGATCGGGAGCGCGGCGGCGTGCGCGAAGCTGCTGAAACTCGATGCATGGAAGACCCGGATGGCGATCGGGATCGCCGCGTCGAGAGCCGGCGGACTGTGGGCAAACTCCGGAACGATGACCAAATCCCAGCACTCGGCGAACTCGGCGCGCTCCGGCGTCGAGGCCGGTCTGCTCGCGCGAGCCGGCTACACGTCCAACGAAGACGTGATCGAAGTGAAAACGGGGGGCTTTGCAAAGCTCTTTTACGGCGACGATGCGGACTTGGAAGCGGCCGTTCGCGATTTCGGGCGTCCGTATCGCATGGTCACACCGGGGCTGACGATCAAGAAGCATCCCGCGCAGACGACGACGCACTGGTGCATCGACGCCGCCCTCGAGGTCAAAGCGAACAACACGTTCGACCCCGGCGACATCGTCGAGGTGACGGTCGAAGTCGGCCGTCCCAACTGGTCGTCGCAGTGGCTGCGACCCAAATCAGGCCTCGAAGGGAAGTTCAGCATCCACTACACGGTCGCGCTCGCTCTGATCGAAGGCCGGATCGTCATCGACGATTTTACCGACGAGCGCCGCTTCGCGCCCGACATCGAAGAACTCTTAGGAAAAATCAAGGTCGTCGAGAGCGAGAAGATTCCGGGCGGCATGAACTGGCCGGAGACGTGGGCGACGGTCTCCGTTCGCCTCGAGGACGGACGCACGCTCTACGCGCGCTGCGACAAGCCCAAAGGGCGGGGAGATCAGCCGCTCTCGCAAGAGGAGCATCTCGCGAAATTCCTCGACTGCGCGCTGCGCGTGCTCCCGCGCGACCGCATCGATCACGTCATCGCACTCATCGCGCGGATGGACACGCTCGAGCACGCGAGCGAGTTGTGCTCGGCTTTACGAGTCGACACGCTTCCCGCATAGCAAAATACGAAAGGACACCCATGGCCACAACATCGACGCCCTCGTTCCTCGACATCGTCATCCCAACGGTCGAGTACGGCGACTTCATCCATCAACCGGCAGCCAATCCTCCCCCGAGGCCTGCATCGATCGCCGGTAAGACGATCGCGCTGATCCCCAATTGGAAGGCGATCTCGGCGCCCTTCTTGGATGTGTTTGCACGGCGTCTCAACGCGGGGACCGACATCAAACACGCATTCATGCACAATCCGGATTGGCAGTTTACGCATCCGGAACGCATCGCCAAGATCGGCCCGGAGATCGACAAGCTCGCCGGCCAATGCGACTTGATGGTATCGGGCGTCGCTGATTGAGGGGGATGCACGCTGTGGAGTTGCCACGCATGCATCGAGTTCGAGAAGAGGGGCATTCCGACGACCTGCATCGTCACGGACGTTTTCGAACATCGCGCCCATCAATTGCTCACGTCACTTGGCTATCCGAATATTCCGGTTCTGGTAACGGCTAACCCCGTTATCTACCTTAGCGAACCAGAGATCAACGAGCGGATCGACACCTTACTCCCGCAACTCGTTCAGTCGCTCCGTTTTCAACCTGAGAAGGAGCGATACAACGAATGAACAGACAGACAGCGCTTGTGCTCTTTGGTGGCTTCCTCGGCGAGGCCATCGCTCGCCCCGCGTTCGCGGAAACCTATCCCGAACACTCGATTCGCTACGTCGTGCCGTTCGCACCTGGGGGCGGCGCAGACTCCGCGGCACGGCTGATCGTCCCGAAGGCTGCCGAGTTGCTCGGACAATCGTGCGTCATCGACAACCAAAGCGGCGCTAACGGAGCCATCGGGTCCGAAGTGGTCGCGAGATCCGCGCACGATGGTTATACGGTCTTGGAGGCCGCCGCCAATCAGGCGATGGGCTTCGCGCTCTACAAGACCCAGCCGTTCGACCTCACGAACGACTTTTCGCCGGTGTCGTTGATCGCCAAGACGCCGTTGATCGTCGTCGTCAATCCGTCGGTTTCGGCGAAATCGATCAAGGAGCTGGTGGCGCTCGCGAAGAGTTCACCGGGAAAGTTGAACTTCGCGAGCGATCAGGGCGGCCCGATGCGCCTCGGCATGGAGCTGCTGAAGATCTCGACCCGCTGCGATCTGACCAACGTTCCCTACAACGGGACGGCGGCGGCGATCCTCGCGGTGCTGAGCGGCGACGTGGCGACGGCAATGGCGCCGGCGCCCGCACTCTTATCGTACGTAAAGAGCGGCAAGCTTCGAGGCATCGCGGTTTCCGGTACGGAGCGTCTGGCATTGCTTCCGGACCTGCCCACCGTGGCGGAGTCCGGTGTTCGAGGGTTTGCCGTCGAGCAGTGGTACGCCGTTTTGGCTCCGGCTTCCACGACGCCGTCGATCGTGAACGTGCTGAACAACGCCTTCGTAAAGGCGGTTCACTCCCCGGATCTCCAGGAACATCTTCGAAACGAGATACTGGTGCCCGTCGGAAGTACGCCGCAATTCTGCGGCCGGTACTTAGCCGATGAGGTGGCGAAGTGGAAGAGGGTTGTGAAAGACGCGGGTATTCCCGTTAGCTGAACGTGCGGTATCTGGAGAGCACTCACGCGCGTGATCAAGCCGGCGGCATTCTCATTGCCGCGCTCGGGCTTGCTACCGCGCGCGGCGCCGCCTCCTATTCAATAGGGACCCTCAGCCGGATGGGACCGGGCTATTTTCCGCTCGCGCTCGGCGTATTGCTGACGCTCGTCGGGATCGCGATTTTCCTCACGGCGCGCTCCGCTACGCCAAACGCCGTCGTCGCGGAGCGAAAGCCGTGGGACTGGCGCGGCCCGGCGTTCATTCTCCTGGGTATCTTGGCGTTCATCATATTGGGCAAATACGGCGGCCTTGTGCCCGCGACGTTCGCACTCGTTTTCATCTCGGCGCTCGGCGATCGCGGAAACTCGCTCAAGTCGGCGCTGCTGTTGTCGTCGGCGATCTTGGTCGTTTGCCTGGCGGTGTTCCACTGGGGCCTGCAGTTGCAATTTCCGCTGTTCACGTGGGGCTGAGCGATGCTCCAATCGCTGAACGATCTCTGGCACGGATTCGGTGTGGCGCTTCAGCCTCAGAACTTCATGTGGTCGCTCTTCGGCGTGCTCGTCGGCAATCTGATCGGCGTATTGCCGGGCTTGGGCGCGTTGTCGGCGATTTCGATCCTGTTGCCGCTGACGTACACGATGCATCCCGTGCCGGCGATCTTGATGCTGGCCGGCATCTTTTACGGGTCGCAATACGGCGGAGCGATCGGCGCGATCTTGCTGAACATGCCCTCGCATCCGCCGCACGCGGTCACGTGCTTAGACGGCTATCCCATGACGAAGCAAGGCAAAGGCGGCACAGCGCTCGGCATCACGATGATCGCGTCGTTCTTCGCCGCGTCCGTCGGGATCACGGTGATGGTCTTCGCATCGCCGCTGCTCGTGAAAGTCGCCTTTGCGCTCGGGCCGGCGGAGATTTTCTCGATCATGCTCCTCGGACTCTTAGCCGGCGCGACGATGGCCAGAGGCTCGCCGCTCAAGGGCGTGGCGATGACGGTCATGGGGCTCGTGATCGGGATCGTCGGCACCGACATCAACAGCGGAACCCAGCGGTTCACGTTCGGTTTCTACGAGCTTGACGACCGCGTCGAACTCGTCGCGTTGGCGCTCGGTCTCTTCGCGGTCGCCGATTTTCTCGTGAATGTGAACATTACGTCGATCGTCGGCAGCAACGTGAAGGTTCGCTTGCGCGACATGCGGCCGAGTTGGGCTGAACTCAAACAGGCGTTTCTCCCGATGGTGCGCGGCACGGCGATCGGCACGCTCTTCGGCGCAATGCCGGGAACCGGTCCGACGATCACGACGTTCATCGCTTACGCTGTCGAGCGAAAGATATCAAAGACGCCCGAACGCTTCGGCCAGGGCGCGCTGGAAGGCGTCGCCAGTCCCGAGGCGGCGTCGCATTCGAAGACGCAGGTCGACTTCATCCCGACGATGAGCCTCGGCATCCCGGGCGACGCGGTCATGGCGCTCATCTTGGGAGCGCTGATCATTCAAGGGATCCAGCCCGGCCCGCAGCTCATGAGTGAGCACGCCGATCTCTTCTGGGGATTGATCGCGAGCTTCTGGGTCGGGAACGTCTTGCTCGTTATCTTGAACGTTCCGCTCATCGGCGTCTGGGTCAAGCTCTTGCAAGTCCCCTACCGGTACATGTTTCCATGCGCGCTGTTCTTCATCGCGGTCGGAGTCTACAGCACGAAGAACAGCATGTTCGACGTGATGGAGATTCCCGTCTTTGGGATTCTCGGTGCGATCTTGTTGTATCTCGAATTCCCGCTCGCGCCGATCGTCCTCGGCTATGTCCTCGGCCCCCTCGTCGAGGAGAACTTCCGCCGTGCACTCCTCCTCTCGCGAGGCGATCTGTCGGTTTTCTTCCATCGGCCGATCGCCGCAACGTTCATCAGCGTGGCTTTTCTCCTCGTCGCGACCCAGCTCTATTTCGGGATTCGGGCGGCCCGGCGCGGCGGAGGAGGTTCGCCGCTGATCGATGCGGTGATGCGCCGAGTCAGGAGAAACCGGCGATGAAGCGTCATGCTTGACTTGATCATTCGCGGCGACACGGTCATTACGGCCGGCGGCGTCGGCGCGCACGAGATCGCGATCGCCGGCACGAAGATCGTCGACGTCAAGCCGCTCGGCACGTGGCTCGACACCGATGCGCATACGGTCATCGATGCGACCGGAAAGATCGTGATCCCGGGAGGGATCGATCCGCACGTCCATTGCAAGTGGAAGACCCCGGCGGGCTCGGTGAGTGCGGCCCCGCCGCAAGTCAGCCGCGCTGCGCTGTTCGGCGGGACGACGACCCTCATCGACTTCGCGGTCTGGGACCAGGGGATGACCGTGGAGGCGGCGATCGAACGCCGCGATGCCGACTGGCGAGGCCAGTCGCATTGCGATTATTCCTATCACGTCATCCTCCACGGCGAAGTACCGCCGGAGGTCGTCGAGCAACTTCCTGAAACGATCAGCGCAGGCTTTCCAAGTGTCAAGATGTACACGACCGACGTGCGGCCGAAGCGTGCCGGTTGGAAGATGCTCCATGGCGACATCTGGGAGGTTCTGCAAACCCTAGCGCGCTGCGGTGGCATCGCGTGCATCCACGCCGAAGACGACGATCTCGTCATGCACATGTACCGCAAGCTGTTTCGAGAGGGCCGCGCGCACTTCACGAACATGGCGGAGGTGCATAGCACGCTCTCCGAAGACCTGTCGTTCCGCCGGATCATCCGCTTGGCGGAGAACGTCGAGGGCGCGGCGCTGTATCTGATGCACGTCAGCGCCGCAACGGGACTCGATGCGATCCGGGAATCTCGAAGCGCGGGGCACCCGATCTACGGTGAGACGCTCCATCAGTACGCCCTGTTCACAAGCGACGACTACCACCGCCCCAACGGCCAGATCTACCACACCTATCCGTCGTTGAAGGGCCGGCTCGACACTGCCGCTCTGTGGGAAGGGATCACGACGAACGGCGCGATTAGCACCGTGTCCACGGACGGCGTGTGCACGTCGTTTTCCGTCAAGGTTGCCGGCGAGCAAATCGACGACACGACGGGCGGAAGCGTCGGCGTCGAACCGCGCCTGAGCATCATGTACACCGAAATGGTCGCCAAGAAAAGCTGCACGCTCGCGCGGTTTGCGGACGTCGTCTCGACCAACGCCGCTCGAATCATGGGGCTCTATCCGCGCAAGGGCGTCATCGCGCCGGGGAGCGACGCCGACATCGCGATCCTCGATCCCACGATTAAAAGGAAGATTCGCAACGAAGATTTGCACGAGTCCGACTATAGCCCGTGGGAGGGCTATGAGGTCCAGGCCTGGCCGAGCATGACGATCTTGCGCGGCAAGAAAGTCGTAGAGGACGGCCGATTTTTCGGTGACGTGAGCGACGGCAAGCGAATCCCGCGCAAAATCTCGAGCGCGATTTTCGCGGGTCCCGCTTGCTAATTCAGCCTGCGAGCCGAGTGCGGCTCGTCGAGATATTCGAAGCATTTGCAACGATCGGGCTTACGAGCTTCGGCGGCGGCATCTCCGGCTGGATGTACCGGGCATTCGTCGAGCGCCGGAAATGGCTCACCGAGGAAGAGTTTCTCAGCAGCCTGGCGATGTGTCAGACGCTCCCCGGCTTGAACGTCGTGAACATGGCGGTCTGGATCGGTTTCCGCATGCGCGGGACGCTTGGCGCGCTTGCGGGTTTTGTCGCGATCATTTTCCCGCCGCTCGTCGTCGTTCTTATTCTTGGCGCGCTTTACGGTCGCTGGGGGCACGTGGTCGTCGTGCACCACGCGCTCGTGGGGATCGCGGCGGCGGCCATCGCGCTCAATCTGAATCTCGGCCTGCAAGCGACCGTGGTCGCGGCTCGCAACGTTATCGCGATTGTCGTCCTCGTCGCGCTCTTTGTTGGAATCGGCATCATGCAGCTACCGATGCTTCCGTTCGTCCTGGTCTTGGCGCCGATCAGCGTCGCCGCCGCGTTCCTCGAGGAACGAAAGCTGTGAACGAGAGCCTGTTGTGGACGTTCGTGCGGATCTTCGTCCCGCTTTCGTTCGTCACGATCGGCGGCGGGGCCAGCATCATCGCCGAAGTGAAACGCCAATCCGTCGACGTAAACCACTGGATCACGGCCTCGCAGTTTGTCGACCTGTTTGCAGTCTCACGCGCTGCGCCCGGTCCGGGCTCGCTGCTCGTCTCACTGATCGGGTTTCAGGTCGATGGCGTCGCCGGCGCGCTCGTCGTGACGCTCGCACTTTTCGCGCCGCCCTCGATCGTGCTGTACGGCGTGGCTCACGTGTGGCGGCGTCACCGCGGTGCAACGTGGCAGCATGCGATCGAGCGCGGCCTGCAGCCCATCGCCGCCGGCCTCGTCCTCGCCGCGGTCGCTGCGATCTTGCGTTCGATCGAAGGCGGGATCATGGCGTGGTTGGTCGCCGCCGGCGCGCTCGTTGCGCTGCGCACGTTGCGCGTGAACCCGCTCGTGCTCCTCGCCGCCGGCGCGACGATCTTCGTGATCGTCGAGGCGTATTGGACGCCTACCTAAGAGTATTGCCTCGCGTCGGCGGCGCGCAACCATCCCGCACGATTCCCATTTAACGTAGGAGTGAGCGCGCCGCTGGTACTAGGCGAAGTGTTTCGCAGCTGATGCTTGCCGTGGCGATGTCCGGGGGAACGTGGCGCGCTTCGAACGCGCGACTCCAGCGTTGGAGCGCCTCTTGCGTCGGCACGACGCCCGCAATGACGAGGGCCCACTCACCTTCGCGGACCGGCAGCCGAGGAAAGTCGTTGGGTCGCTCCTCGGTGACATAGTAGGCGACGCGCGAAGCTATCTTGCGAAGGCCGGGCAGTATTTCGCTTTCAAATGCGGAGATGAGTGCGTCGGTCGGCGCAGATTCGAGCATGAAAACCGTTATGGCGGCGAACGATGCGACGATGGGCTCAGGAGCTTCGATCGATGGGCGCTCCGAGCCGCGCATTTCGAAACCGCTCCCGGGACGTGCGTCGCGGAGCAGGAGCACGTTGTGGGAATCGATCATCGTCGCGTTTGCAGCGTTGCGATTGTCCTTCCACGTGGACGATTGCTCGTAGAACGCCGCGAGCGCGGCGCGTCGCGACTGCATATCGGTAAAGCCGCGCAGCCAAACGAACGAGTTGGGGTTCTCCGGATCGCGATAGTGCGCGATCGCCACCATGCCGGTGGCTTCATGGCTATCGAGAAGGTCATTTTCGAAAAGCTCGATAAGCGCCTCGCGCTTGCCGGGTCGAAGCGTGTAGCGGCGCAATTCGACGACGCCGAACTGCGAGATTGGCGCCTTTTCGCTCACGCGCGCACCACCGGCTCGGGGAGCTTCGGTCGACCGCCTTTGCGCCCGTTCGCGCGCGCCGTACTCGTCTTGGCCGCGCTGCGCTTCGCACCGCCTTTCTTCCCGATCTCGCTCATCCAGCGCCGGTTCCCGAAGACACCTTCGATCAACCCTGGCACGTAGTGGTCGAGATCGAGCGACTCCCAATGCAGCATCGAGCCGTGGTCTTCGACCCTCACCCGCGCAATCTGGGCAGCAGTTGCCTTTTCGAGACCTTGCATCAGCTTTCGCGGAATTACGATCTCGACACCGGTCGCGAGCTTGACCACGATCGTATCGGCCTTCTGGCAATACGTGGCGGCGACCGCCCGCGGCCGATATTGATCGTAGATCTTGCCTCGCGCGATCGCCGCGTCTATCTCTGCATCCGTCGTAACGACCCGCGCCTTGGGCTTCATGATTGCATTTTCTCCCAAGCGGCCACGATCACATCAAATTGTTCAGCCGGGGCTTTCAAGATTTTGCGCACGTCGCTCCGCTTGGCGTCGCGCGGAATCAAAGGGTAGCATAACCTAACCGCGCTTCGGTTTCAATGGGATCAACCGCATGCAGCAGGGTCACGTCGACTGGTGCGCGCGACAAGCGGGTCCTCCGCAGGCTGGGCACGTCCCCGACTAAGAGGTAGCCGCTCTGCCGCTTGAAAGTCGGGTGAATATCGCCATGGCTATCGCTGTCGGCCCCGGTCCGCGCCCGGGCAAGCCGGAAGACGTAAAGCTCCAGCCACAGGTGCTGGCCCACCACGAACTCGTCGGCCCGCTGATGCAGAACAGCTTCGCGGGCGACCCGATCGTGTACGCGCACTTCCCGAACGGCATCGGTCAGGGGATGGCGCAGCGCGATCACGCTATCGTTCGCGGCGGTCCCTGTAGTGCAACGTCCACAGCCTGGCGGCTGGATCGAAACGAAACTGCGCAACTTTCATGCGGGTCCACTCACGCCTTTGTGAGCCGCTCCGTGGAACCCGCGCCTCCCAAAGGGTCAGCGCGCGCCCGCGGACGCTCGTTTCGAGCCTGACCTTATCGCGCACGCGCTGCGGAATTCGCGCTTCGCAGAATGCCTCGAGCTCACGGCGTGCCCGCGCGATCACGGCCGCTGACAAGTTGATGACGTCTGCCCGCTTCGTCATGCTGCTCTATTTCGTCGCGGCTTCCTCAGCGCTTCCGTGACAGGCAGGTCTTGACAAATGGTTCTCAAAATGAGAACCTGGCACCAGGAGGCGTGTTTCGCACATTATCAGCCGCAAGGCCCTGCTGCAATTCGGTCGGCGGCATGCCGATGCGGCCGAACCGCTCGATGCATGGTATCGGATCGCGAAGACGCAGTCGTGGAAGAGCCTCGTTGAAGTACAAGCAGTATTGCCCTATACGGAAGCCGTCGGCGACTTCACGGTCTTCAACATCAAGGGAAACGCGTATCGGTTGATCGCTTGGGTGCAATACGCTCGAAAGCGTGAGGACGGCACGGTTAAGGACGGCACCATCTTCATACGCAATGTGCTGACACACGCCGAATACGACAAGGGAAAATGGAAATGACAATAGTGGATCAGACGGCTTACGCCGCCATCCTTAGCACCAAGCTTCCTCACGTAATCGGGAACGACGAGGAGTACGAGCGGCTTCTCGGCGAGGCTGAGAGCCTTATTCGCCGACGCAGCATGTCGCCCGCCGAAGAGCAGTTTTTTGATCTGCTCACACTACTGATCGAGAAATATGAGGAGAGCCGTTTCGCGCTACGCAAGGCCGACCCGCCGGCGATCATAAGAGAGCTGATGGCGGCCCGGAGCATATCTCGAACTAAGCTTGCCGAGGTAGTCGGGTCGAAGGGGAACACGTCTGAAATCCTAGCCGGGAAGCGCGAAGTATCGAAGGCACAAGCGAGAAAGCTCGGGGTGTTCTTTAAGGTTCCTGCGCACCTGTTTCTCTCGCTTTGAGCGCCACGCCCTCGACCGCAAACTCCTCTGCTTAGGGGAGGCCCGACCCGGGCCCCGGCCAAAACGGGCAGCGTGCAGCCGCGCAGCGTCATGGTCATCGGCTCGGGCCCGATCGTGATCGGGCAGGCGGCCGAGTTCGACTACGCCGGGGTCCAGGCGTGTCGCGCGCTCCGAGAAGAAGGCCACCGGGTCGTCCTCGTCAACTCGAACCCGGCGACGATCATGACCGACCCCGAGATCGCGGATGCGGTCTACCTGGAGCCGCTGACCGTCGCGTCGCTCGAAGCGATCATCGAACGCGAACGGCCGGACGCGCTGCTGCCGACGCTCGGCGGCCAAACCGGCCTCAACCTTGCCGTCGAACTCGACCAGGCCGGCGTCCTAAAGCGCTTCAATGTCGAAGTCCTCGGCACGCCGATCGAGACGATCGTCCTCGCCGAAGACCGCGCGCGCTTTAAGGAAGCGATGCTCGCGATCAACGAGCCCGTCCCCGCGAGCGTGATCGTCACCGACATCGAAGCCGGCGTCGACTTCGCAAACGAAGCCGGCTACCCACTCGTGGTCAGACCGGCGTATACGCTCGGCGGCACCGGCGGCGGCCTCGTCCGCAACGAGACCGACCTTCGAGAAACGCTCGCCACCGGCCTGAACGCCTCGATCATCCATCAAGCGCTCGTCGAGACCAGCCTCCTCGGCTGGAAAGAGATCGAATACGAAATCCTCCGGGACAAGAACGACAACTGCATCATCGTCTGCAACATGGAGAACATCGACGCCGTCGGCGTGCACACCGGCGACTCGATCGTCGTCGCGCCCTCGCAGACGCTCTCGGACTACGAATACCAGATGCTCCGCAGCGCGAGCCTCAACGTCATCCGCGCGCTTAAAGTCGAAGGCGGGTGCAACATCCAATTCGCGCTGCACCCCGAGTGCAGCGAGTACATGATCATCGAGGTGAATCCGCGCGTCAGCCGCAGCTCGGCGCTTGCGAGCAAAGCCACGGGCTATCCGATCGCGAAAATCTCGACAAAGATCGCCCTCGGAAAAACGCTCGACCAGATCGAGAACCCGGTCACCGGCGTCACGAAGGCCGCCTACGAGCCGACGCTCGACTACGTCGTCGTCAAGATCCCGCGCTGGCCGTTCGACAAGTTCCCCCGCGCCGATACACGGCTCGGCACGCAGATGAAGTCGACGGGCGAAGCGATGGGCGTTGGCCGCACGTTCGGTGCCGCGCTGATCAAAGCGATCCGGGGCCTCGACCTCAAGCGCGAATCCCTCACCGGCACGATCGTCGAGAACTGGAGCGACGACGAGCTCGAAGCCGCGATCACCGCTCCGACGCACGAGCGGCTCTTCGCAATCGGCGAACGCCTAAGACGCGGCGAGACGGTCGAAGAACTCCACAAAGCTTCCGATATCGACCCGTTCTGGCTGCACGAATTCCGCGAACTCGTCGAACTCGAGGAATCGCTGCGCAGCGAACAACCGGAAGAAGAAGCGATCGAGCGCGCCCTCGAGCTCGGGTACGCGCGCGCCACAATCGCCAAATTCACCGGCGACGAAAAACACGCGGCCCCCTCAGCACGCACGCCAACTGCAAGCAACGCGAGCAGCGTCGCCACGAGCAGCGCCGGCAAGGCGGCCAAACGCAACGGACAACACCCGAACCCCGCAAGTTTCCGAATGGTCGACACCGCTGCGGCCGAGTTCCCAGCCAAATCGCCGTACTATTACCTGAGCCGCCACGAACAAGACGAAATGCGCAAACCGCTGCGGGAGGCCATCGTCGTCGTCGGCAGCGGGCCCATCAGGATCGGCCAAGGGATCGAGTTCGACTACTCGTGCGTCCACGCGGCGTGGGCGCTGCGCGACGCCGGCCGCGCCGCGGTCGTCGTCAACAACAACCCCGAGACCGTCTCGACCGACTTCGACATCTCCGACGTGCTCGTCTTCGAGCCGCCCGGCGCCGACGAAGTGCAGGCGGCCTACGACGCAACCGGCGCCCACGGCGTCATGCTCGCCTTCGGCGGACAGACGGCGATCAATCTCGCCGGCGAACTCGCGCGCCGCGGCGTGCGCATCGTCGGCAGCGATCGCAAGAGCGTCGATATGGCGGAAGACCGCGCGAAGTTCGACGCGGCCCTCTCGCGCCTCGGCGTCGCGCGCCCGAGCGGTCGCGCCGCGACCTCATTTCGCCAAGCGCGCGCGATCGCGCGCGAACTCGGCTTCCCCGTGCTCGTGCGGCCGTCGTACGTCCTGGGCGGGCGCGGGATGGAGATCGTCTATAATGAAGGCCAGCTCGCGTCGTACGTCGAGACCGCCCCGCCGATCACCGCGGGCGCGCCGCTCCTAGTCGACACGTACCTTCCCGGGCTCGAAGTCGAAGTCGACGCCGTCTACGACGGCGAGGACATCCTCATCCCCGGCATCTTCGAGCACATCGAACGGGCCGGCATCCACTCGGGCGACTCGATCAGCGTCTACCCGCCGCAGACGGTCGACCGCGCCATGCAAAGCCGCATCGTCGAGGTGACGCGCGCGATCGCGCACGAACTTGGGACGCGCGGCCTGATCAACATCCAGTTCGTCATCCACGAGGGCGGGCTGTTCATCATCGAAGCGAACCCGCGTGCGAGCCGGACGGTGCCGATCATCTCGAAGGTCACCGGCGTAAATCTCGTGGCCGCGGCGACCCGCGTCGCGCTCGGCGAACGGCTCGCCGACATGCCGTACGGGACGGGGCTGATCCCCGAGATGCCGTACGTGACGGTCAAAGTTCCGGTCTTTTCGTTCGCGAAGATGCGCGGCGTCGAGACGATCCTTGGGCCCGAGATGAAGTCGACTGGTGAAGTGCTCGGAATCGACGCGACGTTCGCCGGCGCGCTCCGGAAGGGGTTCATCGCCGCCGGCATTCGCGTCCCCGATCCGAGCGAGAGGGGGCACCACGTCGACGGCAAGCCCGCGGGAAGAATCCTCGTCTCCATTGCGGATGACTCCAAGGAGCAGGGCATCGCGGTCCTCCGCCGCTATGTCGATCTAGGGTTTACGCTCGTCGCGACCGACGGCACACACCAGGCGCTGACCGACAACGGCATCACCGCCGAGCGCATCAACAAGATCTCCGACGGCTCGCCACACGTCCTCGACGTCATCGCGTCGCGTTCGATCGATCTCGTCATCAACGACGCCGCCGGCCCTCGCGAGTTATCCGACGGCTACCGCATCCGCCGCGCCGCGGTTGAAACGAGCGTCGCCTGCCTCACCAGCCTCGATACTGCGCGTGCGCTAGTCCAGGCCCTCGAGTCCACCGCCGGCCCCCCTCGCACCCTGCAAGAATACCGCGAGTCGGTGGTTCGCATCTGAAAATCTACCAGGTTGGCGGTTTTGAAAAAGTCCCGTCGCGGTCGTGCATTGTCGAGGGAAATTGCGAGTTTGCTACCGTCGTCTTGTGCAACTGGCGGAAAAACAACGATACCCGTTTGAGTTCCGCCGCCGGTCGGCGCGACGTATGTGGATTGATGACGCCCACCGGTAAGCCAAGCGCTGCCCGGATCACGCGAATCGGTTCACACAGATCGGAATCATTGGAAACCACGATTGCTTGGTCATAATCTTTCTGGAATCCGTCAACTAGGAGATACGTCGCAAGATTTACATCGGAACCCTTTTCGTCGGTTCGTACGATCTCAATTGTATTTGGCGGCGGATTCGCCACCTGTGCCCGCACGGTCTTGGTCAAGAAGAAACCGAGATGGATAGAAAGATTCGGAATCGTCCGGAGTGCACGCAAGTAGATCTGCTGGCGAAGCGGAGTATCAGGATCGAATGCACCGTTCACGATTGCCGTAAAGTAGCGGATGCGATTGATCTTGATCTTCGGCAGTACACGCTGAACCGTCGCGGCCACGTCAAGCCATTTGTATGGCGTTCCCTTGACGGCTCCGTAGTACAGATTGAAGCCGTCCACGTACACATTCGTGCGCATGATGGTCTCCAAGAAAATGCCAAGGCCGCCTTGCGGCGGCCTCGCACCCGAGCACCGAAGCACTCGGGGGGATTATGATCCCATTATCACGCTCAGCCAAGCTCGCGTCAAGGGGCCGTATCGAGTCAGCTCCTGTGTGTTTACGGCACCCCGGAATCGATAATAACCCAAGGCCTTGGCTTTTTTAGCGCGTGCCGCAACAAACGTACTCCCACGCCGCCTGATCACACGCTGGCGCACGACCATCAAGCCCCTGACCCTTATCGCTCCGGCCTCATCATAGCTCGGGGGCCGATCCCGCAGCGGCAAGAAGAGCCACCCCATGGACGCTATCGAGCGCCTGCGCCTGGTCGCCGAAAGTGCGATCGCCTCCGGGGCCGGCTCGGGAGTCGCAGCTCGTGGCGTTACGTATGCGCGACGCGGAAAAGTCGTGTCCGTGAAAGTCACAGGCGACCTCGTCGAAGGAACCGTGCAGGGCAGCGCGCCCGCACCGTACCAAACGGCAATCCGCGTCGACACCGACGGCGGCCTCGACGCGCTCTGCACGTGTCCCTACGAGCAAGGTGATTGGTGCAAACATATCGTTGCAACGATCTTGCACGCAACCGAACCGATCGCAACCCAGCCGACGACACGGCCCGCTCGCCCAAAACGGTCATCCCGGCCGACTCGCACGGCGGCCACACCGAAACGCTGCCCGCTGGCTAAGCCCCGGCGTCGAGCGCGCAGTTTCCCGGCGTTCGACGCGAAAGTGGCCCGGCGCGAGATCCGGCGCATCATCCACCGCCTCGACCGCATGCGTCGTTCGGAAGCATACTGGCACGTCAGCGAGGTCACGCGAGCCCTCGAAGCCGTCCGCGCCGAGGCCGAGGCCCGATTCCTCTCGCTCGATGGCATCGCGTCGGCGTTCGAACAACTCGGCGTCCTCACGGAAGAATGCAGCCACGCGTGGGAGGCGCTCGACGATTCCGACGGACACGTCGGCGACCTGGCGCGCGACTTGGGACGAACGTGGATGCACTGGCTCCTGCAGCCGAACGTGCCGCCGTTGCTGCGGCGCCGTTACACGAACGCACTCGAGACATGGCACCGAGCCTGCGATGACTATGGCGTCGGCGAGCCGTTCGAAGCCGCCGCCGAGGCCGGACGCTTTGGATGGGAAAGCGATGGGCCGCCGGACCTCGTCGCCGTCAAGCTCGACCTCTTGGAGGAACGCGGCGACGACGAGGCCTTCTTGGCGCTCGCGCACCGATCCGGCGAAATCCAACGCTACGCGCTTCGTCTGGTCGCGCGCGGCGACTTTGACGCCGCCGTTGCCGGTTTCAAAGACGAAGAATTCGACGCAAACGACGCCTTGCAAGTCGCGATGGCGCTCGACGAAGCCGACGAGACCTCACGCGGCGTCTTGTTCGCGCTCGAGCTCGCTTGCCGTGCGCAACCCATCCAGGCCGGGAGATGGAGCAACTCCGATGGCCGCGGTATGCTGGCGTCCTGGGCCGCCGAAACGGCGGAACGCAGGGGCGACGCTGCGACTGCGGTCCGCGGAGCCGAAACCGCATTCGCGCTCGACATCACGATCGCGCAATATCGCCGCATCGAACGCCTTGCTGGTTCAGCTTGGCCGGCGCGCCGCGCGGAGCTTCTCGACCGTGCTCGCGCATGTCGGGAAAATGAAGCCGCCGAAGCAATCGAAGTGTTCCTCGACGCGGGGTGCCTCGACGACGCGCGAAGGCTCGCGGGCTTGCAGCCTCACCGGTATCCGAGAGCTGAAATTGGCTCAATCCGTCACCCAGGCGGCTGCCGCGATCTCTACACAGCAGAGGGCGCATCGCGACTCTAGACGTGCGGGGTGGTGACGACCGTAAAGGGCACGATCAATCAATGGTGGATTCGTGACGCAACATAATCGCGGGTCTGTTGGTCAACGAAGTAGACGTAGCACCCTTTCATCCCGCGAGTAAGAAGCACTCTGTAAGCATTCTTGACGCAATCTGTGAATCGCGCCCCAGAACGCGTTTTTATCGGATCGTGCGATTCGGCCGGCACGCCGACCCAGCAGCCTTCAACCGCATCGTATCGCAAGTCCCGCCCAAAGATGACGCCGACGTAATCGAATTCGAATCCCTGCGCAGTGTAGACGCAACCGATCTGGCCGACGCCGTTCGGATCGACGGGCCAAACATCGGCCTTTGGGATGCCACGCGCCAATTTGGCAGCTTCGGGCCGAGCATTCCATGGCTTTCGGAACTCGCCAATCTGGACGTCGTCAACCAACGTGCCGTCGGAACGCGACTTGGACCAGGGCCAGCAAAACCCGGCCATTAGTCGCGCGCTTTGGCCCTCCTCGACTTTCCGCGTTACCAGCGCCTCGAGCTCTTTAGGGTCGTCAACGATCTGAAAGTCAAATCCCTCGTCGAGGTGTAGCTCAACGGTGCCGGTTTTCTTGATCTCCAGCAACTGGTCGATCCACGAGACGTATTGCTCGGACCCTGCGCAGCGGAATTGCGTCTGCAACTCGGTCTCTTGATAATGCGCACCTAGCGCCGCAGCGGTTTCGCGAATCAGCGTGGTCGAGCCGATCTCTCCCGGTCTCACCGTCTGAAAGTCATCGATGAAGAAGACGGAGACGCGCGCTGCGCTGATCAATTCCTCGACTTGCGAGCGCTCGCTCCGTCGGGAACGAGGCGTGTAGCGGTCGTTGCTCGATTCGCGAATGCGGTGCGCCTCATCCATCACGAGGACGTCGGCTACGCCCGGATCGGCGTTCATATAGCTGTTGAAATACTGCAACAACGGTCGGAGACGCGTACCGAGCCGGCGTCGCAGGCTGCCCGTGAAGGCGCGCGAGCCCGTGGCGTGCTGGACGTTCTTGCCCTCTTTGAGCAGTTGTCCCATGAGATTGAGAGCCAGCACCGATTTGCCGGTACCTGGGCCACCGAGGATCACGGCGACGGAATGGCCTTTCTTGCGCATCCCCCGGTGGGCCATCCCCAAGACCAAGTTATACGCCACGATCTGCTCGTCGAGGAGCGTGTAAACCGGGTCGCCCGCGATGACGCTCGCGGCGTGGGACATCAACGTCTTGCTGGGCCGAAGGCGCCCGCCCGATATGCGATCGAGGATTGGCCGGCCCTTGCCGGCAGAGAGCCGCTTCAATAAGTAGCCGTTGAACTGGTCGGCGTCATGGCCGGCGAAAAGCGGCGCACGGCCTAGCGCATCCGAGAAATGAGGGGCCGTCAGCGAGCGCTGCGAGGCTTCCTCAAGATTGTGCAGCCAGGTGCAGGCCTCAAGGATGATCGGATCCTCGGTTTCCGAGAATGCCGTGTTCATGTCGCCGAGATACTGCCGATAGTTCGCCGCCTGTATCGAAGGATGCGGCACGTCTCGCTCTCTGCCGCCAAGATGCGTGCGGACGCAATCGTCGATCTCGGAGTTGGTCACGGTCGACCACTGCTTCAGCTCGATGATGACCGCATTTTGCCGCTGTTCGGCATCGTGGCCGGTCAAGAGCACGTCAAGGCGTGCCGACGAAAGCGGCAACTGCAGTTCCAAGATGATCCCGTGGTCCAGCAGGCGCGCGTACTGGATATGCGCGGTTAGGGCGGTCAGCGAGTTCTGCCACGAGTTGAACTCGGAAGCCGAAGCCCGAAATCGGAAATACTCATAGTAGGCATCGCCGAGCTTCTCGGCGACTCGGTGCTGTATACTGTCCGTCACGAATTCGCTCGTCGAGCCTAGATAGAGTTGCATATGCCCCCTCTACGCCACATCCGTTGGCACGTAGTCGCAAATACCCCGCTTGTCTTCGAATCTTGGGCCTCAGGTTTGACGTTGCCCGCTCGTAGAGCCGTATGAAGCGGTGGGTCAGATCGTTCCATCCAGGTTCTGGAGAATGGGGCGCTAACGAGGAAGCAATGTCCGTCGTCTCCCAAGCTCTGCTCGAAGAAACGATCGCGATTCGGCGCGATCTGCATGCACATCCCGAACTCTCGTTCGCAGAGGTGCGCACAGCCGCGCTCGTTGCAGAGCGACTTCGGGCATTCGGCCTTGAGGTTCGCGAGAGCATTGGCAAGACGGGCGTCGTCGGAGTTCTATCCGGCGCTCGACCCGGACCGACGATCATGCTGCGTGCGGATATGGACGCGCTCCCCATGCTGGAAGAGAGCGAGGTCTCCTACCGTTCCAAGAACGCCGGCGTCGCCCATGCGTGCGGGCACGATGCGCATGTCGCCATGCTCCTTGGAGCCGCGCAGATATTGAAAGAGCGTGCTCCAGAAGTGCACGGACGCATCGCGTTCGTGTTTCAACCTGGCGAAGAAGTCGGCGGCGGCGCGGAGGGGATGCTGCGCGACGGCCTGATGCAGCGGTTCGGCATCACGCGCGCCTACGGTCTGCACGTGCTCACGGCTCTTGCAGGCACGGGAACGAAGGCTCTGCCGAGCAACGCATTTGGCGTGCGGCCGGGGTCGCTGATGGCCGGCTCCGATTCGTTTGATCTCGTGATCGACGGTCGAGGTGGTCACGGAGCGGCACCACATCTCTCCGTCGACCCGATCGCGATCGCAGCCGAAGTCGTGACCGCTTTGCAGCGTATCGTGAGCCGGGAAACCGACCCCGTCGAGCCCGCTGTCCTGTCGATCGGTGCGATCGCGGGCGGCACGACCTACAACGTCATCCCACCCCGCGTCTCGCTCGAGGGCGACATTCGAAGCTTTAACGAGACGACGCGCGCGCACATGCAGCAACGTATCTTCGAGATTGCGCAGCACGTCTGCGCTGCCGCAGGGGCGCAATGCTCGATCGACTGGCTCCCGCCATGTCCCGCCACAGTGAACGATCCCGTCGAAGCAGCATTTGTCAAGGAAACGCTAACCGAGCGATTCGGCTCGAGCCGCGTCGTGGAAAGCCCGCTTGTGACGGGCAGCGAAGACTTTTCCTATTTCCTCAACGTCGTGCCGGGCTGCTTTTATTTCCTCGGGGCGTTCGATGAACGGCGCCCTTTCCCAAATCATCATCCCGCGTTCGACATCGACGAAAGCGCGATGTCGGCCGGAATCGAGGCTCACGTCGCGATCGCGCTCGCCGCAGGCGCGCGTTCCTGATCCAAAGAGTGTCGCCGTCGGGCACGCGCCCAAGCTCGAGATCTTCCCCAGTGACTTGATCCGCCGTGATCGGCCGCTGATGACTCCGCACGGCGGTCGCCCGACCCTCCTGACATATTCGTAGCGTCCCGGCGGGCCGAACTCGGCGGCCCTCGACGCCGGTAGGCTCGTCGTGATCCACCGGCGCGGGCGTCAATTCGCCAAGCCGCGCGTATCGGCGAGGCGTGCTTTTCGGCGCTTGCAAAAACCGAACGCTGGGATTATACTGAAATGCGCACGATACGCAGCCGAGGGATTCGTCTGAGGATGTACCCACGGGATCACCCGCAATCAAGGGTTCCTCATGTCCACGCCTGGATCGGCTCCGGCGAGGTCATCGTGGAACTAATGCCTGACCACTCGGTCAGGTTGTCGGAGCAACATCCTCGTCCGCTTCGCGGAAACGTGAAGCGCAGCGAGGTGAACAAAGCTTTAGCAGAAGCCGCTCGATGTTACGATCTTCTAATGGCCGAATACGAAAGGCAAGTATGAAAATGGCACGAGGCGTCGCCGCGCGCGTGACTACGACCGACGCTGAAATCGACGCGGCAATCGCTAAGGGGCGTGCATACGACCGATTGAGCGCGAAGATCGTCGCGGCGCGTTATCTTCCAGCCCGAGACGTGGTTGCGGTGCGGCTCAGCACCGGCGCGCTCCTTGAGATACCCCGCAAGACGATTCCCAGATTCCTGTCGATGCGCGCAAAGGATCTGGCGCGGGTAGAGATCGGACCTGCGGGCGCTACGATCTGGTTTCAGCCGGCCGATGTGGGCGCGGAGTTGGACGAGCTGCTTCTCGCAGCAACGGGGGCGCGTGCACTCCGACTGGCCGGCGCGCGCGCCATGGGGTCGATCACGAGCAAGAAGAAGGCCGCGGCAGCACGGCGCAACGGCGCCAAAGGCGGCCGCCCGCGCAAGAAGGCGGCGTAGGCATCATTTGCGACGGGAGCCGCTGACGCGCGATCCCGATCGCATGCACATCCACGCATCCTCGAACGCGCGCGGCCGGCACAGTGAGCTCCTCATCCGGCGGGCGATCGGCAAGTATTGACTAAGATGACTTAGTCCACTAGACTGTCGCGGTGAAGCATTCAAACATCCATCAGGCCAAGACGCATTTTTCGGCCCTGATCGCCGACGTGCAAGCCGGCGAAGAAATCGTGATCGCGAAGGCCGGCGTGCCCGTAGCCCGACTCGTTCCGATTGACGCCCCATCCGGTAAGCGTGCGTTGGGGCGCGATGCCGGGTTACCGTTTAGGATCGATTCGGACTTCGATGAATATGTGCCCGAAGAGTTCGACGACTACGTGAAATGAATTTGCTGCTAGACACGCACGTGTGGCTTTGGATGGAGCTCGCACCTAAGCGCCTGGGCGTAAAGACGCGCAAAATACTCGAGAATGCTTCGAACGACCTCGCCTTTTCCGTCGCTAGCGCCTGGGAGATCATCTTAAAAAGTGCTCGCGGCAAGATCGAACTGCCGATGGAAGCTTCCGAATACATTCGGACCCGTCTCAAGCGTTCCGGGACAGCCGTTCTTCCGATCGCCCTCGAGCACGTTCTCGCGGTAGCGTCATTGGAGGAGCGTCATTCCGATCCGTTCGATCGATTGCTTCTGGCGCAGGCTCTGGTGGAAAGTCGTACCTTAGTAACGGCCGACCGCCGTCTCCTCAACTATCCCGTCCTTACGACCGACGCCCGCAAGTAGCGCGCTGCATCCCGGCGACCTAAGAACTACGGCCGCAGCACAGCTTGTATTTACGGCCGCTCCCGTACGGGCACGGTTCGTTGCGGGCCGATACGAGGCTCGGCGCGACGGCCACGCTTGCGAGGCGGGCGCGACATGCGCATCTCGTCCTAATAATCGTAGACGTCGAGAACGCTATCGACCAGCCGGCGAGCCGGCTTCGAGGCAGCCGCGAGGTTCAACGTCCCAACTCTGCGCTTTGGGACGCATTCGACGAGGTCGACGATCGGCTTGAATATCCGAATTTGATCGCTCTCGAACAACGGGCGCCAGTCGTCGAAGCGTAGGCGCACGGCCTCAAAATAGCCGAGCGCCCAAACTATGGCGGCCGCGGGGTTGATCTTGCCGTTAGGATTGGCGACGTGCGGCCGAAAATCGTCAGGCGCCTCCAGCAAGGTTCTCGCCAACTCATTATTCCAGCGCATGATCAGGCCCATGATTTTGTCGGCCTGCTGAAGGTCTTCAAAATACGGGCTGCGAGTCCGATCCGAAAAAAGGGAGGCGCAACGGTCCTGCTCCCCGCGCCAGTCGTTGCCGAGATCTGGCGCGATCCGCCTAGACAGTGCAGCGTGGAATTGATCGGCACCGCCGACGACGTGATCTCGCTGGACCTCGGCCATGCCTGCGCGGTTGGAGAGCTTCTCGGGAGGCAACCCGGCTCGCAGCTCGTCGACGCAAGCGTCGCGACCGTCGCTCTCGAGTATCGGCCGTCGATCGTTCTGACGTCCGACCGCGATGATTTGCAGCGCCTCCTGAAAGCATTGGGAGCGACCTGCAGCCTTGACCACGCGAGGAAGCCGCGAAGCGACGTGATCATCGCGCCTATTTAGAGCGCAGCCAGGGCAGAATGCCACCCTGGTGGCACTCGGCCGTGCTTGTATTGGACTATGCCGCCCTGGAACGCGGTCGCATCTTGGCGAATTACGCAGCGGTTGAACGAGAAGAACCGTGACTGACTCATTTCACCCGCTGGTCCGCGACTGGTTTGCCGCGCGCTTCCCCAAGCCGACCGAGCCCCAAACACAGGCCTGGCCGCTGATCCGCGCCGGCGACGACGTGCTGGTGAGCGCCCCAACCGGCTCGGGCAAGACGCTCGCGGCCTTTCTGATCTGCCTCGACGACCTGATCGCGCGCGCCGCAACCGGAAGGCTCCCCGAGGAGACCGTGGTCGTCTACGTCTCGCCCCTCAAAGCGCTCACGAACGACGTTCGCAAGAACCTCGAACTCCCGCTCGCCGAACTCATGGCGCGCGCGGTCGAATCGCAAACGACGCTCGACACGATCCGCACCGCCGTCCGTACCGGCGACACGACGCCGGCGGCGCGCCAGCAGATGCTCCGCAAGCCGCCGCACGTGCTCGTCACGACGCCCGAGTCGCTCTTCATGATGCTCACGGCCGAGCGCTCGCGCGCGCTCTTCGGCAACGTCTCGACGGTCGTCGTCGACGAGATCCACGCGATGGCCAACAGCAAGCGCGGCTCGCACCTCGCGCTCACCCTCGCGCGACTTGACGATTACGTCCTCTCCCAAGGCGGGAAGAAACCGCAGCGCATCGGCCTCTCCGCGACGATTCGTCCGCTCGCGCCCGTCGCCGAATTCCTCAGTCCGAAAGCCAAGATCATCGACGTCGGCAGCCGCCGCGAGATGGGGCTCGAAGTCAAAGTCCCCGCTGAAGAACTCGGCGCCGTCGCGAGCAACGAGATGTGGGGCGAGATCTATGAAACGCTCGCCGCCCTGATTCAAGAAAATCGCACGACCCTCGTCTTCGTTCCGACGCGCCGCATGAGCGAACGCGTCGCTTTCGCGCTCACGGAACTGCTCGGCGAGGGCCAGGTGATGCCCCACCACGGCAGCCTCGCGCGCGAGGCGCGCTTCGAAGCCGAGAACCGCCTCAAAAACGGCGAGCTAAGAGCCGTCGTCGCGACCGCATCGCTCGAACTCGGAATCGACATCGGCACGATCGACCTCGTCGTCCAGCTCGGCAGCCCGCGCTCGATCGCAACGGGCCTGCAGCGCATCGGGCGCTCGGGGCACTGGGTCGGCGCGAAACCCCAAGGCAAGATCTTCGCGACCACGCGCGACGAACTGCTCGAGTGCGCGGCGCTCGTGCGCAGCATGCGCGGCGGTGCGATCGACGCGCTCACGATCCCCACGGCGCCGCTCGACATCCTCGCGCAGCAAATCGTCGCGGCGTGCGCGACGCGCGACTGGACCTCGGGCGAACTCTACGACCTCGTCCGCGAAGCTTATCCGTATAAGAACCTGCCGCGCGAAGATTACGACGAGGTCGTCTCGATGCTCGCCGACGGCATCGCCACCGCCCGCGGCCGCAGCGGAACGTTCCTCCACTACGATCGCGTCAACGATATACTGCGCGGCCGGCGCGGCGCGCGCATGGCGGCAATCACCTGCGGCGGCGCGATCCCCGACGTCGCCAACTACCGCGTCATCGCCGAACCCGACGGCCACCTCGTCGGCACGCTCGACGAAGATTTCGCGATCGAAAGCATGGCCGGCGACATCTTCTTGCTCGGCACGACGTCCTGGAAGATCCGACGGGTCGAAGCCGGCACGGTACGAGTGGAAGACGCGCACGGCGCGCCGCCGTCGATCCCGTTTTGGAACGGCGAAGGGCTCGGGCGAACGATCGAACTCTCGCACGAAGTCTCCGACCTGAGAACCGCGATCGACGAACGCTCCGACGACGCCGCGATCGAATTGCTCACGACCGAATGCGGCCTCGACAAGGCCGGCGCCGAACAAACGGTCGCGTACGTGCGCTCCGGCAAGGCCGCGCTCGGGGTCGTCCCGACCGTCACTACGATCGTCGCCGAGCGTTTCTTCGATGAAGGCGGCGGGATGCAACTCATCCTACACACGTCCTTCGGCGCGCGCATCAACCGCGCGTGGGGGCTCGCGCTGCGCAAACGGTTCTGCGTCACCTTCAACTTCGAACTGCAATCGGCGGCGACCGACAACGGGATCGTGATCTCGCTCGCCGAGCAGCACGCCTTCCCGCTTGCGGCCGTCTTCGAATACGTCAAATCGCAAAGCGTCGTGGACGTGCTCACGCAGGCGCTCCTCCCCGCGCCGATGTTCGAAGCGCGCTGGCGCTGGAACGCGATGCGCTCGCTCGCGATCCTGCGCATGCGCGGCGGCCGAAAAGTCGCGCCGCAGCTCCTCCGAATGCGGGCTGACGATCTGCTCGCAAGCGTGTTTCCCGACCAAGTCGCCTGCGCCGAAAATCTGAGCGGACCGATCAGGATCCCAGACCACGTCCTTGTGCGCGAAACGATCGACAACTGTCTCCACGAAGCGATGGATATCGACGGACTGCTCGAGGTCTTGCGTGGTATCGAGAACGGGACGATCAAAACGGTCGCGGTTGATACGCCCGAACCGTCCACGTTCAGCCACGAGATCCTCAACGCCAACCCGTACGCGTTTCTCGACGACGCTCCGCTCGAAGAGCGGCGCGCCCGCGCGGTGCAGTTGCGCCGTGGGACGCGCGTCGATTTCGACGGTGCGGGGATCGTCGATCCGGCCGCGATCGCCGAGGTCGCGCAAGAATCGTGGCCCGTCGTCCGCGACGCCGAAGAATTGCATGACGCGCTTGCGACCTTGATCGTCGTCCCGCCGCTTGAAGCGTGGCGGCCATGGTTCGACGAGCTCGCAGCGCACAACCGCGCGACGCAACTCACGCAGGTGGGCGTCCCGCCCGAAGGCCGCGTCTCGCTGTGGACCTGCGCCGAACGGCTCGAGCTAGCGCGCACCGTGTACACGACGGCGACCTTGCAGCCCGAGATCGCCGCGGTCGCGGGGATGCCGATGCCCGACTTCCCCGACGACGGGCTGACCGAGATCGTCCGCGGCTGGCTCGAGTGCAGCGGCCCGGTCACGATACCGGAACTCGCGACAACGCTCGCCGTAGCAGAAGAAGGCGTCGCGGCCGCGCTGCTCCGGCTCGAAACCCTAGGCCAAGTGCTCCGCGGACGCTTCCGCGGTCTCGACGTCGAGGAATGGTGCAATCGTCGCGTCCTCGCGCGCATCCATCGCCTGACGATCGGCCGGCTGCGCCGTGAAATCGAACCGGTCACGACCGGGGACTACGCGCGCTTCCTCTATCGCTGGCAACACGTCACGCCCGCGTCTCGCCTGCACGGCATCGACGGCACGCTCCAAGTCATCCGGCAACTCGCGGGCTACGAGATCCCCGCCGCCGCCTGGGAAGCGCAAATTCTCCCCAAGCGCGTCGCCGGTTACAAACCCGAGTATCTGGATCGCCTCTGCTATTCGGGCGAAGTGATGTGGGGGCGGCTTTCGCCGCATCCGGCGTTGTTGCCGAGCGACGACGAACGCCGGCGGCGCGTGCGGCCGACCAAACTCGCGCCGATCTCGCTCTTCCCGCGCGCGGAGGCGCATGAGCTCATCATGCGCGTGCCGCAAGAACCCGAGGGCCTCTCACATGCTGCACGCGACGTGCTGGCGGAGATCGAACGCCGCGGCGCGCCGTTCTTCGCCGAGATCGTGCGCGGCGCGAAGCGGCTGCCGGCCGAAGTGGAAGAAGCGCTGTGGCAACTCGTCGCGGCGGGCCTCGTCGCGGCCGACGGATTCGACGCGCTGCGGTCGCTCATCGACGCCAAGCGCCGTCTCGGCGACAAGGGCCGGCGCGCGCGGCCGCGCTCGTCGGGCGGACGCTGGACGCGGCTCGTCGCGGAAACCGATCGCCTCGATCCTGATTCCTTCGCGCGCCGGCTGCTCGCGCGCTGGGGCGTCGTCTTTCGCGACGTTTTGGCACGCGAATCGATCGCGCCGCGCTGGCGCGACGTGCTGGTCGCGTTGCGTCGCATGGAGGCGCGCGGCGAAATTCGCGGCGGACGCTTTATCGCCGCGATCGTCGGCGACCAGTTTGCGCTGCCCGACGCCATCGATGCGCTTCGCGCCGTACGGCGCGAGGGTGGCGAAGACGCGCTCGTCGAGACCTCGGGCTACGACCCATTGGCGATCGTTCAGGCCTTCTTACCGGAACCGCGCGTGCGAGAACTCTCGGCCCTCGGCTTCGAAGCAAGCGGCGGCAGAAGTGGAGCTGCTGCCCGCCGGCGGGCTTCTGCATTGGGAGCTGTCGGATATGGACATCTCCGTGCCGGGCTTGATTAGAGAGGTTTTCGGGCTCGCGCAAAGCTTTCGCCGAGCGGGTGCGACAAAGTCTAAGGCGAGGGCCGCGGCGTCGCGGGCCAACGGGCGACTCGGCGGCCGGCCCCGCAAGAAACGCCAAAAGGTCGCCGCATAGAGTTAGGCTGAGGGCGTCACGCGTGGGCGGCGCCGCGCGCCTCTCGGATACGTCGCCCTTTCGTAAGCGGCTTAAGCCGTGCATACTCTTTGGCGCTACCCGAATGTTGCGCATCGTAGAGGTCTAGGACGAGTTGCATGTTCAGCCATGAACCGGCGGACGTTCCGAGCACGCGCTCGAGGCGCAACGCGGTATCGGGAGTGATGGCTCGCTTGCCCTTAATGATCTCGTTGAGGCGTGCGGGTGTCACGCCGATTCGCTCGGAGAACGCGAGCTGTGTGATCCCCAGCGGCTCAAGGTAATCCTTGAGGAGAACCTCACCTGGTGTCGGCGGGCGAAGCTTCTTCGGAATGCGCAACATTGTGACCCTTATTTGCGTGACGAGCTTAGTGATAGTCTACGATCTCGACTTCCGTGCGACCCGCGTCCTTCCATCGGAAACAGACACGGTACCGATCGTTGATGCGAATTGAATGCTGGCCCTGGCGATCACCGCTGAGCGCCTCGAGCCCATTCCCCAGCGGAAAGCCGAGGTCTGCGAGGCGGGTCGCCGCGTTGATAGCCAATAGCCTGCGCCGCGCAATGCCGTGGAGACTTGGCGGAAGCGTTTTTCGCGCGGCTTTCGAGTCGATGCCGTCCCAAATGTCCTCCGTACCCTTGTTTGCGAACTGCACACATCCCTCATATTATCAAGTGCCGATAATTCCGTCAAGCGATAATCAATGGACCGTGGGAAATCGGCCTACGAGGTTCGTATCACGACCGGCGGAGCGGCCGTCAAGGCGTCGTAACTTACGAGCCGCCGACTCGCCTATTTGGTGCCGATGCGAAGCGGCTGATGGGCGTCGTCGCCGCACGCGCGCGCGCGCTGCTCGAAGAATTCTCGTTCCATGGCATTGCGAGCGAGCGCGGCTGCGGCGCGGAACTGCCCGCGAGCTACCTCACGCCTCTCGCTGCGAAGTTCGAGCTCACCGAGCGCGGCAAAGTAGAACGGATAATCGGCGAGTCGATCCTGGTCCTTGATCGTGCGGATCTCTTCGAGCCCGCGTTCCGAACCCTCGGCCTGCGCGACGGCGATCGCGCGGTTGAGCGCGACGACGGGCGACGGGCGTATCGTCAGCAACGTGTCGTAGAGCGAAACGATCTCCGCCCAATCCGTCTCCTCCGCACTAGGCGCAAGCGCGTGAACCGAAGCGATCGCCGCCTCGACGTGATACTCGCTTAGCTCAGGACCGGTCGCCGAAAGATCGAGCAAACGTAGTCCCTCGTCCACGAGCGACTGATCCCAGCGCGATCGATCCTGGTCGAAGAGCGAGTTCAAGTTGCCCGACGGATCAACGCGCGCCGGCAACCGCGCGGCGTGCAGATGCATCAGCGCGGAGAGCGCGTACGACGCCGGCGTCGCGGCGCGCGCGTGTTCGCGCAGCAGTCCCGCCAGACGCATCGCCTCCCGGCATAGCTCGTCCCGCACCGCCGACTCGGCGCCCGCGCCGTGATACCCCTCGTTAAACAGCAGATACAGCGCGCGCTGCACGGAAGCAAGCCGCGCCGAGAGATCCTCGTCGCCGGCGAACTCGAAGAGCGTCTTCGACTCCGCAAGCGCTCTCTTCGCGCGCCAGATGCGCTTCTCCATCGTGGCGTCACTGACGAGAAACGCGCCCGCGATCTCGCCGACGCCAAAGCCGCACAAGAGGTGCAGCACGAGCGCGACCTGCGCCGTCTCCGGCAGCTCCGGCCGACAGCACGAGAACATCATGCGAAGCTGGTCGTCCTTGATCGCGTGCACTGCAAATATCTCCTCGACGGCGGGACGCAGCGTCCACTCGCTCTCGAGCAATCGCCCGAGTTCCGGCGCGTAGGTGCGCGCGGTGCGCTCGCGCCGCAGGATGTCGAGCGCGCGATTCTTCGCGGTCGTCACCAGCCACGCCGACGGGTTCTCCGGGGGGCCGCGAAATTTCCAGACCTCGAGCGCGCGGCAGAAGGCGTCCTACACGACGTCCTCTGCCAGCGCGAGGTTGTGAACTCCGAAGACGCGCGTCAGCGCCGCGACCATGCGCCCCGACTCGCGTCGGAAGAGATGATCGCTTGGCTCCACGCTACATTTGCATGATCGGACGGACTTCCACGACGCCGTCGATATCGAAGATCGGGCAGCCCTTGGAAATCTCGGCCGCTTCGGCGAGGTCTTTGGCCTCGACGAGCGTGTAGCCGCCGATGACGTCCTTGGTCTCGGCGTACGGGCCGTCGGTGACGGTTTTCGCCTTCCCCTTGACGACTTTGCCGCCGTCCTCGAGCGGGTTGCCCTGATCTTTGAGTTGACCCTTCGCGCCGAGGTCCTTCATCCATGCCATCCATTTTTGCATGCGCTGCTGCATTTGCTCGGGCGACATTTGGACGTCGTCTCCGCCCCGGTATAGGAATAAGAATTGACTCATGCTGCTCTCTCCTTGGGTTTGGTGGTGCGACCCTTCAACGTTTGACCCGCCCCCAACCGGACATTCCGTGCCGCGCGTCAACCAGCGGTCTGCGTGCCCCCGCGCAACCCCCCTGGAGCCGCCGGGGGCGAATCGAGGCGGTTATCGGGGCCGCCGGCTGGAAATACAGCGTGGCCATCCTATGGGAGAATCTCGATGTTACGTCTGAAACTCTACGCCGTCGTGGCTCTTGTCGTCGCCGCCGCGTTCGCCGCACGAGGCGCGCTGGCCGCGAATCTGAACGTCCAGGTCGATTCGCTGGTCAACGGCGGTTCGGTCGCGCCCCAATACACGTTCTGCGTGCCGGCCGCCACAGGCCACGTGACGCGCGGCCCCGATAAGAATCCGCGCATTTCGTGGTCGGCGGGACCGGCAGGGACGCAGTCCTACGCGGTCATCGTCACCGACACGGACGGACCGTCCGTTCGTAGCGACATGAACCAAGAAGGAAAGACGGTCGCAGCGGACCTCCCGCGGCTGACTTCCTACCATTGGGTGCTGGTCGACATCCCCGCGAACGTAACGGAGATTCCGGAAGGCGCCGATGCCGATGGAGCCGTGCCGCACGGCAAACCGCAAACCCCCGCGAAGTTCGGGGTGCGCGGCGTCAACGTGTTCACCAACGTATTTGCAGCGAATCCGCAGATGAACGGCAATTACTTCGGCTACGACGGTCCGTGCCCGCCGTGGAACGACGGGCTCGCTCACCGCTATCACTTTCGCGTGTACGCCTTGAACGTGCCGTCGCTCAACCTCTCCGGCCCGTTTGACGGAAACGCGGCGATCTCGGCGATGTTCGGCCACATCCTCGCCGTCGGTGAGGTGAACGGAAGCTACTCGCTCAACCCCGCCGTAAAGTAAATCGCGTGCAAAAAATTACACCGTTCTTGTGGTTCGACGGCAAAGCAGAAGAGGCAGCGACTTTCTACGTTTCGATCTTCAAGAACTCAAAGATCGACGGCGTCGCCCGCTACGGGGAAGAAGGGCCCGGTCCGGCGGGGTCGGCGATGACCGTGACTTTCTACCTCGAGGGGCAAAAGTTCGTCGCACTCAACGGCGGCCCGGAATTCAACTTCACGCCGGCCGTCTCGTTCCTCGTTAGCTGCGAGTCGCAGCAAGAGGTCGACGACTTCTGGGACAAACTCACCGAAGGCGGCAAAGCGGTTCGATGCGGCTGGCTCACGGATAAATTTGGTCTGTCGTGGCAGATCGTTCCGTCGGTTTTCTTCGAGATGTTGCAAGACGAAGACGACGAGAAATCAGGGCGAGTCATGAAGGCGATGATGCAAATGGTAAAGTTCGATATCGAGGGCTTGAAGCGCGCCTACGAAGGCACGGCTAGCTGACGCGAACTCGGCGCGTCGAGGGCTAATCGCTTTTCGAGCGCTCGTGTTTCGGGATGACGAGCTTGACCGCCGTATGGGTCGAAGAGAACGAAACGACCTTGACGTCGACGAGCTTCGCCGAGAGGAACGCGTCGCGTACGTCGCTCTCGCTGATCGGCGCATGCTTGCCCTTCCGATAGACAAGCCAAAGCGCACCGTCGCGCACGAGGTGAGGGCGTAGCTTTCGGATCACGCCGAGGTCGCGCTTCGCCTCGAGGCCGTGGAAGATCAAATCGTATTGCCCCTCGGGAACGCCCGCGGGCTCCGACTCGAGCCGCGCCGCCAGCTCTGCGAGAAACAACTCGTCGTCGATCGCCACGACGCAGACGATCGACTCGGGCTTGACCTCCAACTTGTCGAGCCGCGATTTCGGATTGAGGATCTGGTTGGCCCAGCGCTCCGCAACATCGCCCAACTCGAGTTTCACCGCTCCAACCGGCGCCTGAAACGATAGGGTCCCGTCTTTCGCCGTCACGTTGTGCATCTGGTCGAACGGCACGTTGAAGCGAAAGTCGCCCGTGAAGCGCAGCGACGTGCTTTCGAGATGCGCCTTCCCCTTCGACGATTCGGCGCCGAGATGCGCGCGACAGGTCGTTTCGCGTCCCACGCTACTCGCCGCCCATCAAGAGACGCTTGCTGCCCGACGCGAGCAGCGACGCAAACCGCGAGCGCAACAACGCCTCCGCCCCGTCGCCGATCTCCGCGATCACCTCGGCCGCCGGCCGCTCGCGCGTGATCGTGCCGACCGACTGGCCCGCATAGATGAACGCGAGCGAAAAATCCTTCGCGGCCACGGCGCCGCGCAACGACGCAACGACTTCCTCGTTCGCAACCGCCTCGTCCTGATGTTCTTGCCAGCGGCGGGTGAAGTCGTTGACGAGCGCGCGCCCCGGGAAGCGCTCCGGCCACTGAACGCCCTGCACGCGATCGAAGAGGCGCGTCAGCACGGTCTCGTCTTCGCGGGCCTCGACGATCCGTTTGCGCGCCTGCGGCGAATGGCCGGCTTCCGGCGAAGCTAAGAACGGCGTTCCGATCCACGCGCCCTGCGCGCCGGCCGCAAGCACCGCCGCCAGTCCGCGCGCGGTCGCAATTCCGCCGCTCGCAACGACCGGCACCCGCACGGCGTCGAGCACGATCTGCAAGAGCGGTAACGTGGCGACGTCGCCCGTGTGTCCGCCGGCCTCGGTCCCTTGCACGACCAGAAGATCGGCGTCGGCCTGGTCCGCTTCGAGTGCATCCTCGCGCGAGTTGATTTGCACGATGCACTTGATTCCGGCGTTGCGTACGCTAGCAACAAACGGCGCGGCGCTGCCGGCGGTGAACGAAATCGCGAACGGCTTCGCCGCAATCGCAGCGTCGAGCAACTCAGGCCGCCGGTCGAGCGCCCATGCCATCAAGCCGATGCCGTAGCGCAAGCGACCGCCGTCGGCCGCAACAACCGACTCCTCCGCGATCTTCGAAACCGGATCCGACGACCCGATCCCGATCATCCCGAGCGCGCCGCCCTCGCTCACCGCACGTGCCAAGCGACCGAACGCCACGCCGGCCATCGGCGCGCCGACGAGCGGATAGCGCAGCCCCCATTGCTCGGTCAAGAACGTTTTGAGCATGGCGCCCTCTCGTGCGCGCAGGGCGTGAAGTCCTATCCTTTAAATAGGGCAGGGCGTGGACCCACCGCTTCAGACCGCAAAAGCGCAAGGACGCGCCTACGTCGTCGGCGGCAACGCCGACACGCTCGCCTTCGTCTCATCGCTGCGCCCCGAAGGCAAATCGGTCACCGCCTGGCTCGTCCCGCTCGCGTGGACGCCGATCGGCGTCTCGATCGGCGAAACGTGGCAGCGCGTCAACATCGCCGCCGACAACATCGCCGGCTGGGTCGATCAGACGTTCCCTTCCGAAGACGGACACGCGTTCGTTACGCCGCTGCGCGAACTCGAGGTGCTGCAGCGCTCCGGTTGGCACGCGGAGACGCCCGAGCGCTTGAGCGAAGACGCCTTGCTCAATCCCGACGACGTTCCAGAGGACGTGCTCGAGGCGATCGGCGATCCGCCCGTGGCGCTCGTGCAGTGCGCGATTTGCCGGCGCAGTTGCGTGCGCGACCACTTTGCGTGGAACGATCGCCAGCTCTGTGCTTGGGATTATCATGCAACCGTCCTCGGAAAACGCGGCCCCTGGCGCAACGCGCCCTACGAAGAGCGCCTCTTCGAAACGATCCCGCGCGCGGCATACGTCGCGCCGCCGCTCCTGGTCGAAGCGCAGGTCGATGCGATCCTGCACATCGTCGATCTCCCTGAGCCCCTCATGCGGTCGCTCGTCAACGCGACGATCGCCGCCGATCCCTCGACGGCCTACCTCGCGGTCCGGACCGACGAGGGCATGACGCTTCTGCGCGAGCGTAGCAAACCGGCGAGTTGAGACGTTGAGATCGGCATGGGGGATCAACGACGCGATCGGACGCCTGGCGGCGGTCTTTACGCTGCTCTTCCTCGTGCTCGGCGCGCGTCAGATCTGGGTGCAGGTCGTCGAAGGGCCGCGGCTCGCGAACGATCCGCACAATCCGCGCGCCTCGCTGCTCCTCGCCTATCGCGGCGCGATCGTCGCGCGCGACGGGACGGTTCTCGCAAAATCATCCGCGCACGGACGCCTCTATCCGCTCGGCGCATCGCTCGCCCAGACGCTCGGCTACGCCTCGCAACGCTACGGAACGGCCGGTCTCGAAGCGACCTTCGATCGCGACCTGCGCGGAAGCGCGAAAGCCAACGACCCCGTCGCGCAGTGGCGCGCCCTCTTCGGTCCGCCCGACTCGGGCTTTCGGCGCGGCTCGACGATCGTCACGACGATCGATCCGCGCGTGCAGACGGCGCTCTTCGATGCGCTGAGCGCCTGGCCGCGCGCCGCCGGAATCGCACTCGATCCGCGCACCGGTGAGGTGCTCGCGATCGCGAGCGTCCCGAGTTTCGATCCCGCGACGATCGACGCGCACTTCAAGGCGATCAGTCACGACAGCCAAAGTCCGCTCGTCAACCGCGCGCTCGAGGGACTCTATCCGCCGGGCTCGTCGTTCAAGATCGTGACCGCGGCCGACGCGCTCGACGCGGGAGTCGTCACGCTCGATTCGACCTTCGTCGACAACGGCAGCTTGAAAGTTGGAAACTTCACGTTCCACGACAACGAAGAAGAAGCGACGGGGCGTCAAACGCTCGTCGGCGCGTTCGCACTCTCGAGCAACGTCGACTTCGGAGGGATCGCGCTCGAACTGGGCGACCTTCGTTGGTTCGATTACGCCGAGCGTTGGAAGCTCGGGGAGCCGATCGATTTCACCCTGCCGACCGAACGAGATCGTCTGCCGAGCCCGGCGGAGATGTCGCCGGGAATCCTCGCGCAACTCGGCTTCGGCCAGGCCGATCTCTTGGTGACGCCGATGCGGATGGCGCTCGTCGGCGCGACGATCGCCTCCGGCGGGACAGAACCCCGCCCGTATCTCGTCCGCTTCGTGCGCGCAAAAGACGGCAGCGAGCGTTCCTTCGCGCCGGCGACGCCGCTTGCGAATCCGATCCCCGGCGCTATCGCCGACGAGGTGCGCATCCTCATGGAGGCCGTCGTCAATCATGGGACGGGGACGGCGGCGGCGCTCCCCGGCGTCAAAGTCGCCGGGAAAACCGGGACCGCGACGCTTGCAACGGGAAGATCGCACGCATGGTTCGTCGCGTTTGCGCCGGCCGATGCGCCGCGCGTCGCCGTTGCGATCGTCGTCGAGAATGGGGGCTACGGCGGCGTCGCCGCCGCGCCGATCGCTCGTCGCGTGCTCGCGGCCGCGCTCGCTCGCCCCAAGACGTGAGCCAAGCGTGACCGAGCGTACGCTCAGCAGTCGCTACAAGATCGAAAACCGCATCGGCGCGGGCGGCATGGCGACCGTCTACGCGGGGATGGACACCGTCCTGCGGCGGCGTGTCGCGATCAAAGAGTTGCGTCCGCAGTTCGCCGCCGACGAAGAGTTCGTCAAACGCTTCTATACAGAAGCCGAGCACGCGGCGAAACTCTCGCACCCGAACATCGTGAACATCTATGACGTCGGCCGCGAAGGCGACGCGTACTTCATCGTAATGGAACTCGTCGACGGGACGACGCTCGCCGAGATGATCGAACACGACGGCCCGCTCCCCGAGCCCGTCGTCATCGACTACGCGACGCAAATCTGCGCCGGCCTCGCCTACGCGCACCGCCAAGGTCTGCTCCATCGCGACATCAAGCCGGCAAACATCCTCATCACCAAAGACGACGTCGTCAAGCTCTCGGACTTCGGGATCGCGCGCGCCGTTTCGACGCAGACGATCACCGTAACGCAGCCGGGCCTGGTCATGGGGAGCGTCTTCTATCTCTCGCCGGAACAGGCGCAGGGGCACGACCTCGCCGAGACGAGCGATCTCTATAGCCTCGGCGTCGTCCTCTTCCAGATGCTCACTGCGAAACTGCCGTACACCGGCGAGTCGCCGATCACGGTCGCGCTCAAGCACGTTTCGAACCCGATTCCGACGATGGACGACGGCGAGAACGAGATCAGCCCCGCGCTCTCCGCGATCGTCTACAAGCTCCTGCAGAAGGACCCGGCGGCGCGCTTCCAATCGGCGACCGAGGTGGCGAGCGCGCTGCGGGAGGCGCGCGAACATCCGCTCGTGACCGCACCCTTCGAGGTGCCGGTGTTTGCGGGGATGCGCGAGACGACTGGTTTTCGCACGATCCCGAATCCGAAGCCGCGTCCTACGCGCTATCCCGATCGCACGCGCGTCGCGCCACGCGACGACGACGAGGTGCGCCCGTCGCAGCGTTTTCCGATCGCGATCATCGCGTTCGCGCTCGTTGCGGCGTTCATCGCAGGCTACCTGCTCTTCAGTCACGGCGGATTCTTCGGGCCCGCGTCGCCGGTCGTGGTCGAAGATTATGTCGGGCGCAGCGTCGACGACGCGGAGAAGGCGCTCGTTTCGGCGGGCCTCGCCTACAACGTCGTCCCGACCCCGAGCGAGACGGTGGCGAAGGATCACGTCATCCGTCAGGTCCCGAAGCCCGACGCCACGGCGATGCCGCACAGCGTCGTCGAGCTCTTCGTCAGCTCGGGCCTTCCCGTCGTCGGGCTCATCGATTTGCGTCAATACTCGAGCGATGACGCCGAGCGCTACCTACGCAACGCGAAGTTGATCCCGAAGACGACCTTGCGCTACGACGCCAAGGCTCCCAAGGGCGCCGTCCTCTCGCAGTCGCCCGCGCCGCAGACGCAACTCCCCATTCGCTCCGTCGTTTCGCTCGTCGTTTCGAACGGACAAAAACCGGTCGCGGTTCCCGATTTGATCGATCTCATCATCGGCGACGCGCAGTCGGCGGTGCAGAAACGCGGCTTGCAACTCGACATCGGCGAGCGCGTGACGAGCGACAACATCCCGCTCGACGTCGTCGTCGGGCAGAACCCGCCCGCGGGTTCGCACGTCGACCCCGGTTCGAAGGTGACCGTGACCGTGAGCGCCGGCGCCCCGATGGTGAACGTCCCCGACATCGGCGGCCAGACGATCGGCGACGCGATGGCGGCGATTCAAGGCAACGGTCTCACCGCGCGCGTGACCTATGACGTCGACCAATCGGTTCCGCCCGGCACCGTGCTCCAGCAGGATCCCGCGGCGTCGTCGCAAGCGCACAAGGGTTCGCCCGTGACGCTCGTCGTCGCGGTCCCCGGCGTCGTCCCCGACGTCACGAACATGCCGCTCGATCAGGCTCGAACGCTCTTGCAAAATGCCGGCTACACGGTCGGCGCGATCTATTATGGTGAAGGCGGCCAGCCCGGAAACGTCGTTCGCACCGATCCCGAACCGAATTCTTCGTTGCGTCCCGGCGGCGCGGTCTCGCTCCACGTCGCCGGCCAAGCGCAATGACGCTCGGACGGATGCAGTGACGCTTCGGATTCTTGGCGTCGATCCGGGGTTGCGCATTACCGGCTACGGTGCGATCCACTGTAGTGGCGATGGCGATGCGCACGTCATCGAGGCCGGCATCATCACGCCCGACGTCGCCGCCCCGCTCGAGCGTCGGCTCGGCCAACTTCACGCCGAGCTCTGTGCGGTGCTCGAGGCATCGAAACCCGACGTCGTGGTGATTGAAGAACTCTGGTCGGGCTACAAGAACCCGACGACCGCGGTTCTGATGGGTCATGCGCGCGGCGTGCTCTGCCTTGCGGCGCACGCGCAGGGCCTCCCCGTTCGTCACCTCGTGCATTCGCTCGTCAAGCGCGCGCTCGTCGGTTCCGGCAGCGCCGGCAAGGATCAAGTCAAGCGCATGGTCATGCAGCAGCTCGGCTTGAGCACGGCGCCCGAGCCCGACGACGTTTCCGATGCGCTCGCGCTCGCGCTCGCGTTTGCGAACATCGAACGCACCGAAGCCCGCCTCGGCAAACTCGGCATCGCCCTCTCCCGCTAATCATTCTTCGCCGTCGTGGTAATCGAGCGGCTGCGAGCGCAGGAGTTTGCGCTCGGGCGCTCTCGCCGACACCTTGTCGCTATCGGGATAGTAGTACGACTCGCCGATCGGATTGTCGGCAACGACGTACAGGACGAGCTCGTCGTCGCCGTCGTTGACGATTTGATGAGGTTGGTCGGGCTCGAAAATAAATGCATCGCCGGTTTCGATCGCGGTCGTTCCGTCCTGATGGCGGACGAGACCTTTCCCCGAGATGACGTGGTAGAATTCCCACTGCGCGCTGTGCGAGTGATAGGGGCACGGCGTCTTGCCGGGAGGCACGCGCTGGATCTCGACGTCGAAGGGATGCCGCTCGCGCAGGTCGGTCGACGCGGGTTTGCGCCCTAACGCCTCGGAGATCTGCCTGCCCGCGCCGGCAAACTTGCCCTTCGGCGAAGACCAGGTATCCTCGGGTACGTCTCGCGTGTTGACTTTGCGCATCTTCCTACTCCTCCGGCTGCCGTGACAGACGAACGGATAGATCGTCGCCGACTCGACCGTAATGCGCCCGCTCGCGTCACGCTGTCCCGACGGGTGCATCGGCGTCCCGAACGACGCCGCGGCAGCGGCGTTTCCTGCAGTTGGCGTAACCGGCGCTGACGTCCGAACCGGCGATGGATTTGCAACCTTGCCGGAGACGACGCTTCGGCCGCTACGTCTTCGGTTTGATCGTCGGCGTCGGCTTCGGGTTGACCATCGGCGGGACCATGGTCGAGGCCGCTGCGTACGTGATCTTCGAGAAAGCGCACTTGATCGTCTCCGTCGAGCTACCCTTAGTTCCGGGAGCCACCGTCGCCAACCAGTGGACGTCGTAGATGGTTACCGCCGACACCAACTCGCCGTTGAAAATCACTCCGCTGCCTTTGGCGAACGTGAACGTGCAGCTCGGAATCGCCGACTTCGGGTCGGGGTCCTGCGGCAAGCCATCCAGTTGTCTCGTGACGACGATCTGACGGACGTTGCTCGTCGTCGGTTTCTCGACGCCGAACGAGAACGACGAGAGGTTGATGGGAATGGGCGCCTTGGAGCAGGCCATGGTCGTGGCCGCCCGAGCGGGGGCGTGCGAAACGAGGAAAAGGCCGAGTCCGGCGGCGATTGCGATCGGCAGCCGGCGAACGATTGCAACGAGCATCCCAGGTCCTCCCACAGGAAAGCGTGAGCCCTGAACCGGCTCAGGTCCGAGAACGAGCTTCGGGCTCAGAACGTTTCGCGCCCTTTTTCTTAAGGGACGATGGAGCCTACTTCCTTTTAACATTTGCCGGCTGCTTCGATGGTTTCGGCTACGGTGGCGAATATATAGTTGACGCTTTGACCTTTTCGGTCAGCGTAAAGGAAGTCTGCTAGATCGTCTTCACTCGCCGGCGCCGCACAAAGGTACGCGCAAAGCATCGAGTTAGGGGAGGTCGTCGGAGCGCAACGAAGGTGAAACGTCGCGCAACATGTTCTCACGCATCAGCGGAACGATCGTCGAGCGGGATGACGCAAGCGTCGTGCTCGACGTCGGCGGGCTCGCGTACGACATCGTCCTGCCGCCGTGCGTCGCGGAGAAAATTCCGCGCGCCGAGGGGGAACGCGTCACCCTCGAGATCCATCCGTCGTTCTCGCTCGACGGCAACAGCGGGCGCTTCACGTTCTTCGGCTTTACCAACCCAATCGAGCGCGATTTTTTCGAAGCGCTGATCACCGTCGCAAGCATCGGCCCGAAGACGGCCGCGCGGGCGTTCTCAGAGCCGATGTCGCGGATCGCGCAGGCGATCGACGCCGGGGATCACGGCTTCCTCGTCAAGCTCCCGGGGATCGGCCAGCAGAAGGCGCGCGACATCGTCGCGAAGCTGCAGGGCAAGGTGACGAAGTTCTTACTGATTCGCGAGGCGCCGGAGCATGCGGCCGAGCCGATCCCCGATTTCGCAGAAGAAGCGCTCGCCGTGCTCCTGCGCTTGGAATACAAGCGCAACGCGGCCGAAGCGATGATCTCCGAGACGGTCGCGGCGTCGCCTGAGATCCGCGACCCCGAGGCATTGCTCGCGGAGATTTACCGGCGCAAGAATCGCCGCGCCGAGGCTTCGTAAGTGGAAGACGAGCGCCCGGAAAAGGCACTCCGTCGCCGCGTCATCGGACCGGACGACGCGGTGCAACGCATCGTGGTCCCCGAAGCTGCCGCCATCGAAGAGGAGCTCGTCGGAGCGACCTTGCGTCCGCGCTCGTTCGACGAGTACGTCGGGCAGACGACCCTCGTCGAGAATCTCAAGATCGCGATCGACGCTTCGAAGCGGCGCGGCGAACCGCTCGAGCATATCCTGTTCTACGGGCCGCCCGGCCTCGGCAAGACGACGCTCGCCGCGCTGATCGCAAAAGAACTCGGCGCCGCGCTCCGCCCGACGTCCGGCCCGACGCTCGAGAAACCGAAAGATCTCGTCGGCGTCTTGACCTCGCTCCAACATGGCGACGTGCTGTTCATCGACGAGATCCATCGTCTCGGCGGCGTCGTCGAAGAATATCTCTATCCCGCGCTGGAAGATTTCCGCATCGACGTGATGCTCGATCGCGGCGCCTATGCCAAAACGTATAAGCTTCCGCTCGAGCGCTTCACGTTGATCGGCGCAACGACGCGCGCCGGGATGCTCTCGGCGCCGCTGCGCGAGCGCTTCGGTCTCTCGTACCATCTCGACTATTACGCCGTCGAAGAACTCGAACGGATCGTGCTGCGCAGCGCGGGGGTCCTTGGAATTCCGATCGAGCCTGACGGCGCGCACGCGATCGCACGACGCAGCCGCGGAACGCCGCGGATCGCGAATCGGCTCTTGCGCCGGGTCCGCGATTTCGCCGAAGTGTGCGCGCAGGGAACGATCACGCGTCCGGTCGCAGATGAAGCGTTGCAGCGCGAAGGCGTCGACGAACTCGGCCTCGACCGCCTCGACCGCGCTTTCCTGAAAACGATCGCCGAGCAATATCGCGGCGGTCCGGTCGGGATCAACGCGATCGCCGCGACCTTGACCGAAGACACCGAGACCCTCGAAGACGTCGTCGAGCCGTATCTGTTGAAGATCGGCCTCGTCATCCGCACCGCCAACGGCCGCAAAGCCACGCCCGAAGCATACAAACACCTCGGCCTGGACGAGCCGGCGACGGCGAATCAACCGCGCTTGCTCTAGGTCCCACCCTTAGACTGCCGAAGATATGAGTGTGAACCGGCGAGGGTTCGCGGCCTCTATCGGCGCCGCGGCGATTATCTTTCCCGCAAGGGCTCTTGCGACCGGCGGCGTCGAGGTCGGTGGTCCCGTTAAGGAATCAATGGTGCGCGTGTTGCTCGCGAGCGGCGCCGACATCCCTCCGGCGCATCAACTCGACGCTTGGCATTTCGCGTGGAACGGGCGCACGTATCGCGGCGGTTTTGCCATGATTCCGCTGGGGAACGGGAAGCCGGGCTTGATCGACGCGGTTCCGCTCGACGCCTATTTGTACGGCGTCGTCAGTCGCGAGATTTCAGCGGCTTGGCCGCCCGCGGCGCTTGCGGCACAAGCGATCCTTGCTCGCACGTATGCGATGACCAAACTCCGTCCCGACAAACAGTACGACATGGTCGCCACCGAAAGCGATCAGCGCTACGGCGGGATCGAGAGCGAGAGCGTCGAGGCGCGCGCCGCCATCGACGCGACCGCGGGAACGCTCGTTACCTACCGCGGTGCGACGGCGCGTGTTGCCTATGGCGCGTGTTGCGGCGGACGAACCGCCGATCCGGCCGACGTGTGGAACTCGAGCATCCCGTACCTGCGCAGCATCGTCGACCCGCATTGCGCCGGGTCGCCGGGATACCGGTGGGAGACGCGCGTCGCATGCGATTCGCTCGCTTCGCTCGATCTCGAGCGCGCCGGAAAACTGCGCTCGGTCGAGATGCTCGGGATGACGCGCAGCGGCCGACCTCGTCAACTCGCCTTCAGCGGAAGCGCCTCGACGATCGAGGTCGGGACGGACTCGTTTCGCGCCGCGGCCGGGATGTCGGTCGTCCGCAGTACGTATCTGCGCAGCGTCGCTCCGAGCGGTGACGACCTCGAGATCGCCGGCAACGGCAGCGGTCACGGGGTCGGGATGTGCCAGTGGGGCGCGCGCGCGATGGCCGCGGCGGGCGCGACCGCCGCGGAGATCATCGCGTTCTATTTTCCGACGACGAAGATCGCCTAGCAGCGCTCTGCTAGGGACAACCGGTGATCGTGAACTGGCCGATCTCGCCAACTGACTTTGTCTGGTTGAAGAGCCAGACTTGCCACTTGTTCGGCGACTTCGCGACGCAGAGTTGCGCCGGGACGTTGGCCGAGAGCAGGCTGCCGCTTCCGATCAGCGGCGTCGTTACGAACGACGGGACGCCGTTGACGACGACCGTTTGGAACTGCAGGAGCGTGTACGGTCCGTATTTCGTGTTGTAGATGCGCACGGCCAACTTCGAATTGGCGGGGCCGAAACACGGCCCGACCGACGCAACCGCGCCAGTGTTCACGAAACACGGTTTGACGTTGGCAAGACCCGGCGGCGGCGTAGCCGGCTTCGGCGTCGGTATGCCGCCGGTCGTTCCGACGCTCGCACAGTTGGTCATCGAAAAACCGCCGATCTGACCGAGTTCTCTGGTCGCATTTGCGATCCAAACTTGCCACGTCGCGTTCGGCGCGAGACATAGTTTCACCGGAGCGCTCGCCGTCAAGAGGGTACCGGTGCCTGTGATGGGTGCCGTGACGAGCGCGGGGACGCCGTTGGCGACGACCAGCTTGAAGTGAAGCGAGGTGTAGGGCGCGGACTGCGTGTTGAAGATGAACACGTTGATCGCCGTCCCGGGCGGACCGAAGCACGGGCCGGTCGCCCCGACCCCGTACGGCGTGCCGTTCGCGAGATGGTTGACGTAACAGGGCTTCGGAGTCGGTGCCGGCGGCGGTGGTGCTGTTGGCGCGGGCGGCAGTTTCGAGATCGTCGCGGCGGTGCATGCGCCGACGACGATCGCGAAGCCGCGATACGAGGACTGCGCGTTCATCGACCAGGTCGCGTTATTCGAATCCGTGATGATGTAGCTGTCGGTCGCGAGTCCGGTCGGGCCTTTGCCGCCCGGCAAATCGAGGCTGACGTTCGCGGTCCAATTGACGTTCTTTGCGCTCGCTTGTCCCGACGAACCGACCGCGAAGAACGGCCCGTAGACTTGCCCGGTCTGGTTCGACTTCAGCGATATCGTGCCGGGCGTCGCGCCCTTGCCGTTATTCCAGTGGTACGTCACGATCTGCGTTACGTGCGCGTTGCACGTCAACCCGAAGGCCGTCGCGCCCGTCGGATTGTTGCTGACGGCGCCCGCGTTCGTGTTGTTGTAGAGATCGGCCGCCTTGGCCGAGGCGGGGACGAGCATCGCGAAAACCGCGACGGCTAGAAGCGCCCTCAGCGTCAGTCTGTTCACGCGCTACCTCCTGGACGAAGGCAATTTGCTGTTCGGAATGTTACGGACGGCCGGCCGCTTGACCCCCTGTGAAGCCGTCTCGGGGCGACCGCGAGCGCGAGGCGAACGTGATCCCTGCGTGACCTCGGATTACTGCTACGAACTGCCCCCCGCATCGATCGCGAAGCGCCCGGTCGACCCGGCCGACATATCGCGGCTGATGCTCCTCGGCGCCGACGGCCGGATCGAGCACCGCGTCTTCCGGCAGCTTCCGGATCTGCTTCGGCCGAACGATCTGCTGGTCGTCAACGAGACGCGCGTCATCCGCGCCCGTTTGCGCGGCACGCGTCTCCCCGGCGGCGGCGCCGCGGAGGTCCTATTGCTGCGGCCGCTCGACCGGTCGCGCTTCGATCCCCAAGCGCGCCGTTGGGAAGCGCTCGTCCGCCCGGCGCGCCGTCTCGGAATCGGGAAACGGATACGCTTCGGCGACGACGGCTTCGCCGAAGTCGTCGGCGCTCGGTCGGACGCGATCCGCGAGATCGTCCTCGAGCTCGCGCTCCCGCTGCCGGACTTCCTCGAACGTCACGGCGAGATGCCGCTGCCGCCCTACGTCGGCGAGGGCGATGAGCGGCGCGCCGCCCGCTATCAGACGATCTTCGCGCGCGTTCCGGGGAGCGTCGCCGCGCCGACCGCGTCGCTGCACTTCACGCCGCGCGTCTTCGATGCGTTGCGCGCGCGCGGCGTCGAGATCTTCGCGCTCGAACTCGACGTCGGCTACGCGACCTTCAAGCCGATCGAAACGGAGCGCCTGGAGGATCATGTGATGCACGCCGAACGCTACGCGATCGCCGAAGCCACGGCGCGCGCCGTCAACGAGGCGCGAAGGGACGGACGGCGGATCGTCGCCGCCGGGACGACGGTCCTACGCGCGCTCGAATCGGCCGCCGGCGAAGACGGTACGCTCCGTGCGGGCGAGCGGGAAACGCGACTCTTCATCACGCCCGGCTTCCGCTTCAAGATCGTCGACGCGCTCTTGACCAACTTCCACCTGCCGGCGTCCTCGCTGCTCGTGCTCGTCGCGGCCTTCGCCGGCTACGACCGCATCATGGACGCTTATCGCATTGCGATCGCCGAAGGCTACCGCTTCTATTCCTTCGGCGACGCAATGCTGATCGAGAGAACAACGGGGCACTAACAGGTGCGTGAGGTCTCAGGCCGGGTTCACGCTTCTCGAAACGGTGCTCGCGCTCGCGATCGCGTTGCCGCTCGGCTTGGCGCTGCTCGGCCTCTTCGGCGCCGGGATTCGCGGTGCAAACGCGGCGACCACGCTTGGGGCGCAACGGCATGCTCTCGCAACCTTCGTCGAGCGGCTCGACGCCGAAGCCCACGGCGCCGCCGCGATCTTCACCCCGGCGAACGACGTCCTCGGGCAAACGGCCTGCGATCCGAACGGCATCTGTCGGGAGCTCGACTTCTTTACGCGCGACGCGCAAGGGACCGCGCGCTTCTGGGCCTATCGTTACGATCCGTCGTCCCGGTCGCTGACGCGCTACGCCTATGATGATCTGAACACCGGCGGCCCGGTGAACGCGCGCCCGAGCGGAATCGGCGTCTCGAACGTCGCGTCGTTCGGCGTGCAACGCATCCCGATCTCGCTCGTTACGATCCCCGCGCTCGGCTCGTACGCACCCCAAGACGTCGTCGTTCCCTTCGGATACCCCGGCGTCGCCGGCGGCAACGCGCTCGTCGTCGTCGACGTGAGCAACGGCGCGTCGCACCTGCGGCACGAGCTCGCCCCGCGGTTGACGGCGACCGGATTCAGCGTCGTCGTCGGAACGTACGCGCCGCCGGCGGTCGCGACGCCGGTCGCCACACCGGCGTCCACGCCGGGTCAAAGCCGCTTCTACGCGTTGCTCACGGCGACGCGTCTCGGCACTTGCATCGGCGGCTTGAACGGCGAGCCCGGCTGCACGCAAAACGACCCGAACCTCGGGCTCCCGTTCCAGCGCGAAGTCGATTTGGAAATCGCGGGGACGCTCGTCGCGCCGCTCGACTCGCAGATTCGGCTCGCCGACGTCTGTCAGACGCAGACCGGCTCGAATCCGAACGCTCAGGCGCTCGTCGCGATGATCGACATAACCGGTCGTGTCTACGCGCAGGTGACCGACATCGCACTCGGCTCGAGCGAACTATGGCTCGTCGCCGATCCGAGCTCCGCCTACGTCGCGCCGGCGCTGCCCGTGCACGCCGCCGGCGGCGCAGATCCGAATCCGTTCGCGGGTTCGAATCCGCGAGGCCGATTTTCCACCGAGTTCGTCGTCGCATGCTGAGCCAGCGCGGTCAGTCGCTCTTGGAGACGTTGATCGTCGTTGGGATCGTGCTGACCGCGACGACGATCGCGACCCTCGCGTTTCATTTCATTGCGACGAACGAGCGTCCGAACGAAGCACGCTTGATCGCTCTCGACGCCGCACAAAACGCCGCGACCGAACTGCTCGCCGCGACCGCCTACGACCCGAATGCGCTCGCCGCCGTCACGTCGGCGCAGTGGCAGGCCGTCGCGCCGACTCCGGTTCCGGGCGCTCCCGCGGCCGACGCCGCTCCGATCGCGCTGTCGGTCGCCGTAACCTCGAGCGGCCAGGCGCAATCGATCGTGATCCATTACTCCGCCGGCGCGTTGCAAGGCGATTTTCCGTTCACGCTGCGCTCGCTGACGGTGCCGCCGGGGAGCGTCATCGACGCGCCCGCGTCGCCGCCCCCGGCGCAGTAATGTATCTGTACGGCTTGTTCTGCCTGGTCGTCGCGACGCTGCTCGGGCTGACGTGGCTCGAGGTGACGGCCGCGGGGATCGTAACGTCGGCTCGGCACGTGGCGGTGCGCTACGCCGGCGTCGCGCTCGAACGCGCGCAAGACGATGTGATGGAGTCGATCGCGACTCAGATCGCCGCGGGAAACACAAATGGTCCGTTTGTCGCGCCGACCCCCGGACCGCTGGTTCCGGCCTGTTCGTCGCCGCCGTGTGCATTTTCGATCGCCACGAGCGTCGCACTCGCCGGCCAAACGCAAGCCGCCACAAACGGCAACGTCGTCGCGCTCAACCAGCAGCAAAATGCCGGTGTCGGCGAGCAGCGGGTCGCCGCGATCCTGACGGCGACGGCGAGCAACGCCGCGGGTGCCGTCCTCGCGACGGCGTCGCGACGGATCGTGTTTCGCGTGTTCTTGGTTCCGCCGTACGTTGCGCTCAGCAGCGCCGACGAGCCGACCGCCGAGCGCAGCAACGTCGAGGACTTCGCGGGGACGTGCGACGGGAGCGCGGCGTGCGGCGGCGTCGACAATCGCATCCACGCACTCGTTCGCTGCTCCAATCCCGTTGCGCCCGACGCATGTGCCGGTGTCCCGGATCTTCCCGCCGACGCGTTTGCGTCGAACTCGTGGCAGAACGCCGACGCCGCCTCGAGTAGTTGGTCCCGCTGAATCGCGTGAGCGAAAGCCGTTCGCTTCACGGCAGTCGCGGAACGACGTTGATCGAGACGTTGCTCGCCATGACGATTCTGTTGGGCGCGCTCGCGGGAACGTATGCGCTCTCTTCACGTCCGGGAGCCGTGGCGAGTGCGACGCTCGAGTTGCCGACGCTCGTCGATGCCGCGCGCGAACTCGCGGCGACGAGCGGCGACGGCGCCACGATCGTGTTCTCTCCCGATCCGACCTCGTTCGACGTCGCCATCTATAGCGGTCGGCCGCATCCCGGCGGATCGTTCGATGCGAGGAATCCGGCGCGCACCGCGCGTCTGCCGGGCGTCCTGAGCAGCTCGCTCGGCGCCGGCGCAACATCGGCTCCGTTTGCCGTCTTTATTTCTACGGCCGGAACGATCGCGTACGTCGATTGGACGCCGAGTCAGGGGACGATCGCGGAAGAACCACCCTGCACCGCGCCGCTCTACTTGGCGGTCGGCACGACGGCCCAGCCGGCCGTTCGCCCCGTCGGCGCCGGCGGCGCCGCCTGGTTCCAACTCACCTGCTCCGACGCCCGCCTCGTCCTCCAGCCATAGGATTTGTATAGATAGATATGATATATCGTTCGGATGGCCAAAATATCGATGGTTATCCCGGACGCGGCGCTCGCCGAGATCGATGAGTCTTCCAACGGAAACCGGACGGCTTTCATGATAGCCGCCGCGGTGGAGCGCGCTCGGAAGATCCGCCGCCAGCGCATAGACGAAGAAATCGCCGAGTCATGCGCGCGCAACGCCGAGTTGGACTTGGAGGTTTTTCGGGATTGGGAGTCCACGATCGGCGACGGCATTGACTGATATACGCCGCGGCGACATATGGTGGGTCTCCCTCGATCCGACGATCGGCTCCGAAACCCGTAAGAAGCGGCCTTGCCTCATCGTGCAGCGTGACGCCGCGAATGCAAGGTCCCCAATGACGATCGTTTGCCCCTTGACCGATGGTCGGTCCCGAAAGAGCGACATCCTTAACGTCCCCGTTGCGGCGGGTACCGCTGGGCTCGCCAAGGACAGCGTCGTGCTTTGCAATCAAATCCGCGCAGTCGATCGCGCCCGCTTTGGCGCTCACATCGGGAAATTGCCTGATGCGACGATCCAAGCTGTCGACCGCGGGCTTCGAGAAATACTCGACCTTTAGCCGGCGCAGGCGGCTCGGCTGAGCCACCCAGCCCTGCACTCTAGGACGCGCCCATAATGCGTTGACTTTGGTTGGGGCCCTTGGTATTGTTTGCAGGTTGCGCTCCAGCCGCGACGCCTGTTTTGGTGTGCGCGGCGGAAGAGCGAAAGTGAACGCCAGGCTCCGAGGATTTATACTGCGATGAAAAACATCATCGGCCGGAAGGTCGGGATGACGAGCGTGTTTACCGCCGACGGGCGGTCGATTCCGGTTACCGTCATCTCGGCCGGCCCGTGCACGGTGCTGCAGCGCAAAACCGCCGACTCCGACGGCTACGACTCGGTCGCTCTGGCCTACGGCGACATCAAGAAGAGCCGGCTCTCCAAAGCGATGGCCGGCCGCTTCAAGAAGGCCGGGGTCGAGGGGCGGCGGGTCATCCGCGAGTTCCGCGACGGGATCGAAGGCGCTGAGGTCGGCCAGACGGTCACCGTAACCTCGTTCGAGCCCGGCGACTACGTCGACGTCGTGGGAACCTCGAAGGGCCACGGCTTCTCCGGCGGGATGAAGCGCTGGAATTTCGTCGGCGGCGGCTCCAGCCACGGGTCGATGATCCATCGTCAGCCTGCGTCGAACGGCGATACGAATGCCGGGCACACGACGCGCGGAAGCCGGCGTCCCGGGCACTTCGGTGTCGACCGGGTCACGCATCAGAATCTCGAGGTCGTGCAGGCCGACGCGGACCGGAACGTCCTCCTCGTCCGTGGGCCGGTTCCCGGTGCGCGCAACGGCATCGTCCTCGTCACCGCCGCGACGCGTCCGCCGAAGCGCACCGCCGTCACCGCGCAGGCGAAGTAGTGCCGACCGTCATCGATCGGTCGGGCAAGAATTTGCGCGACGAAGCGACCCCCGCGGCGTTCAACACGCCCGTCGAGGGGAAGCGAAACGCGATGTTCCGGGCGGTCTTTCGTGAGCTTTCCAACCGGCGCGCCGGAACGGCTTCGACATTGCGCCGCGACGAAGTGCGCGGCGGCGGCCGGAAGCCGTGGCGCCAAAAAGGGACGGGACGCGCTCGTCAGGGTTCGATTCGCTCACCGCAGTGGACCCACGGCGGCGTCGTCTTCGGACCGAAGCCCAAGAGCTTCGCCGTCAGCCTCAATAAGAAGGAACGTCGCGCCGCGCTGCACGCCGCGCTCTGCGATCGCTTCCAGAGTGATTGCGTCACCGTCCTCGCGACCGACGGTCTCACGCTGACCAAGACGAGCGAACTCGCGACCCTGGTCTTCGGATCGCCGCGCGTGGCCGTCTCCGGCGACCGGACGCTGCTCGTCTACGCTCCGGCCGAAGCCGACACCGTCGGCGTACCGCTCGAACGCACCGCGCGCAATCTGAAGCGCGTCGCCGTCACCCATCTCGGGTCCCTCGATGTCAAGGACGTGCTCGGCTACAGCCGCCTGTGGTTCACGACCGCCGCCTTCGAATCGCTGAGCGCCGCCTTCGCGGACATGGCCCCCAAGCAGCCCGCCAAGGGGAACGCCGCTTAAATGGAAGCGAGAGACGTCATCATCGCGCCGCTG
>Ga0182024_10001941_pt1 | contig 52154 bp, 46 predicted proteins | sample P32metaG_FD_120480 | JGI IMG/M metagenome (GOLD analysis project Ga0182024, IMG submission 120480) | Permafrost microbial communities from Stordalen Mire, Sweden - P3-2 metaG (Illumina Assembly) | ecosystem: Environmental > Terrestrial > Soil > Wetlands > Permafrost | place: Sweden: Stordalen... | reverse complement strand
TTACTTGGACTTCCCAGGCTGTACGTTGGAGAATAGCTCAATCCGACCGAACCGCCGGATGCGGACCCGCATGTCCGGTGGTGAGGCAGGGGAGGAGAGGTGACTCTCCCCCCTATGCCGATTGAGATGAGGGAGGGTGTTGGCGAGGAATGCGCCTCCAAAGAACCAGGCGATGTAGTGATACCAGCGCATGACGACTCCTTCCTTATTCGAAACTCATGTTAGCAGGTGATCTGGTGTCGGCTAGCTTGTGCCGAGATAGATGAAGCGGGCCAGAAAGAGGGCGGCGAGGACGTAGAGCAGCCAATCCTGCCGGCGAAACCTGCCCGTGGCCAGATGGAGCACGGCCCAGGCGATGATTCCGAAGCCGAGTCCATTGGCGATGGAGTAAGTGAGCGGAATGAGGATGAGGGTGAGGAATGAGGGTACGGCGACTAACGGATCGGTCCAGCGAATTTCGGTGATCGTCGCAAGCATCAACGAGCCGACCAGAATGAGCGCGGGGGCGGTGGCTGCGGGGGGCACGATTCCCACAAAAGGAGCCGCACCGATGGCGCCGAGGAACAGCAAGCCGGTGACGATGGCGGTGATGCCGCTGCGGCCGCCTGCCATGACACCGGCCGTGGATTCGACATAGCTGGTGACGGTGGAGGTTCCGATGAGGGAGCCGAAAACGGTGGCTGTGGCGTCGGCCAGCAGAATCTTGTTGAGGCGGGGAATGGAGTGGTCCGCGGCGATGAGCCCGGCGCGCTTGGTGACTGCCACCAGGGTTCCGAGGTTGTCAAACAGGTCGACGAAAAAGAAGACGAAGACGATTTCGAGCAGGCCCTTGTTGATTGCGCCGCGGATATCAAGTTGGAAGGCGGTTGCGGCGAGCGCGTGGAAGCCGCCGCCGGTGGGGGCTCGATGGACAAGGTCCTGCGCCCAGGCGACGGAATTAGCGGAGAGGATTCCGCCAGGGGAACTGCCGGTGTGCAGGAAGACAAAGGCCAGCGCCCAGGCGAACACGGTGGTCGAGAGAACGCCGAGCAAGATTGCGCCGCGAACTTTCTTGACTTCAAGGGCCACCATGAGGATGAGGCCAAAAAGGGCAAGGTAGGTGGTGGGGTTGCGGAGGTTGCCGAGACCGACGAGGGTTTCGGGATCGGCCAACACGAGGCCGGAGTTGCGGAAGCCAATGAAGGCGATGAAGAGGCCAATGCCGCTGGCCACGGCGGCGTAGAGTTCATGCGGAATGGAGCGCAGAATCATCTGGCGGATTCCGGCTGCAGTGAGCGCGAGAAAGATGACGCCGGAGAGAAAGACCGCGCCCAAGGCCGTTTGCCAGGGAATGTGCATCTTGAGGCAGACGGTGTAGGTGAAGTAGGCGTTGAGGCCCATGCCGGGGGCGAGCGCGATGGGATAGCGCGCGACGATGCCCATGAGGATGGACCCAAAGGCGGCTGACAGGCATGTGGCTGCGGTGACCGCGGCCAGCGGCATGCCGGTTGCCGACAGAATCGCCGGATTGACCAGGACGATGTAGGCCATGGTCAGGAAGGTGGTGACGCCGGCCAGAATTTCGGTACGCCAGTTGGTTCCCAGGCGCGTGAATTCAAAATAGGATTCAAGTTGCTTGAGCATAGGCGGGTGCTCTTAGAAGAGCATAGGTCTGCTGGAACTCAAAGAGATTTGTATGGGAGAGTGTTGAAGCAGGGATCGCGCGAGAGTATTCACGTTCGGCGAAGGTTCGTGGTTTCCCAGGTCTCAAACGCGAGACCTGGGGCACCCGCCTTCCACTGCTCGTCGTAGGGTCCCATGTCGTTAACCAAGCAGGTTGGCGGCGTCTTTGGCGAAATAGGTGGCGATGAAGTCTGCGCCGGCGCGGCGGATGCCTAGCAGGGACTCGAGGGTGGCGCGGTCGCGGTCAAGCCAGCCTTTTTCAAATGCGGCCTGCAGCATGGAGTACTCGCCGGAGACCTGATATGCGCCGATCGGGACGTCAACGCGCTGGCGGGCGGCGCGGATGACGTCGAGGTAGGGCATGGCCGGCTTCATGAGGATCATGTCTGCACCTTCTTCGAGGTCGAGGTCGATCTCGCGCATGGCTTCGCGGAGGTTGGCGCCATCCATTTGATAGGTCTTGCGGTCGCCGAACTGGGGCGCGGAGTCTGCCGCTTCGCGGAACGGGCCATAAAAAGCTGAAGCAAATTTCGAGGCGTAGCTGAGGATGGGGGTGTCGGCGCAGCCGCCCTGATCGAGGGCGCGGCGAATGGCTGCGACGCGGCCGTCCATCATGTCGCTGGGGGCTACGATGTCCGCGCCGGCGCGAGCCAGGCTGGAGGCGGCGCGGGCGAGCAGGTCGAGAGTGGAGTCGTTTTCTACGATCCACTTCTCGCCATACTGGTCGTCGCGGGATTTGGTGACGATGCCGCAGTGGCCGTGGCTGGTGTATTCGCACAGGCAGACGTCTGCAATGAGGACCAGCTTTTTGGCGGATGAAGAATTTTTGATGGCGCGCAGGCCTTGCTGGACAATTCCGTTTTCGTCCCATGCGCCGGAGCCTTGCTCGTCCTTGGTTTCGGGAAGACCAAAGAGGAGCAGGCCGCCGAGTCCCAGGCTTGCGGCTTGCTCGGCTTCGCGGACGGCTTCATCGATGGAGACGTTGAAGACGCCGGGCATGGAGCCGACCGGGCGGCGAACGCCCTCACCGGGGCAGAGAAAGAGGGGGTAAATCAGGTCGCCGGGCTCGAGGGTGGTTTCGCGGACAAGGGAGCGGAGCGATTCAGTGCGCCGCAGGCGGCGCATGCGTGTATCGGGAAAACTCATGGCTTAGATTGTAATTGAGGGGGAATCCCAACGATGTGATGGGTGAAACGGAGGTTCGAGGTTTCCCACCCAAGCGACAAGAACAAGTGCGTCGCTTGGATGGGGCACCCGGCCTTTTGATCGAGATGGGAGCGAAGGCGCTACCGATTGGGGCCGGGCTGCGGGGTCCAGTTCAACTGCTCATAGAGCGTGGTGTTCTGGTAGCCGAGCAGGACTACGAGGGTCCAGATTCCGAGCGCGGTGCCGAAGGGGAATCGTATGAGACTGAGGATAGCTGCGACAATGGCCACGATGCGGCCCCACTGCGCGCGCTCGTAGAGTCCCCATGCGGCCACGAGTGCCAGGCCGGCGCGAAAGACCGTCGCGACCCAGACGAAATGCATGATTGCCGGACCAAGCCACTCGGGTGGCATGGATCCGTCGGACCAGGGGCCGTGCCCCCAGTGGCCAAAGTGATTCGCGAAGAAGGCATGGGCGAAGGTAAGCCCGGCCAGGCCCATCAGCAGGGAGAGGGCCGCGTATACGAACCAGACCAGGCTGAGAGCTCTGACTTTGCCGGCGTAGCTTTCCAACTGGAACTGGAAGCCGGGCACGGCGGGGACAACTGGTGCGATGGGGCGGCCGCACTGCGGGCAAACCGGCTGACCCAGGGTTAAAGCGTGACCACATCCGCTGCAAAACATGACGCCTCCTGAAGGGGCATACGGAGAGTATTACGCAGAGGCGGGGCGGGTGGTTCAAAAAAAGCAGGGTTCAGGGGTCAGGGCGATGGGCTAGCGGGGTTCGGTTGTTGGGCGCTTCTCCCAGCGCTCTTCGTGGCGGTCGTCATTGAGGACCAAGGTTGTGACGCGGCCCTGGGCATCGCGCTCGAAGGTGAGACGGGTGGTGCTGGAGCCGTTTAGATAAAAGAAAACGCTTGGCGTCTCCGCTGCCAGCTCGGCGACTTCGCCTTGCGGGTTCCTCTCGTAAAGCTGTTCACCTTGGCGGTAGATGGTGATGACGATGTGGCCGTTCTTATCGGTATATTCTCCGGCCAACGAGTCAAGGGCTGCAGCGGTCAGTTTGATGGACGGCGGGTGGAAGGGAATGATTTCGCGGTCTGCACCGGACGGCTGCTCGGCGACGATCGAACTGGGCGCGGCGGGGGGTGCGGCGGTAGGTGCGGCGGGCAGCGCGGCGTGGTGAGCGAGCAGCCAGCGCGGCAACTCCGGCTCGTCGTAGGCGCGGGTCCAGCAGTCGTGCTTGAGGCCCTGGTAGAGCCAGAAACGCACATGGCCGCCGGCAGCTTTAAGAGCCTCGAACATGAGTTCGCTTTGGCGCGAGAGGACCACAGGGTCGTCGGCTCCGTGAAAGAGCCAGACTGGGGTGCGGCCCAGCGCATGGGCGTATTCGGCGGGCAGGGTTGCCACCTCCTGCCAGCGCTCCGGCGCGTAGCTCCAGAAGACGCCGCTGGCGACGATGACCACCGCAGCCCATCGATGCGGATACGTTCGTGCGAGCTCCCAGGCTCCGTATCCGCCCAGCGACAGGCCGGTGAGATAGGTGCGCTCCGGGTCGCCGTGAAACTCCGCCGTCTCCTGATCGAGAGCAGCCATGGCCAGGTCGAGCATTTCGGGGTCGGTCCAAACGCTGGGCAGGGGACACTGGGGCATGACGATCACAAAGGGCCAGCGCTCGGGATGGTCGCGCACCGCCTGGGGAAGGCCGATCTGGGTCTGCCACATGCCTTCGGAGCCTCGCTCGCCTCGGCCATGCAGGGCGAGGATGATGGGCCAAAGCTTGTGGTCGTCGCGCCGCCACTCCTCGGGAAGATAGACGACGAAGCGGTAGGTTTCCCCGTGGAGTTCGATTCTGCGGTTCAAGAAGCCTGTCTCCTGCGGAGGCTCGGGCCGGACCTGGTGAGGCTTGGACGCAGCAACTGCCACCGCGCGGGGCTCAACGGCCAGGGCTGGAGCTACCGACGCTGCCACAAGAAGGCAGGCGGCCAGGAATCGAGCCACAGGGAATCGAAGAGAGCGAAGCATGAGGGGGTCCCATTTCAATTCTATCTGGCGCGAGGGTGCGAAGGCAGAATTGTAAGGATTGCCATGCTTCAATTCGGTACTCTTGAGGGTTTTCTTACGAATTGGGTGAAAGAATTAGAGTGTTATGCAGTGCGCCCTGATGACCACGCTTGAAGCCGGAGACACGCTGGACCACTACCGCCTGGATCGGACGGTGGCGCGCAGCGGCATGGCTACGCTGTTCAAGGCGACCGACGTGAGGGACGGGCGGCGGGTGGCGATCAAGGTTCCACATGCGGAGATGGAGGCCGATCCGGTGCTGGTGGAACGCTTCCAGCGCGAGCGGGAGATTGGCCAGGAGCTTGACCACCCCGGCGTGGTGAAGACGTTCGACGGTGAAGAGCGCAGCCGGCTTTACATGGTGATCGAGTGGGTGGACGGGAGGCTGCTGCGGACTATTTTGAACGAAGAGGGCTTGAATCAGGAGCGCGGGCTGCCGATTGAACGCGCAACGAATTTTGCGCTGCAGATTCTGGATGCCCTCGACACCATGCACAAGCACGGCGTGGTGCACCGCGATCTGAAGCCGGAAAATATCATGGTCGACGATCAGGACCGCATCAAGCTGATCGACTTCGGCATCGCCATGAAGGAGGACGCGCGGCGGATTACATTCGTCGAGATGTCGCCCACGCTGGGCACGCCGGACTACATTTCTCCGGAGCAGGTAAAGGGGCAGCGCGGAGACCAGCGCAGCGATATTTATTCGCTGGGCGTGATGTTTTACGAGATGCTGACGGGCGAGCCCCCGTTTAGCGGGCCGAATCCGCTGGCGGTGATGAATGAACGCGTGCTGCACGACCCGGAGCCGGCGCGGAACCGGAGGCCGGAGATTTCAGCCGAGGTGAACGAGGTTCTAAGGCGCGCCATGGAGCGGGATCCGCGGCGGCGGTACCAGACGGCCAGCGAGATGGCGTGGGACCTGGAACACCCGGAGCAGGTGGGCGTGGAGGATGGCGAGGGGCGGCCGGTGTTGCGCAGCGAAAGACTTCCGAATGCGTGGCGGTTGCTGCTTTACGCGGGGTTGGCGTTGGTGCCGATTTTGATTTTTGGGTTGATGGTGATGCTGGCGAGGCGGTGAGGACGTCGGGTTGATGTCGTCGCCTTCCGAGAGCTCGCGATTTGGCGGCAGCCATTCTAAAGCGTGAGGATTTTCAGGCCAGGAATGAGGCGGAAGTGTTTCGCGTTCAGCGTGGCTACATCGAAGCCGAGATGCAATGCGGTGGCTCCGATGATCAAGTCTTCGACAGCGATGGAGATTCCCTTTGCGGCTTGCTCGCCTTCGATTTGGCCGGCGAGTCGAGCGATGGCCAGTGAAACGGGATGCACGATGAGTCCCTCGACAATATCCTCTGTGAAGGCGCGGCGGCGGTGACGATCTGCCTGCGTTTTTGCGCGGTAGATGCCATGCGTCAACTCGATCAGGGTTATGGCGGAGATCGCGCTTTCCGTATCGCCGAGGGTGAGCCGGAGCCGCTCAATCAAAGTTTCGAGGTTTTCACGGTGTCGCTCTGCGGCGATCAGCACGCTGGAGTCCAGGATCAGCCCCACAGAATCAGTCCCATGCCGAAGTATCACGGGGCTTACGATTCGCGATGATCTCTTCCATGTCGGCAGCGAAATCGGGGTCCATCACTGCGGCATAGCCTCGCTCTTTTGTGCGGGCTTCGGCAATTGCAATGGATTCCGACAGCAAGCGTCCGCGCGGCTTTTCGGCTACGCGCACCACCACGGGGGGCGAGCCTGCATTCTCGATTAGAACTTCGGCGCCTGCGCGGACGCGGGCCATCAATCCTGCAAAGTCGCGGGCGGCTTCGTCTTCCGAGATATGGATTGTGGCCATAGATACGATGATACCTCTGCTTCACTTTAGTTACGATGATACGCCGGTTTCGCTTTACCGGTACGAATCGTCGCGGTGAATTACGAACTCGGGATAGGCGCCGCCGCCTAGTTCGTGGAGGTCCATGCCGATGCGTTCGCCGTCGGGGCCTACGCGGAAGGGGATCAGGCGATTGAGCAGCCAGAAGAGCAGATAAAGCAGAGGCAGGATGAGGCCGAGCAGCGTGGCGATGCCTACAAGCTGGGCGATGAGCTGGCCTGATTGCGGGGCGAAGACACCGGCGGCGATCAACCCCCAGAGGCCGCCGGCGCCGTGGACGGTGATGGCGCCGGAGGGGTCATCGATGGAGACGGCCAGTTCCAGCACTTCGACCAGGAGCGGGGTCACGACGCCGGCAACGATGCCAATGACCAGAGCCTGCAGCGGTGAAACGATGGCCGCGGTGGCGCTGGAGGATACGAGACCCGCGAGCCAGCCGTTGGCGCACAGGCTGGCGTCCGGCTTGCCGAAGCGGATGCGTGTGACGGCAAAGGCGGCGGCGAGAGCGCCCGAGGCGGAGAGCAGCGTGTTGACGGCGGTGGTTGGCAGCGCGGCAAAGGGCGCATGGAGCCAGAGGATGGCTCCGGCCAGATTGAAGGCCAGCCATCCGGCAAGGGCTACGAAAGAGCCGAAGAGGATGTAGACGGCGTTGTGGCCAGGCATGGCGGTGGCAAAGGCGCCTTGCGGGAACTTGCCCTTGCGGGGCCCGGCGACCCAGACCACGGCCAGCGCGCTCAAGCCTCCGAGGACGTGGATGGTAGCTGCGCCGGCGGGGTCGATGAATCCTGAACCAAGGGAAAAGTTGAAGCCCAGTTGCGCGAGCCAGCCGCCGGCCCAGACCCAATGGGCCAGCAGCGGAAAGACGAATGCGGCCAGGACCGCGGCTACTGCGCAGCCTGCTGTGAGGCGTAGACGGTCGGCTCCCGAACCCCAGGGAATTAGGGCAGCCAGAGCGACGGCCAGAAATTCAAACAGCAATGCAAGCTGGGACTGCGGCGGCGTCAAGGTAAGTCCGCTGAGAAAGAATGGACCCGCGCCGAGCCAGTTCCATGGCTTGCCGGCCAGGTGAAATACGTGGCCCGCGCCTCCCGATGTTCCGGCTAAAGCGGCGCCCACGAGCGCGAAGACAATGGCGGTGACGGCCACGATGGCCAGGCTGCCCAGCAGCGACTGCGCGGCGGAGCGGGAGCGGCCGAGGCCGGTGTTGATGAGCGCGACGCCGGCGATGGCCAAAGGGGCCAGAGCGAGAAGAACGAGGACCAGCACGAAGGCGGCATCGGGCAGGACCGGCGGTGGATTTGGAATCATGGGCGGCCTTCTCCGCGAGCTTCCATGTGTCCGCGAATGGCAACAGCCAGACCCAGCCCCTCAACGGCGAGGCCGCAAAGGACGAAGGCCGCGCGCGCGGCCGCATTCGACGCGGGAAAGAGAACAAGAGCGGCGATCGTGAGAAAGAAACCGGCTGGCATGACCAGCAATCCGGCTAGTTTCATGGTCGTTCCTTACGGTGGGCTCACCCGTTTGAATTAGGGAAGCTCTGATCAAGCCATCGGCATTCCCTCAGGGGCTACAGCCCGCGTTTATTTTTGGGGCAACTTCGGCACGACTAAAGTCGTGCCCTTTCAAAACCTTCGCTTATGCAGAGTTTCCTTAGAAACACTTGATGGCATGGACGGCTGCGCTGAACATCCGGAACGGCAGCGTCCTCAAGGATGAATGGCTTGGTTACAGTTGGAGGTTGACCTTCACAAGGATTCTAAAGCATCACACCATTCCATCCGCAGTATTCGCCGTTCGTGTCGCGAACGACTCGGGCTTCCACAACCGGATTGCTGGGAAGCGCCCTTATGGTTTCCTTTCGAGCGGCGGGCGATAATTGCCTATGTACACTCGTCTTGCCCGAAGCCACAGAACGCTTTCTGTTGTCCTTGGCGTCGTCACGCTTTCCGCCGTCGCCGTTCTCCTGGCATGGGATGTTTTCCCGCATCTGTTTCCCGCCAGAAGCCACGACTTTCTGGCTGCATTTTCGCTGAGCATGATTGCGCTTGCTTACCTTGTTTATCAGGCAGCGCATCGGCCTCCGGCAATGGAACTGGCCAAGGCAGTGATGCTGGCTGTGGCCTTTCTATTCTGGGCTGCTAACCAACTCTTCTCCAACCTGCCGCAGGCGACGCTGTTCAATGACATTGCGATCGCATTGTTCGTTCTGGACGTGTTTCTGGTTATGGTTGGGTGGCCCGCGAGTTCGCCGGATGGTTCGTTTGCGGAGACCTTTGAGGATCCGGGCGGGAAAAGGCCAATTTGAGTTGCCCCTCGGCATTGTGCGGACAGCATCGAGAGATCCATGGTGGCGGAAGAGGGAGCCGGCGTGATAGGTTGATGCCGATATCCCAGTCTCTGGTACGCGCGGTGCCAGGGGCACAGTAATTCTTTCCCCGCTTGCGGGCGTATCACAAGGGTTAATCTTTTCAGCAAATTACAAATGAGTTGCGGAGCGAACATTTTTTCTTCTTTTGCGATCTTACACGCCCGCGAAATGGCCGTTGGCTGCTATATTGATTTTTCGGGGTTCTCCACCTCTCGGGTGAATCTTGCCCAAGAATGTTTTTTGAACACAACCTGTGTGACCGGCGGCACATCGGCGCATCCAAGAAGCAACACGAGTGACCGCGCGTTTAGCGGGCACATTCAATAAACGAAAAACAAGCAGGGATTGCATTCATGGCGCAGATATTTGATCGCAGCTCCAATGCTCTGGCTCGCGCGAGCCTGGTGTTGACGGGGCTGATCGTGATCGCCCTGGGGGTCACTCTGAACCAGCTGCAGCGCTCGCCCTGGGTGACGCGGCAGGGCCAGCGCCCGGATCAGCCGGTGCCCTTCAGCCACAAGCACCACGTTCAGGGGCTGGGATTGCAGTGTCAGTATTGTCATGTGACAGTGGAGAAGTCGAGCTACGCCGGAATCCCGCCTACGAAGACCTGCATCAACTGCCACGCACAAATCTGGACCAACGCGCAGTTATTGGAACCGGTGCGCTCAAGCTGGGCCACGGGGCAGAGCCTGGCGTGGACCAGGGTGCACGACCTGCCGGATTTTGTGTACTTCAGCCATGAGATTCACGTGAACAAGGGGCTGGGCTGCTCAAGCTGTCACGGCCGCGTGGACCTGATGCCGCTGATGTACAAGCAGAACACGCTGCAGATGGAGTGGTGCCTGGATTGCCATCGCAATCCGGCCAAGAATATTCGACCCACCGGCGAGATCTACAACATGGCGTGGGAGGCTCCGGTAGAGGATAGGCCGGTGTGGTGTTCGGTTGGCGATGAGAAGCCGGGAGTGCCGACGGCGCAGAGTGTGAGTTGCACGACCAAAGATCCAAGCGGGGCGGGGCCGGAAGTGGCCTCTCTTGAATTGCCCGTGAACGGCGCTCATGGGCTGACCGGCGATGCTACAGCTGCATCTGTGCCGGCTGCGCCGAAGTACGAGAAGTTCACTGGCCAGGATGAGCTGGGTCATTTCCTGGTGGATCATTACAAGATTCGGACTCCGAAAGAGCTGACCAGCTGCGAGGTCTGCCACCGATGAGCGGACATGAGATGAATAAAGGCGCGAAGAATTCGGGCAGAGCGGCTGCGCATGAGGCGGGGATTTTGAGCCATATCCGCGAAGAGCATATCTCAGGGGCTAAAGCCCAAGATCATTCTGTGGCCATTTCGGCACGACTGAAGTCGTGCCCTGATACAAAGCCCGCGAGCGCGCCGATGACGCCCGCGAGTGCGCCGATGACGCTGGTGCAGGTGCGGGAGCAGTTGTTGAAGGGCGTGAAGGGCAAACGCTATTGGCAGTCGGTGGATGAGCTGGCTGACACAGCGGAATTTCAGGCGGCGGTGGAGCGGGAGTTTCCATCGTCGGCGCAGGAGTGGGTCGATCCGGTTTCGCGGCGCGGGTTTATGAAGCTGATGGGCGCGTCGATGGCGCTGGCCGGGCTGGCCGGTTGCACCAAGCAGCCCGACGAGCCGATCTATGCGTATGTGAAGGCGCCGGAAGATTTGATTCTGGGCAAGCCGAATTATTTTGCTACTGCGCATCCTTTTGTGACCGGCGCAGTGCCGCTGCTGGTGAAGAGCGATCAGTTCCGGCCTATCAAGGTGGACGGCAATCCCGAGCACACTTACAACCAGGGCTCGTCGGATCCGTTTACGCAGGGAACGCTGCTGGACCTTTACGATCCTGACCGTTCACAGCATGTGACGTATCGCGGCGAGAACCGCGAATGGGCGGAGTTTGCGCAGGAGCTGCGGCTGAAGGTTGCTGGCTCGAAGGATGGGACAGGGATTTATTTCCTTAGCTCGACCATTACGTCGCCTACGCTGGCGCGGCAGTGGACGGCGGTGCAGGCGGCGTATCCGAAATTGAGACTGGTGCAGTATGACCCTGCGGTTGCCGGGACCGGGGCCGAAGGCTGGCAGAACACGCAGTATGCGCTCGGCGACGCGGATGTAATTGTTTCGCTGGACGCGGATTTTCTTTCGGGCGCGAGCTTTCCTGGCTTCCACAAGCTGGTGCGCGAATATGCGGAGCGGCGCAAGGATCCGGCGAAGCTCAACCGGCTGTATTCGGTCGAGTCCACACCGACGACGACGGGGTTGAAGGCTGAGCATCGGCTGGGGTTGAGGGCGAGCGAGATTCCGGCGTTTACAGCGGAGTTGGCCAAGGCTGTGGGCGTGGCGGGCGTGGCGGCTCCGGCGTACGACTGGACTGAGGAACAGAAGAAGTTTCTGGCCGCGGTGGCCAAGGATTTGAAGACGCACGCCGGCAAGAGCGTGGTGATTCCGGGACTTTACCAGGATCCGTCGGTGGCTCTGCTGGCGGCGGAAATCAACCTCGCGCTGGGCAATGAGGGTAAGTCGGCGGTCAAAACGGCCGAGCCGCTGAATCCGCTTCCCTCCGATCAGACTGGCGATTTGAAATGGCTGGTTGCGGATTTGAACGCCGGCAAGGTGGATTGGCTGGTGATTCTGAATTCGAATCCGATCTACTCCGCGCCTGCCGACCTGGATTTTGCCGCGGCCTTCGACAAGGCAAAGATTGTTGCGCACCTGGGATCGCATCTGGACGAGACGGGACAGATTGCGCATTGGCATATTCCGGCGGCGCATTACCTTGAGTCGTGGTCGGATGCGCGGGCCTACGACGGGAAAGTTTCGATTGTGCAGCCGCTGATCGACCCGCTGTACGGTGGCAAGACGGCGCACGCGGTTTTCCAGTCGCTGTTGAATGAGCCGGGCCTTAGCGCGTATGAAGCGGTTCGCGAGACGTGGAAGCCGGAGATTAAGGGCGACTTCGAGACGGGTTGGCGCAAGGCGCTCCATGCAGGATGGATTGAGGGGACGGCCTTCGAGCCGGCAGGAGTTGGAAAGGCTGAGGACCTCGGCAAACTGAAGATCCCCACGCCTGCGCCGAAGGATGCGGTGGAGATTATCTTCCGGCCCGATCCCAACATTTACGATGGACGCTGGTCGAACGTGGGCTGGTTGCAGGAGCTGCCCAAGCCGGTGACCAACCTGAGCTGGGACAATGCGGCACTGGTTTCAGGCGCTACGCTGACCAAGCTGGGTGTGGAAGAAGACGACATTGTGGAGATCAGCGTTAACGGCAAGAAGGTGAAGGCGCCGGTGATTGTTGTCCCGGGTCACCCGGACAATTCGGTGACGCTGCATCTGGGATATGGCCGTTTGTTTGCCGGCCGCGTGGGTTCGGGCGCGGGTTTCAATGCGTACCTGATTCGCTCGACGGATGCGCCGTTCTACGCGACGGGTTCGATTGCCAAGGTGGAGGGCAAGTGGGGGTTGGCGGTCACAAAGAGCCACTTTCAGGATCATCGCGGCAAGACGTTTGGCCAGCCGGAGGGGCACACCAACAATTCGCTCGAAGCGGATGAAGCGTTGGGCGAGCGGGGCGTGATTCGCTACGCGACGCTGGACGAATTCAAGGCCAATCCGGGGTTTGCGAATGAGGGCGAGGGGCACGAGAAGACGGACATGGGAACGTCGCTGTTCCCCAACTGGACGTACAAGGATAACGCCTGGGGCATGGCGATCGACATGAACAGCTGCACGGGCTGCAATGCGTGCATCGTGAGCTGTTATGCGGAAAACAACATTGCGGTGGTGGGCAAGCAGCAGGTGAGGATCGGGCGCAATATGCAATGGCTGCGCATCGATACTTATTTTGAAGGCGACCTTTCGGCGCCGCGCGCTCACTTTCAGCCCATGGCCTGCCAGCATTGCGAGAACGCCCCATGCGAGCAGGTTTGCCCGGTGGGCGCGACGGTGCATACGCCGGAAGGCCTGAACACGATGGTCTACAACCGCTGCGTGGGCACGCGCTATTGCTCCAACAACTGCCCTTACAAGGTGCGGCGATTCAACTTCCTGCTGTTCTCGGATTACGAGACTGAAAGCCTGAAGCTGTCGCGCAATCCCGACGTTACGGTGCGCACGCGCGGCGTGATGGAGAAGTGCACTTACTGCGTGCAACGCATCTCGGCGGCCAAGATTCAGTCGGACAAGGACAACCGGGCGATCGTGGACGGAGAGATCCAGACCGCATGCCAGCAGGCGTGCCCGGCTTCGGCGATTACGTTCGGCAACATCAACGACAAGGGGAGCCGGGTGGCGAAGCTGCATGCAGATGAGCGCAGCTACCAGGTGCTGGCGGATCTGAACACGCGCCCGCGGACCAAGTATGTGGCGGCGGTGTTGAATATGAATCAGGAACTTGAAGACCAGCCGGTGGAACATGCGCCGGTGAAGGGTTAAGAGGGACGATGGCGACAACGGACCTGAAACCGAAAGACCCAAGGCTGGCGGGGACTGACCCGGCGACGGGAGAGTACCGGGTTATTGGGCAGGGGCAGACCTTCAAGTCGATCACCGCGAAGATCGCGGGAATCGTGCTGACGCCGGACACGCCACTGGGCTGGTTTGCCCTCTTCAGCGTGGCCGGCGCGGGCGCGACCGTGCTGCTGGTGGCGATCACCTGGCTGTTCCTGAAAGGCACCGGCATCTGGGCGGTTACGCAGCCCGTGGCCTGGGGCTTTGCCATTATCAACTTTGTCTGGTGGATCGGTATCGGCCACGCAGGCACGCTGATTTCCGCGATTCTGCTGCTGTTCAAACAGGGCTGGCGCAACTCCATCAACCGCTTTGCCGAGGCCATGACTATCTTTGCCGTGGTCTGCGCCGGCATGTTCCCGCTCATCCATGTAGGCCGTCCCTGGCTGGCGTACTGGATGCTGCCGCTGCCTGTCACCATGAATGTGTGGCCGCAGTTCCGGTCGCCGCTGCTGTGGGATGTGTTTGCGGTATCGACCTACGCGACGATTTCAGTGGTGTTCTGGTACATCGGCATGGTTCCCGACTTTGGCACGTTCCGCGACCGGGCCAAGAATCCGATTGCGCAGTATTTCTACGGCCTGCTGTCGCTGGGCTGGCGCGGCTCGGTGCGCCACTGGATGCGCTACGAGACAGCTTCGCTGCTGCTGTCAGGCCTGGCCACGCCGCTGGTGCTCTCAGTGCATACGGTCATCAGCTTCGACTTCGCCGTGGCGGTGTTGCCAGGCTGGCACACGACAATCTTCCCGCCCTACTTCGTTGCCGGCGCTATCTACTCGGGGTTTGCCATGGTGCTTACGCTGGCCATTCCGCTGCGCAAGTTCTATCACCTTGAGGGACTGGTCACGGAGCGGCATATCGACAATATGGGCAAGGTGATGCTGGCTACAGGATTCATTGTGGCTTATGGGTATGGCATGGAAGCGTTCATGGCCTGGTACTCAGCGTCGCACTGGGAAGCGTTCATGTTCTGGAACCGCATGTTCGGTCCCATGGGCTGGTCGTATTGGGTGCTGGTGACGTGCAACCTGGCGATTCCGTTGACGACATTGTGGTCGCGCAGGTTGCGCACGAATATCTCGTACATGTTTTTCATTTCCATCGTGGTGAATACGGGCATGTGGTTTGAGCGCTTCGTCATCATTGTGACCAGCCTCTACCGCGATTTTCTGCCCTCGTCGTGGGGAACGTATCGCGCCACCAAGTGGGACTACATGATTTATGTTGGCACGCTGGGATTGTTTACCTCGCTGTTCCTTTTGTTTGTTCGCTTCCTGCCCATGATTCCCATGTCTGAAATCCGCATGATGCTGCCGGGGGCCAAGATCGGGCCCAAGGTCACGCCCACACAGGTCGGGGAGGCTGGTGACTGATATGCCCGCACGCGAAGGAACTTATGGCCTGCTGGCCGAATTCGATACGCCCGGCGATCTGGTACGAGCAGCGCAAAAGGCGCGCCACGACGGATGGCGGCGCTTGGATTGCTACACGCCCTATCCGGTTGAGGAGGCGGCTGAGGCCATCGGCTTTCACCGCAACGAGGTGCCGCTGGTTACGCTGGTGGGCGGACTGATGGGGCTTGCGGCGATGTTCTCGCTTGAGGTGTGGATCTCGGTGCTGGCGTATCCGCTGAACATCGCCGGACGGCCGACATATTCGTGGCCGGCATTTATCGTGCCTGCTTACGAGTGGACGATTTTGTGGGCGGGGCTTTCGGCGGCTTTCGGCATGCTGGCGCTGAACGGATTGCCGTCGCTCTATCATCCTCTGTTCAACGCGCCCAACTTCCGCGACGGCGCTACGACTGACAAGTTCTTCCTGTGCCTTGAGGCGCTGGATCCGAAGTTTGACCTGGTGGAAACGAGAGCCTATCTCGCTGCGCTGGACCCGGTATCGGTTGTGGAGGTGGAGTACTGATGGACAGGGTTCAGAGATCAGGGGTCAGGGATCAGGGAACCGATTGGGGTTCGTGGTTTCCCACCCATGCGACAAAAAGAAGTCGCATGGATGGGGCACGGAGATTCCTTGGCGCTACTCGCTATCCCAGGTCTCAGGGTCGAGTTCTGGGGCACCCGGTTTTGCTGGCTGGGCTCTGCGCGCTTTTGCTTGTGGCGGGGTGCAGGCGGGATATGCAGTTTCAGCCCAAGCTGACTCCGCAGCGGGGGTCGGAGATTTTTGCGGATCATCGCGGGGCGCGTCCGCAGGTCGAGAATACAGTGGCGCGCGGGCAGTTGCGCGAGGACAGCTATTTTTACACGGGCGTGGTTCAGGGGGCGAACGGCTATCGCGAAGAGAAGAACGAGTTGCCTTTTCCAGTCACGGTCGACGTGCTGAAGCGCGGCCAGGAGCGGTTCAACATTTACTGCACGCCGTGCCACTCGCGCGTGGGCAACGGCATGGGGGCGATTGTCGATCGGGGCTACAAGCCCGCGGGCAACCTGCATGACCAGGTGCGGCTGGCGCAGCCGGTTTCGCACTACTTTTACGTCATGACGCATGGCTACGGCGCGATGCCCGACTACTCCGCTCAACTGACGCCGGTGGATCGCTGGGCGGTGGCGGCGTACATTCGGGCTCTGCAGTTGAGCCAGGCGGCGACGGAGAAGGATGTACCTTCGGGCGTCGAGGTGAAGAATCTGAAAGACATTGCCCAGGAGAAGCATCTGCCGGCAGGATTTGCCGAACCGTGGGTACTTCCATCGACGGCGATTCAGGCGTATCCGGCGGTGACCAAAGAGGGATATCCGGCGATGGCTCCGGGGTATCCGGCGGACCCGGCGATCAAGATTCCGGTAGGTAAACCGGCCGCGCAATAGGGACCAGGGACTAAGGGACCAGGGAATAGGGACTAGGGAATAGGGACCAGGGGCTAAGGACGAACAGGAAATGGCTCACGATCAACACGCCAACACGCACGCCAAAGAATTGCCCAGGGACTTGGGCGCCCCGGCATTTGTGGACGCCTGGAAGACGAGAGCAACGATTGTTGCGTTGGTCTTTGCGGTAATTGCCTTCGGGCTTGCTTTTCTCGGCCAGGCCGAGGACGGGCTCGGGTGGGACCATTTTCTGCGCGGCTGGCTGCTGGGACTGGTGCTCACTTTCGGCTGGTCAGTGGGCGGGCTGGCGCTGCTGATGGTGCAGTATGTCTCGGGCGGCAAGTGGGGGCTTTTGCTGCGGAGGCCGCTCGAGGCAATGAGCCGCTCGCTTCCGGTGGTGTTCGTCTACTGGCTGGTGGTGGTGATCTGGCTGAAGAAGCTTTACCTGTGGGCGCAGATTAGCGATCCGGCAGCGGCTTTGAAGGCAGGCCTGATCAATGAGGCGCAGGCGCACGCCATCGAGTTCAAGCGGCCCATGCTGAATCCTGAAATGTTCATCCTGGTGGGAGTGTTCTGCTTCACCGTGTGGTGGTTTTATTCGTGGCGGCTGAACCGGCTGGGACTGGAGCGCGACAAGGATTCACCGGCCAACACGCCCTTCTGGATCAAGAAGTTTGAAAACATCAGCGGCCCCGGCATTGTGGTCTATTCGCTGACCATGACCGCGGCTGTCATTTACTGGGTGATGTCGCTCGATCCCACCTGGTATTCGTCGGTCTATGGGCTGCTGTTTCTGGTTGGGCAGGGCTACTCGGTGCTGGCGCTGTCGATTATCGTCTCGATTTCGCTGTCGAAGGCGGAGCCATTCAAGACGATTCTGCGGCAGACGGAGCAGCATGACCTGGGCAAGTTCACCTTCGCGTTTGTGATGCTGAATATCTACCTTGGGTTTTGCCAGTTTCTGATTATCTGGTCGGGGAACCTGCCGGAAGAGATTCCATGGTACCTGGATCGCATTCGCGGGCACTGGGGCATCATTATTACGCTCGATTTCATTTTCCACTGGCTGATTCCGTTCACGCTGCTGTTGTCGCGGGATATCAAGAGGAACAAGAAGCGGCTGATCAGAGTGTGCCAATGGATGGTTTTTGCCAAGGCGTTCGATTTGTTCTGGCTGATTGAGCCGAACTTCAAGGATGCCGCGAGGAATCTACATTTCAGCTGGGGGATTCTCGAATATGTGGCCGTGCCGGTGGCGATGGTTGCCTTCTGGGTGGCCTTCTTCTGTACGCGTTTGAAGACGCGGCCGTTGGTGCAGGTGAACGACCCGCACCTCGGGGAGATTCTGGAGCCTGAACATGTCAGTGCATAAGAAGACCGGGCTTAATGACGACGGGCATAAACAAAACGGGCATAGCCAAGACGGGCATGGACACGACGAGAATATGCCCGGTAAGGAAATGCAACTCGAATCGCACGGCCCGGATGAAGTCGACGCATCCGCGGGTTACGAGCAGGCGGACGTTCGCGTCACGGGGATTGTGGTCTTTCTGGTTTCGCTGGGCATCTTTGTGGCGGTGACGGGATTGCTGTGCTACGGGATCGGCGCGATCATCAACGCGCACATGTTGAAGGTGGACGGGCCAGTGAGCAAGTGGTCGAAGACTGTGGATGTGCGTAGCCTGGGCAATCTTGCGAACAGTCCCGCGCTGCAGAACAAGATGGCCCAGTTGACGCAGCAGTTTCCCACGCCGCGGCTGCAACTCGACGACGGCAACCAGGAGATCGCCGACCTGCATGCAAAGGAAGATCTGCTGTTGAACAACTACAGCTGGGTGGATGGGCCACAGGGCTCGCCGCGGCGAGTGAGGATTCCTATCGACAAGGCCATCGAACTGCTTGCTCAGCGGGGCTTGCCGGTTGCGCCGGCGGTGGATCAAGCGCCGCTTTTGACCGGGGACGTGAAGCCGGTGGCGGCGGTTCCGTTGACCAATGGATTTGCACGAACGGGCTACGAGCATGACAGGGCGATTGCCGAGGCTGCTGAGGCAAGACAGGCGGGACCGCAGAAGTAAATTGCGCCTGGTTGTGGGCGGGTTGAGGCTTTTGGTTTCCCATCCTTTTCGCAAAGAGCGCGAAAAGGATGGGGCACCCGGCAGTTGTAGGAACTGAAGGAATTGGGAATCGATGCTAAGAGCAGACACAATGCGGAGAGGCTGGCAACGCGCGGCGCTCGCGGCGGTGTTTTGCGCGGCGGTGCCTGGTCTTGCTGCGCAGGTTTCGAGTTACGGCGACAAGGAGACGGGCCCGGTGAACGACAAGCCGCCGGCGATTCTGAATGGGGTGGGCATTGCGCAGAATCTGAACGCGCAACTGCCGCTGTCGCTCACTTTTACCGACGACCATGGCCAGCAGGTGCAACTGGCGAGCTACTTTGGCCAGCGCCCGGCGATTCTGGCGCTGGTTTACTACCAGTGCCCCATGCTCTGCTCAGAGGAGCTGAACGGCCTGACCGGAGCATTGCAGATGGTGAACTTTGTAGCCGGCAAGGACTTCGACGTGATTGTAGTGAGCATCGATCCCAGCGAAGGAACGGATCTGGCCGCGGCCAAGAAGCGCAGCTACCTGAAGCGCTACGGGCATCCGGAGACCGCGGCGGGCTGGCACTTTCTTACTGGCACACAGGCCAATATCGACGCGCTGACCAAGGCGGTGGGTTTTGGCTACGTGAAGATTCCTGGGCCGGATGGGAAGCTGACACAGTTTGCGCATGCCAGTTCGATTCAAATCGTCACGCCGGAGGGCAAGCTGGCGCAGTACTACATGGGCGTCGAGTACTCTCCGAAGGATCTGCGGCTGGGACTCGTGGAAGCCTCGGCCAATCGCATTGGGTCGCCGGTGGACAATATTCTGACGTACTGCTACCACTACGACCCCACCACCAACAAGCACTCGCTCATTGTTGCGCGCGTGGTGCAGCTGGGGGGGCTTGTAACGGTCTTCACGCTGGGCGGATTCATGCTGGTGATGTTCAAGAGGGACATCAGGGCCGGAAACGGATCGACCGGCGGAACAACGCCGAGGAACGGAAAAGGCGGGGCAGCAACAAAGGGGACAGGGACAAAGGTGAACGGATAACGGAATGAACCATATCAGTCCAGTAATTTGGGAGTTTTTCGTTAATTGGTTGAAGAACTTCCCGCTGTTTCCGCCGGAGGCGTCGAAGCTGGCGCCGCAGATGGACGCGCTGCTCTTTTTCGAGATCCTGGTTAGCCTGATCGGGCTTACGATCGTGATTCTGCTGGTCACGACCTTCTCGCTTCTGTACAGCAAGGGAAGGCACCCGGTGGCGGAGCAGATTGAGGGCTCCACGCTTCTGGAGGCAACGTGGACGATTATTCCGCTTGGACTGTTTCTGGTGATGTTCGTTTGGGGCGCGCTGATCTACTTCCGGGTCTACACGCCGCCGGCCAACGCCATGGACATTTATGTGGTGGGCAAGCAGTGGATGTGGAAGGCCGAGCATCCGGGCGGGCAGCATGAGATCAATTCGCTGCACATCCCGACGGGCAAACCGATCCAGTTGACGCTGATTTCGCAGGATGTGTTCCACAGCTTTTCGATTCCCGCGTTTCGGGTGAAGCGCGAGGCGATTCCAGGGCGCTACACTTCAGTGTGGTTCGAGCCCACCACGCCTGGAACCTATCATCTTTTCTGCACGCAGTACTGCGGGACTAATCATTCGGCCATGATCGGAGACATCGTGGTGCTGACGCCGGACGATTATAAGAAGTGGCTGGCCGAATCGACCAGCGGCATGTCTCTGGCGCAAAATGGCGAGCGGCTTTTCGCCAGCCTCAGTTGCAATGCCTGCCACAATACGAAGCCAAACGCGAGAGGGCCGAGTCTGGCCAACGTCTACGGGGCCAAGTTGGTACTCGCGAGCGGCGGCACAGTGACGGCGGACGACGCTTACCTGCGCGAGTCGATCCTGAATCCGTCGTTGCACATTACCCAGGGCTATGCGCCCATCATGCCCACTTACCAGGGGCAGGTGAGCGAAGAGGGTGTGATTGCGCTGGTTGAATACATCAAGAATCTCAATTCCGACTACCGCATTGAGCAGACGCTCAACACAACCGATCTGCTGCCGGAGGGCGAAAGGGCTGTGAAACGGCCTGCGCCGGCGGCGAGCGGAACCACCGGGCAAAAGGCCGTGCAGTCGAACACCGCGCCAGCCAAGGCCGCACCGCAAGGAGTGGTGAAGCAATGAGCTCAACAATCGTCAGTCTTCCCGACCAATCCACGGCCAGAATTCCCAGGGTGAACTTCATCACCAAGGAGAACGGACTGCTGAGCTGGCTGCTGACCGGCGACCACAAGCGGATCGCCACTCTCTACCTGATCTCGATCACGTTCTTCTTCTTTATCGGCGGAGCTCTGGCGGGGCTGATTCGACTTGAGCTCTTGACGCCGCAGCCGGATCTGATGGCCACCGACACCTACAATAAGGTGTTCTCGATGCATGGGATCATCATGATCTTCCTCTTTCTGGTGCCGTCGGTGCCGGCCACGCTGGGCAATTTTCTTATCCCGCTGATGATCGGGGCCAAGGACCTGGCGCTGCCCAAGATCAACTTGCTGAGCTGGTACCTGTACATCGCGGCCGGAACGATCATCCTCTACACGATGATGACCGGGGGTGTCGATACGGGCTGGACATTCACCACCCCGCTGTCCACGCATTATGTGAATACCAACGTACTGTCCACGGGACTGGCGGTCTTTATCGCGGGATTCAGCTCAATCTTCACTGGGTTGAATTTTATTGTTACCATCCACAAGATGCGCTGCCCGGGGATGACCTGGTTCCGGATGCCGCTGTTTTGCTGGGCGCACTATGCTGCGAGCATCCTGATGGTTCTGGGGACACCAGTTCTGGCCATTACGATTGTGCTGGTGGCGTTGGAGCGGACCATTGGGATTGGTGTTTTCGACCCAACAAAGGGCGGCGACCCGATCCTGTTCCAGCACCTGTTCTGGTTCTACTCCCACCCGGCCGTTTACATCATGATTTTGCCCGGCATGGGTGTGATTTCCGAGACGATTTCTACCTTCAGCCGCAAGCGCGTCTTTGGATACACAGCAGTCGCATTCTCATCTGTGGCTATCGCCGTGTTCGGATTCTTTGTCTGGGCGCACCACATGTTCATCATGGGCATCTCGAACTATTCCATGCTGGTGTTTTCGCTGCTGACCATGCTGGTGGCTGTACCCTCGGCGATCAAAATATTCAACTGGACCTTCACCATGTACAGGGGCTCCATCACTTTCGAAACGCCGATGCTTTACACCTTCGGCTTCATGGGCCTGTTCACCATTGGCGGGCTGACGGGCGTGTTTCTGGGCTCGGCAGGAACCGACATTCATCTCACGGAAACTTACTTCATCGTGGCCCACTTCCACTTCGTCATGGTGGGCGGTATGCTGATGGCCTTTCTGGCCGGCATCCATTTCTGGTGGCCCAAATGGACCGGTCGCATGTATCCGGAGAAGATTTCGCAACTGGCCGCGGTGGTTACATTCATTGGATTCAACCTGACGTTCTTCCCGCAGTTTGTTCTGGGCACGCTGGGCATGCCGCGGCGCTACGCGGCATACCCGCCGGAGTTCCAGGTTCTGAACGTGTTCTCTACGGCGGGTGCGACGATATTGGGAGTGGGCTATTTGCTGCCGATCCTCTACCTTACCTGGTCGTTGAAGTACGGCGAGATCGCAGGAAACAATCCCTGGCAGGCGACGGGCCTGGAGTGGCAGATTCAGTCGCCGCCATTGACCGAGAACTTTGCCGTTACCCCGATCATGGACCATGAAGCCTACGACTACGAGTGGCTTGAAAATCAGAATCTGGAGAACCAGAAAGCTAATGAGGTAGCCAGTGTCGGATAGCACAGCCATTGCCCACGGCGCCGATGCCGCGCCCGTCAACCCTCATTCGGGGGGCCACGAAGAGCACCCGCATTACCTGCGCCACCACTTCGAAAACGTGGAGCAGCAGGCGGACGCGGCGGGATTTGCGATGTGGCTCTTCCTGCTGACTGAAGTAATGTTCTTCGGTGGACTTTTCACGGCCTATCTGATCTACCGCAACTGGTACTATCCGGCGTTTGTGGCCGGATCGCACCAGTTGAGCATTCCGCTGGGCGGGCTCAACACGCTGCTGCTTATTACCTCGAGCTTCACGATGGCCATGGGTGTGTGGTGCGCGGAGACGCGCCAAAAGAGCGGGCTGGTGCTGTGCCTGGTTCTCACCTTCATCCTGGGCATGGGCTTTTTGGGAATCAAGACCATCGAGTACTCGGAGAAGATTGAGAAGCATCATGTTCCCGGCTTCCACTACAGCCTGCAGTCGTTTCTCGATCCGGACTCCGATGCCGCGGCGAAGGCGGCGGGGGACAAGCCGATGGCGCTGGACATGGCGCGCCACACCGAGGTTTATTTCAGCCTCTATTTCGCCATGACCGGGATGCACGCGCTGCACATGATCATCGGAATTGCGATTCTTGCGTTCATGATTGCGCGCGCGCAGGCCGGGGCTTACACAACGGGACACGTAACATTTGTTGAGAACTTCGGGCTTTACTGGCACTTCGTCGACATCGTATGGATCTTCCTGTTCCCGCTGCTCTACCTGATCAGCAGACATTCCTGAGGACAAAACGCCATGACCGATCAAAAAGAAATGGAAGCAGCTGCGCATCACATCGTCAGCCCAGTTGTCTACGTAGTGATTCTGCTGGCGTTGCTGGTGGGTACGGCACTCACCATCTGGGCGTCGTACATTGACCTCGGCATTTTCAATCCCATCATCGCCCTGGCAATCGCCTGCACCAAGGCCACGCTGGTGGTGCTGTTCTTCATGCATGTGAAGTACAGTTCGAAGCTCACCAAGCTCACTGTGTTTTGTGGCATCTTTACTTTTCTCGCGCTGATCGGCATGACGCTGTCGGACTATTTCAGCCGGGCGTGGGGGACGTGGTAGAGGAATAGGGAATAGGGAATAGGGAATAGGGAATAGGGGCGGATGCGGATTTGTGCGGAGGGGCTGCCCTGTGAGGCAGCCCTTTCTGTTCCTTGCGATGCACCAACTTGAATCTTTAGTTTCGGAATTTGGGGGCAAGGAGGGTGCCTATAAAGCACTCAAATCAGCAACGGAGGGAGCTGTCTCCGGGACGGTTGGCCAATTTGAGAAAGCGGTACAAATCGGAAGTCAGGCTGTAACAGTTCGGGGATCTGTGATCGATGGCGCAGTTAAAATCGCGACGGCGTTCATAAAAGGGTAATCCTCTGAAAGGTGCTAACCAAAGTGAAAGTTGAATCGCTGCATGAAATAAGTATGCTTCCTCGGGATCTCGTAGAGGTTACGGGGCATAGCCTTAGCGACGCGGAAGTCCTTGCTTTATCCGAATATATTTTCATAAGAAACCTCGATCTGTCTGGCTCTGATCTTTTGACTGACGTATCAGTCATGAAACTGCGCAAGATCACAAGGCTCTCGGAACTGGACCTAAGCTTTTGCAATCTCGTCACAGACCGATCATTGGAGGTGCTGGCCCAGCTCCCGGAGCTTCGCCGGCTTTCGCTCAACGCTTGTTATGCCGTTACTGATTGTGGTTTATCTGCGCTGGCAAATGCGACCTCCATCGAGGAGATCAGCCTGTGGAGTTGCGAGGAAATAACTGATGCCGGTATAGAAGCGTTGAGTCATCTCCCAAAGCTCAGGCAACTTGAACTTCCTGAGTTTGCAGAAATCACAAATATCGGGTCGAATGCACTAGCAACAAACGCCTGCAAACTGGAGGTGCTCAGGCTCGACCATCTGGCCAAGATTTCAGATGAGGGGGTTGGTAATCTTTGTTCTCTGAAGCGACTGACAAAACTGACGGTGCAAAGTTGCGAGGAGGCCACAGAGGCTTCAATCGTAGCTCTCCAGACCGCGCTTCCGAGCTGCCAAATATCCTTCGTCCGTATTAGATAGGACGCTCGGAGTTCAAACACTCGGAGGACAAGCGATGGGACGTGAGGCAAGCTGCACATGTGACTGGGCAGGGACTGTGGCAGAGGTCAGGGCGCTGCTGGAGACGAGTGAGATGATTCTGCGTGGCGACATTCGGAAGCGTGTGCCGTTCAGCGAGATCAAGGAAGTGAAGGTGCAGTCGGACTGTCTGCGGTTTAAAGTGGGCGGCGAGAGGGTGGAGCTTTCACTTGGGTCTTCCGTGAGTGCAAAGTGGGCTGCGGCCATTACGAGCCCGCCTCCATCGCTCTCCAGAAAGCTGGGAATTACAAACAAGACGGTGGTGCGAACAATTGGCAACACGCAGGACAAAGGCCTCAAGTCGGCACTGGCAGAGGCGGCGCGCATTTCAGACAAAGACGCCGATCTGATTGTGGCTTGCGTGGATACGCCTGAGTCGCTCAAGGCAACGCTCAAACAAGCCAGGAAGCAGCTCTTGGATTCCGTGCCGATCTGGATGGTGTATGCAAAGGGACCTGGACATCTGCTGAACGAATCCGCGATCCGGTCGTTGCTGCGGGACAATGGATTGATGGATACCAAGGTGGCTTCTGTGTCGAGCGAGCTGACCGCGCTGCGGTTCTCGTTGCGCAAATCGGATTGAACAGAGCTTTAGCTCCGGAGGCTCGATTTTGGAAGCAAAAGCATACCTCAGGGCCTAAAGGCCGCAATTTCTTGCAGCCTGTGATGTCAGGTCTGAAGCCCTGACCTGCCGTTGCCCCAGCTGGTGCTTCCAGTGCTGGAGCCCTGACCTGCCGTTGCCACAGTTCCGGCCGAGTTTGAAACCAGTTTTCAAGGCACTTTGGGAGCGATGCCAAGGAGCCAGCGGGCTGTGCAAATCAATCCTTCCCCTTTCGGACTATAATCGGTCGCAATTAACAATCCCGGAAACTGCGAGTTTCGCACGGTGTATTCGGTTGGGTTTCGACCAGTACCCCTCGGACGTTGAGAGAGGGGAGTCGGAATCCGGATATGTGCGACTATGTGGATTCTGCAGTGGGTTTCTGGCGGGCCTGACCGTCGGGGTGGGTTTGTAATCACTCTTCATCGGGCGCGGAAGGCTGGGCGAGGCACGGGATGTGCCTGGCCGGTGTGCGCGTTGCTGTGCGGGGCGGTTCTTGGAGCGATGCTGTTGGTCGCCTGGAGGCCTGCAGCGGCGCAGACTCCAACTTCAGGTGAAGCTTTCAGGTTGGTCGCGGCTCCAGTTGCAGGCCCGAACGACCCTCGGCACGAAAATAAGGCGGCCAAAGCCCTGCCGCAGCGGCATGATCTGCCTCCACGCGTGGTGCAGGCGCAGCGCTTTCTCGCCCAGAGGGGATGGACGTCGGGAAGGGGGAACGGCCAGATCATCAGGCGGGGCACGGGACGCGGCAGCCTGGACGCAGCGCATGCGCTGCTGGGATCGACAAGCACATGGCAGTCTCTGGGACCGGACGCGGTGCTCACGCCAGGCTGCGGCAAGGTGACAGGGAGAGTTTCCTCACTGGCCATCGACCCTTCGGACTCGACCGGCAATCACCTCTATATCGGAACCACGGGCGGTGGGGTGTGGGAGGCGCAGAACGCGGCTGTCTCCAACGCGTCGCTGGTGGTCTTTTCGCCGCTCACAGACAGCGTCGGAGCCCTGAGCGGCGCTAAGGACGCGGCAATGGACGCTTCGATCAGCATTGGCGCGCTGACAGTGCAACCGGGCGGCACGGGAGTGATTCTGGCTGGGACGGGAGACCCTAACGATGCACTGGATTCATATTACGGGGCCGGCCTGCTGCGATCTCGGGACGATGGAAACTCCTGGACCCTGATCTCCGGAACCTCAGATGGAATTTATAGCTTTGCGGGGGAGGGGTTTGCCGGCTTTGCGTGGAGTGCGGCGAACCCGCAAGTGGTCGTGGCGGCCGTCTCGCAGGCTTACGAAGGCACACTGGTCAATGCAGGCGTGCCCGGCCGGAGCTATGAGGGGCTGTACTACTCGACTGACGGCGGCGTCAGCTGGAACCTGGCCAGCATCACGGACGGAACGGGAAACGATGTCCAGGGGCCGGGCGATTTATTCACCATTCCCGACGGCAATGCGGCTACTTCAGTGGTCTGGAATCCGGTGCGGCGGGTGTTTGTGGCGGCGGTACGGTTTCATGGCTATTACCAGTCCACGGACGGCATGACGTTTACGCGCATGGCGGCACAACCCGGCTCGGGACTCAGCGCTCAGGCCTGTCCCACCAATGCCGGATTCACGGGCTCCGTGGATTGCCCCATCTTTCGCGGAACGCTGGCGGTGAATCCGGAAACTGGGGACACCTTTGCCTGGACGGTAGATGTTTCCAACCAGGACCAGGGTCTGTGGCAGGACCAATGCGCGATCAGCGGGGGAGTGTGCGGCCAGGAGAACATCACTTTCGCCAAGCAATGGAATACGCAGGCGCTGGAGACGAACACAGTGGACGGCGGGGCCACCATTGCCGATGGCGGCTACAATCTGGCGCTGGCGGCGGTGCCGTTTGCACTGCAGCAGGGCGCAGAGACCGGGCTGGACACCTGGCTGCTGGCCGGGGCTAACGACTTGTGGAAGTGCAGCCTGGCAGCGGGCTGCGTCTGGCGGAACACGACCAATTCCACCACTTGCAAGAGCGCGAAGGTGGCTGAGTTCCAGCATGCGCTGGGTTGGAACGCGGTTAATCCTCTGGAGATTTTTATTGGCAACGACAGCGGACTGTGGCGCTCGCTGGACGCCATCGGCGAGACAGGCCCGGTGTGCGCAGCCAGCGATGCCACACATTTCCAGAACCTGAATGGAGGGCTGGGTTCGCTGGCGGAGGTGGTGAGCATGGCCGGGTCAGGCATCTCGCCATACAGCATGATGGCTGGGCTGGGAGTCAACGGGACTGCGGGCCTCAAGAGCGCCAGTGGGCGTGCCGCAGTGTGGCCGCAGATTCTGGGAGGGTACGGCGGCCCGGTGGCTATCGATTCTGACAGGAGCGGCAACTGGTATGTGAACAACCAGGATGGAGTTTCGATCTACCTGTGCTCGGACCCGACCTCGTGCAGTCCGGCTGATTTCGGGAACAGTCCCGTGGTCGACGATGCGGATGTGGGCGGCGATGGTACCACCATGTCTTCGCCGGCGCCGTTTCTTGTAGACCCGCTGGACTTGACGCAGTTACTGATTGGGACCTGCCGTGTGTGGCGCGGGCCGGCAAATGGGGTTGGCTGGAGCGGCGCGAATGCTGCCAGTCCGATTTTGGATAGTGGCGCATTGAATGCCGCCTGCAACGGGGATGCGCTGATTCGCTCCGTGGCCGCCATGCCGGTCGCCGGTGGTGCGGAGGTCATTTATGTGGGCATGTACGGCTTGCTGAACGGCGGAGCTACGCTGCCAGGCCACGTGCTGAGCGCGACCATTAACCCGCAAAGCACGGCTATGCCCGTGTGGCAGGATCTTACATTCAATCTTGTGACCAACTCGCCAAACATTCTGAATTTGTATGAACTGGATATTTCCAGCATCTTTATCGACAGCCATGACCTTAGCGGGATGACGGTGTACGTGACGGTGGAGGGATTTTCGACCACGGCGGAGCAGGTGGAGACGGTCTACGGGTCGACCGACGGGGGCGCGCACTGGGCCAGTCTCACAGCCAATCTTCCCTCGGTTCCAGTCAGCAGCCTGGTAATTGATCCGCAGAGCGCCAGCACTGTCTACTTGGCAACGGACGCCGGGGTTTATTTTACGACGCAAATCTCTACGTGCATGAATCTGTCATCGGCATGCTGGTCAGTGTTTGGGAGTGGGCTGCCGGATGCGCCCGTGGTGCAGTTGAGCGCTTCGCCTGCAACGGCTCCTTTGCAGGTACTCAGGGCGGGCACGTATGGGAGAGGCGTTTGGCAAACCCCACTGTGGACCGCGGGCGGGAACCTGACCACGGCGACCGCAAGTCCCGAGACGCGGACTTTTCCGAGCCAGGTCTTCGGAACGGCGAGCCCCACGCAGACGGTAACGCTTACGAACACGGGCAGCCTGGCTTTGACACCGACGGCAATTGCCATGAGCGGGGACTTCAGCGAAACGGATAGTTGCCGGAACGCGACGGTGGCGGTGGGATCCAGTTGCTCGATCCAGGTGACATTTACGCCCACTGCCATTGGCAGCCGCAGCGGCCAGATGACGATCAGCGCCAACGTTTACGGCGGCCAGTTGACGGTTGCGTTGAGAGGGACGGGCACCGCTGCAGGAGTGGTGAGCATGACGCCGGCCTCGATCAATTTCGGCGAGGTGGCGGTGGGCGCAACGTCCTCTCCGCTGGAGGTGGCGGTGGCCAACAACAGCGCTTCGGCAGTGGCGATCACGAACTGGGGCACCAGCGGGCCGTTCACGATCTCCAGCAACGCCTGCGGAATTAGCACGCTGGCGGCAGACACCAGTTGCCAGGTGACAGTGGTGTTCAAGCCTACGCAGCCGGGCGCGGTGGCGGGAACGCTGACATTGATCGATGGCGCCGGAACTCAAACTGTCACGCTGAATGGGATCGGAGCCGCGCCACCAACCGATATCCTCAATCCGACCTCGGTCGCATTTCCGGCAACGGCGGCGGGGCAGCTTTCCGCGATGCAGACGGTTCTGCTGACCAATAGCGGGAACTGCCGCTGACGGGCATCGCGATCAGTGTGAGCGCGGGCTTTCAAACCTCGAACAACTGCGGAACGCAATTGGCAGGGCACTCGTCCTGCAGCATTGGCGTGGTTTTTGCTCCCGCCCAGGTGGGTATCCAAACCGGCGTGCTGACCGTAGGCGATATTACGCGCGCGCAGCCGCAGACGGTGGCTCTTTCGGGGACCGGCGTGCAGCAGGCAGTGTTGAGCGTGAACCCCACAAGCCTGAACTTTTCCAACCAGAGTGTGGGTGTCGCCAGCGCGCCGGCGACTCTGACCATCAGCAACACCGGCGGCGTCACGGCGGCAAATGTTGGATTTCAGATTACCGGCGCGGCGGCAAGCAGCTTTGCCACTGGAACCAACACCTGTTCGGCGACTCTGGCCAGCGGCAGCAGCTGTGCCGTGCAGGTGATCTTTACCCCGACCGGCGCGGGTGGCAGCGCTGCCACACTGACCGTCACTTCATCCACTCTGGGTGTGAAGGCGGTCACGGTGCAGCTGAACGGATCGGCGCAGGCGGCGTCGGGCCTCAATATCAACCCGGCGCAGTTGACTTTTGCGCCGGCGGTGGCCGGAACTACAAGCGCCGCACAAACGGTGACTGTGAGCAACACAAGCAGCTCTCAAGCCAGCCAACTGCTGCTATCGGTTTCCGCGGGGTTCGCCCTGACGCAAAACACCTGCACGGCCACCCTTGCCGGAGGCGGAAGCTGCACGGTTGGCGTGGTATTTGCGCCCACGGCCGCAGGGTCAGTGACGGGGACATTGATCGTGACTTCCGCCTCCATCGGCAATGCTGCAACCGTGGAGCTGACAGGCACAGGAGCGGTTTCGGCGGGTATCCAAGTGACGCCGGCAACTATCAGCTTTCCAACAACAGGCGTGGGCCTGACAAGCAACGCAACTACAGTTACGGTGACAAATGTGGGAATCGTCACAACTTTGAGCAATCTTGCACTGGCGGTTCCGGCTGGATTTCAACTGGTGAGCAATACCTGCGCCGCTACCCTGGGGCCAGGGTTGAGTTGTACAGCCGGAGTGGAGTTTGCACCCACTGTTGTAGGAGCACAGACGGGGAACCTAGCGGCGACCAGCACCACCGCGGCTAGTGTGTCGGTGCCGCTGCAGGGGACAGGCTTCGACTTCACAGTGGCTGTTTCCGGCTCGAATATACAAACGGTCGCGGGTGGGCAGATTGCCAGTTACACGCTGGTGTTGACGCCGCTGGGTGGTGGTTCGGAAACTTTTGCGCTGGCGTGCGGATCGCTCCCGACAGATGCCGTTTGCGTCTTCAACCCGCCCGGAGAAACGTTGAACTCCGGCGTCGTGGGCAACGTGATGGTGCGAGTGTCAACGGGGAGTTCAACGGCGACTTCGTCAGGGGGCGTGCGGAACAAAACTCCTGGCGCGTGGGGTGTTGTTCCTCTGGTCTGCGGCCTGTTGTTACTGCCGCTGGGATGGAGGGGCAAGCGCAGAATGATGAAGACGACCGGGCTTCTTTTTTTGCTCGCGTTTCTGGCTGGCGGGGTTGTCAGTTGCACGATTTCAGGCGGCGGAGGCGGCACGGGCCCAGGGTCCGGAGGCTCCGGCCAAACCCCGGCGGGCACTTATCCGATTCCTGTCACGATCACTTCCCAGGGCGTATCGCACAGCGTGACGGTGACGCTGGTTGTGGATTGAGGCTCGGCCCTCAGGGGCTAAAGCCCGCGTCGATTTTGAGACGTTTACGGCATGACTGAAGTCATGCCCTGTTACAAGGCCGGAGTTTTTCAACAAGCTAAGAGAGGCGAGGGCGAGAGGAGAGTATGGAAAACTGATGCGGGAAACGCCGTATACTCTAGCTTCGTGGTTTGCTGTGGCGGGTTAGGCAGGAGGGTTTCTTGAAGCGCCCTGCGGCGATGATCCGCGATTGGGGAAGACGAAGGAATGACTGCAAGAGTAACCGTGGAAGACGTGGGGCGCGTGGCTGAACTGGCCCATCTGGAGCTGACTCCGGATGAGACCGGTGCCATGCTTCACGATCTGAATGCCATTCTGGATTACGTGGCCGAGTTGAACGAACTGGATACGGCTGGCGTGGCGCCGCTGGCGCAGGTGACGGAGTTGCTGGACGTGGCGGGCGGCGGATTGCGCGGCGACGTGGTTTTGCCTTCGCTGGATCGCGCAAAAGTGCTGGCCGAGGCGCCGGAGACGAATGGGGTCTTTTTCAAGGTGCCCAAGGTGATTGAGCGGTAAGACACGCCGGCAGGGATTTAGCGGCCCGAGAGAGGAATGCGCGATTGCCCACGGAGACCAAAGCGGTGGAGACCTATGTAGAGAAGGCGAGGACCCTGGCAGAGTTGCGCGCGGAGATTTCTGCCGGGACCACCTCGGCTGCGGCCCTTGCTGCCAGCTACTACGAACGGATTGAGCGGATCAATCCGCGGCTGAATGTCTACCTGAGTTTGGCGAAGGAGCGGGCTTTTGCGCAGGCTGAGCGAATGGATGCGCTGGCGGCCAAGGGCGATCCGTTGCCGCCGCTGGCTGGCGTTCCGGTGGGCATCAAGGACGTGCTGGTGATGGAGGGCGCTCCGGCCACGGCTGGGTCGAAGATTCTTCAGGGTTACCGGCCGCCCTATGACGCGACGGTGGTTGCCAGGCTGGAGGCCGCGGGCGCGGTGTTGCTGGGCAAGCTGAATTGCGACGAGTTTGCCATGGGCTCGTCCAACGAGAATTCCGCATACGGGCCGGTGCGCAACCCGGTGGATACGGAGCGGGTTCCGGGCGGGTCGAGCGGCGGCTCGGCGGCAGCGGTGGCGGCCAACCTGGCGGTGGCCACGCTGGGAAGCGACACGGGCGGATCGATTCGCCAGCCGGCCAGTTTTTGCGGCGTAGTGGGCGTGCTGCCAACCTACGGGCGTGTCTCGCGCTATGGGCTCATCGCTTTTGCATCTTCTTTAGACCGCGTGGGGCCGTTTGCAGGGAACGTGCGCGACGCCGCCACAATGCTGGGAGTGATTGCCGGCTACGATCCCAGGGATGCCACCAGTTCGGCTGCGCCGGTCGAGGACTACGCGGCTGAGAACGACAAGCCGGTTGAAGGGCTGCGGATTGGAGTGCCGGCGGAGTACTTTGCCGAGGGCCTGGACGCGGAAGTGCGGGCGGCGATTGAAGCCGGCATCGACGCGCTGAAGGCTGCCGGTTGCACGGTCAAGCCGGTTTCGCTGCCGCATACCAAATATGCGATTCCTACCTACTACCTGGTGGCTACGGCGGAGGCCAGCGCCAACCTGGCGCGCTTTGACGGCGTGCGCTATGGTTACCGGTCGCCGGATGCGGTGAACCTGTCGGGGATGTATAGCCACTCGCGCGACGAAGGATTTGGCGCAGAGGTCAAGCGGCGCATTCTGCTAGGCACGTATGCGCTTTCGGCAGGGTATTACGACGCGTATTACCTCAAAGCGCAGCAGGTGCGCCGGCTGCTGGCCGAGGAGTTTCTGCGGGCGTTTGCAGAGGTGGATGCGATCGTGACGCCCACGGCGCCCACAGCGGCGTTCAAGCTGGGCGAGAAGACGGGCGACCCGCTGGCCATGTACCTGGCCGACATTTATACGGTTACGGCCAGCCTTGCGGGTATTTGCGGGGTGACGGTGCCTTGCGGCAGGACATCCGTGGGATTGCCGGTGGGCATGCAGGTGCTGGCCGCGCATTTGCGCGAGGGGACGGCGTTTCGTGTGGCGCGGGCGGTGGAGGCAGCGCAGCAGTGAGTAGAATGTAAGGAAGGCTCAAGGACCTAAGGAGCGCCAATGAAAACAACTTTGACAAAGAGGATTTCCTGCTCAGCTTGCGAAGGGCTGTTCACCGTCGCGGGTCAAAGGACAACCGACTCGTCGCGAACCTGGGGTGTAACGTGTCCCCTATGCGGGGCCCCGAACGACGTAGATTTCCCTAACATCGATGGAGTCTTTCGGACTCTCGCGGTTCGGCCCCAGCCAGATGGAGCGTTCCAGAAGCCGAACGGGAAGTGGACCTTCTTCATTTATCCCGAGGGCCGCCCGATTGAGGCAGGAGTTTTTGCCTCGAAGGCTGAAGCGGCTGATGCATCCGCCAAGGCACTATTGGTGTGGGAGACCAACCTTTGGACATACGGCCCGATTGCCGCACTCACACGATAGGCGGCGGACGAGACCCTGGGTCAATTGGCGCAGGGGATGGTCAAATCCCGCGCTCACAATTTGAACCACTTTAGCGCGGGCTATGCCCGCTAACTGTTTTTCCCAACGATCTGCGCCACTCATGAGGAGATGGCGGGATGAGGAATTGTGGGCTGATTGCGGTTGCAGTTGCTGCGGGCTTGTTGGTTGGGGAACTGGGGTTGATGGCGGCTCCGCGCAAGGAGCATGTGGTGGTTCTGGGCGCGACTCGGAAGGTGCTGTACTCGAAGGCGGGCGACCCGGCTGGAGCGGCCGCGGGCGAGGATTCCCTGAAGATTCGGGCGCTGCTGGTGGATGGCGTGCTGAAAGAGTGGACTACCGGCGACTCCCACAATGTGACTGACCGCAGCTTCCTTGTGCGGAGGGTGATCAAGCTTAACGATGCTCTGCCCGGCGACGCGAAGGCGAACTGGGTGTGGCAACGGGGTCCGTGGCTGCTGGTGGACCGCATGACCGGCCACATTGTGGCTTTGAAGCTGCCGGACTACGACCCCGGCGTGAGCCAGGTGAGCTGGTTCCGGGACTATGGGGCCTATTGCGGCGTGACGGCGAGCGGCAAGAGCCTGTATGCCGTGGTGGCGCAGGTGGCGGCGCGCAAGCCGGTTCTGGCAAAGAAATTGGAAGCTTTCGATCCGGCAAGCCATCCGGACATCGTTTGCGCGGCGGCGGAGTGGCAGCGCGAGCCGCTGCGGATCACGTTCCATCCCTCCGGCAAGGATGCGGTGAGCTTCGATGTTGTTCCCGGTTCGGCGGTGCTGGTAGAGGATGCGGGGGACGAGGCGGGGGCTGCTGGAGCGGATGCAAAGCCGAAGTAGCTGGTTGGCGGCCAAGCACAACGAGCAAAAGCAACCGCAGGTCCTTCGACTGCGCAGGCCGCAAAAGGCGCGGCCCGCTCCGCTCAGGATGACATGCCTTTTTGATCGCTCAGGATGACAGGCCTCTTGGATGGGTCGGTATGACAGGGGGTTAGACTTGATTTGGTATGGAATCTTTGGACGATCTTCTGGTGAAGGCTGAGGCGGCGCATGGGCACCTGTGCGCAGGACAGATTCTGGGCGTGCGCATGGCTCTGTTGGGGCTGGACCGGCTGGGGATTGCTGACCCTCGGGGCGCGGATCGCAAGCGGCTGGTCACCTTTGTTGAAATCGACCGCTGCGCGACGGATGCGATTGGTTTGGTGACTGGCTGCAGGCTGGGCAAGCGGGCGCTCAAATTCCGCGACTGGGGCAAGATGGCCGCTACGTTTGTCGATCTCGCTTCGGGCCGCGGTCTGCGCATTGTGGCTCTGGAAGGGACGCGCGAACTTGCGCGGCAGCTTTATCCTCACGTGGAGCCAAAAAGCCGGCAGCAGATGCTGGCTTATCGCGAGCTTGCAGATGCACAGCTCTTTCGGGAGCAGTGGGTCAGGGTGAATATCGATGCCGCGGACCTCCCGGGGACCAAAGCGGAGCGCGTGAGCTGTCCGCGGTGCGGCGAAGGCGTGAACCTTGGCCGATTTGTGGAAGTCGAGGGGCAGCGGCTGTGCCTCAGCTGCGCCGATCCGAAGCTGCGCTATTGGCAGCCGGAGGACAGTGGTCAGTGATCAGTTTTCGGCTGCCCGCGCGCTGTTTTGGCCGCTACGTGTGGGTTGGCACTGGGCGGAGCACTGAAAACCGAGAACCGACGCCTGGCGAATGCCTTGACACACATCAGGCCGCGCATTTCTTATCGTATGCAGGCACTCTTTTGGAATCCTGGCGGTGGAAGCACAGACTGGCTCGTGCGACTGCTGAAATCGGGTGTGCGGATTCGGATTCCAGATTCGGATTCCAGAGAAGGTCGTGTCGAACAGGAAGCAGACGGCAGTTGGGCCATCCATCGCAAAGTCTGGCCAGAGCCTGGGCCGGACATAAGCAACGGCCAGGATCATTCCCGGAGACAAATTTTTCGAGGCAGCCGGTTGAAAGCCGGTTGGCCTGTGCCCTGAGTGGACGCGGAGATTCGCGGCCAGGGCGAGCAAAGGATGAGAGTGGCAACAAGTTTTGCATTATTCGTGGGTGGGGCGGGCGGAGCGGGTGGAAGTCTTCCCATGCTTCTACCGCTGCTATTGATTCCCGTTCTTTACCTGGTGATGATCCGCCCGCAGCAGAAGCGGCAAAAGCAGTGGCAGGAAATGCTGTCGAGCATCAAGGCCGGCGACCGGGTGACCACGGCGGGCGGTATTCGGGGCATTATCCTATCCATCAAGGACGATGTGATTGTGATTCGCGTGGCGCCGGACAACATCAAGCTGGAAGTGGCCAAGAGCGCAATCGCCTCGGTGACTACGCAGGACGGGACGTCTGGGGCCTGAATAACGGGGCTGTTTAGGGGTTCGAGGTTTCCCAGGTCTCAAAATCGAGACCTGGGGCACCCAGGTAATGATGGTGGGGCACGCAGTTCCTGATTTTAATTGCTGTTGTTTCATGTACGCGAATTTACCTTTTGGACTAGAGAAACGGGACGATGAATAAGAATCTCAACAACAAAATTGGCCTGATCGTTGCATTCCTGGCAATCTGCGTTTACGGCATCGTCGGGGTGCCTTCGGGCTTCAGCGGCAAGGCTCTGAAGGACTCCATCACCAAGCGGATTCATCTTGGACTGGACCTTCGCGGCGGCGCACACCTGATTTTGAAGGTGGAGGTTTTGGAAGCGGTGGGCCAGGAGACCGACGATACTGTGGGGCGGATCCAGCAGGACCTGAAGGCGGCCAACCTGAGCTTTACCCAGGTTTACAAGCCCGATCCCGCCAAGCAGCCCGAGGTGGTCCGTGTGGAAGGCACCGCAACGGCCAACTCCTCGACCGTGCGCTCCACGCTGGACGACAAGTTCTCCAACGAGTACGACCTCACCGGAGGCAGCGCGGACAACACCTGGACTTTGACGATGAAGCCAAGCGTTGAATCGATTCTTGAGCAGAAGACGGTCGACCAGGCCATCGAGACGATTACCGATCGGGTGAACTCCCTGGGCGTGAGCGAGCCGGTGATTGCGCCGTATGGGCTGGGCAAGTACCAGATTCTGGTGGACCTGCCCGGTATCGACGATCTGGACCAGGTGAAGAGCATTATTCAGTCCACTGCGCGGCTTGAAGTGCACGCCGTCGTCGGTGGTCCGTACAAGGACGAGCAGGAGGCGGCGGCCAGCAGCAGCGGTGCGCTGCCACCGGACGAAGAGACGCTTCACGGTTCCGGAACGCTGGCCACGGGATCGGATGCGGATGCCGTTTATGTGTTGAAGCGCATTCCGGTGGTGGCCGGCAACGATTTTCGCTCCGCCGATCCGGGCACCGATCAAAACGGTCGGCGGAACGTTCGCTTCACGCTGACCAACGAGGCCGGCGACAAGTTCTACGATTACACCAGCAAAAACGTGGGCCAGAGCATGGCGGTGGTGATGGGCGGCCGCGTGAAGGAAGTGGCGACCATCCAGAGCGCCATCCGCGACTCGGGCGAGATTGTCGGCAGCTTCACTCCCACCGAGGTCGAAATCCTGTCGAAGATGCTGAGGACGGGCGCACTGCCGGCGTCTTTGGATTACCTGGAGGACCGCACCGTGGGCGCATCGCTGGGCGCGGATTCCATTCGCCAAGGCGTTACGGCGGCTGTGGTGGGCGTGCTGGTGGTGATGGCGTTCATGCTCTTCTACTACAAAGGCTCGGGCATCAACGCAGATCTGGCTCTGTTCCTGAACCTGGTGATTCTGCTTGGATTCATGGGCTATGGCGGCTTCACGCTCACCTTGCCGGGCATTGCCGGAGTGATTCTGACCATCGGCATGGGCGTGGATTCGAACGTGCTGATCTTCGAGCGCATCCGAGAAGAAGTGCGGTCCGGTAAAGCGGCGGCGGCGGCAGTGGACCAGGGATTCGCACACGCGTGGACCACCATCTTCGATACCCACGTCACGACGATCGTCTCGGCGGCCATTCTGTTCCTGTTTGGCAGCGGGCCGGTGAAGGGCTTTGCGGTCACACTTACCATTGGTCTGGCGGCCAACCTATTCACCGCGGTCTATGTTTCGCGGGTCATCTTCGATTGGCACGTGGGCAAGATGAAGACCGGGGAGCTGGTGTCGATCTAACACATTGCGGTGTTGGGATGTAGATCCCAGGTCTTCCGCCGCGGCGGACGAGACCTGGGGCACCCGCCCAAGAAGGGCAAAGAAGAAGGGTAGAGAACCAGTGGAATTGTTTCGCGGCGTAAATGTGGACTGGCTGAGGCTGAAGTGGTATTTCCTTGGCTTTTCATTGATCTTCAGCATCTCCGGCATTGTCTCCATGGGCTGGCATTGGGAGCACCCCGTTGGCGGGGTTCGCAGTCCTGTTCCACTGGGCGTGGACTTCCGCGGCGGCACTGAAGTACAGGTGCAGTTCGTCCAGCCTCCAGACACTGGCGCCATTCGCCAGGCAATGCAGGCTGCCGGCATCAAGGATTCGAGCGTCGAGACGTACGACGAAGCGCGACTCAACGAGGTGCTCATCAGCCTGCCGGAGCAGCACGACGAGACCGCGCTCGAGGCCGGGCAAAAGCAGGTTCTCGATGCGCTGCACGGCCACTACTCGAATGCCATTGTCCCCTCCGGCACCAAGGTCGACGTGGTCGGCCCCACGGTCGGCCATCAGCTCGAGAAGCAGGCCCTGCTGGCAACGCTCTATTCGCTGCTGGGGATGCTGGTCTACCTGTGGTTCCGGTTCCAGTTAATCTATGGCGTGGCGGCCGTGGTGGCTGTCTTCCACGACACGCTGATTACCGTGGGCGCTTTCGCACTTACCGGCCAGGAGATCAGCCTGACAGTGATTGCGGCAATTCTTACGCTGGTTGGTTATTCGATGAACGACACCATCGTCGTCTTTGACCGCATCCGCGAAAACCTGCGCCTCAGCCGGCGGGAGTCGCTTCCGGACGTGGTCAACCGCAGCATTAACCAGACGCTGAGCCGGACGGTGCTGACCTCGGGCCTGACCTTCCTCACCGTGCTTTCCCTGTATATTTTTGGCGGAGCGGTTCTTAAAGGCTTTTCATTTGCGCTTGTGGTGGGTATTCTTATCGGCACGTACTCTTCGATCGCCGTGGCCGCGCCAATGCTGGTGGCCTGGCAGCAGTGGCGGGCAAAGAAGGGCAAGGCCACGGTTTTGCCGGCGGCAAAACGGGCCAGGAGTTGAGATCAGGAGTTGAGGTTTTGTTGGAGGCCGGCGCTATTTTCGCGGCAGGCTTGGCATGGTAGCCGTTGTTCTGATACAAGAGGAACACACTTCTGTGTTAACGTTTTGAAGCCGGGAACATTTGAACTTCCGGCGGTGTCTAATTTAGAAGTAACCAACGCCCGAATTCGAGGTTGGCCATGTTTGAAGATTCCACGTTTGAATCCGCACACAGGATCAAGAGCAAGAGCAAATATTGGATGATGGTGACCTTCATCACCAACGGTTCAATTCTTCTTCTGCTGATCCTTATTCCGCTTATCTATCCTGAGGCGCTGCCCAAGGCCGCCATGCTGACGATATTGACAGCACCACCGCCTCCTCCGCCTCCACCGCCGCCTCCGCCCCCGCCGGAGGTGATTAAGGTGGTCCATGTGCAGTCGGAGATGATGAACAATCAGCTCACGGCTCCCACCAAGATTCCGCACGACATCAAGATTGTGGCAGAGAAAGAAGCTCCGCCGAGCTCCGGGTTTGGTGTAGCCGGCATGGAAGGCCTGGGCGGCAGCAGCAGCGGCGTCATGGGCAGCGTGTTCGGCAACAGCGGCCCCAAGATCAAGGCTGAAGCGCCCAAGAAGGTCAACATCTCCGGCGGCGTGGCTGCAGGCATGTTGCTGCAGAAGACGGTTCCCGTCTATCCCCCTATTGCGAAGGCGGCGCGCGTCTCCGGCACTGTGGTGCTGCAGGCTATGATTTCCAAAACCGGAACCATTGAAAACCTCCGTGTCATCAGCGGGCCCGCCATGTTGCAGCAGTCGGCGATGGATGCCGTGAAGTCCTGGCGCTACCGGCCTTACCTGCTTAACGGCGACCCCGTCGAAGTGGAAACCACGGTGAACGTGGTGTTCACCCTCGGTGGATGATCCAACCCCTGGCCCCTGCCCAGTTATCTGGGCAGGGGCCCAGCTTTTGACCTGAATGCGAATCCTGAAAGAGCCGCATTCCTCACCAAATGTCCGCCGCGGCGGATCGCATTTCACAAGAAAAACTCCTTAGGAGGAACGATTCAGTGATTCTTGCTCAGCTCACACATTTCGCTTCGCACACGGTCAGCAGCCTTGCCCTCTTCCAGGAAGGGGAGCAGACAGTCAGCTTCAGCCCGATGGGGCTGTGGGAACACATGGGATGGCCGGCCCGGACCATCGCCATTATTCTTTTCGTAGAGTCGATCTGGTCGCTGGCCGTAATGATCGACCGTTACCTGTACTTCTCGGCTGCCCGCAAGCAATCGCGCGAGTTTGCGCCCAAGGTTGCCGGCGCCCTGAAGGACAGCAAGCTGGAAGAAGCCATCAAGATTGCCGACCGTAACAAGAAGTCGCATCTGGCCGAGGTTGTGACGGCTGGTCTGCAGGAGTTCCGCTCCTCAGGCGGCTCGCCCACCGAGGAAACCATCGAGAGCTCCGGCCGCGCATTGGAGCGGGCCGAGGCCATTGTTCACGCCAAGCTGAAGAGGGGCCTCGCGGTACTGGCCACCATCGGCTCCACGGCTCCGTTCGTCGGGCTGCTTGGAACGGTTATCGGAATTCTGAACGCCTTCCAGCAGATCGCCACGCAGAAGACCTCGGGCATCGGCGCGGTTGCCGGCGGTATTTCAGAAGCCCTGGTGACCACCGCATTCGGCCTTCTTGTGGCGATCCCGGCCGTTATGGCCTTCAACTACTTCACCGGACGAGTCGAAGCATTCGACGTGGAGATGGATAACTCCTCGAGCGAACTGGTCGACTACTTCATCAAGCAGAGCCACAAGCGCTAAGCGAAGGGCGCGTTGGCAAGAGCGGGAGTCTGCGGGGGGCAGGGGAGGCTGGATCTCTTCCGCCCGCCGGTTTCAGGCTTGCAACGGCCAAATGGCTCGTGAACAACGCCGTCATCCTGCGGCGAGAAAATAATAGGACGGAGCCCAAACAATGGGAATCGCAGTTCGTGACGAAGGTCATAATGTAAGTTCGAACATCAACGTAACCCCGATGGTGGACGTGATGCTGGTTCTGCTGATCATCTTCATGGTCATCACCCCGATGCTGCAGAACAAAGTCCAGGTCGACATGGCTAAGGTCGATAATCCGACCAACATGCCTGACGCCGACAAAGAGGACGCGATTGTGGTTGCCATCACTCGCGACGGCGGGGTATTTCTGGGGCAGAATAAGGTCGCGCTCAGCGAACTGGGCGGCCTGGTTCGCGACAAGCTATCTGACAAGCCAGGCAAAACCATCTACGTTCGCGCCGATGCACGCTCGCAATTCAAGGCGGTCGAAGACGCGATTGACGCCGTGCGTACGGCCGGCGTGGACGACGTGGGCCTGTTGACACAAAAGCGCGAAGGCGCAGGTGGAGCAGGCGGCGAGTAGTTCAGGAAACGCGCAGCTTTTGACGATTTCAACGAATCAAGGAGCTTGAAGCCATGTCATTCTCAATGGGCAGCAGCGGGGGTTACTCATCCGACATCAACATGACGCCGATGATCGACATTCTTCTGGTGCTGCTGATCATCTTCATGGTCATCGTGCCGGTGACGCCCAAGGGACTGGATGCGCTGGTGCCTCAGCCGCCCAAGGACCCCCAAAAGACGCCGCCGCCGACCGACCGCACCATCGTTGTGCAGGTGTTCTACCGTCCTGGCGCGGCCCCAATGTACAAGATCAACGAGACCGAGGTGAACAAGTCCGATCTGTTGCCGAAGCTGACGGAAATCTATGCCAATCGTGCCGAGCGCGTGATGTTCGTCCGGGGCGACGACGATGTCAACTTCGCATACGTTGCTGAAGTGATCGATATCGGGCGAGCAGCCAGCGTGGATCACATCGGATTGATGACGCCACAGATTCAGGCCGGTCACTAGTCGGCAGCTTCCAAGCGAGCTCCCAGCACGGGGGACGCTTCGGAGCCGCTCGGCATTGGTCATGCGGCAGGTGTCGAACGTTATTGGGCCGGATGACGCGAAGAATTCAGGCTGGCCGACAGGGGTAGGGGGCGGTTGGACGGCCGCGAAGCTTCTTAAGATTGCCGGCCGCTTCCGGGGGAGCAGGTTCCGGGGGAAAACAGGAGTACAATTTTTCCGTCCTGGTTTCGGAGTCTCGCACCCGCAGCCAGCATGGAGAGATTTCAGGCGCACAGGTACGAAAAGCGCGACACGAAGGAGAAGGATACGAACATGAATGGACCCGCACGTACTACGGCGCTGGCGATTGCCTTGGCCGGCATGGTGCTTTCCATGAGCGGGTGCAACCGCCTCGCCGCCCGTGATCAGTTGAACAAGGGAGTGGAAGCCTACAAGAGCGCCCGGTATGAAGAGGCGATCGGACACTTCCAGAAAGCCACCCAGCTTGACCCGAGCCTGCCGATGGCCAAGACCTATCTGGCCACAGCATTGGCCCAGAACGTGGTTCCTGGACTGGATACGCCGGATAACCTCAAGACGGCTCAACAGGCGATCTCCATCTTCCAGGACGTTCTGGCCAAGGACCCAAGCGACGTCAACAGCATGAAGCAGATCGCGGGAATCTACTATAGCATCAAGAAGTTCGACGATGCGAAGGCGTGGCAGAAGAAGGTGCTGGCCGCCGATCCGAAAGATCCTGAAGCTGCCTACACGGTGGGCGCAATCGACTGGACGCTGGCGCACGAGAATACACTGAAGCAGTTGGTCCCGGCCGGCTTGAACGATGACGGCGAGGGCAACGTCAAGGCACCCAAAAAGATCATGGAAACGATCCAGCAGGAAAATGCTCCTTTGGTGGAAGAAGGCCTGCAGTATCTGAACCAGGCGTTAGCGAACCGGCCCAATTATGACGAGGCCATGGTGTACTTGAACCTGACCTATCGGCGCAAGGCGGATGTCGACTACGGCAATCCGAGCGCAGTGGCTGCCGATGTAGCGTCGGCGAAGGATTTTACCACCAAGGCTTTAGGCACCCGCAAGGCCAACGAAGAGAAGAAGAACGCTGGGCCCGGCGGCATTACGATGGATTCAAATGGCAACATGAAGTAAGTAACCGCTCATTTGCAAGAAAGAGCAACGGCCTCCGTGAAATGCGGAGGCCGTTTTGCTTATGTGACCTGGATCTCTATTTCGCGCCTTCATTGAGTATCTGGTCGGCGAGGTAATTGTGGACCTTGGCGTCATCGCGAAGTTTTTCTATATAGGCGCTCCTGAGCAGTTGCCCGTGACCATCGCGGAGGCTTTGGCGAATGGCTTGCTGCACCCGCGCGTCGTTCAGTGTCCGCTGCCCCGGCGCATCCCTGGAGATCAATTTGTAGATGGCATATCCGATTGGCTTGGGGTTGTGAACCGGGCCGCCATTCATGGGAAGAACCGCGGTGAACTGTCCCGGTTTGAGCTTGGTGATGGCGTCATAAATCTCAGGGCTCGCAGCGCCACGCAACTGTGAATCGGTGATAAACCCCATATCTCCGCCGTTGGAAGCGAAGTCTTTGTCTTCTGAATAACTCATCGCAACGGCGCCGAAGTCTTCGCCGTTTTCCAGCTTCTGGTGCAGCGCCTGAATCTTGTTTTTTGCGTCGGCGTCGCCGGAGGCCTTGTTGTTCTGCAGGTTGGTTGCCTGCTGCACGGCGCCAGTGGTGACTTGAATTCTGGCAATGCCATAGCGCGGCTCAATCAGGTTGAACTCCGCTTTGTGCGCCGCGTAAAAGCCTGTAATTTCGGCATCGGTAATGTTGATCTTGGAGTCGATCTCTTTGTTCAGCAGCTTGGTCTCCGTCAGGCTATGACGAAGGTCGTTTTTGTAGTCGTCCAGTGCCTCGTGATGTTCCTTGAGCTGCTTGTCGAATTCTTCCTGCGTGTAGGGAAGCTTCTTCTCAGTAACGGCTGCGTTCACGTCCTCGTCGGAGGCCACGACGTTCAGCTTTGCGGCACGCTGCTGGAGAATTTCGTCATCGATCATATTCCGTAGAATGGTGAGGCGGGCCATGCCGGCTTGTTCAGGCGACGGATCCTGCGGGCTTTCTCCCTGGCTGATCTTGACAATCTGGTACTGGCGCTCCAGTTCCGAGCGCGGAATATCTTTGCCATTCACGGTGGCCACAACGTCCGGCGATGGTGAGCTATGACATCCGGCTACAACGGCTAGAAGCGCCCCGATCAGCAGAGCGAGAGCGGTGGAACGATTACGTATCGAAAGAGCAGCTTCAACTTGCAACCTGATATCTCCTACGGATCCCAAGAGGGCTCCGGCATTCCCCGGCATTTAAGGATAAATCCCCATGTCGGTCAAACGATAGCACCTTGCCGGGCTATTTCCCGGTTGGGGCGGGCAGCGGCGGGGCGGCAAGCGGTGGTGCCGGAGGGGCGGCAGGAGGTTCCTGGCCGGCAGCGCGTAATGCGCGGTCAATTACCAGCCAGAGCTGCTCCTCGGGGATTGCCCCATCGAAGCGCTCGCCGTCTACAAAGACCGCGGGCGCCGAATCAACCTTGAGCGACTCGGCTTCGCGGAGGGATGCGCGCACCTCACTCTCGTCTTGTTTAGCGATACAAGCGTCCAGCTGGCTTGAATCGAGTTTGCCCAGTGTGGCCTCCTGGCGGGCGATGCGATCGAGCGCCGCAAAGCTTTTTGGGAGGTTGCGGTCAGGGCCAGTGACCTCATCGCCATGGGTGTGGAGGTAATCGACGTATTGCCAGTAGACGCTGCCATTTTGAGCGGCGAGGCAATTGGCATCCACGGCGGCATGCAAGGCCCAGGGATGCATTTCAGCGGGAAGGGGGTTGTCTTTGTAAACGAAACGGACCATGTCCTTGTAGCGCGCCAATGTATTGGGAAACAGAGATTGATGCAGGCGGGCACAGAAAGGGCACTCGAGATCGTCGAAGTTGATGACCGTCACCTTGGCCGCTGGGTTGCCTCGAATGGGCCTGCCCGCAATGTCGATGGAGAACACAGGGTCCTTGGCCAGGTCAAAGGTTTCAAGGCGCGCCAGCGTCTTGCTGTCGGTGGAGATGAGAAAGTCCACCTTCTGGTGCTTTTCGCCGCGCGAAAGCGTGACAGGCAGCGTGTCATAGCCGGTTATCTGGCTTGGCCCGCGTACGCCAATGGCTACGGAGTAGTCCGGAGGGACGCTGAACTGGGTGCGCACCATGATCTCGATGCGGCGGTTCAGTTGGGCGGCGTCGGGCAAGCCGGGCAGCGGGGATGGGGGCGGAGAGGTCGAGATTGTTTGGGCCTTGCAGCCGGCGGTGAGGCAAACCGCAAGCAAGCCGGCTAATAAGTGAATTCGGGACAAGTTGAAACCCTCTTAGAAAAGGATACTCCAGCGGCCTTGATGCGGCGCCGAAGTAGCGGTTGACAACCCCGGTGACACTAAGTGGACGCGCTACAAGGCGAAAGGCAACGCAAGGCCTACGGTTTTGTCAGGACTGGATTTGAAAGTGATCAAGATTCTGGAGCGCCGGAGGGGGTTATTTTCGGCGAAGAACGGGGCCGAAAATGCCGCGAGCGGCGCATGAATTAGAAGTCGGTTGCCAGGCGTAAGGAAAAGCTTCTCGATGGCCCGACGGCATTGCCGGAGAACAGGCCGCCGAAGTCAATCACATTCAGAACATTGTTCAGGTTCTGGCCGTCGGCCTGCAGACGCATGTTCAGGCGGTCCGATTTATAGATATCTGCGCCTGCGGAAGCGCTGGCCTGAAACGCGGGATAGATTCGGCCGCGAGCGAAGTTGATGCGATCGATCACCTGCTGACCGTATTCGGCGAGTGCCTGCTGCTCGGTGCTATTGATGTCGAAGGGCAGGCCGGTGTCGTATTGAATTCCGCCCGCGATCCAAAAGCGCGGCATCACCTGGTAGCGCAGGCGGCCGCGCACGCTGTGGCGCTGGTCTTGCGTGTCAGGGAAATGGCCTGTGAGCTGGGTGGCGGCGACGGTGTTCTCCTCGCCGAGTAAAAGGCCGCCGGTTACCGGGAACCAGGCATTGCCGACGATGTAGGATTCGCTGAGAAAGCCGAAGAAACGCTTCCAGTGGGGGAGTTCGATTTTGCCTTCCGCGCCATAGAGGACGGCTTTGCGGAATGCGATGGGAAAGCTGATGCTGGTGTTGAGAATCTGGTTGTCGTCGGCGTAGTTGTTGACATCGCGGCGGAAGATGTTGGCGTCGAAGCGCAGTTGGCTGAAAAATGCCTTGCTGGCTCCGATTTCGTAATAACTGCCGTGGGAAGGCTGCACCGGCAAGCGCAGTACGGTGGGTTCGACGGACTGCACCGCGGTAGAGCTTGAGAGCAGGATGTTCTCGAACGACGGAGTTTGGAAGACGCGGTCGTACGATGCGTGGAGCATCAGATTGGCGGCGGGAAAATAGTGCCCGATGGACCCGCGCGGGCTAACGGCATTCTGATTGAGAAGTAATTGGTAATGGTCCCAGCGCAGGCCGGCATTGATGGTCCAGTTGCCGAAGTGAATGAGGTCCTGAACGAACGCAGCCTGTTCGAGATCGGGACGGCTGCCGGTGAACGCAAATGTGGTTTCAGTGCCGGGGTCGAAGGGATAGCTGTTGGCGTAAGTCGGATTGGCGGTGATGATGTCGCTATAGTTTTCGTGGAGGAAGATGTTGTCGGATTCGATCCCCGCCTTCAATTCGTTAGGTCCGTGGTGAATGGAGATCGAGGTGTTGAAATATCCTTCATTAAAATTATTGTGCTGGGAAACAACGATGGGCCAGGAATAGGGGTTGGAATAAAAGTCGTTGGAGTTGTCGCGGACCATGCCGCGGAAATCAATGAGAACGTTGGGCGAGAAAATGTGCTGATAAGATGCACTGCCCATGGTCTCGAAGTTATCGGCGGTCTGTAGCTGCGGGGGAGTGCCGGGTGGAGGCGAAGGCTGTCCGCCAAGAGTTGAAATAAGCTGCGGGTCCTGCTGGACCAGTTCATTGGGGATTTCATAACGGGCGAGTTCACGGCGGATGATCAGCCTTAGACGATCTTTCGGAGTTACGTCGCGCTCGTAGTTGACCGAAAAATCTCCCAGCGTTCCCTGATTCGTGAAGTTTTCAGGAACCACGGGATTCAGGTAATGGTCTGTCATGCTGCCGCCCGCGCTGGCGCCGAGGATATTCTTGCCCCAGCCGTACTGCCCCTGAGCCGCAGCGGCCCCCGAAGCAAAGCTGCCGCCGGAGAGTTCCACCCGACCGTGGAAGCCAGGCTGCGGATCCTCCAGCGTGTTCACCTCGACCACGCCGCCCATCTTTCTGCCGTATTCGGCGGGAATTCCTCCGGTGTAGATGTTCAGCGATTGTATGTCGTCCGCATCAATCGCCGGCCCAAAGCTGGGTGAGCGATTGTCGGTAAGCGGGATGCCATCGACGACAAACTGGGTTTGATATTCAGAGCCGCGCGGATGCAGCACGGCATTGCCTTCGTACAGCCAGCCGGGCTGTGAATTCACCAGATCCTGCAGGGAACGGCCGGGAATCGAACTCAGCCGGTTTCGGATATCGTCGGACCCTACGTGGTTAACGCCGCCAGCCTGGTCCGGGTCAATCAATGTGTTGTCAGCATTTACAGTCACGGATTGATTCACCGTAGCCAGCCTGAGTTGGATCTTCAAATCGGTGGGAAGCGATGAACGAATCTCCACCGTCTCAGATGGGGCGGCAAAGCCTGGCTTTTCAACGCCGAGCAGATAAATGCCAAAAGGCAGACGCTGCACGTCGAGGTTTCCCTTATCGCTGGTGATCAGGTTGTTGCTATATTGATTCGCCCTGCTGACGATATGGATGGTTGCTTTTGCGCCCAGGCCAGTGGGGTCAGTGACCTTCAGGCGCAATTCACCGCTGTTGCTTTGGCAGAAGAGCGGGATGGGAATCAAGAACAAAAAGGCGACAAATTTATTCATGAAGGATCGGTTCGTAGGGAACGGTCACTGCAATCTTATTCTGGAACGCTGGGCGAGTCTGAACAAGTCTGGACAAGGCTCGGCTGACTTCGTGCACGCGGATGGCCCCTCGAAGCCATGAGTACCCATTTGTTGGACGTTGTCAATTTCAATATTGGTCTCCCCGCCGGGTTGGCCAGTGTTTTTGGGCGGAATTGGCAGGCGCTCCTCCGTGGCTAAAGCCCGCTTCGGCTTTGTTGATCTTATGCGGGGGATAAATCCCCCGCCTCCCTCCAATTCGAGTTTCTAGTCGGCCTGTGCAAACTCGATTTGCCGCGTCAATCAATAGGCGGGCGGGAGGGTGGGGTCGCGGAAGACGGAGTTGGAGCGGCGGATGTCGCCTACGGAACCGAAGTTTGCCAGGGTGAAGCTGTAAAGGTATTGGGTTTCGTCGCGAATGCTGCCCAGCTCGAAGCGGCGATAACCGACGGTGAGGCCGCAGCAGTTCCAGTTATAGACGGCCTGAGCGCCGGCATATTGCAGTGAGTTCAGAACAAAGTCGTAGCCGGCGTTGGCGGCGAAGTTGAAGCCGGTGCGGCTTTGCTTGCCGATGGAGACGAAAGGCTGCACCTGCTGGCTTTGGATGGTGGAGGCCGCGCCATTGTTCTCATCCACGGCATTCAACATGGCATGGCCCAGGCCGACGGTGGTGATGCCCCAACTGTAGCCGGCAAAGATGTTGTCCGATTGCAGCCTTCCGTTCTTGGGGTCGAAGTCCAGGTCCCACTCGATGCGCAGGTTGTCGATAGCCTCAAAGCGCATCCGCGAGATGAGGGGCGAGAAGTTGCGCGAGCCTGTGAGAAAGGCAATGCCGGTCAGGTCGAGCGAGGAGTCGATAACATTGCGGCGGTTGGGAATGAGCGCGCCGCCGAAGCCGGGGTCGATGAAAAACTTCTGCGCAATCTGCCAACTGGCCCATTCGCGCGGCTTAGGCGGGCACTGGCCTGCGGGAGCCGGATGGGCATTTTGCTCGGTCTGCTGCAGTTCGTCTGGCCGGTCAGGAGGCTGTTGAGGAGGCTGCTGATTGGTGGACGCGCAAGGCTGTGGGGATGTGGGCCGCAGATAAAAGCGCTGCGTGATCGACAATCCCAATTCGTTGGTATTGGTCGCGATGTCGGCGGTATCCACCAGCAGCACGTTGCGAGCCTGGGCCCCGATGCCGCCTACATAGCGATAGGTCAGTTCGGGTTCGATGACGTGGCGCAATTCGCGGCCCGAGCTGCCAAGCGTGAAGTCCCGCTCCAGGGCCGGGGGGCGGATGTCCACGGAGGCTTCAAGATCGGCGCGGTTCAGCGCATTGTGGCTAATGGTGGGGATGCCGTCGTTTGCGCCGGTCAGATCGGGGTTCTGGCCGCCGGTGTAGAAGGTGTCGCGGAAGGCGACCTCGGGAACAAAGCTCCACCCGCCGGCGGAAAACGGGAGTGAGAGATGCGGGTAGAAGTCCATGCGGCCAACGTTGCGGGCGTGGAAATCGGGCTCGGACCGGCTCAGATAGTCGAGTGACGAGCCTAGACGCCAGTACAACGGCGAGGCGCCGAGCGGGCGGTCCAGCACGTCATAGCGCAGGTTGGGGAGGTGCAGGATTCTTGCCTCGTCGCCGTTGGTGGAACTGGCAAAGGTCTGAAAGCGGTCGAGCGAGATGGAGGGGATGAATCTATTGTGCTGGTGCGTGAGCGACAGGTCGCTGGATACCTCGGAGCTAATGGCCTGCGAGTAGTTGTCGTTGAACACCAGGCGGTAGACATAGCTGGACAGGTATTCCACGATGCCGGCGGCGCGGGTTTCAGGCGTGAGATCTTTGCGGCCCAGGGCGACCACATCTACGCCCCCCTGGTTCACCAGCTGCATCTGGACTGGAGTTGTTCCGGTGACCGGCTGTTCGACGCCACGGTCGAAGAGAGCATTCCAACGCACGATCGCGTGGTCCAAACCGGGACCCTTGTAGCGGAAGTCTCCGTTGGGCGCCCAGCCGCGTTTGGAGTAGAACTCCGACCCCACAATCATGTCCATGCTGCGGTTGATGACCCAGTAGAACTGTTCGCCCACGATGAAGCCCTTGATGGAGGAGTTACTGAGCACAGGAATGAGGAAGCCGGTCTCGCGTCCTGTATCGTCCGCGGGATGGCGCAGGTAGGGCAGGTAGAACAACGGCATGCCAAGAAACTTGAAGATGGAGTTGCGCGTGGAGGCTTCGCCGTTGGTGAGATCGATGACATGGGAGATCAATTGCCAGTCCGGCTTGGGGAGGCGGCAGTTGGTCATCGATCCATCCACAAGGCGGTAGTTTCCTTCGCCGGTCTGGACCAGAACCCGGCCCGAAAAGAGAAACGGATTGGCGGTGGAAAAGACGACTGTACGTCCGGAGCTGCGGAGTCCCTGTGAACCATTTACCTGGTAGAAGCGGCCGGTGTGCATGTTGAGGCGCATATCGCCATGGTCGGCATTGATGAGCACATCGTTGGGACCGCCGGCAACCTGCACATGGCCTTGGGCCTGCACCTCCGACGTGGAGCGGTTGTAAACCACTTTGTCGGCATGCAGGATGTAGTCGCGGTAGTGAAACTCGACGTTGCCGGTTCCGGTCCAGGTATTGCCGACCCAGGATTGGTTGTCAGCTTCAGCCGCGACGGGTACCCCGGTGACGGGCGCCGGCTCGGGCTGAGCCACGGGCAGCCATTGCTGGTCGGGATCGTCGGGCAGAGATGAAGACGGAATTTGGGTATCGCCTGAGTCGGCGGAGGCCGGGGCGGAGTTTATCGGGGCAGTGGTCTGGCTGGCCGGTTGTTGTGCAGCGGGAGGTAACGCATTGGTTAACGCCTGCCCCTCAAGTTGCGGGTGACAGAGGGCCAGCAGCGTGATAAACACTAAGTGACGAGGACGCATCCAGGGTTCAAGACCAGTTCTTGAGCAGGTCTCCAATTCAGCTGTCCTCGGTCATTGCATGCGAGGCGAATTCTCCTTCGGGAAAAATCCACTTGAGGGCAATGATTCCGGCGTAGAGCAACTGGAGAACCGGTGTAAGGCTCAGGATAGCAAAAGGGAGCCACCTTGAATGGGAGCGCGTAACGGGAAGCAGGAGCTTTGAAACAATCCGCACAACAGGTAGACGCTTGGCCGGAGTGGAAGTTGGAAGTGAATCGCCGCGTGGCCGAGCATAAAGGGCGCAAGGGCCAGACTGTGGCCCTCGAGGATGCTCCAACTGGAGGCCACCCCGTGGACAGCCTGGCGGCAAGGGCAGCCGCGCGGGTTGCAGCGCGCTATGCCAAGGCTCCCAGTTACAGCGAATTGACGGCCGAGGAGGCTCGTGCAGCACTGCGGGCCGCTGAGGCTGCTGCCAAGCTTGCCTCCGAGGCTGCTCTTGAGGCGCAGGCTGCCGCGGAGTCCGTGCTGGCCGGCCCGGAGGCTGCGGCTGCCTCTTCAGATCAGCAAGCGTGGGAGCCGGTACTGTCTGCGGAAGCCGATTTGGAGCGGAAATGGGCTCTTGCCAATTCGCCTGTCTGTGCTACCGGGACCGACGGGAACGCGGCCGGCGACCCTCAGCCAACCAGCATGTCGGCGCAGGGGCAATCGTTTGAAATCCGCTGGGATGCCGACTTGCCGGTGCGCGAAGCCAGGCCACAGGATGCTCATGCCTCTCGGGGGGCCAACAATTTTGAGGTCCACGGCGAGAAATTGTGGCACGAGGACCTCCAAGTTGCGGATGCGCCAGACACGCAAGGCCTTGAGGTGGTTGAGGCCGCTCATGCCATCCCCGCCAACCTGATTCGGTTTCCCCGCGAACTGATCGCCACGCGCAAGATTCGCCCACGTCGGGCAGAGGGCCCGTACGCCGCGTCGTTTGCAGCTCAGGGCCAATTGAGCATCTTCGAAGTGGAGCAGTCCGCCATCTCCACGGAGCCCGAGGCAGCCAGTTCAGCGACCGAGGCAGGGCGGCACACTTGGGCCAGCCCGGGGTGGCCAGGCATTGAGCTTGACGCGGAGCCCGAGAGGGAGATCGAGCACGAGATTGGCACGCGGGCGGAACCGCCCACAAGGGTCGGGAGGGCAGAGCCTGCTTCGGCTGCCGTGGCCCTCGAAGTCGCGCCTGTCAATTTGCGCCTGATGTCAGCTGTGCTGGACTTTTCCCTGATTATGGCAGGCTTTCTGACGGCCGTTGTGGTGGCCGCAAAGAACGTCAGCGTACTGCCTCCGGTGAAGGAATTGGAGCTGAGATCGGTGCTGGCCCTGGTGGTGACAGGCATGCTCTACCAGGCATTCTTCTTCACCCTGTCGAGGGCAACACCGGGCATGAAATACGCCGGCCTGGAGCTCTGCACGTTCGATGGAGAAAGGCCGGGCGCCGGGCAACGGTGGATGCGCGCGGCTGCTTCGGTTCTGTCGCTGCTTCCGTTGGGGCTGGGGGTCGTTGCCGCCATCTTCGCCGAGCACAACCTGTGCTGGCACGACCGCGTCTCCGGGACTTATCTGCGCAAGGGATAGGAACGCGCTGGATCGGCAAGCAACGTGTTAGGTGCCTGTAGCAAAAGTCGAGAGTTCAAAAAAAACATCCCTCAGGGGTTGAGAACTTATCCGTAAATAGACACGGTCTGCCTCCAGCAGATCAACGCGGCTGCGAGCGATAGAAGTGCTCTGCAGCTCTCTTCGGTTTTCTCGAAGCTGACCAGCAGCT
>Ga0182024_10001940_pt1 | contig 52155 bp, 45 predicted proteins | sample P32metaG_FD_120480 | JGI IMG/M metagenome (GOLD analysis project Ga0182024, IMG submission 120480) | Permafrost microbial communities from Stordalen Mire, Sweden - P3-2 metaG (Illumina Assembly) | ecosystem: Environmental > Terrestrial > Soil > Wetlands > Permafrost | place: Sweden: Stordalen... | reverse complement strand
TCTAGCATCTGCCAACGTATAAAAGCTGGAGGCTTCTGTGATCAAGTTGGACATCGTGAACGCCGTGGTGAACGCCACGTCGCCGAATATCAGCCGCACCAAGGCGGAGCAGGCCGTAGAGACCGTCTTTGAATCGTTGAAGACCGCGCTTGGCCGCGGGCAGCGCATTGAATTGCGCCGCTTCGGAGTGTTCAGCGTCAAGCCCCGCAAGACCGGTATCGGCCGCAATCCGCGCACTGGCGAAGAAGTCAACATTCCCCCAGGCAAAGCGGTCCGCTTCAAGCCCGGCAAAGAATTGCAAGGGCTCGAAGCTCCTCCCAAGCCCGCCGAATAAGACTTCCGGTCCCTCGTAAAAATCGCAATCAGATCACCCCGAATCTGCCCGGGACCTCGTTTTTTCTATACGTTTCTTGGACCGCTTACTTCAACTTGCTTAGCGCTTCGCTTTGCACAACAGCGCCCGATTGTGCTGTACTGATCTAGCCGTATCGCGGCGAGTCTCCAGACCTCGTGGCTAACTCATTTCCAGACCACAGCGCCGCCCTCCCACCAGATACTGCCAACTGGCGCGCCGCCCCAACCCCGCCGGCTTATTACTCTCTGGTCCCTCGGCACCCGCCGCTGAATACACTCATCGTGGCCTGTGCGTTATTTTTCCTGACGCTTTGCACCTGTCTCGTCGCAGGCACGCACTTCGCCGCGGCCTATGCGCAAAATCAAGCAGTCTCCTGGGACGAATTCGTTCGAGCGCTCACCCTCCTCTATCGCCAACCACTCGCTCTGGCCAGCGGACTGCCTTTCGCGCTCACACTCCTCGCCATTTTGCTCACCCACGAGCTCGGCCACTATTTCGCGTGCCGTCATCACCATATTCATTCCAGCTATCCCTACTTCATTCCCTTTCCTACGCTGATCGGAACGCTGGGCGCTTTCATTCTCATCCGTTCACCCATCCGAACCACCCGCGCTCTGTTTGACGTCGGCGCTTCCGGCCCGTTGGTCGGCTTCATCGTCGCCGTTCCCGCTCTGATCTTTGGCATTCTTCACGCCAAGTTTGTTCCCGGCCTCAGTGATCCGGCCCATGCGAGCATCGTCCTGGGCACGCCGCTGATCTTGCGATTGCTCGCCGCAATGTTTCATCCTGGCGTTGCCGCCAGCAGCCTCCTGCTGCATCCCGTCGGCCGCGCCGCGTGGGTCGGTCTGTTCGCCACCTCACTCAACCTTCTGCCCGCCGCGCAACTCGATGGCGGCCATATCCTGCGCTCGCTCAGTCCTCGCGCACACCGCTACTCGTCGATCCTTCTTCCGCTCGTTCTGGTGTGCCTGGCATTGTTCCATTTCTGGGCCGGCTGGTACGTTTGGGGCGCGCTGCTCATGGTGATTCGCTTCTTTCGCTTCATCCCCGTTCACAATCCGGTACCGCTTGACAACCATCGGCGCTTCGCCGCCGCGCTCACGCTGCTTATTTTCATCCTCTGCTTCATGCCCGCACCGTTCATCGAATGATCCAGGGAATCGCCGTTAAAGCATTGTCCTGACTTCCGAAAGCCGCCAAAACGATTAACCTGCCGAATGCTTAGGGGGCGACGTACTACCGGGCGATTCCACAATTTCCATGCTCTTGATCAACCCATTCTCCATTACGTAAACATGCCGCACCATCTGATCCAACACGACGATGCCCTCCAAATTTCTGACCAACTGATGTACATCGACGACCACGCGCCCGAGGTTATCTTCGCTGACGTGCTCGACGTAAACCTTGGGATGGATCATGCTCCATTGCCGCGTCCAATATTCACGGATGCCCTGGTGTCCATGGACGCGTCCGCCTTCCATCCCATTCGGCCAATCCACATCGGGATGCATCGCACGTAGCACCGTATCGATATCGCGGTCGTTAAACGCGCTGTACATAGCTTTCATCGATTCATCGCGCATGATTTCCTTTTGGTGCTGCCCGGTATCCGCACGGATGCAAGGCTTGGGCTTCCATGAACTTGCCATTGACCCGCGCGAAACACCAGCTACAATGCAACGCGATCAATGGCCCCACTGGTTCGCACACTGCGTCAGCGCGATTTACTTTTATTATTCATCGGCTCGGTAATCGGCTCTGGCATTTTCCTCACTCCCGGCCTCATCCTGCAGCAACTTCATGGTTCGGTCGGCTTTTCCCTTCTAGTCTGGGTCGTCGGTGGAGTTCTTTCCCTCCTTGGCGCGCTCACCTATGCCGAGCTGTCGGCCTCCAACCCCGAAGCCGGCGGCCTTTACTGTTTCATTCGGGACGGTTTTGGCCGCGTCCCTGCTTTCCTGTATGGCTGGTCTCTGTTCCTGGTGATCGCCAGCGGCTCGGTCGCGGCGCTAGCCCGCGCCTTCACGCGCTACCTCTCGGAAATTATCCCGCTATCGACCACGTCGGAAACCGTCATCTCCGTCGCGATGATTGGCGTCGTCACCGCAGTCAACGTGTGGGGCACCCGCCAAAGTTCGGATCTACAAAACTGGACCACGCTTGTCAAAATTCTCCTGATCGTTCTGCTCAGTGCCTTCCTTCTCTCGCTTGGACACCACGCCAGCGAGCTGCCCGCAGCAATGGGCACAACCCAACTGGGGTCCGCGCTGCTGCCAAGTTTTGGCCTGGCCATGATTGCCGTCCTGTGGGCCTATGAGGGCTGGCAATTCGGTACCTACAGCGCCGGCGAAGTTCTCGACCCACAAAAATCTTTTCCTCGGGCCTTCTTGCTCGGCTCGCTATTCCTGGTCGGCCTCTATCTGATCGCCAACGTGGCATATTTGATCGCGCTCGGGCCTGCGGCAGCTACCGCGAGCGATGCCATCGCCGCCACAGCAGCCACCGCCGTCCTCGGCCCTTGGGCCGGCAAGGTCATCGCGCTGACGATCCTGATCTCCACATTCAGCGCGGCGAATTCCGTCATCCTCACCGCCCCCCGCGTGTTTTACGCCATGGCCAACGACAATCTTTTTTTCAAAAAACTGGCCGAGGTCCACCCGCATTTCCGGACTCCGGCAGCCGCAGTGATGGCCTTAGGCGTCTGGTCTGCCGTGCTAGCCTGCGCCGGAAAATTCGCCGAGTTAATCGGCGGCGTAATCTTCATCGGCTGGATTTTCTACGGCCTGGGTGCCGCCGCCATTTTCCCGATTCGCCGAGCCTCCCAAGGTAAGCCAATTCCTTACCGCGTCCCCGGCTATCCCTTCACGCCCTTCCTCTTCGTTTTGGCCGCAGCCGCCATCGTCGCCAACGCCATCTACCTGGCCTTCCGAGACCCCGTGGAGTTCCGCAACGTCACCGTGGCCATCGCTCTGTTCCTCCTGGGTCTGCCTGCCTACTACTTCTGGCGGCGCCGCGCCGCCTAGGTCGAGCGATCGCAATGGGAACGGTTTGGCCGTCGCAGCACCAAGCCGAAGGGTCTTGTTTTTGGTTAACGATTTACGCCCCTCCCGCCCTGCACCAGATCTGCGGACGGCATCCTCAACCTTTTCGTCTCGGCAACGTAGCCGTCCTTTTCGGGAGAGTGCGGTAGGGACTCAACCTTGCCAATTCTTCGTCGATTACCTTCGGTTCTTGCTGTGGTAAATTTCTGTCGACCGCCGACCCAACGCTGTTGATTCCATTGCGGAGTCTGACCGTGGCTGCCCGAAACGTGTTGTTCGCTTGTAGTCTTATTTCTTTCACGGCGCTTAGTTTGAATGCGTCACTTGGACCTTCCGGGGCGAAGCTATCTCCCGTTGGTCGGGCACATCTTTGCGTCACTGAGGGTGCCGTCGAGGAGATGCCGGACCATCGGCTGTCGGTGAGTGTTGCCAAGATGCGGGCTTATCGGAACGGGTTGACGGCGCAGGCCGTCGAAGCGCAGTTCATTTATCTCGGGGCTACGGGGAACGAGGCGCGGCTTGGATCCGGCGAACTGCGGCGGCAATTTGGCCTTAAGCTGCGGGCACAGGATGCATGCAACCTAGTGTACGCGATGTGGCGGATTGAGCCTGAGTCCAAGCTGGTGGTGTCGGTGAAGAGCAATCCCGGCCAGCACACGAGCGCGGAGTGTGGTAACCGCGGATACCGCAACATCAAGCCGGCACACGAAAAACCGGTCCCCGCGCTGCGGCCCGGAAGCGCGCATACCCTGCGCGCCGAAATGAATGGGGCGGACATGAGGGTTTTCGCGGATAACGCTTTGGTGTGGGAAGGTTCGGTTGGCGCGGAAGCGCTCAGCTTCGATGGGCCTATCGGCATGCGTTCGGACAATGCCAGGCTGCAACTCGAACTTCGGGCTGCGCAGCCGCTGCGATCTGGTGCAGGACGTGAGGCTGGTTGCCGGTCGGGCTCGGGCGAATCGGAATAAACGGGTGAGGCGCCGGCTGCCAAGTGCACGCTTGAGCGCATACGGAAGGAGCTACGGTGTTCCGCGTATGGCACCGATTCCATAACGCGACAAAATCGGCTAAACCGGGTTTACCTGGTTGGGGTATATCCAGAACGGCAGGAACCAAGAGACTGAGGCGCCGCGCGCCTCAGACAAGGAGAACAGACTTCCATGCGACATTTTGCGCACGTGAAGAAATTCTGCAGCATAGTTCTGGCGTCAATTCTCGCCATTAACATCCTTGTCCCAGCTACGTTTGCTCAGGACCAGGCACCCCCGGACCAAGCGCCGCCATCGTTTGGTCCCGACCAGCTGGACCGCATGGTCTCGCGGATTGCCTTGTATCCCGATCCTTTGTTGGCGCAGGTGCTGACGGCGGCCACTTTCCCCGACCAGATTCCGGATGCGGCGCGCTGGGCCGATGAACATCATTACCTTACCGGTGACGCGCTCGCCAACGCCATCAACGAGGACCAGCTTCCCTGGGATCCCAGCGTTTTGGCTTTGCTTCCCTTTCCATCCGTTCTCGACCAGATGAGTTCGGACATGAATTGGACCACGGACCTGGGCAATGCCGTGCTTGCGCAGCGGCCGGATGTCATGGATGCCGTCCAGCGTATGCGCCAGAAGGCCCGGGACTTCGGTTACCTACGCTCCAATGGCCAGATCGTAGTGTCGGGCGGCCCCTATATCGGGATAGAACCGGTTGACCCTGGCTTTATCGTGGTGCCGACGTATGATCCTTTGATTGTGTTTGCGCCGCCGCGCCCTGGCTTCTTTGTGGGTGGCGCCATTGGGTTCGGATTCGGCATCCGGATTGGCGGCTTCTTTCGTCCTTGGGGCTGGGGAGCTACTCGCATCGGATGGGGCGAGCACGTTTTCTTTGTCAACGGGCGTCCTTGGGGTCGAACTTGGGTGAACCGGCGGGTTTACGTGCATCCGTATCCGGAAGTACGTCACTATGACCGGCCTGCGGCGCGCACGGAGCGTCATGAGTTGATCCAGCGCAGCGCGCGGGAGCGTGAGGCCCAGCATGCTGGTCGGCCGCACGAAGAGGAACATCATCATCGCTAGAAAGTGGGCCTCATCGAACCCGGGCCAGTTCCGCTGCCGGGGAACTTGCCCGGACATTGCGTTAGGTGGACAGCTGCGGAGGGTGCCGGCAACCTCGGCCGTGCGCCTGAGTGGCGGTAGAACTATTGGAACGAACCAACATACTTTATATCCAGCTAAGAATGCGGCGGAGATGTGCGGTTGCAACTTTGCCCAAGCGCCCGTAGCCCATCTGCACAGTGCCCCACACCAATCCTACGAGAAATGCACCGCCCTTCATAACCAACGAGAATCCAAACATACCGCCGCCACGGGTCGAAAAAGCGGCAATGAGGGCAACTAACGCCACAAAAAATACGCCGGGAGCAAGCGCGAAGCCTTTCCATAGGATCATCACGTTCTCCTTATCGCAAATCCTATAGATACATATCGACACCAACCGAAGCGCTGGGTTCGATTCGGCCGGAACATTACAACAGGCTTAGCGGATCCACGTCGACCAAGACCGCCGTTTGCGGGATTTCTTTGGCTTCGCAATAGGTCATTGCACCGTTAAGGATCCGGGTTAAGACCGATCGCCTCGGCGATTTCAGCAGAAATTGAAAACGGTGCTCTTTCTTTAATCGGGCCAACGGCGCCGGCGCCGGTCCGAGGATTCGCGCGCTCTTGCCATCGTATGGAGAGAAATATTCCGAGAGCTGACGCGACCAGATGATGGCTTTCTCGAGATGGGTGTCCCGGACGATTACGTTGGCTAGCGAGGTGAAAGGGGGATATTGCATCATTCGGCGGAAGTGCATTTCGCGTTCGAAGAAAGAGGCGTAATCCTGGCGGACGGCATCTTGAATGGCGTAGTGCTCTGGATAGTAGGTCTGGATGAGGACGCGGCCGGTTAGTTCGCCGCGGCCGGCTCGGCCGGCTACCTGCGTTAGCAACTGGAAGGTTCGTTCAGCGGCGCGGAAATCGGGTAGGTGGAGTGAGGAGTCGGCGCTGCTTACGCCGACCAGCGTTACGCGCTGGAAATCGTGGCCCTTCGCGAGCATTTGGGTGCCGACGAGAATATCTAAGGCGCCGCCGGCGAACGCGCCTAGTGTTTCCTGATACTGGCGCTTGGTTCGGGCGGTGTCGCGGTCTAGCCGGGCGATGCGGGCTCCTGGGAATTCCTTGCGTAGGCGTTCTTCGAGATGCTCGGAGCCTTCGCCGAAAAAATAGACGTATTTTGATTGGCACTTCGGGCATTCCTTCGGCACCGATTGGATTGAGCCGCAGTAGTGGCATTCGAGGCGGTTGCGGTGCTTGTGATAGGTCATCGATATGCTGCAATTGGCGCATTGCACTGAGGCGCCGCAGCTTCGGCATAGCACGGACCAGGAATAACCGCGGCGATTGATCAGGACCAAGGCCTGCGTGCCTAGCGTCAGGGATTCTTGAATTCCGGCGTGCAGCGCAGCGCTGATTGGGCTGGTTTGATGGGTTCGCTGGAAATCTTCGCGGAGGTCGACGATTTCTACGCTGGCCATTGCGCGGTTGGCTACCCGCGAGGCTAATGTTAACAGCTCATATTTTCCATTGCGAGCGTGGTGATAGGATTCGAGTGAGGGAGTTGCTGATCCCAGTAGGGCGACTGCGTTTTCCATTTTTGCGCGCACTATGGCTACGTCCCGTGCGTGATAGCGCGGGGTTTCTTCCTGTTTGAAACTGTTTTCTTGTTCTTCATCGACGATGATTAGGCCAAGGTTTTGCAGCGGGGCGAAAACGGCGGAGCGGGTGCCTACTACGACGCGGGCTTCGCCGTGCCGCACACGCCACCATTCGCGGGCGCGCTCTACGTCGCTCAGCGCCGAGTGCAACACGGCAACGCCCTCGAAGCGGGCGCCAAACCAGGCGCGGCATTGGCGGCCCACCCACAGGGTGAGAGCGATTTCCGGAACTAGCACGATGGCGGTCTTGCCGCGGGCGAGGGTCTGCTGAACGCTGCGCATGTAGACCTCGGTTTTTCCGCTGCCGGTTACGCCGTGCAGTAACAGCACGCCGAACTCGCCTAGCTCGAAACGGGCGCGAACCGCGCCGAACGCGCTTTCCTGGTCGGGATTTAGCTCGTGGGCTGGGGCTTCGTAGCCGACGTCGAAGGGATCTTCCGCCGGATCGACTCGCTCTTCCCAACTTTCGAGCAGGCCGTCGCGGAGCATTCTTTCGATCAGGGCTCGCGATACGCCGGCGAGCTTGGACAGCAGCGGTAAAGGCAACGGCCCGCGCTCCAAAAGCGTGGAACGCACTCGCTGCTCCTTTTCGTCCGTGGGGGCCGTGCTGGGGTCGGCGTCGCTTCCTTCTGGGGGTTGTTGGCGAGAAGTCTGAGAGTTGTTCGTCTCCTGGTCTTTTTCTTTCACCTTTTTCCAGACGATGACGCGTTGGGTCTTGGTTTTTCTTGCGAGCATGGTTTCGCGAATTTCGATTAGGCCTTGACGCCGTAAGCGATCCAACCAGGCAGCATCCAGCCCGGACTTGGCAGCGGATGCGAACGGCTGTGGCTCCTTCAACGGCGCCAGCTTGGCTAGGAATGCAACGTCGCTGCGACTGAGGCCGTGGGTCAGCTCGCCGCCGCTCAGGCTCATCACCGCGCCGTGGCCGGCTTCAGTGATAGCGATCAACCGTTGCGTGCGCATTTCGATTACCGGAGGCAACATGGCGCGAAACACTTCGCCTACCGGGGCGAGGTAGTAGTTCGCGATCCACTGGCCGAGTTCGATGAGTTTCGGAGTGAGGGAGGGAATGGTATCGAGCGCTTTGGTAATTTGGCGGATTTTTGTGCCTTCCGGGGGGCGATCGGTGAATTCGACCACTACTCCGACCATGGCCTTCTTGCGGAACGGCACGAGCACACGCATCCCCGGCTGCACGATTTCGCAAAGCGCGTCGGGAATGGCATAGGTGAACGTTGTGCGCAGCGGCACCGGCAGCGCGACGTTGCAGTAGGGGAAGTTCATCCGGCCAGTAGTGTACCGGACACCGAAACGATTGCTGTAGCCGCGGTCTTCCGGGATTTGAAGGTATTGGGGAAATTTGGCGTTTCGCCAGCGCGAACTCTTGTGTCGGTGAGCAAACGGTCTTGCTGGGTGTTGCGAAGAACATGTCGCACTTGAATTTAGTTGGAGGCGTTGGGTTGAGTCCTTCGCCTATCCTCATCGGACCGGCCCAGGATGACGGGGAGGTTGGGGCGGTCACATGGTACTGGGTGCTGTTCGGGTTTTGGAGGTTCCTGGCTCCTTCATTGATTCTTGTTGGGTTCGCCCGGGCTAAGCCCGGGCCTACATCGGAGGGTTAGCGGCTGATTAGGGTTATGCCGGCGAAGATGGCTGCTATGCCTAGCCATTGGCAGCGGGACATGCGTTCGTGGAGCAGGACGGTGGAGAGGATGACGGTTACGGCGCCGTACAGGGATGCTAGGACGCTTACTACTGAGACTTGTTCTAGTTGCATGCCGCGGTTGTTTAGCACGAATGCCGCGGTGTCTAGCAGGCCCATGCCTAGCAACCAGAAGGAGACGGAGCTTTTGCGTGGCAGCGAGATGGGTTGTTTCATGATCAGGATCGCTAACGCGGTCAGCGCTGAGGAGGTCAGGCGAATCATCCAGACGGTAGACGCGAAGCCGACACGTGGTACGACGCGATTGCCTAGCAGCCAGAAGAGGACGCCGAATCCGGCCGCGGAGACTAAGGCTGCGGCGATTCCGCTTGAGGTCTTTTTACTTGGCGGAACTGAGGATGGGCTGGGCTTGAAGGGAAAAGCCGCAGGGCTCCGCGGGCTCCGCCTTGCGCCACAATTTGCGAACTCGTTTGGGTTTGGCTCTGGTGCGGCGGCTTCACCGCGTACCACTACGATTACGCCTCCTAGGATCAGCAGGACTCCGGATGCGCGCACGGCGGTGAGGGGCTCGCCGGTCAAGACGGATATGGCTACGGTTAATACCGGGTAACTGGCCGATATAGGCGCGACAACTGCTAGTTTTCCGGTTTCAAAAGAACGATACAAAGAAAGCGTTGCGAGGGTGTTGAGTGCTCCTGCTAGCGCGCCCCAAGCCCACGGTTGCCAGCCGGAGCCGTCCAGCAAGTGGCCCCAACCGCCCATATACCGGAGAAAAATGGTGAGCAGCGCCAGGCCGACCAGTTGCATGTATAGGGTGGTGCGGAGGGCGCCTATGCGGCGGGAGACGAAGCGAGCGAGGAAATCGGAGCTGCCCCAGGTGAGAGCGGTGAGCAGGCCTAGCAGAATTCCCATGAAGATTCAGGATGGCTTTACGGCGGCTGTGGACTTGCCCTTTTTTACTTCCAGGCCGAGTTCGGCCATTACTTTTTGCAGATCTTTCCAGACGTCGGCTTTGGCGGCGGGATTTCGCAGCAGGTAGGCGGGGTGGTAGGTGGCCATCAGTTTCCGGCCGCGGAAGTCGAGCCATTGGCCGCGGAAATGGGAGATGCCGCGAGTGGTTTCGAGGAGGGTTTGGGCTGAGCATGCGCCCAGGCAGACGATTACTTTTGGGGCTATGGTGTCCAGCTGGCGCATAAGGAATGGCGAGCAGGTCTTGATTTCGTCGGGCTCGGGTAGGCGATTTTCTGGGGGGCGACACTTTACTACGTTGCAGATGTAGACGTCCTGGCGTTGCAAGCCCATGGCTTCGATCATTTGGGTTAGGAGTTTTCCGGCGCGGCCTACGAAGGGTAGCCCTTGGGCGTCTTCGTCGCGGCCGGGGCCTTCGCCTACGAAGACGAGTTGGGCTTTGGGATTGCCGTCGCCGAAGACGATTTTGTTGCGGGTGGTGTGGAGTTTGCAACGGGTGCATTCGCCTAGGTCGGCGCGGATTTTTAGCAACGAGTCGTCAGGGATTTTGTTTGCGGCGTCGAAAAGTGAAATTTCTGGGGTGGGAGGAAGAATCGTGATTTTTGGGCTTGAGGGCGCGGGGGAAACCGAGGGGAGCGGCGGAGATTTGGTCGTCGAGGTCACCGTCACGGACCGAGTTTGCGGCACCAACGGCTTGGCTGGGGATTTTTGTGGGGTCTTAGGCAAAGTTTCCTCTGGGGACTCGGGAATGGCGAAGGGAGCTTTCACATTTGCCGCGAGCGACGCTTCCGAGGGGCTTTCGAAAACCGATTCGTGGTGAGGGGCTGGCCCGGGCAGGCTGGGACCCGGCAATGCCGCGCCCCTACAAGAGGCGTCGTTTGGCGATGTTGATGGGCGATCGCGGTAAAACAGGTTGATGCCGATGTCTTCGTAGAAGGTTAAGCGTTTGGTGAGTTTGACTTGGAGGGCGTCGGGGAAACGTTCGGTCATGATTGGTTCGCGGTGCGCTGCGGCGAGTTTAGCACGGAGCGCAGGCGGAGTACTTCGTCTAGGATGCGCTGGGCTACTTCGGTTTTGATCATGCGCGGGAGGGGGAGGTCGCGGCCGTCGCAGGCGAACAGGGTGACGACGTTGGTGTCGTGGTCGAAGCCGGCGCCTTCTGCGGTTACGTCGTTGGCGACGATTAGGTCGGCGTTTTTGGTGGTTAGTTTTTTGCGGGCGTTTTCGGCTACGCGTTCGGTTTCGGCGGCGAAACCGACGATCAGGCGTTCGTTTTTATTTTGCGCCAGGTCTGACAAGATGTCGCGGGTCGGTTCCAGGGATAGCGTCAGGGGCTGATGGTCGCGCTTGATTTTCTGATCGGATGGCTTGGCCGGACGATAGTCCGCTACGGCGGCGGCGAAAATGGCGATGGAAGATTGGGGAAAATTTTCTGTGACGGCGCGATGCATTTCTTCGGCTGTGCGCACGTCGATGCGTTGGACGCCTGCCGGGACATCCAGCGAGGTTGGGCCGCTGACCAGGATCACCCGGGCGCCACGGCGCGCTGCGGCTTCGGCTACTGCGTAGCCCATTTTGCCGGAGGAGCGGTTGGTGAGATAGCGGACGGGATCGATGTCTTCACAGGTTGGGCCGGCGGTGATCAGGACCGTTTGGCCTTCTAGGTCGCGGCGGAAATGCAGGGCTTCGCAGACTGCGGCTACGATTTGTTCCAGACTGGCTAGGCGGCCCGCGCCGGTCATGCCACAGGCTAGGTAGCCTTCGTCGGGATTTACAATTTTTACGCCGCGGATGCGTAGGATTTCGAGGTTCTCTTGGGTGGCAGCGTGGTTCCACATGTTTACGTTCATTGCCGGGGCTACGACTACCGGGGCGGTGGTGGCGAGATAGAGCGTGGTCAGGAAATCATCGGCTTGGCCGCGGGCGAATTTGGCTAGAACGTCGGCGGTGGCTGGGGCTACTAGGAGCAGGTCGGTGCGTTGGGCTACGGCTATGTGTTCGATGGCGCGGTCGAGATTGGCTTGGCCGTCGGATTCGGAGAATAGGTCGGTGATTACCTTCTGGTTGGTTAGGGCGGCAAAGGTCAGCGGGGTGACGAATTCCCGGGCGCCACGGGTCATTACTGCCTGGACGGTGAAGTTGTCTTGTTGGAGTAGGCGGACTAGTTCTGCGGCCTTGTAGGCTGCTACTCCGCCGGTTACGCCTAGTGTGATGCGCATGGAGTTCCTTGGCGGGCGTTGCTTCAGGGGCTAAAGCCCGTTGAAGCTCGCCCCGTGGTTCGGAGTTGAAGCTCCGACCTAATGAAGAAAAAAACTTCTTGGCGCGGCCTCGCGTTGACGTCTTACGACCTCAGCGGCTAAAGCGGGTTCGCGTCGACGCTTCGTGCCAGACTGAAGCCGCGCCCTCCCAATTGAGTCGCGCTAAAAGCGCGCCCCTACATTTTGTTTGCGGCGGTCGCGCTCGATCTTCGTCGAACCAAAAGCAGATTTTACAAATACTTGGATGCCTTGATTGCGCCTGGTGCTACTTCCGGCGCTTGTTGCCGTCTTTGTCGGTGTCGATTGAGTCTGGCTCGGTGAAGTCATATTCGATGTAGCCGCTGTCCAGTTCTTCGCACGCGATGCGTGTGGCCTTCAGGGTTCTGGGATTCTCAACCATGGGCGGGGCTCCGGCCATGATCTGGCGGGCGCGCCTGGCGGCCAGCACAACGTAGGCAAACTGGCTCTCGGGAGCTTTGGTCAGCACATTCATTTCAGTCTTTCCCTCCAAACGATGCCAGAAGTTGCTCGACCCGCTTTTGGCGGCGCGCGCTCTGGCAACGCAGTGCGATTACGATGGCCTGTGCTTCCTTCCCTGCATGTTCCACGTCTTCATTCACTACACAATAGTCGTAATACTTGCCAAAAGCCAAAATCTCGTCGCGCGCTTTTGCGAGGCGGCGGGCAATTTCTTCGTCGGAGTCTTGACCGCGGCTGCGCAAGCGGCGCTCGAGTTCCTCGCGAGACGGCGGCAAAATAAAAATGGCTACCGATTCCGGGAGCTTCTGTTTTACCTGGGCCGCACCTTGCACGTCGATCTCGAGGACTAGATCGAGATTCTTGTTGCGCGCTTCCTCCAGCCATTTTTTCGGCGAGCCGTACGAATGCTTGCCGAAGACCCGCGCGTATTCCAGAAATTCACCGCGCGAAACCATGGCGTCAAATTCCGATTCCGTTACATAAGCATAACACTTACTACTGGCCTCAGTCGCGCGACGAGGCCTGGTAGTACACGAGACCGACGGCATGGTGCCGGGCAGCTCGAGAATGCGCTGTACCAGCGTGGATTTTCCTGAGCCTGACGGACCCGACACGATCAAGACTAGCGGAGCAATATCGGGGCCGGCGGTCATTCTATGTTCTGTACCTGTTCGCGCAGTTTTTCGATTTCGGCTCGGATTTCCAGGGAGAGCGCGGTGATGGTTAGCGCTTCATTTTCGACGCCGGGTGTCTTGGAGAGCATGGTGTTGGCTTCGCGGTGCATTTCCTGGAGGAGGAAATCGAGCTTCTTTCCAGTTTCGCCGGCGCCGTCGAGCAGTTTTCCAAATTGCTGGAGGTGACTGCGCAAGCGGTCCAATTCTTCACTGATGTCGCTGCGTTCGGCTAGGAGCGCGGCTTCCTGAGCGAGGCGGGCGGGCTCTATGCCGGTGCCGCTGAGCAATTCTTTCAGGCGGGATTCCAGGCGACGGGCAAAGGCTGGCGTGAGAGTAATGGCCAGCTCGCGAACTTTATCGGCTTGGGCTGCGATGCGGGCCAGGCGAGAGCGCAACTCTTCCGCGAGATGGCGGCCTTCGGCGTGGCGCATTTCGTCGAGCTTGGTTAGGGCTTCGTGGAGGCAGGCGTCGAGGGCCTTGCCGAGCTGATCTTGCTCCTCGTCGGATTCTGGTAATGGCGGAGCCAGGCCGCCGATCACGCCGGGTAATCGAAGCAGCGAGACGACATCGAGTTCGGACGAAGCGTTCATCTGGTGGCGAAGCTCTTCCGCGGCGTGCAAGTAGGCATTCAGCAATTCGCGATTTACCTGCACCGGGGCGGCAGTTCCGGGTTGCACGTTCAAATTTATGTCGAGGTGGCCGCGGTGGATTTTTTCTCGGACGATCTGGCGCAGGCGGAGTTCGTAAACGTCGAAACCTTCGGGTAGGCGGAAGCGGACGTCGAGAAAACGGTGGTTGACGCTTTTCACGCTCATGCGGATGGACCAGCCGTTTAGTTCGCCGCGGGCTTGGGCGTATCCGGTCATGGAAACGCAATCGGCTTTTTTGTTCGGGATCTGCTTCTGTTGCGCGGACGTGCTTTGTGTCATAGCGAAGTACCCGGTGTGGAAAGATTTGGCGCCGCTTGCGCGGGGGCCAGAAAGTCGTCATCGGCGAACTGCAAACTGTGGAGGCGGGCGTAGGTGCCGCCGCGGATCATTAGCTCGGAGTGGGTGCCGCTTTCGCGGATTTGGCCGTCTTCGAGGACTAGAATCTTGTCGGCGCGGCGAATGGTGGCCAGTCGATGGGCTATGACGAAGGTGGTGCGGCCGACCATCAAGTTGGCTAGGGCTTTCTGGACGTACATTTCGGATTCCGCGTCGAGTTCGGAGGTGGCTTCATCGAGGATTAGGATGGGAGAGTCTTTTAAGATCGCGCGGGCTATGGCGATGCGCTGGCGTTGGCCGCCGCTTAGGCGAGTGCCGCGTTCGCCGATTACGGTGTCGTAGTCTTGCGGTAACTCCATGATGAAGTCGGCGGCGAGGGCAGCTTTGGCGGCGGCTTCGACGCGGGCTTTCGGGACGTTAGTTAGGCCGTAGCAGATATTGTTCCAGACCGTGTCGTGGAACAGAATATTTTCTTGCGCGACCATGGCGATTTGTTCTCGCAGAGAGCGGATCGTTACCGAGCGGATGTCTAGGCCATCGATGCAGATCTGCCCGGAGGTCAGTTCGTAGAAACGCGGAAGCAGATTGACCAGCGTGGTTTTCCCTGCGCCGCTGGAGCCGACCAGAGCGATGACTTCGCCGCGGCGGGCCTTCAGGCGAATATTCTGGAGAACTGCGGCGGACCCGGCGTAGGAAAAGCACACGTCGTCGAAGGAGATTTCCTGCGAGAACGGCGGCAGTTGCTTGGCTCCAGGCTGCTGGGTCTGCTCTTCCTCAAGATCAAGATAGGCGAAAACTTGGGTGCTGGCGCCCTGGGCGGCTTGAAATTGCTGGTAGACGGTGCCCATGCGCTTGAGCGGAGTGTACGCTTTGAGAAGGGCGAAAATGAAAGCGAAAAACACGCCGAGAGTCATTACGCCGTGGTGAATCTGATCGCGGGCAAAGAGGATCAGCACCGGAATGACGATGGCGCCGAGGAGATCCATCATGGGAGACGTGATGACCGCGGCGCGAACCCAGCGCATGTTTTCGCGGAGGAGACGGCGCGCAGTTTGGCGGAATTTGGCGATTTCGAAGTCTTCCATGCCGAAGGCTTTCACTACGCGGTTTCCGGTGACGGTTTCCTGGAGAATCTGGCCGAGATCGCCCAGGCGGGATTGACTGTTTTCAGCGGAGCGGCGGATCTTGCGGCCGAATTTATTTACCGGCCACACCACCAAGGGCAAAAGCACGATCGAACCTAGAGCCATTCGCCAATTCAGGCAGAACACTACCGTGGCGAAAACAATGAGGGTAAATCCTTCCCTAAACAGGTCGGCCAGATACTCGGAAAGCGCGATGCGGGTACGCTCCACGTCGTTGATGGCTACGGAAAGAAGCCGGCCGGTGGGATGGTGCTGGAAAAAACCGATGGGCTGACGAATTAGCCTGGCGTAAACGGCGTTGCGCAAATCGGTGACTGCGGCGTGACCGACGTATTGGATTTGCGTGGTTCCCAGATATTCCGCGACGGCTTTGATACCGAAGATCATGAGCAAGGTTAAAGCGAAGATTGTTTTTACGTTGTGGAAGCTGGGGGGCAGAAAGGTGTTCAGGTACACGATGTGATCGGTAAAGGGGATTTTTCCGAGTGGGAGTTTCGAGCCGACTACCGAGGGGTCGAGAACGTAATCGACGGCCGGCTTGATCATCAATGCTACCAAGCCTTCGGCTATAGCGACGACGGCGACCAGTGCAACACCCACGGCCAGCCGGAACGCGTAGGGCCGGACATAACCTAATAGCCGCTTTAATTGTGGTGAGAACAGCGATGCCACGCGTCAGGCTCCCGTGTGTACTGCACTTGGTACGCTATTCGCCGGGTCGCAGTGTGTCAAGTTTGAGCGGGCCCGGCGGCGGTGGTGGAACATGGAGGGGCGGTCCTATTTTTCCGATTTATTTCTCAATGTCGCGATGGACAACTTTGGTGGAGTAGCCGCGCTTTTCGAGGGCTTCCATCACGGATTCGGCGAGCATTACGGAGCGGTGTCTGCCGCCGGTGCAGCCGAATGCAATCGTGAGATAACTTTTTCCCTCGCCGATGTAGTGGGGGATCAGGTACACCAGCAGGCCCTCGATACGCTTCAGGAATTCGCCCGTTTGCGGAAACGAGCGGATGTATTGGCGCACCTTGGGATCCTGACCGGTGAACCTGCGCAGGCCCGGGACGAAGTGGGGATTTGGCAAGAAACGTACGTCGAAGACCAAGTCGGCATCGGTGGGGACGCCATAGCGGTAACCGAAGCTGACCATGGAGACCAGCATGGGGCGCTTGTGGGCACTCTTGAAGCGCTCGGTGATGAAATGGCGCAGTTCGTGGACGTTGAACTTGGTGGTGTCGATGACCACATCGGCAAGTTTGCGGATGGGCTCCATGAGCTTCCGCTCGTGCCTCAAGCTTTCGCGCACGGAAAGATGTTTGCCGAAGGGATGGGGCCGACGGGTTTCACTGTAGCGGCGGAGTAAGGCGTCTTCGCCAGCGTCGATGAACACCAGCGCGATGGGGTGTTGGCGGCGCAAGTGTTTCAACAGGGCCGGCAATTTCGCCAATTGCGCGCCTTCGCGAGCGTCCACTAATAGCGCGGCGCGAGCGAAATCGCCTTCGCCGGCGGCGTGGAGTTCCGCGAAAATCGGGATGAGTTCGACTGGAAGATTGTCGACGCAGTAGAAACCCATGTCTTCAAAGGAGCGGAGGACGGTACTCTTTCCGGAACCGGAGAGGCCAGTTAAGATGACCAGTTGACGCGAGTCGCTTCTGGGTTGCCGCTTCACGGAGGCGGGCTGGCGTTTCAGTTCTTCACCCTGCGCTGGTGCGTGCTGGGGATGCGCATGTCTTCGCGATATTTAGCTACGGTCCGGCGGGTTACGTGGATGCCGTTGTCGTCGAGCTTTTTGGCGATTTGATCGTCGGTCAGCGGCTTGGTGGAATCTTCTTCCTCAATCATTTTCTTGACGAGACGCTTGAGGGTCAGTAGCGACATGCCGCCGCCTTCCGGGCCGTTGACGGATTCGCTGAAAAAGGAGCGCAGTTCGAGCACGCCTTGCGGGGTGTGGGCGTATTTGCTGGCCACCGCGCGGCTCACTGTCGATGGATGAACGCCGACTTCTTCGGCTACTTCCTTGATCATCATGGGTTTCAGGGCATCGGGGCCGTGAAGGAAGAAGTCGCCCTGACGGGCGATGATCGACTGGCAGACGCGTAGGATGGTGTGCTTGCGCTGTTCGATGTTTTTCATCAGCTGGATTGCGGCGGTGAAGCGTTCTTTCACATAGTTGCGGACGTCGCGGTCCGAAGCGTCTTTTACCAGCAGGCGGCGATAGGTCGGACTGAGACGCAACTGCGGCATGTCATCTTCGTTGAGGAAAGCTTGCCACTGGTCATCCACTTTTCGGAAGTAAACATCGGGTTCGACCAGGCGAGGCTCAGTTTTGTTGTAGCGCAAGCCGGGACGAGGGTCGAGCTTCTTGATGACGTCGAGGGCCCGCTTGACTACATCCAGCGGGCGATTCAGAGCGCGAGCTACGTCTTTGAGTTGATTGGATTGCACTTGCTTGAGGTAGTCGGAGACGATTTGCTGCGCTAGCGTATTCTGCGAATCGAAGGCTTTTAGTTGGAGGAGCAGGCATTCACGCAGGTCGCGGGCGCCTACGCCGATCGGGTCGAAATCCTGCACCACGGCTAGGGCATCGTCCAAATCGTCCTGGGAGTATTTACCGTCTTGGAGTAGTTCTTCGGTTGAGGCGGTCAGATAACCGTTTTCGTCGAGATTGCCGATGATGCTTTCGACGATTTCCTTCACCGTGTCGGAGCAGATAGTGACACTCAGCTGCCAGGCGAGATGATCGGTGAGGCCGGTTGCCGAGGATAAAAACTTTTCAAACGACGGACGTTCGGAAACTTCGCGCTCCTGTGATTTGCCGCCGTCGCCCCCGGAATCCAGGTATTGATTGAAAAAACTGCCGACGTCGAATTCGTCGAAGGGATTGGCCTCAGGCTTTTCGGGGACTTTTTCGGTTTCGGCTTTCAGAAAGGTTTCGTCGCTGTAGTTGTCGGTTTGCGTCGGCTCTTCGTTTTGTTCTTCCAGGACCGGATTGGCGATCATCTCCTGGTTAATCATCTCGCGCAGTTCGAGGCGATTGAGCGCGAGCACGCTGACCATCTGCACCAGACCAGGCGTCAGAATCTGCCGCTGAGACACCTTCAGATTCAGTTTTAATCCCTGCCACGCCATTGGTCTTCTGTGGTTCCTTTTCTCGTTCCCTTAATTCAAGCGGAAGTGATCGCCCAGATAGACACGCCGAACTTCGGGGTCGTTACTCAATTCGTCGGGACGACCCTTCCTGAATATTTTCCCATTTCTGAGGATATATGCGCGGTCCGTTACGTTGAGTGTTTCCCGCACGTTATGGTCGGTGATCAAAACGCCAATACCCGAGCGGCTTAACTCTCGAATGATCTCCTGAAGGTCTTTTACGGTCAGCGGGTCGATCCCGGAAAACGGCTCGTCCAACAGGATGAAGGACGGCTGTAAGGTGAGCGAGCGGGCGATTTCCAAGCGGCGGCGTTCTCCTCCAGAGAGCGTATAGGCTTTGCTTTGGCGTACGGTTTCCAGACCCATTTGCACCAACAACTCCTCCAACCGGTCGCGCTGCTGCTCCGGAGTCAATGGCAGAGTTTCCAGCACGGCGAGGAGATTCTGTTCGCTGGTCAATTGACGAAACACCGAGGGTTCCTGGGGGAGGTAGCTGATTCCGCTGCGGGCCCGAAGATACATGGGAAGGTCCGTAATTTCTTCGCCGTTGAGAAGGACGCGGCCGGAATCGGGGCGGGCAAGACCCACTATGATGTAGAAAGTTGTCGTCTTACCAGCGCCGTTAGGTCCCAACAAACCAACGACTTCACCTTGGCCTATCTCCAGTTCGACGTCATCGACGACCTTGCGTCCTCGATACGACTTGCTCAACTCGACGGCCTGGAGCTTCAGCATACCTCTTCATTCGTGACCGCGGGGCAGTCTCACTTGTCGACTTCACTTCTGAACCCGATGCTTTGTCAACGTCCGCGATCCATTTTCAGAATCGACGATGATCGTATCATCCGCTAAAAAGAAGGTCAATTGAAGGCCGGTGGTCGTACCCGCGGAACCGTCGTAAAGCGTGGGATTTCCGCCAGTCATTACGAACTTGCCGTTCTCGGCAGTGTACACGCCGCGCTCGGCAGTGGCTTTGCGGTCGCCTTCTTCGACGATTACGCCGCCGGTGCCGACCGCCCGGCTGATTTGCTGAGCTGCTCCCGCAGGAACGGCGCCATTCGCGGACGGAGTCGCCGACTGGCTGCGGGTGAAATAAAGATCCAAAACGGGGCCACGCATTTTCTGGTCGGCGGACTGCACGACGACATCCTTGGTCAGATGGGCATGGCCGTCCTTGTCGTAATAAGCTAGGATCGCGCAGGTGGCGTGCCATAACTGCGGCTTTTTAGGTACGACTTGCGAGTTATTGACCGGCTTCGGCGCGGTATCGAGCGAGCGATCCTTCGCCGATAGTGTGGATCGATCCGTGGATGGACTTGGCGTTTGCGGAAAAACAGCGCGCACGTTCCCGTAAGCATTTAGCACACGGGTATCGCGGAGCAATTCGATGGAATCGGCCTCCAGGACAGAATCGCCCTGCCACAATCGAGCATGCCCGGTGTATAAGGCGTGACCCGTCTTCGAATTTGCCGCCAGCGAATCGGAAGTGATGTTGGCAGGAGCGGGGGCGAGTTGCACCGCACCGCTCTTGGCGGAAAGATCCGTGGAGCGAACGCCACCTTCGCCCAGAATTTCGCCGGTATTTTGGACGAACATGATGCGCGGCGCGTGCGTCTCGGTGGTCGCGTCGCGGGCAACCGCCTGGCCCGTTAACGTGGCGGTTTGGGAAGCACGCTCAAAGGTGGCGTGATCCGCTTGGCCGCTGCGATCGCCTTCCTTGAGCTGGACGTCTCCTTGCATATCCATTTGCGACCACCCCCCGTCCGCGGACATTAGCGCCAGTCCGTTTCTGGCAGCAGCCGTCTGGATGGGGTGGCCCGTCATCCCACGCTCGGTTTGTACATTGCCGATAGCCAGCAGTTGCCTGGCCTTGCCGGTATTGGCGAAGTCCATGACCAGCTTGTTGGCCTGCAGTCTGGTTCTGGCCGGTGACGAAGATCCACCGGACTGACCTGCGGATGGGTTCGTCGAGTCAGTCCATTCCATCACGCCCGCCGCCAAGGTCTCGGCTTTTTGCGGCTTGCTGGGCTGATGCTCCTTGCCACCGCTGAAATCCATGCGAAATGCACTGGTTTGCAACGTGCGCGCGTCTCCCGTTTTCTCAAGCTTGGTGTTCAACACGACGCTGCCAGCCAAGTTCAATTCTTTGGGTTGATTGAAGCGCGGCCAGAGATCGAGCGTGCCGGAATCGGATTTCATTTCGTCCGATTCCGTGGCACCGCTTCGGAATCCATGCACCGCGCCCGACGCATCGAGTTTCGTAATCCAACCTTCCGGCGCAAAGTGCGCCGTCAGCGTGTCGGCGTCTAGATTCATTTGGTCGGCGCTGCCGGTGGATTTCACCTGCGGGCGATTTCCGCCGGGCCCGGTGATGGCCACCAGTGTTTGCGCGCGAAATTCCTCGTCGAGCTTCAACGAAATCTCGCCGGCAGTCAGTCGCTCGGTGGAAGTCTCGGCTTCGGCGGAACCGTAAAGATGTAGCAGCCTGGTATCGCGCGCAAAATCCAAGCTGGCGCCTTTCACATGTACATCCTGGTCTTGTATGGCTTGCTTGGCTACGGGGGCTACCTTTTTACCCGTTGCGTCCGCCGGTCGCGCAAGTCGCAAGCGCACGTCATGCAGTAAGTGAAGCGTTCCTTCTTCGGATTTGTACTCCAGACCGACGGCGTCGCCGCTGCCGTTAGGAAACGCAAAAGTTACGCGTTGGTCGGTCTGCGCGGTGCCGGTGGTGCGACTGAAGGTCATGCCACGAGTCTCCACGCGCGTACTGCGAGCCTCCGCCAAGACCGGATTTTGCGCCACCGATTTCGCGTCGTCCGCACTCATAAGGTCAAATCGTACGTCGCCACCGCAAGCAACGCCGCCGTCCTTCTGGTTGTATTGGCAACTGTGGGTGTGAATGACGTCGTGGCGATCACCGGATTTGCCGAAAATCGTGATCTGGACTTCTTCCAGCAGGCTGGCGTCCTGCCCCTTGAAATCGGTCGATTTTGAGGCGGTTACTTCAAAAATGACCGCTTGGTTTTGTTTGTCGTACTGCTTGTAAGTGATGCCGCTAGACTGGCGAGTCACATCCACCGGGGTCGGTGGTGGCGCCTTCTTGCGCTCGATGTGCCGCACCCAGTCGCGTTTCAGGTACACAAACGTGGTTATGCCCGCCAGTACCAGGGCCACAACCACCGACCAGCGCGCATACCGCGCCGCTTCACTTCTGCGCATAACTCAGTGTAAGCAAACCCGGCACAGAGTGTATAGACCGAGGTCGGATCGGATGATTCCGCGAAGAATCGTCAGAATAGCATGGGTAATAGGGACATCCAGAAGGTAACGGGCTATCTTGCGGATTCGGCAGCTGGGGAAGCGGTATCGGGCAAGATTCCAACGTTAGCGGCGGCTACGCTGTCGCGATTGGTGTTTTTGACCAGGTACATCGCTTCGTCGGCCAAGTGGAGCAAACCCTCTTTGGTGCGCGAATCCACCGGGTAGGAGGCCACTCCGACGCTGGGTGTAACCCGTACTTGCAGACCCGCGTTGTCCAGCCAAGTTGTGCCGCGAATCAACTTATGCAGGCGGCGGGCGACATTCAACGCGTTTTCCTTGGAGGTCTGGGGCAGCAAAATCACAAACTCATCGCCGCCGTAACGGAATGCGAAATCGATTAGCCGGCAATGACCCTTCAAAGCGTTGCCGATTTCGGCCAGCAGACGTGAACCCACCAGATGGCCATGCGTGTCGTTTACCTGCTTGAAGTGGTCCAAGTCGATAAAGACGAGCGAAAATTCGTAGTTGTAGCGCTGTGACCTGTAAATCTCGGTCTCTAGAATAAAGCCCATGTGGCGGGCGTTATAGAGCGAAGTGCAATCATCGGTGATGGTCAGCTCGTGGATGCGCTTGACGTGGCGCGCATTTTCCAGCGCAATCGCGGCGAAATCAGAGAGAGCTTCCAGGAGCTTCAAGTCGCGCGGATCGAATCCATCGGGGCCGATGCAGTTGATCAGTTCGATGACTCCGAGGCAAGTATCGCGAAATTTCACCGGGACGGCGACGATCGACTGCGTCTCCATCTTGGTCTTTTCGTCGACCTTGCCGAAGAAGCGGGTGTCTTTGGAAGTGTCGGTGACCACCACGGCTTCGCCATTTTGCGCCACCCAACCCGCGATTCCCTGCCCGACCTTGACGCGCACATCCTTCAGCGCCTGGGAAGCCTTGCCAACAGCCAACTCAAAATAAAGTTCCTGGGTGGTCTCGTCCAGAAGCAGCAGCGACCAGTTGTCGGGTCGCAAAAACTCGTCGATCTTCTCCATAATGGTGCGCAGCACTTGATCGAGCTGCAGCGACGACGTCAGCGCCTTGCCAAGTTCCTGGAAGACCGCAACTTCCCCGGCCTCGCGTTGTTCGTAAGGAACGCCAGGGTTGCGGCGGCGCTCCACGGCCGGGAATTGTTTGACTTCTTCCACGTTCGGTTGGACCTGATCCTTTAGATGCAGACGCATCCGCGCCGCCCATCGGTAGGGGGTTCGGCAGCCGGTGCGGACACCATTCGAGCCGCAGTTCACGAATCTCCGCCAGTATAGACGGCAGTCAAAAAGCTGCGCAACACACTCGTGGTACAGGCGTTGCTTTATTGTCATCAGCAGGAGAGATATCCGACGCGCCGGGAGGTACTGGGCGTACCTTGTTTGACAGGCTCTGCCCCCCCTTTTATAGTGCCCTCCAGGACCCGGCGATCGATCTTCGACAACGGTTGGCGGTGGAATCTGGCGGCAATTTCCGAGCGGACCGACGAGCTTTCCTGAGTTTCACACCCTCAAGTGGCAACCGACTTGCCCGCTGGATACGGATTATGGTGCATGGTTAAGGGCAGTTTTGGCGAAATACTTAAACGCGAACGCGAACTGCGCGAGGTGACCCTGAATGAGGTCACCGTCGCGACCCGCATCCCACCCCGTTTCTTAGAGGCGTTCGAACGAGAAGAGTGGGAAAAGCTGCCCGGCGGGGTTTTCAACCGGGGCTTTGTTCGCGCCATCGCGCGCTATCTGGGCTTAAACGAAGAAAGCCTGTTGTCGGAGTACGACTTAGCCTACGGCGAACAACAGCCGCTAGCGCTGCCTTTGGCAGAGGATCGCATTCCGTCACCCCCGAAATGGATCTTGGTAGTGGCAGTCTTAGCTATCTTGTTGGCCGTCGCAGGTGTCATTGCCAGTGGAAGATACGGCTGGAGACGTTACGCCGCGCGCCGTGCCGCGCTTGAGGCAGGAACCGCTGGATCACAACTAGCGGGAGGGCTGTCGAGCAGCCCTCCCGCTCCCCCGGGGGAGTCCTCCCCTGCTTCCTTGTCCGGGCCGCCGCCGTCCCCGGGAAATCGCGCCACGGCGGAGCGCTTGGATTTGGCGGTATCGACCTCCGCGGTCACCAGAGTTCGGGTGGTCGCCGATAACAGAGTGGTTCTAGACGCCCGGCTGCCCGCGGGCGAGACCCGCCACTTGTCGGCGCGAAACCAATTTACAATCTCCACACCCCGCCCCGCGGTGGTGTTGCTGGAATTGAACGGGCAAGCGATGCCGTGGCACGGGTCGGGTAGCGCGTCCGGTACAATGGTGCTCAGCCCAAAAGATTTAAGGCAGGCACCAAATGGAAACTCTCAGCCCTGAAATTCTGGACGATCTCCGGCGCGGACGCGCCACACACGAACGTAAGATTGCAGTGTGCGCCAGCGGCGCGCACTTGCCCGCGGCAGACCGCGCGGAACTTTTAGCGATCCTAGCTACCGACCATGATGAAGTCGTCGCGCAGCGCGCCAAGGAAGCGATCCTGGCATTGCCGATCGAGTATTTTTTGCAAGCGCTCCAGCGCCAGCAGGCTCTTGAGCCGCTTTTCGACTACGCCGCGAAAAACCTCTCGGTCACACCGGCTGTCTGCAACGCGCTGATTGAAAATAAGGACTGCCACGGTGACCACCTGGCTCCCGCGGCTCGCCATTTCTCTACCTCCAACGTGCAAACGCTCATGGACGATTTGGAACGCGTGAGCGCTTCCCCGGCACTGACCGTCGCGCTGGTGCATACAACTGCGGTTACCGCGGACCAAAAAGTCCTGCTCAACGAACTCCTGAGCGACGCCCACATCGATGCAGCAAGCCTCGCCGAGGCCGCGGCCGAAGCGGAGCCGGACGCAGACAGACGGCAGACTCTCCTGCAGCGCCTCGCCAAAATGAGCGTAGCGCAACGCGTGCAATTCGCGATCAAGGGCGGGTCCGAGGCGCGGCGCACGCTGATTCGCGACTCCAACAAAGTGGTGCAGCGCGCGGTGCTGCAATCACCCCGGCTTACCGAACAAGAGGTCGAAGGTTTCGCGTCGATGACCTCTCTGACCGATGAGATCCTGCGGCTTATCGCCACGAATCGCAATTTCCGGAAGAACTACACGGTGGTGCGCAACCTTATCAACAATCCAAAAACGCCGCTGGATACCAGTTTGCACCTGCTGCCGATCATCAACGCAATCGACCTCAAGCGCCTATGCACGAACAAAAATGTTCCGGAAACGCTGCGCACCACCGCCATCAAGCTGCAAAAGCAGCGGCAGGAATTCAAGAAGTAGTCAAGCGCAATTATAGTGGCGGCTCACCGATCGTCAGCTTACAATCAGCAGCAATGAATTCGTCTCCAGCATCACGACGCATTTTTCTGTCTCGCGCGGCCATGGCGTTGGGCGCGATGGGGGCATGGAATTTCGACCCGCCGGTTGTTGGGGCTGACCCGGATCCTTGGACCTCGCGCGATGTCGTGCAACCCGGCCAGCTGGCTGCAGAACTTGTACGCGCCGAAGGCAGTATTGTGCCAAAAATTGTCTACGTAGGGTTCCGAACGCTATTCGAGGGTGGCCACATTGCGGGCGCGTCGTTCCCCGGAACTGCGTCTACACTGCCGGGCATGCTTGATTTGAAGAGATGGGCGACTGCCATACCCCCAGCCACGAATCTAGTTCTCTACTGCGGTTGTTGTCCCTTCAATCGCTGCCCCAACATTCGACCTGCTTTTGTTGCAGTGCACGGATTGGGCTTCACCCGGTTGCGGGTTCTGGTCTTGCCGAAGAATTTTGCGACGGATTGGGTGGACCAAGGCTTTCCCACAGCAAAAGGGCTTTGAGACCTCGCAATACCTCGGCGGTTCGGAACATTCAACTACCCAATACAAAAAGCCGCCTCATCGCTGGAACGACCAAGCAGCTTGAACCAGAAAGAAAGAACGGAGTCGCGAGGAAGACTTACTTGGTTCCGGAATTGCCCGCGGAGCCGCCCTTGACCGACTTCGATGCGGAAACATTCTGCCGCATTTCCTTGGCCTGTTTCAGGTGGTCCTGCAGGGTCGGCAGCGTTTGCGAAGCGAAATCCTTGATGGCCGCTTTCTGTCCGCCATTGGCCTCTTTGTTAAAGTCGGCGATATCTTCCTCGTGGTCTTTCACCATGTCTCGCGCATAGGCCCGGTCGAAGGCCGCTCCAGACAGCTTGGAGAGGGCATCATACGTCACCTTGTCTTTCGCGCTAATGTCGTTCGGAAGGGTCATATTTTCCTGCGCCGCCGCCTTTTTCAGATCGTCGCCGGCTTTTGAGTGATCGTCCACCATGCGCTGGCCAAATTTCTTGACTGCGTCACTCGTGCCCTTTTCCTGCGCCAGTTGTCCCATCTTTACTTCCGCCATTCCGCCCTGCGCAGCCTTCTTTGCAAATTGAGTATCGTTGACGGTCGAATGAGTCGACTGAGCTGGCTGCGCGTTTTCCTGATGCGCGAGCACCGCCCAGCATCCTAAAAATGTGCAGAAGGTGGTCACCCCGGCTACGTACGCTACCTTCATCATTGGATTATTCAAATTCCTCATGACTTCCTCCGTCTCAAGCTAGGCCCTATTGCGAGCGTGTGCCAATACAGTAGGTCTGGGTACGGGACGCTACTATCCGGTGTTGGCTGTAGGCAGACGTAAGAGGATATGTAGACTATTGTAGGAGCAGGGTTTAGCGTTGAGCCACGTACTAACCCTTGCGCAGTACCAAGCAGCTCGCGAGCATATCGTGCAGAGCTTGCCGCTTTTCGGTGAAACCGGCCATCGCGTAGCCGATTCCCAGCGGAATGAAGCTGGTCACAATTTTCCCGAAGTGGCGACCGGATGCGCGCGCGAAAGAGACCCGCTGGCCCGTCATGTCGGTCACGATCAGTCCAAGAGCCTTCTTGCCCGCCGTGCCTTCCCATTCCGAGCTTTCAAGCAAGGCATGGTACAGCCAGGTGCCACCTATGGCCAGCAGCGCGCAAAACCAAATGAAGAGTAAAAACATGGGAGGCATCCCCTCTGCAAAGGGATTGCCACCTCGAGGAATCCCCGCCAAGATCCCGCCAATGCCCATCGCCATAGCCACGCCAATGAGAATCGGAACAGCGAACACCCCCAAGATGATCGCATCAATGAAATAGGCCAACACCCGCAACCAAAAACCCGCGTAGGCCACCGTAGCCACCCGGCGTGGCATACCCCCCGCTACGAACACCGAAGCGGGCGTGGACGCCATTATCGGCGCGGCACCACCGGCCGCCACTGGCGAGAGCGAGGTAGATTGGCTGCATTGACTGCAAAAGGTAGAACCGTCTGCGAGCGTGCTTCCACATTTTGAACAGTACACGGCGTTCCTCCAGACTTTGCACGTCAGGAACTCAATGGCTCAGAACTCCAGGGCAGCCGAATCGTACGTTGTGCCGTCCTATGCGGTCAATACGCAGTGATGCTCACAGACGTTCAACGGGGAAGCAGCACGTTTTGATGCCAAACAGCTCGTTCTGCTGGCTGACTGCCGCTCCACCTGCTATCCTTCCCCGGCTGCAACGATTCGGGAGACTCACCATGGGGAAAACCCGGTTCTTCCTTGCATCCCTTCTCGCTATCGCCTCCGTGGCGGTCGCTCAGCAACAAGCCGCCAAGCGCTTTGACGGCGATGCCTGGTGGGATAACGTCAAGTTTCTAGCGGACGACCAGCTGGAAGGTCGCGAGACCGGCAGCGAAGGCCTAAGCAAAGCCGAAGCCTACGTGGTCGATCATCTAAAAAAAGCGGGGCTCCAGCCTGCCGGCGTGGACGGTTTCTATCAACCCGTAAAATTTGTCTCGCGCGAAATTGTCGAGAAAGACTCCTCTGCAGCATTGGTTTCCGGCGGCAAAATAGAGCCTCTGGTCTTAGGCGAAGACGCCTATTTCAATACTCGCATCGACCTTGCGCCGGAGGAAATCGATGCGCCGCTGGTCTTGGTCGGCTACGGCTTGAAAATTCCCGAGACGAACTACGACGATCTAGCCGGACTCGATCTCAAAGGCAAAATTGTTGTCTACCTCGCCGGATCTCCGGCCGAGACCCCCACGGCGCTTTCTGCCCACTATCAAACGCTTGGCGAACGGTGGAAAAGCCTGCAACAGGCAGGCGTGATTGGCATCATTGCCATACCGAATCCGGCATCGATGGACATCCCCTGGTCGCGCATGTCGCTGAATCGCGCGCATCCATCCATGGATCTCGTCGGGCCCGAGTTCAACGACGCGCCCGGGCTAAAAATGTCCATGACGTTCAATCCCGCACAAGCGGAAAAACTCTTCGCTGGATCGGGCCGTACCTTCGCCGAAATCGCGGACCTCGGCAAGGACCGCAAAGCTCTGCCGCGTTTTCCTTTGCAGGTTTCCCTGAAAGCCCACGCGGTGGTGAAATCCACTTTCGTGGAGTCCGCAAACGTCATAGCCAAATTTCTCGGCAGCGATCCCGTGCTTAAAAACGAATACGTCGTGCTGTCCGCCCATGTCGATCACGTCGGCATCGGCGAGCCCATCAACGGCGATCGCATTTACAACGGCGCGATGGATAACGCTGCAGGCGTCGCCGCAGCGCTCGACATCGCCTCATCGTGGAAAGCGCCGGAAGCCCATCCGCGCCGCTCCATCTTGTTTGTATTTGTCACCGCGGAGGAAAAAGGCCTGCTGGGATCGAAATACTTCGCCGCTCACCCGATTGTGCCGGCCAAGTCCATGGTAGCCGACGTGAACATCGACATGTTCCTGCCGATCGTGCCACTTAAAGTCCTGAAGGTTCAGGGCCTCGCCGAATCCGACCTCGGCGACCGAGCCCGCGAAGCCGCCCAGGACTTCGGAGTGCGCGTGCAAGCCGATCCGCAACCGTTACGCAACGCCTTCATCCGCAGCGATCAATACAATTTCATCCGCCACGGAATTCCCGCGGTAAAACTCGATGTCGGCTTCGATCCCGGCTCACCAGACGAAAAAATCTTCAAGGATTGGCTAACCGTTCGTTACCACGCGCCGTCCGACGATCTTGCTCAACCAGTCGACCGCGCCACCGCCGCAACCTACGAAGAAATCCTGCGCCAGCTATTAATCTCCGTGGCCAACGCCGACGCCCATCCACAATGGAAGCCCGACTCCTTCTTCCGCCGCTACGCCACCGGCAACGATTAGAACGCCCCATTCGGCTCCCGCCTCAACCCAGCCACTGCGGGTTGTGGCCCGTTCCATCAAAATTATCCGTAGTCTTATATCCCTCGAATTTGCCGTCCCGCGCACTGTCCGCCGTTTTAGCCAACAGCTCCGCAACTTGCGATTCCCCCATCGGCCGAAAACTTCTAGCAGCGTTCAGAGATGAGTTTAGAATCTCCAGCGAATCGCAACCGGTGATCACCACGCTGGTCGGCAAATTCATCGCATAATGTAAGCACTCCTCCGGCTTCACCACATTGCTGCGCAGAATCCACCCGCTACCCATCGGCTTCATCCCCAACACGCCAATCTCCTTGTTCACCAGCATTGGCAACACCTTCTTGCCAAAACTATTAAAGTGCGCGTCCATCACGTTCAACGGCATCTGCACCGAATCAAAATGAAATCCGTGCGCGTCCGCCGTCTCCAGCATTTTCAAATGGATGTCCGGACTCTTGTGCCCCGTAAATCCGATGTACCGCACCTTTCCAGCCTTCCGCGCCTCAACAATCGCCTCCATCCCAGCCCCCGGCGCAAAGACCTTCTCGGGATCCCCCATCCGAATAATTTCATGAAATTGCAGTAAGTCGATGTGATCGGTCTGCAACCGCCGCAGCGACTCCTCCAACTGCTCGGTAGCGGCCTTGCGAGTCCGTCCATCAATCTTGGTCATCAAAAACACCCGCTGCCGGTAACCGTCACGCAACGCCTTACCCATGCGCACTTCGCTCTCGCCACCGTTGTAATCCCAACAGTTGTCCAGGAAGTTGACGCCGTTATCGATCGCCGTTCGAATAATCCGAATACTCTCCTGCTCGTCCTTCTGCACTCCGATGTGGTACCCGCCCAACCCCATCATCGAAACCTTTTCGCCTGTCCGCCCCAAAGTCCGATAGGTCATCTCCATCTTCGTATCAACCGCCCACGCCAAGTTCTCAGCGCCAGCAGCCACAGTTGCCGCCACCGCCATCCCGACAAACTCTCGCCGAGATATCCCGCCATCTTGGGGACTTTTCGCGTCCTCGTTAAACATTTGCGCCTCCTTCGCGGGCTGAGAGCCTTAGCCTACACCCGCAACGGTTCCTGGATCCAGAAACAGATAAGAGTCTTGGGATTGAACCATTTGAGGCTATAATCCGCTTGTTTCCTCACAAGCTCACGAACCGAGGTCAGTCATGCGCTCTCGCATTTCCCTAGTTACCGCTTCGCTGTCGATGGTCTTTCTGCTGGCAACGACGCTCGGCCACTCGCGCCCCTCCACCCACGGCCTCCTCGTCGTCGCCAATCAGAAAGAGCACACCACGTTGCTCGTCGATCCGGAAACCCGCCGCGAAGTCGCCAAGATCGTAGTAGGCGTAAACGGCCACGAAGTAGCCGTAAGCAAAGACGGCCATTACGCCTACGTTCCCATCTACGGCGATTCCGGGGTGGGCAAACCCGGTACCGACGGCTCCACGATCGACGTCATCGATATCCGCGAACGCAAACTCGCTTACACCATCGACCTGGGCAAACCGCTCCGCCCCCATGAGCCCGCCATCAGCCCCGACGGCCACCTCTACGTAACCACCGAGCTCTCCCAATCGCTGGACGCAATCGATCCCGCCACCCGCAAAATCATCGCCCAGAATCCGACCGGCGAGCCCGAATCTCACATGTTCGTAATCACGCCCGACAGCGCCCGGGCCTACACCGCCAACGTCCACTCCGGCACAGTAAGTGTTCTCGACCTGGTCCACCACTCCCTCATCACCACCATACCCGTTTCCAAAATTGTCCAGCGCATCGCCATCCAACCCGACGGCAAATACGTTTTCACTCACGATCAGGAATCCCCAAGAATTGCAGTAATCGAGACCGCGACCAACACCGTCTCCTCCTGGATCGATCTCCCGGAATCAGCCTACAGTTCCGAACCCACCCCCGACGGCCGCTGGCTCATAGCCGCTGGCCTGAAGGGCCACATTTTCGCCATCGATCTCAAAACCCGCAAATTGGACAAGACTTTCGACGCTCCAACAGCCCTCGGCAAAGTGCTAGTCCGCCCCGATGGCGGTGCCGCCTACATCTCTTTCCTCACCGCAGGAAAAATCGAAATCCTCGACCTGCACTCCTGGCAACTGCAACCATCCATCGATCTAACTCCGGGTGTAGACGGAATGGCCTGGGCCGCCAACTAGTACGTTCTAGCGAACGATCTCAGCTACCGAATTCAAGGCCACCGTAACGAGCGGCAAATGAACATCGATCAACTCCGTAAACTCTGCCTCTCCTTCCCAGGCGCCACCGAGCAAACCGTCTGGGAGGGCGACTTAACCTTCAAAGTCGCCAATAAAATGTTCGCCCACACAGTTCTCGAAGTCGCCCCCGTATGGCTCTCATTCAAAGCCTCGCCAGAAAACTTCGCCGAATTAACCGAGCGCCCGGGCATCATCCCGGCCCCATATCTGGCCCGCGCCCAATGGATAGCCCTGGAAACCAGAGACGCCCTCCCGATCGACGACCTAGCGCAACTCCTGCGCGAGTCTTACGATATGGTAGTCGCCCAGTTGCCCAAGAAAACCCAGGAGCTTGTTTCGCAAGGCAGAGCGCCGAATTCGCGATCAGCGAGTCGCAAAGCGCCGAAGAAAAAATCAAAAACTAAGACCAAGGGAACCAAGAAGAAAAAAACCGGCGCAAGAAGCAGCCGCTTCAGTTAGGAGACTGATTCCGCGGCAACGATTTCAGATAAGCGATAATCGCCTTCGCGTCAGCGTGATTCATGTGATAGATGTGCATAGGCGGCCGAATCTCCTCGCCCTCCGGCCCGGTCCCCTTCTCCAGAATGCGTTCGCCCTGCTCCTCGGTAAAGCTAGGAAACCCCGCCAACGCCGGAGCCCGATCCGCCCAATTCCGAATCGGCGCCACGGGCTGAATCCAAATCGGCGCCCCGCTAAGCCAAGCCTCGTGCCGCAACTCCCCGCGATCGTTCCGCGGCGTATGACATTCTGGACACTTCGCAACTTCCTCCACCAGGTACCGTCCTCGTTCCACATCCGCGTTGGCCGCGGCCCCTCCCGCCTTGCGATTCCCCGCACTGGTGGAATTGGTCGAAAAAGCCAGCACCGCCAGCAACGCCGCAAGCAACAAAATCTGCGTCCCTCGAATCCTGTTCATATCATCCTCAAATCGCATGCGCAGTTCTGCGCTGCGCCGAGACTTTCAGCGACACAAATTTGAGTCGAGGATCAAGCCCTGTCTATCGGGTCTTCTAATTACCAAGGAGAGAAACTTCCGGTACGGTAGCACCGGCGCTCTTGCCTGCGCAGACCCAGCCCCGACCCGATCACCCCATCGGAGCAAACGCCGTCAGTAGAGGTTACAGTTTGATTTTAGGAAGGAGCTAAAGCCAACCAAGAAGAATGTCCGCGCCACCAAAACTCCAAGCAGCCGCAAACCACCAACCGCTAAGGCCGGTCCTCGTCGTCATATTCCTTAGGCACATCATCTTCCAGCACTTCGTGCGTAATCACTTCCGATTCCTCCGTGCCCGCCCTCTCCACGCCGCTGACGATTCCCGCCTCAAACGCCTGCCCTTCCTCCAACAACTCATCCGCGCTCTCGGAATCCACATCCTCAACAATCGAGATCCCCTGCAAATCCCCAGCCCCAGTTCCAGCCCGAGCCACTCGCGACTTCGGCTTGAGCCGCACCGTCTCTACGTCCTGGCTCCCTCGAGTAAGGGTAGCCTCCGCGCGAGGCGTAGGCATTTTCCTCTTGGGCCCGCGGGCAGTTTTCGCGACTGTCTTCTTCGGCGCAGCAGCCTTCCCCTTCGGTGCTGCTTTCTTCTTCGCGCCAGCAGACACTTTTGCCTTCGGCGTGACTTTCTTCGCGCTCACGGTCTTCTTTTTCAACTTTTTCGGAGCCACTTTTTTCTTAGCCATACCCGCAGTCTAGCACCAGCGAGCCTCGCCGCAAATACTCCAGTAAGCCCGCAGCGGATCGGCCAGCGCCTCCGATCACTTCAACTTCGAAGGCAACTCCGCCTTCGATTTCGTTTCCGACGCAGCCTTAAACCTGGCCATCATTTCTTCCATAGCTCTCGGGAGCGTCTCCGGATGTCGAGTAATGTCCACAAAAAAAATCCGCGAATCATAGGGAAAGCCAGCAAATTCGCGAAACTCACCAGGGAGGGGAGGGCCACCCAGGCTCCCAGGCGCTGGTATCTGCCTCGGCAGCCGTACCGCGTACATGCTACCCCCCGCCAGCGTTTGATGCGGATACTGCATCAGCCACAAGCAATTATGGCCGTCCATAATCATACTGGCCGACACCGCTACCCACTGCCCACCATCCGCCGCCGTAGGCGTCTGGCAATTCCACATCTCAGCCTCTGGAACGGTCTCGACAGGATCACTGAACCCATACTCATCCACCGCAATCTTCTGCAACCCGTTCCGCTCGGCAAACTTCCTCACCTCCGGGAGAGACTGATTCCAGTCCAGATTCGAATCATTCACCAGCGCATAGGCCGGACGTCCCAAACCAAATGCATTGATGTAAGGAAAAAAGTAAGGATACAGTCGCACCGCGGTGAACAAGCAACTCACCGCCAACACCGCCGCCGTCGCGCCAACCACCCGCCCCGCAACCGGTGCGGATCGCCACAGCCGTTCCACCATGCGCGGCAACGGAGCCAACAAAATGATCAGCAAAATCAAGGGCACCGTGAAATGCCGGATACTGATCGTCAGTCGGCTCAACATACAAAATCCAGTAAAGACCAACAAAGATACCCACAGGACCCGCCAATGAATCGCGTACTCGGTTGGTATTACTGGTAACTCTCCCTCAACGCCCCGCTTCTGTCGCAACGCCATGCCAACCGCCAGCACCAGCAATCCCAGAAATCCGACAGCAGACTTCAGCACAAAAACAATCGGGAAGTAGAACCACACGCCGTGCCGATAGGTATGACCCAGCACATACGTCGGCCGGCTCCCGGTGATTAAAACCAGTAACACCCCTCGCGCATACAACCACATAGGCATGAGCAACCGCCGCAGCGGCACCCAAGCCGCACCATGCCCGAGCCGATTAAGCGCATCCGTCGATTGACGCACCGACAACACGAAATAAACCACATACACCGCAAGAGCCGCCCAAAGAATGCCCTTCCGCGTGAACCGCCATCGCAGCCGCCGCCAAGCCCGCAACTCAGCCTTGTCCGTGGGCTGCCCGGGCACGGCCCGCCATCGTGTGCTCAAAGCAAACGCCACAAACGCAAAAAGCAAAATGCCCGCTGTAAATTTCGAAAGCAGCGCCCCCGCAAATCCCAACCCGAACAGCACGGAATTTTTCCGACTGGGTTCGCGCCACACCTCTGCAAAACGCCACAGTGTAATCAGCGAAAACAGCGTAACCGCAATGTCGGTATGCACCAGCGGGCCAAAAACTAGAAATGCCGGCGCAGTGACATACACACTCAAGCACAGCAGCCCGCCCCAGTCCCCTCCAAGCCACCGCGCATACGCGAACAAAACCCAACCCAACGCCAGCGTGAGCAGCAGCATCGGAACGCGCGCCCACCGCAACCCAGTTACCGGGTCATTCCACTTCGCCAGCACCCAGTCCCCGAAAACCCACTGTCCCAGATATGCAGGAAAAAACGTATCGCTGAATGTCCACGAAATATGGTTGTAGTCCGCATGCACCCCGCGCAAAACCAAAGGCAGCGCCGCAAGCACTTTGGGCAAAGGGGGATGCTCCTCATTGAGCCGCAAATCCAGTTTCTGCAGATAGCTCACACCAGCACCGATGTGCGCCACTTCATCGACCGTAACGGACTCGCGCCAAGCGGCTCCGCCCGCCAATACCGCCATAAACACCAACAGCAAGCCAGCCACCGCAGACAACAGAGCGCTCCGCATTGTTTCCATGAAACTTTTCTCCTACTTACTACGTGGCGTGAAAGACAAAGCTCGTGCCAGCGATCGTGGCACGATAAATCGGGAGCCAGGCACTCCGCAAGCCTCACTTAATTCATATAAAACGACCGGTGCACACCATTAACAGAGTCGCCATCGATACATGTAGGGGCGCGCTTCGGCGCGTCCCAGGCAGTTTAAGTAATCCTCGCGGATCCACCCGCCACTACGCTCACCTCCACTTCTCCAAATCCACAAACTCCAAGCCCCAAGGTCGTTTTTCCAAATCCAGCCGCGCCACCGTAATCGGCAATTGAAACCGCCTCGGCCCCGCGCTTCCCGGATTGACGTACAACACCCCCAACCGCTCGCTTTGCCCAAACTTGTGCGAATGCCCGCTAACCACCACATGAAATCCCGCAGCAACCGGATCCAGATCAAGCGCGTTCAAGTCATGAAGCAGGTAAATCAGCACCGCCCCAGCCTCGGCCACCGCCGTGACGGGCAAAGCCCGCGCCCAATCCGTGGTATCCACGTTCCCGCGCACCGCCACTACCGGCGCCAACTCCCGCAACTTCTGCAGGATTTCCGGTTCCCCAACATCTCCCGCGTGAACAATCAATTCCGAACCACGCAAAGCCGCCAACGCCTCCTCGCGCAGCAATCCATGAGTATCCGATATCAGACCAACTCGCGTAAGTTCTTTCCTCACGGCAGGATTATAGCGTCACTGTAGCGCAGGCGGAGTCCGCAGAGCCCTGTGGCTTTTCGCAGCCCACATCAACCCTGACTGTCATGAGAATAGCGGCGACAAACATCCAAAACCCACCGTAAGCCAAACCGCTTCCCGGTTCTTAAGTAAGCGCGGCGCAGGACCCTCAGTTGTGGGGGCGCGGACTGCTTTACCCTGAGCCTCGAAGGGTGCGCCTCATCTCGGCACCATCGCTCCGCAGCAAACTCATGGCCTGCGCAACGAAAACAAGGCAAACCTCGATCCACGCAGGTACCGACAGCAACTCTAAGTATTCACAATGAAATTCTGTTTAGACCAATCAGGTTAAGGACAATCCGAGCGAACGACTCAGCTCAAAACCGCGACTTTTTCTGCAACTTGGAGGGCCGTTCTCTGCCCCACCCCGCGTCGCAATGGCTTGGCCCCCGAAGCCGGAAAAGCCATATGCCAAAAATTTAAATCGAAATCCGTAAACTCCACTCCCACATACGTCTTGCCATCCCGCGAGCGCTTGATCGTAACCACTTTCCCCTCGACGGTTTCCTTCGTAGTCTCATTTTCCAAAATCAGTATGTCTCCGAAAGCTACCGCCTGCTCCAGCTCAATCGACGCCCCATGCAAACTCACCGTATGCGATTTCGTCTCTACCGCAAACGTCGCCCCATCCGCGTCAATTCCGTGCACCCGCAGCGGCACGCTAAGCATCACCCGCATATTCCGCCGTCGTTCCTTACATCGAAAATGTAGCAGTGCCATAGGAAGTGATCCTCTCACGGAAAAGATTGCGAATCGTTTTGCCCGACCAGTCGCCGCGAGCTCTGAGCGGGCCCGCCAAACTTCCCTAGAACGACGCTCGATACCGTAATTCTGGGCGCCGCCTGCGAACCGCGCAATGGCATGTCGGTACCACACCACCGTACGAAGGAACGGTACCCTCGTACCGCACCTTCCGTAACGAGAACGCAAATCATTCCCCCACCAAGCCCGCCTTGCTGCAGTTTCGCCCTTTGTTTGCCCCCTGGCGCAAGCCGTTCTCGAATGCGGGCCAAACCGAGCTGGAGCGAACTGCGCTTTCCCAAGCGAAAGTCCATCTCCAAAACGCCGAGAACGATATCGGAATGCACAGCTCCTGGAAATAAGCGCTCCTGTTCCGCCCTTTTTTAACGTCCCCTCTTGCTCGGTTTTTCCTTCCTTCTTTATTTCGTTACATCCATTAATTCTGTACTTGATTGTCTCTCTCGCAAAAAGAATGAAGCGCCGCTCGGCCTTCTCTTCCGCGCGGCGCTTCAACTCCTATTCTTTGTTTGCACCAGTTATTGGTCTTCCGTTCCAGGCGTTCCCCTCCTATCCGCCCGGCCGTTCGGTCGAGCTTGTTTTGATTGAACCACCCATCGTCCAGCGGGATCGAGAAACTCCACCCCCACCGCGTAGCCGTCGCCACGCTGTGGTTGGCAGTAAGCCACTCGAGCCAACGAACGAAACTCTCCAGTGCGCAACACGAACGTCAGCGCCTCGCCTTTTTCCCACCGGCGGCTGCTGGTCACCCGAGCTCCTCGCGCACTCACATTCTCTGTAAAAGTCGATTCCGCCCCCGGCGTCCCGCGATGCCCGTCCAGCACCACCGGTATCTCCATCGGTATGCGCCGCTCGGCGCGATGAAACGCGAAATTATTCTTGAGCGGCATCGTCGCGTTCGTCCTCACAAGCACGCAGCAATGCGCGAAAGATTGTGAATACTGCCGGAGCTGCGATTCTTCATGCCATACAACGCGCGGTCCGCCGCCCCCAGCAATTGTTCCGGCGTATCCCCATCCTCGGGAAAAGCCGCAACCCCCGCGCTCACTGACAACGCAGGCCGCTCAGGCTCAGCCGCAAGCCGTTCTCGAATGCGGGCCACAACCCGCGTGGCGATATCGGGACCCGCCTCGGGCAGCACCAAAGCGAATTCATCGCCGCCGTAGCGCGCTGGCGTATCAATGGCCCGCGAATGATTCGAAAGAACTTTGGCGAGACGCACCAGCGCCCGGCTCCCAGTCAAATGCCCGAATTGATCGTTGATCACCTTCAGGCCGTCCATATCCAGCAGGATCACGCTGAACGGCCGCTGCGTCCGCCGCGAACGGTCCAGCTCCGTTTCCAAGACGGTGATCAGCCGCCGATAGTTGGCCAATCCCGTAAGGGAATCGCTGACGGCCATCGATCGAACCTGTTCGAACAACCGCGCCTGTTCCAGCAGCGCCCCGGCCAAGATCACCACGTAGCTGGTCGTCTTGAATATTTCGGCAACGAAAAAAGGCCCGTCAAAAAGGTGGCGAGAAAAAACTGCCGCGGCGTGGCAAACCACGTTGAGCGAAGCAACGCCAAAGAGCGAATATTCGTACAGGCTAGCCGGATTCTTGCTGCCCCTATCTCGGTCCAAACGCTGCCGGTAGCAAACCGCCGCAGCCAGAAACAAAACGCCAGGAAGCAAATCCCAGGGGCGCGACCATATCCAAGCCGCATGAGAAAACGGCGCCGCCGGCGCCGCCAAAAAAGCCGCGCTGGTAAGGTAAGCCGCCAGCAGAACCACCAGCAGCGCCCCCGCCGTCTCCCGGCTAGGCTGCCGCGCCGTGGGCATGTACCGCTCCACGCCAATCGCCGCCAACAACATCACTGCCAACAACACCCGGCTGACCATCCAGCCCATAGGAACAGTAGTAGGCGCTGCATGCCCCGCCTGCATCTGCGAATTCAGCGCAAAATAACCAACCGTCTCAATGATCCCCGATAGCACAAACCCGAAAGCCAGAATCAATGCCGTTCGATCGTGAGTCCCGCGAAAGCGAACCAAAGCATTGGCCGCATAGCAAAAACTGATCAGCGTTCCGCCCACTTCCAGATACAGATAGCTCTGCGGACTCCCAGTAATGCCGGTGTGTCGTAGGTAGAAGATGAACCCAAAGAACAAAGCCCCTAGGGCGAGGTAGGAGGCGCTTAACCAGCGAGAGGTGAGCCTCATGGGCACGCTGCTCGCGGCGCGGCCTGCACCGGCCTTCGCTACCGCGAGTGGCGGAAACCGCAGAAACCCGATGATCTTGCCCCAACCACCCACAAATGCCCCCAATTGCCGAAGAAAGCCTGCGAACCCCGATGAATGCACGTCGGTGTCCCTTCTAACGGAAATTGTTGGTCTGTAACCTGCTGATTTAGTGTGGTTTACTTGAGGAGTAACTTGCAGCGCACGGTCGTATCGGATCAGCGAGACAGTGGCAGCCCACAGAGTTTGGCAGTTTTGTTCAGCTATCTAATTCATTTTTAGACACTTATTAGGCGAAATGGGGACTTGGGAGTGAGACGTGTCCCATTCTCACAATGAGATGTCTCAACCGCATTGGGAATCTCTAAGTTCTTAGAGTTTCGGTTTCGGAGCCGGCAGTTCACGGGCTACCACCGCATCGGAGAAACCGCAGGCCTTATGGGCGCCGTCGCAGAACGGCTTGTTTGCCGATTGGCCGCAGCGGCAGAGGCCGATGGCGGTCCGACCAGCCAGGCCGAAGGCACGGCCTTCGGGATCGAGGATCTCGAAGTCGCCCTCGACTCGGATCGAGCCGTTGTGGTTCACGATGATCTTGGTTGCCGCCATCTTCTCTCCTGGGAACGCGCGCTGGTTCGATCATACCGCAGTTGTAGTGGCCGGTCCTCTGACCGGCCATATGTTGTTCCCGAAACGGACGCCCCACCGTTACTGGCGGGATCTAAGGATCAGCCACTGCATTAATACTTCGGCACGGTGGGATCGACTTCGTCGGACCACGCCAGGATCCCGCCCTTGAGATTTAGGATCTTGCGGAAGCCGGCCTTGCGCAGGAAATCTACCGCTTCGGCGGAGCGCTTGCCGCTTCGGCAGTGCGCGACGATTTCGCGCGAGGAGTCGAGTTCGTGCACGCGCCGCGGCAATTCGCCTAGCGGAATCAGGTGGCCGTTGAGGTTGCAAATCTGGTATTCGTGCGGTTCGCGCACGTCCAAAATGTACAGGTCGTCGCCGCGATCGAGTCGCGACTTCAGTTCCTTCGGGGCAATTTCGGGCACCTGCACATTCGGTCCGGGGGCTTCTTCCCCACGCACGCCGCAAAACTCGTAATAGTCGATGAGCTGATTGATGGTGCGCTGCTCGCCGCACATCGGGCAATTCGGATTTTTGCGCAGCTTTAGATCGCGGAATTTCATCCCCAGGGCATCGAAAAGCAGCAACCGGCCGACAAGGCTGTCGCCGCGCCCAATGATCAGCTTGATGGTTTCCATCGCTTGAATCGAACCGACGATACCCGGCAGAACACCGAGCACTCCGCCTTCGGCGCACGAAGGCACCAATCCCGGCGGGGGCGGTTCGGGATACAAGCAGCGGTAGCAAGGGCCATCGGGCATCCCAAAAACGGTAATCTGTCCCTCGAAACGGAAAATCGAACCGTAAACGTTCGGCTTGCCCAGCAAAATGCAAGCGTCATTGACCAGATAGCGCGTCGGGAAATTGTCCGTCCCGTCGACGATGATGTCGAAATCTTTGAAAAGTTCGAGCGCGTTAGCGCTGGTCAGTTGCGTCTCGAATGCTTCAATCTGAATATCCGGATTCAGATCGGAAAGCCGCGCACGTGCTGCTTGCGCTTTCGATTTGCCAACATCGGAAGTTCCAAAGGCAATCTGCCGCTGCAGGTTGGTGAAATCCACGACATCAAAATCCACCAGGCCCAGCCGACCTACGCCCGCGGCAGCAAGGTACAGGCCCAGCGGCGCGCCCAATCCGCCGGTGCCGATCAGCAAGACCTTGGCGTTTTTTAGCTTCAGCTGACCTTCCATGCCGACTTCCGGCATGATCAGGTGGCGGCTGTAGCGCAGGATCTCTTCGTTGGTGAGGGTGGTCGCCGCAGGTTGAGCAGCGGGCGATGCTGTTAGCGGCTGTACTTTCGTTGACATAGCGAGTTCCCTTGAATTCGTTGATCTATCGCTCCATTAGATGAGGCCCGCTTCAGCTCGATGCATGAGGACGCGCAGAACGGATTCGGACCAGGATCAACAACCAGGTGGTGACGAGTGCGCGAACCGAGAGCCGCCGGCGATGGAGGGGACGATGCTGATGGTGTCGCCGTCCTTGGTCGGGGTGTTTTCTTTCGCCAGATAACGGATGTCTTCGTCGTTTACGTAGACGTTTACGAAGCTGCGGAGCTTGCCGTCTTCCGTGAAGAGGTGCTTGCGCAGGTCGCCGAACTGGGTGGTCAGATGCCCCAGGGCTTCGCCTACCGTAGCTGCGGTGAATTCGGCGGAATCGCGTTTGCCCGCGTAGACGCGTAACGGGGTTGGGATCATTACTTTTACCGCCATTTAATTCTCCTTACCAGAGTCTATGCCAAAAAGCTTCCAACATGCCAGCTACGCCCGAATACGAACGGATCGAGCGCCGAGCTAAAGCCCGGCGCCTACCTAGGCTTGCTGCATTCATGCTTTGGCGCTTTCGCGGATTTCCAGGGGTTCGCAGGTGAATTGGGAGCGGTCGTCGTTTAGGCGCCAGGAGGTCATGTCTTGGGGCTCGCCCGTGGCTACGCTCACGATGATGTAGCTGTACCACGGCCAGGCGTGATCTTGATCGTATTGGCTTGGGGCGGCCGGATGATCTGGGTGCGAGTGATACCAGCCGACTACTTCGATTCCCTTTTCGGTCGCGGCTTTCTCGGCTTCCCGGACGTCGTCCGAGGTGAGGGAAAAACGATTGCGCGGTGAGTCGTCGCGGCGATTTACCAGCGGGTGCAGGGCTACGATTTCTCGAGCGGGCAGCTTGCTGGCGTCGGGGGCGGAGGTCGCGGCCGGGTCGAGGTCGCGGCCCAGTAATGCGCCGCAGCATTCGTGGGGATAGGTTTCCGCGCCGTGGTCGCGGATTTTTTGGGCGACGTCGGAACTGAGTGTGGTGGCCATGTCAGGAGTCTTCCCAGAAACGTTCGGTTAGATATTTTGCGGCGGAATCGGCGAACACCGTCACGACCACGGCGTGCTGATCGGCCGAGATCTTCTTGGCCACCTGGAAGCAGCCCAACAGCGCGGCCGCTGCGCTGGGGCTGACGAGCAGGCCCTCTTCGCGCGCGATTCTTTTCACCAGATGATAAGAATCTTCGGTGCCAACTTCGAGATTCTCGTCGGCGAGCGTGTCGTCGTAGATCGACGGGCGAAGCGCGGTTTCCATGTGCTTCCAGCCTTCGAGGCCGTGGAAAGAGGCGTCCGGTTGCAGGCTGATGCAACGAATGCCGGGATTCAGTTCTCGGAGCCGGCGAGTTACTCCAACGAAGGTTCCGCTGGTGCCGAGTCCGGCTACGAAATGCGTGATGCGCCCGGCAGTCTGATCCCAAATTTCGTTGGCGGTGGTGCGATAGTGGGCCTGCCAGTTGGCGGGATTGCTGTATTGATCGGGATAGAAATATCTCTGCGGATCGGCGGCTACAATTTCGTGCACGCGACGGATGGCGCCGTCGGTGGCTTCGTCACCCGGAGTGATCACCAATTCCGCGCCGTAGGCAGCCAGCATTCGCTTGCGCTCTTGTGAAGCACTGTCGGGCAGGCAAAGTTTTACCGGATAGCCGAGCGCGGCGGCGATCATGGCGTAGGCGATTCCGGTATTGCCGCTGGTGGCGTCGATGATGGTTTTGCCCGGGGTCAGAGCTCCGCTTGCCAGACCGGCTTGTATCATGCTGAGAGCGGGGCGGTCTTTGACCGAACCACCGGGGTTAAACCATTCGGCTTTGGCGCTGAATTCGATGTTGGGAAAGTCGCGGCCGATGCGCTCGAGACAGAGGAGCGGGGTGTTGCCTATACAATCAAGGACGGAGCGGCCGACCGGGGGGGTTGCAGAGAACCCGCCAGGCGGTGCGGACTTGGCCGCCAAGGCGGTCACGGTAGTCCGCCGGCGGGGAGGATTCTAGTGAACCGTTGGGAGAGCCCCCTCACTTCAGAATGGATCTGCGGATTATAAAGGACTTTCGACTTGAATCTGCTGATGCTAAAGGGGTTACGGGCGTTATCTACGGAAGTGTGGATTCCAAGAAGGTTAGGTGATTTGGCACTCGGCCCGAGACTCTGCTGGTTTGCGCTAAGCGCTGAGCAGAAGACCCGGCTAACCAAGACGAAAGAATTATAACCCATAAGTAACTAGTTGTCAAGCACTCGTACAAAATACTCTTTTGAGCACCGGCACCGAGGCTCTGTGAGAAGCCATTTTACCCTCAAATTTGATGCCGGGGCCAGTGCGTACGATATAAAGCTGAATCCGCCAAGTCCCAGTCTGAGCTAGGAGGAGTCGTCGGTTTTAGGGAAACCATTCGTCCTTACGGATTATTTGATCCCGGGCCCGCACCCGGACGTTGTAGGGCGATGCCGGCGCGGATGGCGGGCTGGAATTGCTGAAAGCGCTGGCCACCTTTCGCAGCTCAGGATAAGCGGCCCGCGACCGCTACAACGGAAAGGTCACCCGGAGGCGTGCCCCTACATTTGCTTGGCGGTCTGTCGGGAAACTAAAGTGGTAGGCTGGGCGTCGTACGGTTATGAGAAACTTACGACCTCAGGTGGATAACACGCGTAACGGACATCTACGCTCTTCCTGTTTACTTGGGTTCGTGCTGTTCGCTCCCTGGTGCTGCGCTCAGGACACACCTGAGGCGGCGGGCCAATCAGCGGTCATTAAATCGGAGGTGCGAATCGTTTTGGTGGATGTGGTGGTTACGCAGGGGAAAGGTGAACCGGTTGCGGGACTGCACCAGGGGGATTTTCAGGTTAACGAAGACGGGCGGCCACAAACGGTTTCCTTTTTTGAGGAACACAAGAACTTGCCGGTGAGCCGTGTTCCGTTGCCGCCGATGCCGCCTAATTATTTCAGCAATTTCCCCGTGCCGCAGACTGCCGATTCCATCAACGTACTGTTGCTGGACACGCTGAATACGCGAGCCATCGATCAAGTTTATGCGCGAGAGCAGATGATCAAGTATATGGAGACGATCGAGGCTGGGCCGCGGTTGGCGATCTTCACGCTCGGTTCGCGACTACGCATGGTTAAGGGCGTTACCTCCAATTCCGTTCAACTCCTGACGGCTTTCACCGACAAAAACACGGATACGGGGCCGCAATATTCGAACCTGCTGCCATCGGACACCCAGAAAGGGGCCGACCAAGCGGTGGTCGCTTCGATGGTGAGGAGCAAGGCCTCGCCGGAGGCTATTGCCGCGGTGCGTGAGTTTCAGTCGGACCACGCTGCGTACCTCGTAGATTCGCGAATCAAAATGACGCTGCAAGCATTTCAGCAGATTTCGCGATATCTCTCGAGCTTTAAGGGGCGCAAAAACCTGATGTGGGTATCGGGATCCTTTCCGGTGAGTATTTTCCCGGATTCGGGCGTGAAGCGGCAGTATCAGGGGGAGTTGCAGCAAACTGCGGACATGCTTACCGCCGGCCAGGTGGCAGTCTATCCCATTTCTGCGGTGGGCATGGCCGGGTGGTCCTATCTTGATTCGGACCATCTCGGGAAGCCGGTCCGGGAGGATAGCGACGAGCGGGCTTCGGACCAGATCGCCATGGAGACTTTGGCGCAGGAAACCGGCGGTAAAGCGTTTTACAACACGAACGGGCTAGACCAGGCGTTGGCGGAATCGATGAAGAATGGCGCTATGTATTACACCTTGGCCTACGCACCTAGCGATGCGCAGCTGGACGGAAAGTTCCGGCGCATCCAAGTGAAAATGAGGGGTGCCGGTGAATACAAGCTGGCGTACCGGCGGGGGTATTACGCGGAGAATGCAAAGAGTGGGGAAACGGCGGAGGCGAAGGCTGCGGCCGATCCACTGGTGCCCCTGATGAATTTCGGTATGCCTGATTTTTCGGAGATCTTGTATAAGGTGCAGGTTGTGCTAGCGAAGCATCAGCCGTCCGCGAATGAGGCCCGGGCTGGAAGTAACCCCGAACTGAAAGGTCCGCTGGAGCGATATAGTTTGGATTTCGCGATAGCGGTGCAGGACCTGAAGCTGGAGACCGGGGCGGATGGGTTGCGGAGGGGCGGCATGGAAGTGCAGGTCATCGCTTACGACCGCAACGGCAAACCTTTGAATCTGGTACGGAAGAAAAGCGACATCGTGTTACCTGCTAAAGTCTATGCAGAGCTGGAGGGGTTCGGATTGCAGGTGCATAAGGAGATCGATGTGCCGCCGGGAGAGGTTTACTTGCGGACTGGGGTTTATGATTTGAATTCGAGCAAAGCGGGGACTTTGGGAGTCGCGTTGAATCGAGGATCGGCGGAATAGGACCTGACGGAACCGCGGTCATCGGCTTTTTTACGGTACTCCAAGGCTGAGATTCTTTTCAGGCGGGCCGGAATCTCGGATCGGGTATCCTGGTTGGGTGCCCTCAGAATGACATTCTTTTTAGCTTTTGCGCTAGGTTTGCGGGTCGGTACCATGCGCACCGACAGACAAGAGTGTCTGTGCTACGAAGAATTTGTGTGACACAAAGAACAGGGATGAACAAAATCACAGCACTGGATACCAATTGGGTCGGGCACTCACACTCCATCGCCGCCGCGCTGCTCGAATCCGATGATCATCTCGCGATTATTGATCCGGGGCCGGAATCGACGCTTGCGACACTGCGGGAACAGCTTCACGCGCGCAACATTGCAGTGGCGGATCTGGACGCCATCCTGCTTACGCACATCCATCTTGATCACGCTGGAGCGACTGGGACGCTGGTGCGCGAGAACCCCGGCCTCGCTGTGTATGTGCACAGCAAGGGAGCTCATCACATGGTCGACCCTGCAAAACTCTTGGCAAGCGCGGGCCGCTTGTGGGGCGACGAGTTGAAGATGCTGTTTGGCGAGACGCTGCCGGTGCCGGTGCAGAATCTGCGCGTTCTTGAAGGCGGCGAAACGCTCCCGCTCGGGAGTCGTAGACTGGACATCGTCTACACGCCGGGTCACGCCTCTCATCACGTTAGTTACTTCGACAACGCTGCGGGAGTGGCGTTCGTCGGAGATACCGCGGGCGTTCGCATCGACAACGGCCATTACATTCTTCCGGCTACGCCGCCGCCCGACGTCGATCTAACGGGGTGGGAACAGTCGTTCGCGGCGATCCTGGGGCGGCGACCCGACCGCCTCTTTCTGACGCATTACGGCTATGCCGATGATCCAGCGGCGCACATCGGCGAATTCCGCGAGCGGTTGCATCACTGGACGGCGGTGGCTGAGAAATCCCTTACTGGATTTTCTGACGAGAACGCGGCCAAGAGCGACTTCGTTAAAGAGTCACGCGCGGAAATGGTCGAAACGCTGGGCCAGGCAGAGGCCGAACATTACGCTTTCACTGCGGCGCTCGATCTTTCGTTCCTGGGCCTGGCGCGGTATATCCGGAAACGGGCGTCCCCACAATAAGCAGGCAAGTTGGGGCTAATTAATTACTTTACGGCTTGCAACGCCGGCTCGAGCCACGAAAACAAGAAGTGATGGATTTGTCGAAACTGCACGGCCCAGCAGACTGAACCAGGGAACCGCTCCCGCTGAAGTGAGCTGAAATCCCATCCTGATTTCCCGGGCTTGTTTGGGCGTCAACCCGGTTCAAGACGGAGTCCCGGTGCATTTGAGGATAAACGAAGCCGACTACAGATTAAGGGAGCCGGCTTCGGCGGGGGGCTGGGAATCAACGTCTAGGGTATCGGCGGCTTCGGTAGGCACAGCGCTGGGTTCTGGTGTCGCCGGTGTTTGCAGGCGGGTGGATAACGCTTCGACCAGAAGGTCGACGATCTTGGTTGCGTGCGTGCCGTCGGGATCTTTGTCCGGATTGTACTGAGCAACGTCGAGGCCCAGAAGATTCTTGTGAGCCGCGAATTGTTTCAGCGCGTCGCGGACATCGTTCAAACTCATTCCTCCGCTGGCCGGGATGTTCACTGGTGGAAAGTCTTCCTGGCTGATGACGTCCAGGTCGATGTGCAGAACGAATTCCCGGGTGTCCGCGTGGAAATGGGCGAGCGCCTCGGTCGCTGCTGCTGCGCCGCCTTTGGCGGCAATGTCTTCGGCGGAGAAGTGCCGCAGGGGGGACTTGCTCAGGAACTCCTGTTCCGGCGCATCGAGCCTGGTGATTCCGAACAGGGTGACATCCGGTTCGCGCACCAGTGGCGTTTCGCCCCAAAAGCGCACCAGCTCCGGGGCGCCGCGGCCAATGATATGGGCGACCACCATGCCGTCGATGCGGCCGGAGGGAGTCGAAGCAGGCGTGTTCAGGTCGGCGTCACGATCGAACCACAACAAGTTGAGGTGCTTGTAGTAGCGGCGGGCGCCCGTCAACAAACCGATCGACTGTGCGCAATCGCCGCCCAGCACCAGAACTAGGGCGCCACTCTTTACAGCGATTTCGGTGTGAACCTTTAAATCGTTGAGGCCGGCGACAATGGCCGGAAGGTTCCGCGCGCGGCGATGTTCTTCGTCATCGGCGAACAGGCGGGGAGCGCAGTCGCCGTAATCGATCACCTCGAAGCCGGCGTTCTGCAGCCGCTCGACGAGGCCGGCGGCGCGTAAGGCGGCTGGAGCTTTCTCGGTGCCGGGCTGAAAAGCGGCGGCGCTGGAGGGCGCACCGATCAGGGCAATCTTCTTCGGCTGACGGACGATTTTGACCGCCAAATGTGACTCCTTGTGTTGTGTTTCCCAGCGAGCAGCGCCGGGCTACGGCTTATATCTCGAGCTCGCCCGTTCTTGCGCCTGAGCGGTTCGACAGTTGGCCCGTTGGCCTCCTGCCGAATCCATGACCGGGCCAAAGCCCGGCGGCTACATCCGTTTCTACGACCTCGCGTGCGCGGAAAAATTACCTGCGCGGAGCGGCGGCGATGGTGGCCAGCTCCGGGGGCAGGGTGAAGCGCACATCTTCGCGGATCAGATCGAGATCACGCTGATCGGTGAATCCAATTTCGGCCAGACGGTTGCTGACCTGTTCGACGAGTACTTCCGGCGCCGACGCTCCCGCGGTTAGGCCAACACGCTGAATGCCTTCGAGCCATTGCGGATCGATGTCTTTGGCGGAATCAATGAGCTGGGCTTTCACGCCGCTGCGCTGGGCTACCTCGACGAGGCGATTGGAATTCGAGCTGTTGGGCGAGCCGACGACGAGAATGAAGTCGACGTCCTTGGCGACCTGCTCTACCGCTTCCTGCCGATTTTGTGTGGCGTAGCAGATGTCGTCGCTTGCGGGCCCCTTGATGGCCGGAAATTTCTGGCGGAGGCGGGCGACGATTTCCTGAGTGTCGTAGAGGCTGAGCGTGGTTTGGGTCAGGAAGGAGAGCGTATCTGGTTCGGCGACTTCGAGAGCGTCCACGGCGGCGACGGAATCGACCACGATGGTGCGGTCTGGCGCTTCGCCGGAAGTGCCGACGATTTCCTGGTGATCGCGGTGGCCGATGAGGATGATGGTGCGCTTCTCGCGAGCGAATTTGAGGGCCTCGAGGTGAACCTTGGTTACCAGGGGGCAAGTGGCGTCAATGACCTTGAGGGAGCGTTCCTTGGCTTCGTCGCGGACGGTGGGAGGGACGCCGTGGGCGCTGAATACCAGTACGGCACCGTGGGGCACGTCTCCGATGGCTTCGACGAAAATGGCGCCGCGGCGGCGTAACTGCTCGACTACATAGGTGTTATGCACGATTTCGTGGTGCACGTAGACAGGGGCGCCGTAGGCTTCGAGGGCGAGCTCCACAATGTCCACGGCGCGGACCACACCAGCGCAGAAGCCGCGGGGCCTGATTCTTAGCAGTACTTTTCCGTTTTTCTCGGTCGGCATCGTCATCCTGAGGTACTAGTTTTGCAAGAATCTATCATACCTCAGTCTGGGCTCGGCGGCACTTTTGAGTGGGGGAAAACGTGAGGTTGGCTTGACACTGACACCCAGGCCAATGGAGAAATGGAAGGCAAAGATAACTCTGAGACGCAGAGTGTTCTACGGTTACCGAGGAATCAAGAGCGGTTCGTCCATTTTGGCGCTGGTGTAGAGGCCGAGCGGGCGGCAGACTGCCGGCATGGCTCGCGACGATATGAAGGTCGAACCCGTGGAACTGCAAGGTTCGTACGTGCGGCTGGAACCGCTGTCGCGTACGCACCTGGCGGGATTGTGCGAGGTAGGACTTGAAGAAGAGTTGTGGCGTTGGATTCCCGACCCGGTGCGAACGCCGGAGCAGATGGCGGCCTATGTCGAGGCGGCGTTGAAGGATCAAGAGAGCGGGATGGCTCTACCGTTTGCGCAAGTCGAGAAGGCTACAGGACGGGTGATTGGCAGCACACGTTATGCAAATATCGAACGGACGTATCATCGTGTGGAGATCGGATGGACTTGGGTGGCCTCGAAGTGGCAGCGAACGGCTGTGAATACGGAGTCAAAATACTTGCTGTTGCGGCACGCATTTGAAAGGCTGGGATGCATGCGTGTGGAATTAAAAACGGATTCGCTGAACGCTAAATCGCGAGCGGCCATATTGCGAATCGGCGCGAAAGAAGAAGGGCTTTTTCGGAATCACATGATCACCTCGAGCGGGCGAATACGGCATACGGTGTATTTCAGCGTGGTGGATTCGGAGTGGCCAGAGGTAAAAGTGCAGCTGGAACACAAGCTTAGCGGCTGAGCAATCGTAGACCGGGTCTGATACTCCGGGTCCTACGACATTTAGTCAGGCGGAAGCCCGGAGATAACAATGCCAGCATAGGCACGGCCACCTCAAAGCGGAGCCCTAGATTTGCGTGGCGCTTAGGGAGGCCTGCATCGGAAAGGTTAGGGGTTCGGCGGGGGTTGCGTGAGGCCGTGGGTACCGCGTTCGGTGCCAGGCCTTTCCGGCGGATCCCACGGGGAAGGTTTCGGGATAGGAATCGGCTGGGGTTGGCCGCCGGAGCCTTGCCGCTCAAAGAAACGATTCACCGACTCGCAGGTACGTCCGCCACCTCCGCCGCCGGTGGCCAGGGGGGGCCCGCAGCGGCTATCTCGCGCTGGCGGCGGATAGCCTCCTGGCGCTGACTTTCCAAGGCTTGGTTTTGATACCCGTTCGCTTCATCCATGTGCCCTTGCCGGGAATCCATTCGGGCGAGCGGCGGCTGGGTTACCAAGCGGCGGATCGCGGGGGAGCCAGCGCCGAGGCGAACTTCGCAGGTTGAAACGGGTCTGCTATCCTCTGGCACCATGCCTTACCCGGAAAACAAGGCGCCCGCTCTCACGCCAACATGGTGGTTTTTTCCCGCGCTGATTGCGGCGATTTATTTTTTGCTGCATATGATGACGGCGACGCGATACGGATACTTTCGCGATGCGCTGTACTACCTGGCTTGCTCGGAACATCTGGATTGGGGATACGTGGATCAGCCACCGCTTATTGCGCTGGTCGCGTGGATTGCCCGACATACCGTGGGGACTTCGCTGCCGGCACTGCTGTTGTGGCCAGCGCTGGCAGGTTGCGGGCGGATCCTGCTTACGGCGGCATTTGCTCGGGAGCTGGGGGCGCGGCGTTTCGGTGTGGCGCTGGCGGCGATGCTGGCGGCGACGCCAGGAGTCTGGTACGTCATCGACCATCAGTTCGCGATGAATGCGCTTGAACCATTGTTTTGGACTGGTTGCGCTTTCGTGCTGCTGCGCATGATTAACAGCGGCAATCTCAAATTGTGGTTGGCGTTCGGGGCGGTTGCGGGTTTAGGCCTGGAGAATAAGTATTCGATCGCGGTGTTTGCGTTCGCGCTGTTGGTGGGTTTGCTGCTGACGACCCAGCGCAGATTGCTTCTTACGCCGTGGCTGCTGGCCGGCGGCGGCGTGGCGCTGCTGATTTTTCTGCCCAATCTTTTGTGGAATATTCATCACCACTGGCCGTTTCTGGAGCTGATGCGAAACATTCGGGCTTCCGGACGGGACGTGGTGCTGCCGCCGCTGGCGTTTCTGGGGCAGCAGGTGCTGCTCATGACGCCGCTGAGCTTGCCCTTCTGGCTTGCGGGATTGGGGTTCTATCTTTTTTCTCGAGAGGCGAAGTCGTACCGCTCCTTTGGTTGGGCGTTCCTCATCACCATCGGATTTTTTCTGCTGGCTCACGGCAAGAATTATTATTCGGCGCCCGCGTACCCGATCGTGCTGGCGGCGGGCGGTGTCGCGGCGGAGCTTCTGCTCAAAGCACGCCGTTTCGAATTGTATCCAGGGATGCGGACAGGCTTGCAAGCGGCTTGCTTCCTTTGGTTGATCCTAGGGATCGGGCCGTTGCTGCCGGTTACACTGCCGCTGTTGCCAGTGGACACTTATCTGCGCTACCAGGAACATTTGCCGTTCGAGGTGCCGCGCTCGGAACACGGGCACATAGGAGCAGCGCTGCCTCAGCATTACGCGGATGAATTTGGGTGGCCGGAAATGGTGGCAACCGTTTCGCGCGTCTACCATTCATTGCCGGAGGAGGAGCAGCGCGAGACCGCCATTTTTACTGATAACTATGGAGAAGCGGGCGCGATCGATTTCTTTGGCCCGCAATATGGTTTGCCGAAAGCCATCTGCCCGCACCAAAACTATTTTCTGTGGGGACCCCGCGGCTATACGGGCGAAATTATAATTCTGGTGGGCTCGGCCCACATTGAGGAAGCCAGGAAGGTTTTACAGTCGGTGGAGCCGGTGGCGAACCTCGACAATCCGTATGCGTTGCCTAATGAAACCCGGCCGATTTTGCTGGGGCGCGGGCTGAAACCGAATCTGCAAGAACTCTGGCCACAGCTGAAGAAATGGAATTGAGACAACTGCTGGGTTGGCTCTGGCGGCACATCCCTGGTGCCCTCCGCAACTATCCCTAGACCATCGGGTTACATTGAGTGGGTATGGATTGAATCGGTTGGGAGGACGTACGATGGCGTCTTGGCGCTTTTCTAAAGTGAAGCTGCCGCTGGCCTTGGCAGCGGTTTGTCTGTTCGGATTGGTTGCGGCGGGATGCGATGACCACGTGCAAGTGACTCGCGACCCGGATATTCGCATCCATAAGGGCGCCACCTGGGCCTGGCAGCCGGCCGTCGAGCCGGTGGCGGGTCGTGATTCTCGCCGGGTTACGTCGCGAGATGCCTTGGGGCGGCCTGAGGGGCCTGTGGCTCGCGATGTGACCGGGGACAACCAGATTGTCCGTGACCGCGTGAAAACCGCCATTCAACAGACCCTGACCGCGAAGGGATTGCCGCAAGTCAGCGATCCCGCGACAGCGGATTTTCTGGTGGACTACCATTTCGCGATCGAACAACGTAACGCCACCGTGCAGACCGTTTATCCGGGCGCGTATCCCGGGTTAGTTTGCGGACCTTACCGGTGCTGGGAAGGTTGGGGCTATGGGCCAGCTGCCGTAGGCTATGAGCGCGTGCACTTCCGCGAAGGAACGATCGTGTTCGACCTTACGCAGCAGTCGACGAAACATCTCGTCTATCGCGCCGTTGGCGAAAAACCAGTGCGGCGGGACACCTTCTCGCTAACGCAAGATGACATCAATGGGTTGGTGAACCATTTGCTGAAGGA
>Ga0182024_10001939_pt1 | contig 52177 bp, 41 predicted proteins | sample P32metaG_FD_120480 | JGI IMG/M metagenome (GOLD analysis project Ga0182024, IMG submission 120480) | Permafrost microbial communities from Stordalen Mire, Sweden - P3-2 metaG (Illumina Assembly) | ecosystem: Environmental > Terrestrial > Soil > Wetlands > Permafrost | place: Sweden: Stordalen... | reverse complement strand
TGTGCGCTGCGCGCTGCCCGCTGTTCGCTGTGCGCTGTTCGCTGTTCGCTGTTCGCTGTTCGCTGTTCGCTGTTCGCTGTTCGCTGTTCGCTGTTCGCTGTTCGCTGTTCGCTGTTCGCTAATCGCCAACTGCCCCTGCCGGTTCCCCGTCGGCGGTAGGCCTAAACGGCTCCCCTTCCCACCGAGTGAGGACCGCGGAGGCCAGACAGTTGCCGACGACGTTGACGGTCGTGCGCGCCATGTCCATGAACGCGTCCACGCCGAGGATCACGGCGACCGCTTGGATGGGCAGCCCAAAGGTGGCGAGCGCGCCGGACAGGATCACGACTCCGGCCCGCGGCACACCCGCGACGCCTTTGCTCGTGAGCATGAGGGTGAGCATGAGGACAAGCTGTGTGCTGAGCGGGAGTGTGATGCCTCCCGCTTGGGCCGCGAACAGTGCGGCGACGGCGAGATAGAGCGTGCTGCCATCGAGGTTGAAGGAGTAGCCCGCCGGAATCACGAACGCGACGATCCGCCGCGGCACGCCGAAGGCTTCCATGGCTTCCATCGCGCTGGGGAGCGCCGCCTCGGAGGTCGAGGTGGAAAACGCGATCAGCGCGGGCTCCCGCACCGCGCGGATGAACGCGCGCACCGGCACCCCGGTCAGGATCGCGATCGGCAGGAAGACGCAGACCATGAGCACGATGAGTGCGGTGTACAACGTGAGCACGAGCTTGGCGAGGCTGAACAGCACGACCGGGCCATTACGGCCGATCGTGACGGCGATCGCGGCACCGATCCCGATCGGCGCGTACGTCATGACGAGATCCACCATCCGGAACATGACTTCGGCCAAGCTTTCGAACACGCCGAGCATCACCGCGCGGGGCTTGGGGGAGACTCGTGTGAGCGCGATCGCGAACAGGATCGCGAACACGACGACTTGCAGCACGTCGTTCGTGGCCGCGGATTCGACGATGCTCTGCGGCACAATGTGCTCCAAGACGGCGCCCACCGATACGTGGTGCGCGGCGAAATCGGCGCCGGTGGTGGCCGAGGCCCCCGACAGCGACACGCCGACACCCGGACGGCCCAGGTTCCCGGCCAGGAGGCCGACGACCAGCGCCAGTGTGGTGACCGCCTCGAAGTAGATCAGCGCGCGGAGCGCCAGCCGGCCGACGGTCCGCATGTCGCCGCCGTGCCCCGCGACGCCGACGACGAGTGTACTGAAGACCAACGGGACGACGAGCGACTTGATGAGCCGCAGGAAGATCGTGGAGAGTGGCTCGAGGGAGATCGCGGCCGTCGGGAACAGCCACCCAATGGCCGTCCCCACGACCATGGAGATGAGGATCCATTGCGTGAGCGAGGGCCACCGGCGCCGCGGGGCGGGGGCGGAGGTCGTGGCGGCCGTCGTCATTCGGGCGCTAGTTCCACGGCGGGCGCACGGTGGCGGAACGCGATCGTCGAGGGGTCAGGCACGGTGTCCGTAGGATGCGATCGGAGGATTTGCGTAAGTTGCACGGCCAATCCGAAGTGCGACCATTCGGGCGAGCGGTGGTACGTGTCGACTGGCCCGCGGCGAATGGGGTACGCCGATGATACGCGCGGTGCGGCGAGCGGTCGAGAGATCCGACTTCGAGACATATGCCTGATCCGAGTTCAACGACCACCATTCCCCCTGCACCTCGGGGTCCCGTCACGCGGCTCTTTGTCGGCTCAGACGGCGTTCGTGCGCCGTGGAGCGTCGTGATCTTTGCGGGTATTGCGCTGGTGACGGCAATCGTGTGGTTGCCGATGGTCATGGTCGTGGGAAAGCACTTGAGAAGCTTTCCCATCCCGAGTGTGGTCAGTGAGAGCGGGCCGATGTCGCCGACCGCTGTGGCGCTGCCTGCCCTCCTGTTGCTGGTCCCAGTGCTCGTCTCCACTGCGGTGATGGGCCTGATCGAGCGGCGGTCCCCCTGGCGCTACGGATTCGGCGACCGCCGCGCGCTACGCCATTTCGCCGCGGGATTGGCCTGGGGGTTTCTGGCGATGTCGGCGCTGGTCGGATTGCTCGTCGTCTCAGGCCACCTGACGCTCGCCGGCATCACCGAGACGACGCCGATCGCACTGCGATATGCGGTGCAATGGGGAATCGCCTTCTTTAGCGTCGGGCTGTTCGAAGAGTCGCTGTCTCGCGGCTATCTGCAGGCGACGCTGACTCGAGGGCTCGGATTCTGGCCGGCGGCGGTGCTCCTATCCGTGCTGTTCGGTGCGGCGCACTATGGCAACCCGGGCGAATCGCCGATCGGTCTCATAGGCGCCGGCGCTGCGGGGTTCGTGTTCTGTTACAGCCTGTGGCGCTCGGGATCGCTCTGGTGGGGGATCGGGTTCCACACGACATGGGACTGGGCGCAATCGTATTTCTACGGCACGGCCGACAGCGCGACGGTCTCGCTTGGCCGTCTGCACACGGCGCAACCCATGGGCGCGGACTGGCTGAGCGGCGGCGATGTCGGCCCCGAGGGAAGCGTGCTGGTGTTCGTCGTCCTGCTCGCCGTGATAGTCGTGATTCGATGGACGTTGAGACCCCCGCCGGGCGGCCCATACGCCGCAATGGCGGGGCCACTGGCGGCGGTCCCACCGTCCGCCGTCACCGACACTCCAGCCCTAGGTACGTAAATCCGTGATGCCCTCACCAACATCGAGCGTGCGGCACGGCGCCATCACCGTCGCGGTGTTGCTCGCGATCGGGGGATGCGCCAGCAGCGGTTCGCCCACGTCGCACGGCACTGCGGCAGCCACCGCGGCCGACTCCGATCTGGCGACGCCTGCGGAGCGGTCTGGGTATACGACGACCACGCCCTTCGACACGGTGGTCGCGTATCTCCAGACACTGGTGCGCTACGCCGGCACGGGTTCGAAAACCGCACGGGATAGCCAAACACGAAGGCCGTCGCTGTACGTCGGCACGGCAGGACTCACGACGCAGGGGCGCGCGCTGCCGTACGTCGTGCTCGCCCGCCCCATGGTCCGCTCAGGACGCGAAGCCCACGCCGACGGCCGACCCGTGGTGTACGTCGAAGCCAACATCCACGCGGGCGAGGTGGAGGGCAAAGAGGCGATGCTCGCCCTCATTCGCGACCTCGGCGTGCGCGGCACGCCCGGCGCCGCGAGTGTCCTCGACTCCATCGTGCTCGTGGTCGTGCCGATCTACAACGCGGACGGCAATGAACGCTTCGCGCCGCAGTCGGTGAATCGGACGGAACAGAACGGCCCGGAGCAGGTCGGTGAGCGCGCCAATGCGCAGCACCTCGATCTCAATCGCGATTTTGTCAAAGCCGAAGCGCCCGAGACGCGAACGACGCTCGCCATGTTCCGTAACTGGGACCCGGATGTGTTCGTGGACCTGCACACCACGGATGGCAGCTTCCACGGCTATGCGCTGACCTACGCGCCGTCGTTGAACCCGGCGGCGCTCTTCACGGGCCCCTACACCCGCGACTCGCTGCTGCCCGTGCTTCGCCAACGCATGCGCGAGCGGCATCAGTTCGAGATCTTCGACTACGGCAACTTCGAGCCGGAGCGGAGTCCGGGCCTGGACTCGGCCCACCACAGTTGGATGACGTACGACGGCCGGCCACGGTTTGGGACCAACTACGTCGGTCTCCGGAATCGGATCTCGATCCTGAGTGAAGCGTATTCGCACGATCCCTTTGCCCGACGCGTGGCGTCTACCTACGCCTTCGTGCGGGAGATCCTGTCGTTGGTCGCCGAACGACGGACGCAGATCCTGCGTCTCTCGACCCGCGCCGACAGCACAGTCGTCGATTGGGGGTCACACCCTGGGAGTGGGGCTACCATCCCGCTCACGGAGACTCTTGCGCCGAGTCGCGGGAATGAGCCCGTGCTGGTCGAGGACCTCGAGCGAGTGGCGGGGCCCGGCGGCGACTCGGTACTCACCCAACCCGGAGTGCCGCGCGGCCAGCGCCGGACCGGTCGGATCCATCCGGTGTCAATGCCGGTCGTGGACCGGTTTGCGCCGGTGCTGTCTGACCGCCTCCCGTGGGCCTACATCGTACCGGCAAAGGACACGACGGTCATCCGACTGCTGCGATTGCACGGCATCCGGATGCGACAGCTACGATCCGACACGTCGGTGACAGCGGTCGAGCAATTCCACATCGACTCGCTGGCGCTCGCAACGACCGCGTTCCAGGGCCATCATGAGGCGCGGCTGACAGGCCGGTGGGAGGCGGCAGCCGGAGCTGTCCCGTTCCAGGCAGGTGCGCAATTCGTCCCGGGCGCGCAGCCCCTCGGCGTTGTCGCGATGTACCTGCTCGATCCGCGCAGCGACGACGGGTTCGTGACGTGGAACTTCCTCGACCGGGAGATCGCCCCAGGTCACCTGTATCCGGTGGTCCGGCTCGTCGCACCACGGTGATTGGGACCGGCTAGCACCACCGGCGCCGGTTGGCGGTCCCGACCGCCGAGATCACAATTGTGATTGCCGACGTCACGAGGTCGCGTTGCGAGGTCCGGAGGGGCCGGCATCGACGAGCCCTGCCGGCTGTTAGGGCAGCCCCCCGTCCAGGGCGACGCTGCGGGTGATCGTACGACGGGACGGGGCCGTTCGCGAACCGGACCCTAGGGGTGCTCGCCTGGCCTAGCCGCGCCCGGGGGACGTTCGCATTGCGGTTTACACTGCGGCCCACCCCCGTGATATTCCGTGACACATGCAAATCGCGGATCCGGCGGTCCAAACCGCCGAAGACGACGGGCGCGTCCACGTGCCCGAGCTGCTGGTATGATCCAGAGCACGAACGGGGGCGCGGGCGGCCGGGGCGGCGACGACGCCCGCGGCCGGCATCGCGTCGTGGTCACGGGTGTGGGCGCTATCACCCCGCTCGGCCTGACCGTGCCGGTCTTCTGGGAGGCCATGCTGGCGGGCAAGAGTGGCGCGGCCACGATCACGGGGTTCGATGCGTCGGCGTTCACGACGCATTTCGCTTGCGAGATCAGGGGCTTCGACCCACTGAACTACCTGGACCGTAAGCAAGCGCAGCGCATCGATCGGTTCGCCCAGTACGCGGTCGCGGCGGCAACCGAGGCGTTGACCGACGCCGGCATCACGTCCGAGTCGTTGTCGATGTTGGCGAGGGAACGGGCCGGGGTCGTGTTCGGCAGCGGGATCGGCGGGCTCCAGACTTTCCAGGAGCAGACTCAGGCCTATCTCAAGGGTGGCCCGCGCCGACTGTCGCCGTTCTTCATCCCGATGATGATTCCCGACATGGCGAGTGGCGTGATCGCGATTCGCTACGGCTTTCGCGGACCGAACCACTGCGTGGTCAGCGCCTGCGCGACCGGGAACCACAACATCGGTGACGCGACAACGCTCATCCGCTACGGGGATGCCGACCTGATCCTCTGCGGCGGCGCCGAGGCCGCGATCTGCGAGCTGGGGCTCGGCGGCTTTGCATCGATGCACGCGCTCTCGACCCGCAACGACGATCCCGCCACAGCGTCCCGACCGTTCGACAAGACGCGGGATGGCTTCGTGATGGGCGACGGAGCAGGCGCGCTCGTCCTCGAGTCACTCGATCACGCACTCCGTCGCGGAGCCCGGATCTACGCGGAAGTCGTGGGCGTAGGGGCTTCGGCCGACGCCCATCACGTGACCGCACCGCACCCCGAGGGATTGGGCGCTCGCCTCGCGATGGAGCGGGTGATGGCCGAGGGCGGACTGGCGCCGGAGGACGTAGACGCGATCAACATGCACGCCACGGCGACGCCGCTCGGCGACGTGGCGGAGAGCCGCGCGGTTCAGACCGTATTCGGCCCGCGGGCTCGGCAGTTGACGTGCACATCCACCAAGAGCATGACCGGCCACATGCTGGGCGCGGCCGGCGCGGCCGAGGCCATCGCGTCGGTGCTGTCGATCGTCCACGGAGTCGTGCCGCCCACGATCAATGTGACGGATCTCGATCCGGACTGCGACCTCTGCTACGCGCTCGGCAAACCCGTGAAGCGCGAGGTCCGAGTCGCGCTGAGCAATGCATTCGGATTCGGCGGCCACAATACCTGCGCCGCGTTCAAGGCGTACGAAGAGTAGACAGCGGGCGGAGCGGCTAGCCAGAATTTCTCTGGCGCGGGGCGATGACCGGCCCCATTTTATGAGAGCCCGTAGCTGGAGGATGCCTGCTCCCGTCATTCCATGCGGAGCTCTGCCACGGCGCCGCGGGCACGCGGCGCTGGCTCACCGCATATTTGGCCGCGGCCACCGCGCTGACGACCGGACCCCGCGCCGCGCCTGGACAGGACGGACCCCCGCGGCCACCGGTCGCTCCCGTCATTGGTCTGGCAACCTTGGTCGGCGTGGTCGATGACGGCCTCCACGGTGGCCCGCTCGCCGGGGCGGTCATTCTCCTCGACGGCCAGTCACGCCAGACCGTGACGGATTCCATCGGTTGGTTCCGGCTCGACAGCATCGCCGCCGGCCGGTACCGCGTCGGCATCTTCCACCCTGTCCTGGATTCGCTCGGCACAGGGATCGCCACTGCGCCGGTCACACTCACCGCCGGACGGCCGGCCGTGGTCACCCTCGCCACGCCGTCGGGCCGCGCCATTCGCCGCGCGGTGTGTCCAGACGCGCCGGGGGCCGCCGCGAGCGCCAATGAGAGCGCCAATGAGAGCGACAGCGCAGTTGCCGTGTTGGTTGGGCACGTGCTCGATCCAGACACCGACGCGCCAGTGGCCGACGCGCACGTGACGCTCACGTGGACCGACATCCGCATAAGCCGCTCAGAGATCCTCAATACGGAGCGCCGACGCGAGACGACGTCCGACGGGCAGGGCGAGTTCCGATTCTGCGCCCTGCCCGAGGGAGTCGTGGGCACGGTGCGCGCTCGGCGGACCATGGCCGGCGACAGCGGCGTGGCGGTCGAGCGCGAGGTCGATCTTGGAACGCGGATCGTCACGATGACGACGCTGCACCTCCCGGTTCCCCACGTGGAGGAGAGCACGACGACGGCCGTCGCGCCGGCAGGGTCGCGCACGGCTCCCGCGCCACGGCTGGCCCCCGCCTTGCACGCGGCGGTCCTCGAGGGACGTGTGCAGCGCCCCGATGGCACGCCGGTCGTAGGCGCGATCGTGGAGATCGAGGGGACGACTGACTCCGCGACGACGGGAGACGAAGGAGCATTCATGATGCGTGGGCTGCCGAGCGGCACCCACATGCTCGACGTCCGGTCGGTGGGCTTCGAGCCCGCGTCCGTGGTCGTCGAGCTGACGCGGCGCGAAGTGCGGCGCGTCGTGGTCGCGATGATGAACGCGGCCTACGTGCTCAGTCCCGTGATCGTGCAGGCACAGCAACTCGCCAAGGGCTACGCGAATGTCGGCTTCACGCAACGGAAACGCGTGGGTGTCGGTCAGTTCATGACGCTCGACGAAATCACGCACCGACAGGCGCAGCAGTTCACGGACCTGTTCACGAGCTTTCATGGCGTGAGATTGGCGTACGGCGGGCCCGCCGGGACCGATGTGATCCCGTCGCGCGGAATCGGCGGGTGCCTCGTGTACGTGATCGACGGACAGCCGTTCAACACCGTGGTACACGGAGAACTCGACGCGATGCTGCTCCCGGCGTCACTGGCCGGCATCGAGGTCTATACGCCGGCCACGGTACCCGAGGAATTCAAGGTGCGGAGTCTCCCCGGGACTAACGAGTTCGGGGTTCCGATCTTGGGCCGGATCGACTGCACGACGATCGTGATCTGGACGAAGACCCGACTCGGGGTGAAGGAGTAGCGACACCGGGCTGCGACGCGTCGGGCCGACGCGTCCGCATTGCATACAGTCGCGCAGCTACGTGCGCCATCGCGTGACGGCATGTATCGTTTGGGGATGCGTCTGATTCCCTTCCCCGCCGCCCATTCGCCGCGGCGGGCCACCTTGTTGTGCGCGACTCTCGCGGCGTCGCTCGCCGCGCCCTCCGCCACTCGCCTCGCTGCGCAGCGCGCGGGGCCTGGTGGTCCCACGTCCCAGGTGACGCTCGACCGCCTATTCACGACGCCCGACTTTCAGGAGGATTTCTTCGGGCCCGCGCGCTGGCTTCCCGGCAGCACCACCGGAGCCTACACGACGCTCGAGCCGGCGTCGGGTGCGTCCGGCGGAGGGACGGACATCGTCCGCTATGATGGGGCCACCGGCACTCACGCGCTCATCGTGCCGGCCTCGAAGCTTGTGCCGCCCGGCGCGACGGCTCCGCTCGAGATCGAGAACTATGTCTTCTCGCCCGACCGGAATCACGTGATCATCTTCACGAACTCCCGCCAGGTGTGGCGGCAGCGCACACGGGGCGATTTCTGGCTGCTCGACCTCGGGACCTGGGCGCTCCGCAAGCTCGGTGGGCCCGATGCCCCGCCATCGACGCTCATGTTCGCCAAGTTCTCGCCGGACGGCCGACGCGTGGCGTACGTGCGGGAGCACAACCTGTACGTCGAGGACGTGGCAACCCTGAAGATCACGCAGCTCACGAGCGACGGATCGCCGACGCTCATCAACGGCACCTTTGACTGGGTATACGAAGAGGAGCTGAACCTCCGGGACGGGTTCCGATGGAGTCCGGACGGCCAGCGGATCGCATACTGGCAGCTCGACGCGTCCGGCGTTCGCGACTACGACCTCATCGACGACACGGACTCTCTCTACTCATTCGTCAAGCCGGTCCAATATCCGAAGGCGGGGCAGACGAATTCCGCCGGCCGCGTCGGCATCGTGAGCGCAAACGGCGGCGCGACGCAATGGCTCGCGGTGCCCGGCGATCCGCGGAATAACTACATCGCCCGAATGGACTGGGCCGCGAGCTCGGACGAGGTCGTGCTCCAACACCTCAATCGGCACCAGGATACGCTGGTGGTGATGCTGGGCGACGCACGGACGGGGGCGGTGCACACAGTACTGACGGAGCACGACAGCGCATGGGTGGACGTGGACGATGAGGTGCACTGGCTGCACGGCGGCAAGGATTTCCTGTGGGTGAGCGAGCGCGATGGGTGGCGACATGCGTATCTCGTCTCGCGCGACGGGGCGAGCACGCGACTGCTGACGCCAGGCAACTTCGATCTCACGGAGCCGAACAGTCCGTTCGGGGCGGAGTTCATCCAGGCCATCGACAGCGTGCGCGGATTCGTGTACTACCTGGCGTCGCCAGACAACGCCACACAGGTCTACCTCTACCGATCCCGTCTCGACGGCACCGGGCGTCCGGAGCGCGTGACCCCCGCCGGCCAGCGCGGCGCGCACCACTACGACATCTCGCCCGATCATCGATGGGCGTTGCACACGTACTCCACGCTCGACACGCCGCCGACCACGGACCTCATTCGGCTCCCCGAGCACACGGTGGTGCGAACGCTGCTGGACAACGCACGACTCAAGGCCACGATGGCCGCCGTGGCCCGTCACCCAGTGGAGTTCACTCGACTCGACGGTGCCGCGGGCGGCGTGCCGGGCGTGCAATACGATGCATGGGTCATCAAGCCGCCGGCATTCGACTCGACAAAGCATTACCCGGTGCTGTTCTTCGTGTACGGCGGCCCCGCACAGGCCACGGTCGTGGACCAATGGGACGGCTTCAACTACCCGTTCCACTTACTGCTCGCGCAGAAGGGCTATGTGATCGTAAGCGTGGACAACAGAGGCACCCCCGCGCCCCGCGGCCGGGCGTGGCGTAAGGCCATCCACCAGCGGATCGGCGTGGTCGATACACAGGACCAGACCGCCGCCGCCCGCGCGTTCGTCCAACGCTCCTACGCCGACGCGACACGCGTGGCCGTGTGGGGGTGGAGCAACGGCGGAACGATGACGCTGAACCTGCTCTTCCACTCGCCCAGCGTGTATCAGGTCGGAATGGCCGTGGCACCGGTCAGCGACCAGCGATTCTACGACACGATCTACAGCGAACGCTACATGGGATTGCCGCAGGAAAATCCGGCCGCGTATCGCCTCGCGTCACCCGCGACGTTCGTCGATAGCCTCCGCGGCAAGTTGCTCCTGGTCCACGGCTCGGGCGACGACAACGTGCATTTCCAGAACTCGGAAACCGTGATCAACGCCCTCGTAGCCGCGGACAAACAATTCACGATGATGGATTATCCGAATCGCACCCACTGCATCTGCGAGGGCCCAGGCACCACGCGCCATTTGTTCGGCTTGCTCTCGGGTTTCCTGACCGCGAACCTGCCTCCCGGGGGGAGGTAAGGGTTGGCGATTGGCGATTGGCGATTGGCAATAGCGGCGAGGGCCGGCCACAGTGTGTCGCGGCCGGCCCTCGGTGCTGCTGCTAACCACTAATCGCTATCCGCTCTCCGCTTCCTTCCCTACAGTCACGTCATCGCCGACGACGTCTTCCACATACAGCATCTTCACGGGAACCATCACCGCGGCGAGTAAGGGCACGGCGACCATGAGGCCGAAGAAGCCGAAGGCGAGTGTCATGAGCGCCTGGGCGACAATCGTGACCGCGGGCGCCAATTCGATCCGGCCCTTCATGAGCAGCGGTATGAGTAGATTGGCTTCGAATCCCTGGATCACCAGGTAGACGATCAGCACGGACACCGCCTTGGTGGGCGAGTCGAGCAACGCCATGGCGATCGCCGGGACGACTGCCATCGTGGGGCCAATGGTCGGCACGAACTCGAGAAGGCCAGCGATCACGGCGAGTGCCAGCGCCGCTTTGACCTTGAGCACGGAAAGCGCGATGGCCCAGACGACGGCCAACGTCACCATCGCGATCAGTTGTGTGCCCAGCCATTTGCGCAGGACCGACGCGACCTGCGTCAACACATCGCCCGCTCGCGCGCGGGCGCGGTGCGGGAAGAGGTGCATCAGGCCACGGTGGTACAGATCCGGCTCGCTGGCGATATAGAGCGCGATGAACAGCGCGAGCAGGACGTACACGACGATCTCGACCGTCGATCCGACAAATCCGAACAAAGCGCCGGCAATTCCCGCCAGTCCCTGTCCCATCTGACTGGACCCATCCTGCTGCGGCGGGGCGGGTGCGGCACTTGGTGCGCGTGCGGTCGTGGTACTGTCCCCGTGGCGTACGCCACCTGTGCTGTCGTGCGAGGGCGTCACTGCAGAGAAACGACCGGTGAAGGCGCGCAGCGTCCCCCCTTCGCGCCCAACCCACGACTCGACTTGCTGGAGCGCCTCTGGCAGGCGCGAGCGAATCTCGCGTGCCTGCTCACTGAGTACCGGCGCCATGAGCGCGCCGACCAGTGTCAGCATCCCGGCCGCGGCGAGAATGACCATCAGGGCGCCCAAGCCGCGTGGGATGCGCAAGCGAGCGAGGAGGTCCACGCCAGAGGAGATGGCGAGGCCGAAGAGCACGCCGAGAAATACGGTGAACACGACGGTGCTCGCTGCCCACAACCCGACGCATACCGCCGCCACGCCGACGGCGAGCGCGGCCGCGCGGATGATGTCACGGGACCGCCAGCCCGCGGAATGCGGCGGTTCCGGCGCGCGCCGCTCGTGACCGGCGTGTGCCGTACCTGCCCGCTTGGCGGCGGTGGCCGCTTTCGATCGGCGCGGATTGACGTTGCCGCCGGGATGGTCCGTCATAACGCCTTTCGTGGTGGGTGGGGCATGCAAGCAAGGGCGAGACTGGACCTGTGCGGGCGTCGCGAGTCGCCGGTCGCTATTCGCTATTCGCTATTCGCTATTCGCTATTCGCTATTCGCCAATCGCTAATCGCTTGAGAATAGTGCGCAACGTGGCTGACAGACAGCCGCGGCTGTTGCGCGCCCACTCCTTGCACAACTAGTGATTCCTGTCGCGCGAGCACTGCGGTCATCCCCGTCAGGACGGCCACAACTTCGCACGACTGTCCTCCTCACTGAGCAGGTGTCCTATGCTATGCAATCGAGTGTCCACAGTTCGTGCCAGAGGTCGGGCAATCGCGGCGGCAGTCGTCATGCTCGCCTCGTGCGTGCTGGTCGCGCGGGCAACGGGTCAAGGTGAGCACGCGAATGGCGCCTCGCCGGATCCGGGATCGCAGGGGAGCGCGCCGCAGGGCGATCGACATGGCTATGGCTTCGGTCGAGGCGGGACGAGTGCGCCGTCCACAGGACAGGACACCGCAGCGCGCACGGTGAGCGATTCGACCGAGGACTCATTCCTCCGGCTCGACGACCTGATGAGTTCGCGCGATTGGGACGCCACCGGTTTGTCGCACCTGCGCCCGGCCGAGCGCGTGGCGTTGGAGCGGTGGATCGAGCGATATCGTGTCGCAATACTGGATAGCGTGGCGCACGCCGCTGGGTCCCCAAACGCAGGTGGGACTGGCGCGAGCACCAATCCGACCGCGGCCACCACACCACCAGAGGCTCCACCACCATCGCCACCATACGGAGCGGCGCCCTTCGGACCGCCGGGTAACCTCGGCTACAACCAGAACCCGCCGGCCGAATACCCCCCTCGCGCTGGAGCGGGATACGCACCCACACCGCCGGGGTACGCACCGAATCCGGCGCCGGGCTACACGCCGAACGCCGCACCAGGCTACGCACCAAACGCCGCGCCGGGCTACGCACCGACCGCCGCACCAGGCTATGCGCCGAACGCCGCGCCAGGCTACGCACCAAACGCCGCGGGTGGGTACACACCGAATCCACCGCCCGGGTACACACCAAACGCGGCCGCGCCGTATCCGCCGAGCCCTTCGCCCCAGTATGTGCCAGCCGCGCCCCCTGGAGCCCCGCCCCAATACGCGCCGACATATCCGCCCGCGTACGGTCAGCCATACGCGGCCACGCCCGCCGCACCAGCTCCGGTCGCGCCCTACCCGCCCGCTCCGACGGGTCCGCCACCCGCCGCACCGCCCAGCATCCCCGCGCCATCGATGTCGGGATACCCCGCTCCCACGGCGTCGCCCGCGCCTACGGCCTCCACCCCAACACCCGGCGCCATCGTCCGCACCGGACTCGCCGTGGAAACGGTCCGAGGCACGAATCGTTTCGTGACGCTCTCAGATGGCTCGACATGGGACGTCTACCCAAAAGACCGCGGCGAAGCGAGCGTCTGGAAAGCTCCCGACCCCGTCTACATACGCCTGGCGACGACGGCCATCGCCGGCGGCTACGACCGCGAGCTCGTCAACACCTCCCGAAACGTGCTGATACGCGTGCGACTCGCAGGACAGGAGAACAGGTAGCAGGTAGCGGACACCAACGACATCGCGGTCTCGGTGCCGTTGCCAATCCACAATCGCCAATCGCCAATCGCTAACCGCCATCCGCTATCCGCTGCCCTTCATACCAATGCTCCGGCCGCGGGAATGTCCCGCTGCGCACATCGGTAGCGTAAGCACGAAACGCTCGCTCGATCTCCACATCGATGCTCGCGTAGCGGCTCGCGAATCGCGGCGATACGGTCCCGACGAAGTTGCCCAGGATGTCGTGCGAGATGACGAGCTGACCATCGACGTGCGGGCCGGCGCCGATGCCGTAGACCGGGATGGTGAGTCCAGCGCGGACTAATGCGCCGGCATCCGGCGGCATCGCTTCGAGCAACACGGCGAAGGCGCCCGCCTCCTCGATCGCGCGCGCATCCTCGAGGACGCGCTCGGCCGCCGCACGAGTCTTGCCTTGCACGCGATAGCCGCCCAGCTGCCCGATGCTTTGTGGGGTGAGCCCCACATGACCCATGACGGCGATCCCCGCGTCGGTCATCGCCCGGACGCGCGGCGTGATACGCGTGCCTCCCTCGCATTTCACCGCATCACACCCAGCCACGAGAAACGACCCGGCACTTCGGATCGCGACTTCATCCGAGGGTTGGTACGAGAGGAACGGCATGTCACCCACGACGAATGCGCGCCGCGCCGCACGGCAGACGGCGCGCGACAGCGTCAGCATCTCCTCCAGTGTGATGCCGATCGTTGACGGGAGGCCGAGCATCGTCATGGCGGCGGAGTCACCGACCAACAACATGTCCACGCCCGCACGTTCGGCAAATGTCGCGGTTGGGTAGTCGTACGCGGTGAGGAATACGACCGAGTCACCGCATTGCTTCATACGTCGCAGTGTCTCGACGGTGACTTTTTTCGTCGGCTGGTGTGGCATGGTGGGCTACAAAACGGGCGAAAACGACAAAACCCGCGGCGATGGTGGCCGCGGGCAATCGCTTTTTAGCATTTGTTTAACGTGGCTGCAATACGCGGCAAATGACCACGACACCCATCAGTTGTCAGCGCTAACCTAGGGCGAAACTCCGGTCGGCGCAAGACGCGGCGCCTCAGGCGAAGCGTGCCCGTTCGCGGTGCTCCAGTACTGTGTCCAGCCTCCGCGGTCGTCGAACGCCTGCTGCATCCGTCGTACGCCCTCGCGCAAACGATCAAGGCTCGCGGCGATCGAGAGGCGGAGGAAATGCTCGCCATCGGCGCCGATCCGGCCAAAGGAGTTCCGGTCCATCGTGGCCACGCCGTATCGCTCGAGCAAGAACCCCTGCAGCATCCGCGACGGCGATGTCCGTGCCCGCGTGTCGCCGCTCAGGCGGTCGTAGTCCGCGAGGATCCCCAATCGGTCGCAAACGCCCGCGACATTTGGGAACACGTAGAATGCGCCCTTCGGCACCTGACACTGGACTCCATCGATCGCGTTGAGCGCGCCGACGACCCAATCGCGGCGCCCCTGGAACGCTGATACCATGTGCTCGACCGCGGGCCCTGACTCCGGACTCTCGAGCGCGACGCGGCCCGCTTCCTGAATGAACGGCGGCACGCACGAGATGGAATTGATGTTGAGCTGCTTGAAGATCTGCGCCTCTTCCGGAGTCGGTAGCAAGGCCCAGCCCAGGCGCCAGCCCGTCATGGCGTACCCCTTGGAGTGACCGGAGGCGATGATCGTGCGCTCCGCCATCCCCGGCTCGGCCGCGATGCTATGGTGCACCGCGCCATCGAAGACGATGTGCTCGTAGATCTCGTCGGAATACACGCGGATGTCGGGGCGACACCGCTCCCGGACCACCTGGGCGATCGCGGCGAGCTCGACTTGGGTCAGCACGCCACCCGTCGGGTTGGACGGCGAGCAGAGGATGATGACTTTCGTGCGTGGCGTGATCCGAGCAGCCAGGTCCTGCGCGGTGAACGTAAACCCCGATCGCTCGCGAAGCGACAGCGGGACGGGCGTCGCGCCCACGTAGGTGACCCAGGACTCGTAGATCGGAAACCCCGGGCTCGGGTAGATGACCTCGTCGCCGGGATCGACGTACGCCTGCATCGTAAAGCCGATCGATGGCTTGCCACCGGTCGTAATGATGACTCGGCTCGCGTCTGCGGGAACGCCGCGCGTGCGCGCGACATGCGCCGCCACAGCGGCCCGGAGCGCGGGAGTGCCCTGGGGGTCCGTGTAGTGCGAGTTACCAGCCCGGATCTGAGCGATCGCCGCCTCGTTGATGTGCGGCGCGCTGTCGAAATCGGGCTCACCGATGTTCAGGCGCACGACATCCATCCCGCGGGCGATACACCGCGCGATGTCGTCGCCGACCCGGAATGCGTTCTCGGTACCCAGCGTGCCCATACGGGCGGCCAACAGTGTCATCAGTACTCAGTGGCGGTGTAGGTGGATATTAATGGGTAATCGCCAGAATATTTATGCACACCGCCCACGCGATCGGCCCGACCCAGGCACTCGTTGACGACGGTCCGGATGGTGCGTCACATGTTTCCCTGGCGTGAGCGGGACGGCTGCGTTCCATTCAGGCTGCGCGCTCCGAACTCATCCGTCGCCGACGGTCACCGCCTTCCGCCGACGATCCCACACTTTCAGACTGTGGCTGCCATGGACAATCTCTTCCTGACTGAATACTTCGACTGGCAACCCAAACGGCCGACGATCGTACATCGCGCGATCAACAAGGCGCTTCGAGAGCTACGGATTCCCTATCGCGCGGGTCCGTACTCTGGCAGCATGACCAGCATCGAACAGCGGATAAACATATTCCACCTCGTGATGCAGGTGCTCGTGTACGATGTGCCCGGAGATCTGGTGGAATTGGGCTGCTATTCAGGCCACACCGCGGTGCTGATCCAGAAGGTGCTCCAACGCTACGCGCCCAATCGGCAATTGCATGTGTATGACAGCTTTGAGGGACTGCCGGACAAGAGTGAGTCGGACGGGCAAACTCCATTCAGGAAGGGATGGTTGTCCACTACCGAGGCCCGGCTGATCAACAGCTTCCGCAAATACGACCTGCCACTGCCGATCATTCACAAGGGTTGGTTCGAGAACACGCTGCCGACCGAGCTTCCGGATGCGATAGCCTTCGCGCATTTGGACGGCGATTTCTACAGCTCCATCGTGGTCAGCCTGGAACACGTCTATCCGAGATTGTCGAAGGGCGCTGTGTGCGTCGTCGATGATTACTGCGACCCGGCGATCTACCCCCAGGGCTGGAACGCACTGCCCGGCGTCAAGAAGGCGTGCGATGAGTTCTTCAGCGGCAAGCCGGAGAAGGTGCAGTACCTCTACTCAGGCCCCTACTCGCACGGATACTTTCGCAAGATGTGATCGGCGCTCCATCAGGGACAAAACAGCGCGGCCCCCCACTCCACTCGTACAACTCGCCTCACGACGTCAAGCGAAACATCCCACCAGCTGTCGTGATGCGCTGTAAGCCCGTTCGCGTAGTTCGCCAGATCGCCAATCGCTATCCACTAACCGGCAATAACATACTTGACGCACCCGGTCGAGGTGTCCCATGCTTAGGGACCCTCGACTCCGGAGTTTGCGGGAGATGCTTTATCAATACGCGCTCGGGTACGTTCTACTGTCCGACCAACTGGCCGACCTAGCCGCCACCTTTCAGAAGCTGACAGGGTCGTCCTTGGACGATGATGTCCGTGAGTCGGTGCACGAACAGTTAGGCGATGTCAGCGAAGCCGCTCACAGAATAGATCTAACGCTCACGGCGAAACTGGCCGAGCGCATGCGGGAGGGCCTTTCGGCGGACACAAAACGTTCCGCGCTTGCCGAAGACTATCGTGCACTTCACGCACGGTTTCAAGATGAGCTAGAAGGGAGATGGTTCTACTACGTCCCCCTCCGCTTGGCCCCTTACTATGACCCCGAAAAGCATACTTGGGGCCAGGCGGTGGACAAGTTTCCCTCCGCGCTTTTCGACATCGCAGAAGCCGGAAAATGTTTCTCCCTGGGCCGCAACACAGCGTGTGTGCTGCACCTAATGCGCGGCCTTGAGCCTGTCCTTACGAGCCTCGCGGCTCGATTCAGGGTGCCGTACGATCAGGCCAGTTGGAACTCGGCCATCGAGAGAATCTCCAGTCACATTCGGAAGCTGGAGCAGGCGAAACGTAAGCCAACCGGTTGGAAGGCCGACCGTCAGTTCTTTTCAGAACTGGCGAGCGATTTTCGCCTATTCAAGGACGCGTGGCGCAACTATGCCATGCACGCTTACCAGAAATACGACGAGGAGGAGGCACGCACGATATACGACGGGGTCCGCGCCTTCATGCGGCTCGCTGCGACCAGGCTTGCCGAAAAGGGTCTCTAATCGTGTCTTCGCTTGCGGGTTCGTTTGGGCTTGGTAGTCAGTTCCGATTTAGGAACTGCGACGATGCGCCTTGTCAGGTCGGCAAGGCGCTCCATCGATGTCATCGGCGGGGGGGTCTCCGTTTCTTTCGCTTGCCTCGTGGCAGCTTTGGCCATGACTTTGCCTCACGTCGTAGTGGGTACCATGTCGGCGCTAATGAGATCGCTGTAGGTCAGGCGCTTGTTCACAATCGCCCGCACCACGCCGACGAAACGGTCAAGGTCTTTGACCTCGCGATGGTTGAACCGATACGCCTGTTCGTCGAGATAGCGGAACAAGTGGAACGGGTCAACGGAGATATAGGTGCCTTTGATCGACCGCTTCAGCAAGCTCCAGAAGTTTTCGAGGCCATTGGTATGCACCGCCCCATCGCCGTACGAGATCGCGTGGTCAATCGCGGCGTGGTTGTAGTCGTCGCCAAACGCCTTGCGCGCCAGACTGCGGTAGGACGGAAACGCATCGGTAAAGACTTCCGATCCGGGCTCGACGTTGGCGCGGATGCGCTTCTCCAGTTCCTTCGCCTTGGTGGTCGGGATGACATCAAGGCGGACGGTCGAGTGGTTTCGACCGCGCTTACGCTCCAGCAGCCCCATCACGCCGACCATGTTGGTCTGGCCGATGCCGCGCTGGCGCTTCTTGTGGTGCATGTTGCCCGCCTTGCCGCCGATAAAGGACTCGTCAGCCTCGACGGTACCCTTCAGCTTCTTGAAGCTTTTGGTCTGCATGGCGAGCCGGATACGCGACAGCATGAACCACGCGGTCTTTTGGGTGACGCCAAGATCGCGGGCCAGCTCGTAGGAGCTAATGCCGTTCTTGCAGTTCGCGAGCATCCACAGCGCGGGCAACCACTTCTCCAGCCCGAGCGGGCTATCCTCGAAAATCGTCCCGACTTTGACGGAGAATTGCTTCCGGCAGTCGCGGCATTTCCAAATCTTGCGGCTCGCGAGGAACATCGGGGCGTCCGCATCGCAATGCGGGCAGGTGACACCGTTGGGCCAGCGGAGATCGGCGACGAACTGGCGGGCGATGTCTCGGTCGCGGAAGTAGAGAATGGCTTCGCGAAGGGTCTCGGTTTCCATGAGACCAAATCTAAGCTACAAAGCTGGGTGTGTCAAGTATGTTATTGCCCACTAACCGCTACGCCATTGAACGGCGTACTCATCCGCGACGATGCCGCAGCCGGCAGCTCGCACCAAAACGTCGTCCTATGCCCCGGCTCGGACTCGACTCCGATGCGCCCGCCGTGCTGCTCTACTATGGCTTTTGAGATAGCGAGGCCCAGACCGGTACCACCACGGTGACGTCCGTCGGAGCCGTCTAGCTGTTGAAACCGACGGAACAGCAATTGGATATCACCTGCCGCGATTCCCGGGCCCGGATTCTCTACGACGAACCGCACCGGCGCCCGCCCGGCTGTTCGACCGGTCAAGTTGGCCGCGCTCGGGTGCGCGCCTGCGTCTGCGGCGGTCGGGGCGCCCGGCAGCGCACGGACAATGACGACGGATCCCGGCGGCGAAAACTTCACGGCATTGGAGAGGAAGTTCGTCAGTACCTGGATCACCCGGTCATGATCCCCCTCGAACGTCCGGTGAGCTTCCACGTGTTCCTCGATCCGCACCTGGAACTGCTCGGCGATCACCTGGACGCCATCGACCGCGGTGCGGACGACCTCGGCGGGCATCAGCGTGGACAGGTGCAGGTCGAGCCGTCCGGCTTCGATCTTGTCGAGGTCGAGCATGTCGCTGATCAACCGGATGAGACGTTCGGTGTTACCGCGCCCGATGCGCACGAGCTCCTGGGCCTGTGGGGCGAGCGCGCCCCCGACACCGGATTCGAGCAGGCCGAGCGCGCCTCGAATCGATGTCAACGGTGTGCGCAGCTCGTGAGAGACCGTCGAGACGAACTCGCTCTTCATGCGGTCGAGTCGTTTCCACTGCGTGATGTCACGCATCACAGTCACTCGGGCCGGAGTACCCTTATAGATGATCGGGGTACCCGTGGCTTCGGCCTCGAACGTGCTGCCATCCTTGCGGAGGCAAACGAGTTGGCGCGACGTCGGGATGTTCTTGTTGATGAGGTAATACAACCGAGCCCGTTCCTCTGGCACGACCACGGCGGCCGCTGGGATGTCCTCGAGCTCGGCCTCCGTGTACCCGAACATGAGGCACCAGGCGCGGTTGACCTCCACGAACCGACCCGCTCGGGTGACGGCGATGCCATCCGTGGCGGCGTCCGAGAGGCGCCGGAAACGCTCTTCGCTCTCACGCAGTTCTTCTTCGCGCCGTTTCTGCACCGAGATATCGCGCAGGATCGTCGATACGAACCACACGCCGCCCTGCGACGATTGGTGCGCGACCAGGACCTGGGACACGGGGATTTCGTGGCCATCGCGCGTTTGGAGGGTGGTTTCACCTTCCCACACCCCGAGCCGCACGGCGGTTGGCAGCGCGACATCGACCTGATGTTGCCGCGCGACGGGCGAGAGGATCGAGCTCAACCCCAACATCGACACGTCTTCGTCGTCCCCGATGCCGACCATCCGTCGGCCCGCGCGGTTGATGTAGACGCCACGCCCTTTGCCATTGCCGATGCCGACGAAATCCGTCGTCGCCTCGAGGGTGGCGACCAAACGGGCCTGTGCCTCTTCGGCTGCCCGCTGCGGGGTGACGTCGCGTAGCCTGCTCCGGATAGAGACCGGCCGACCGTTTTCGTACCCACACGTGGCGCGAACCGCCAGCACGACGCGACGCTGCTGCCGCGTCAAGAACACTCCCTCGAACTCGTCCACCTGGTCGCCGGCTAGCACGCGCCGACGCAGGTCGTGATACGCCTCTGCGTATTCCGGGGTGACCGTGACCGCGCTGGAGACGGTCGAGCTGTCCGACTCCTCGTACCCGAAGGTGGTCCGCCACGCCTGATTAGCGTACAGCAGCCGATCGTCCAACGCAGTGACCTCGATCAGGTCGCTCGCCGTGTCCAGGAAATCCCGCAGCTGTTCCTCGGCCGCGACTCGGGCTTCCGCACGCGCCTGGGCGGCGTAGGCAAGCCGCGCCATGCCGGATAGCAGCAGCGTCGCGATGAACCCGGCGATCAGGACCGCCCCCGGCGTACGAGGGAGCAGCGTGGTCTGCGAGACGACCACCGCAAGCACGGACCCCCCAACCAGGACCAGCCACGCCACCCGCCAGCTGACCGCCAAGGGGTGGCGACCCCGGGCAACTCGGCCGGCCGGGGCGGCGTCCGATGGCCTGTCTGACGGCGGCGGCGATGTCTGAGAAACTGGCTCGGGCGGGACCTGGTCCACGGTCGTTCGACGGCACCGGGGGCAAAAAGTCACGCGTCGGGCCTGCCGGATCGGACGCCAGGCTGGGTCGGGAAGAGACCACCGAGGGCGCCCCGCGTGCGGGGGGCCCGGCTGTCTCGCCATAATTCCCAAATGCGTCCGGAACCCCCCTCACTGGCGGTTACCCGCCGGCCCTATGTCTCGACGGTCGCGGTCCTGGGCGTTGGGGCGCTGGTCACGGTCCTGGCTGCCCTCCCCTACAAGGTGTTCGACCTCGACCGCTACGTCGTGCCCAAGGAGCTGGCTCTCCATGTGACGGCCGTGCTGGGCGCGGTCGGTGCGCTCATGGCGCTGGGGCGCTCGACGGGGCGCGGCCGCGCGCCGGCCATTCCGCTGACTCGCGTCGATACGCTGTTGATCGCCTTTCTCCTCGCGAGCGGGGCATCCGCTCTCATCTCGCAGAACGGCTGGCTCGCGGCCCGCGGCCTCGCGGTGAGCGTCTCCGGGGTCGTGCTGTTCTGGGTCGCCCATGCGCTTGCCCGTGCGGGGTGGGCGCGCTCGGCGCTGGCGTTGCTGGCGGGGGCGGTGACGGTGGCGGCGGCCACGTCGCTCCTCCAGGCATACGGCGTGGAGACGGAGCTGTTCAGTCTCAACCGATCGCCGGGCGGCACGCTTGGCAACCGGAACTTCGTCGCGCACCTCGCCGCGGTGGGGATCCCGGCGCTCATCATCATCGTGCTTCGCGCTCGCCGCGCGAGCGGCGCCATCCTCGGTGCGATCGCGACTGCGATAGTCGTCGCCGCGCTCGTGCTCTCGCGCTCGCGCGCGGCGTGGGTGGCAACCGCCGTCGCGATCATGTGTGTGCTGCCCAGCGCGTGGCGGGGCTGGCAAAGCCTTCGTGGTCGGCCGCGCGAATCCTCTCGGGAGCGAGCGGACGGTCACGCACGGCACGCGTCCGAGCGCGTGCCGTCGGTGGTGGGGCGAGGTGCGGTCGTCGTCGTGGCGGCCCTCGCTGGCATCTGCGCGGCCGTGACGATCCCCAACACGCTGAACTGGCGCAGCTCGTCGCCGTATCTCGACTCAGTGATCGGTGTGACGAACTATCGAGAGGGGAGCGGCCACGGACGTCTCGTGCAGTACGCGAACACCGCGCGGTTGGCGATCGCGCACCCGGTGCTCGGTGTGGGTCCGGGCAATTGGGCGGTCGCGTATCCTCGGGTAGCGCCGAAGACCGACCCGTCGCTCGATACGGATGATGGAATGACCGCGAACCCCTGGCCGAGCAGCGACTGGGCCGCGTTCGTCTCGGAGCGCGGGGTGCCCGCGACGGTGTGTCTCGCGCTCGCGCTGCTCGGACTGATCGTCGCGGCCGTTCGCGCCGGCTACCACGCGGTGGACAACGGCCGCGTGGACCGTTTGATCGTGGCGTTGGCGTTGACGGCGACAGTGGTGGCGATCATCGCTGTTGGGGCATTCGATGCCGTGCTGTTGCTGCCGACGCCGTCGCTGATCGCGTGGTCCTTGCTCGGCGCACTCGCAGGCTCGCTGGAGCCACCGCCCGCGACACGGCTCACGATACGACTCCCGACGTTCGTGCGACGGGCCGCGATCGTCGTGGTGCTGGGCATCGGAGGGATCACGATCGCGCGCAGCGCGTCACAGGTGGTGGCCATGGCACTCTACGTCGCGGCGACGCGCCCCGGAGGGACGGACCACACCCTCGAGCTCGCGGCGCGGATGGATCCCGGCAGTTATCGTATTCAATTGCGGCTCGCGGAGGCCTACACGCGCGGACGTTCGTGCACGCGTGCACGCACCCACGTCGCGGCCGCGCGGGCGTTGTTTCCGAGTGCTGCCGCACCACGCCGCGTGCTGGCCGAATGTGGGGGGACCCGATGATCGGTATCAAACGACATCTTTTCATCCTGATTGCGATCATCGCCGTGCTGGATTTGGCGGCGGCGCTGGTGTTCTACCACCTGCACTTGGACCGTGATCCCGGACCGCGGCAGCAGACGTATGTCGGGATCTGGACCCTGCTGTCCGCGGTCGTGGTGGCTATTCAACTCCGAAAGATCCGGGCAGAGCGAATCGCCGCGATCCGCGCACCCCGCAACCTGCCCACGCCCCCCAGCCCACCACCGCCCGATGCCCCACCCGGTCCTCAGCCCCCGCCTTGAGCCAAGCCGCCGCATTCGCCGTTAGCCGTTTCGCTTGCTCACCGTTCGCCAATCGCCTAATCACGCCGCATCCGGCGCGCCCGATGCGCGTCGCGGCTCGACTTCCGTCAACGCGATCACATCTGGCGTTCCGCTTCGCTCTTCCTGGACCGCGGAGCGATGCCGAGCAAATGCATCGCGCAGTCGAATCCCAGGTACGAATCGATTCGTGCGCTGTGCGTAGAGATGATAGATGGGAAACCACCGCCCGAGATCGATCTCCTCAAGCTCTGCCGCGCGCCAATACGCGCCGGCCGCGACGAGCCACGCCAGCGCGAGCCATGTCGTGCCGGTCATGAGGCACACCCCGGCGGCGATGATGAGTCGCGCGGTGTATATCGGGTGGCGCAGATATCGGTAGGGACCGTCATCCACGATTCGAAATGGCACGTAGCCGTCGAATCCCGGGCTGTAGTTCCAACCGAGGGTCCGTTTTGACACAACGAGCAGCGCGGCACCGGCCACGATCACGAGCACGCCGATGTACATCCACTGCGCCGAGTGGTGCCATTCGAGCAGTGGTGGATCGGTGCGAAACAATGCAGCGCCTCCGATCACAACGGCGAAGATGCGCAGCCAGCGGTCGATGCCTCGAAGATGGGTGAGCGACCGCAATCGCCCTTCTTTGCCCGACGCGTAGGCCCGCATGGAATGCCAGAAGAGGTAGGACGGCGCGATCGCCGCCCCGATCAACACGGCAAAGCCGATCCACGCATCGATGGGTCGCACGGCAATCACGTCCTGACGAGCAGGTGCGCGGACGGATCCGTGTGCGACCCCGCGAGACGCAACGGTGATGTCGAACGCAGATTTCGTCCGACCCCGCGCATGCGTCGGCGATCCGGGATCTTCCGCCGGGTGCCGCGAGGCATCAGAGCGCGCGATGATGACACGTGCGGCAGTACACCCATGACCGGATAATAGTTCGGGGAACACGGCTCGCCGCTAGTGCGTCACGGCAAATGTCCGCGTTGATGCGACGGCGCAGCAGTGATCAGGACACGCACGGGGTATGCCCGCCGCCGGCTTTGGTGATCCGCATCACAAGTAGAGACCTTTTGGCCGCTCCTGCGGGCAAAACGTCTTAGCGGACCCGGCAGCTACCTACATGCACCGAGGTGCGCGGCGTTGGGTCAGTGCGCACACCGCCGTCATTCGGCGCATGACCCCATCATCCACCACGATCCGCCGACATCGACGGCCCGAGATCGCAAACGTCGATCAGATAGAGGGCCGCGGTAAGAATGCCGCTAGAGCGCCAGGTACATGACATATGCATCGACGTATCCCTGATGCGGATGCAGAAACGCCGACGGAAGCCGACCGACGATCGTGAATCCGACCCGCTGCCAGAGGCGAACCGCCCCGTCGTTGGTACTGACCACGAAGTTGAACTGCATGGCGCGGAACCCACGTGCCCGCGCGCGATCCAGCGAATGCATGCACATGGCACGCCCTACGCCCTGACCGGCGCTCCGAGCCGCGGTCATGTACCCGCAGTTGGCGACATGCGCACCACCGCCCCCGTGATTCGCCCGCAGAATGTACGTCCCGACAATGCCGTCGGCGGTCTCCGCCACAAACACCTCGTGGTCAGGATGCAACCAGTACGCGAGCGCGTCCGTCTCGCTGAGGTCTCGCGGTAACGCGTAGGTCTCACCCGCACGAATGATGGGCTCCACGACGCCCCAGATCGCGCGCGCGTCGCTCGAGACGGCAGGTCGGATCACGAGGCGTTCCATGGAGCAAGGCATAGTTCGTTGCGTGCGAGTAAGACGGCGCCCGGTGAATCGAGACGGCATTGCCCAGTCGAATTTACTGTGTCGTCGTCGGAACTCCGGCGACCAAGCATTGCGCGAGCGAGGGGTAGTTGGGCGCCCTCCCTCCGCCGCGGCGTGCTCGGCCACCTTGGTGTACGCCCACGGGTACTCGAACTGTCGCGTGGAGTTGTTCGGCAGGTACGCGAACGGACCGAGATATCGCATGCCAGCGGGAGTGCATCATGAGTCCGGGATGACACCGCACCTGGTTCGCGATCCGGGACGATCGGCCGTTGGGGGCATGCCACCGCGCATTCCAATCGACGAACGCCGCGGGGATGTCTCGGGGTGCAATGGGCGTCAGCGTGGGCAGCTACGCTGCCGTCGCTCGAATCACGGTCCGCAACACGCGCCTACTACTCGTACGGCGGCGGCATCCGCACGGATCCAGCCGGTACCTCGACACGCTGCGTGCCAGTGGAGTCGGAAACCGAGATAATGGCCGCCAGATCGTAGCGACCCGGCGGGAGATAGACGCCAGGACCGCCGGATGCCGATTGCAGCGTGACCGATTGCCCCGGTGTTAGACCCAAGTGATTCACCGGGACGTAGCACGCCACACCAGGTCCGGACGCATCATACACTGGCCGCTTCGGCGGCACGTGGTGCGCGTACACGCGCATCAACACTTCGCAGTTGCCGCCCAACACGTTCAACGCCGCCGCGTGCTGACTCACATTGGTCACCGTCACGGTGACCAATACGATCATGGGCGCCCACCGCGACTTGAGGCCGCCGTTGCGCGCCTGGTACTGGAAATCGCCGACCGTGATGGGGACGCTCCCCAACACCGCCGAGCCACTGGCCAGCGCCGTGGTGTCACGCACGATGTCGAGGCTCGCCGACCGGCCGTGATGCGAGCACGCGGCAAGCATGGCGCTGCTCACGGCGATGCTCGCGGCAATGCTCGCGACGACGATGCGACGGAGCGTGGCCGCTCGGCGGTTCGATGGCGCGACCGCAACCAGACGGTCACGACCCGCCACCGGCTTGTCGAGTGCGGGCAACGGTGTCACGGCGCGGTGATGCCGTACCGAGTGCGGAGGATCTCGATGTGGTGGCGCTCGTGACCCGTGATGATGTGCGCGAGAGCCCGAACGGTCACCGGATTTCCATTCGCGGACCCGCGTCGCCGCCATGCGTCGGCATCGATGCCACGGAACAGCGCCAGCGTCGCGGCACGCACGGTGGACAGGTCGCCCACGAGCTCGGCGATTGGACGGCGATCCGCTCCCGCGACCCCCACAAATGCGTTCTCGTCGAACCCCGGCAGCGGCGTCTCGTCTCCGCGAGCAATCCGAAGCGCACGATAGGTCATGATGCGCTCCGCATCCGCGAGATGACCGACGACATCTCGCACAGTCCATTTCCCGGTCGCGTACCGGTGTCCGGCTTGGATATCCGACACCCCGGTCAGAAATGCGCGCGTCTCACGCCCCTGGGCCTCGAGGGCGGCAACCGGTTCCTCGGTGACGCGCGCGATGTACCCGGCATAGAACGGGGCATACTCTGATGCGTCGGGGTGGCCGACGGTCGCTGCTCCTGTATTGCTCATGCTACCTCCACCGAGTTGGTCGTCAATCACATCACCCAATTCGAGTGCCGTTCGCGGCCGGCTGCTCGAGCGCCAACAGGATCACATCGTCGCTCGCGAGCATGGCACCCAAGACCAGCACGTCGCTGCGAAATCCCGCGATCCGGCGTGGCGGAAAATTGATGACCGCGACGACCTGTCGCCCCACAAGCTCGGCGGGTGTGTAGTGTTTCGTCAATTGTGCGCTGGACTGCAAACGACCGAGCTCGATCCCGAAGTCGATCAGGAGTCGGATCGCGGGCTTCCGAGCCTCGGGAAACGGTGACGCTTCAACGACCGTCCCGACCCGAATGTCGAGCGCGGTGAAATCTTCGATTGTAGCCAAAAGCGAGACAGGCGAGAGTGAAAGGGAAAAATGTGGTTAGCGATTCGTGGCGATCACCCGCGGCGCATCGACGATGACCGGTGAGCCGACGGCGAAGACGACCGAACTCGGCGACGCGTCGGTCAGCCACGCCCACGTGTCACCGTACATGACGCCGAAATCGATATCGAGCGCGATATCGTGCACTGTGCGGACGGCCCACAGCGGATGGCGCACCCGGAACCGAAGCAGCCGCCCATCACGTGTTCGCCCGTATCCCCACTCGTGTTCCTTGAAGAAGTGCGCAACCCCATTGGTGGGCGGCACCTCAGCGGCATTCGAGCCGACCGCGGTCAGGGTATGCTCGCGGCCCCCCACAAACACGCGGTGGGTCACGCACACCCGATCGCCGCCGATCGCGGTGGCGCTCTCCATTCGGGTCGCCTGGTACGGCTCGTTATACACCGTACGGGCGACGGCGGCGACGAGCCGCTGGGGCACCAGCTCGCGGATGAACGAGACCCCCCGGTGCTCACCATGCCGGACGTACGTTCGCAGATTGAGCTCCGGGAACGCGATATACCCCGGCACTCGGCACAGAAGTACTCGCGTGTCGCGGAAATCGAAGGCGACCAGGCTCACATGGGCCTGCCCCTCCCACCGATCGAGGTCGAGCGCTGGATGCACGACCCCACGAACCATGAGGTCCGGGACTTTGTAGGTGACCAGGATCAGGTTGGACCAACGAGCGGCGAGAAAGATGCTCAGTGGGCGCGGGGCAGATGGGACGTGGATGTCGAGTGACGTTGTGCGCCGACCTGGACAACCGGGCAGCCAGACAACTGTCCCGAACGCCTACAAAGATGTGGTCTAGCCCCCCCAGTGGCACCCCAAAGCATGGTATTACCGCCCGACGAGCGCCCCACATCGCCACCCCTCGCCCATCGCTAACCACTTAGCCCCAATCCTACCCCTCATCTCCCCACGAGCGCCATCATCGCCGGCGTGTACCGGTCCCCGGAAGCCACACCCTTGGGAGCGACCTCGTCAATTCGGTGAAGCTCGGTCGGTGACAGGATGATGTCGACAGCGGCCGCGTTCTCTTCGAGGTACTTCCGGCGCTTGGTGCCAGGGATCGGGACGATGTTTGGTCCCTGCGCGAGCAACCATGCCAGGGCAAGCTGAGAGGGCGTACAGCCCTTGGCCGCAGCAATCTCCCGAACACGGGCGACTAGGTCGAGGTTCTTCTGGAAATTGTCACCCTGGAATCTGGGAGAGGTCCGACGATAGTCATCATCCGGAAAGTCGTCGGGATTGACGATCGCGCCCGTCAGAAAGCCGCGACCGAGAGGGCTGAACGCGATGAACGCGATCCCGAGCTGTCGGCAGACGGGCAGCGCGGCGTCTTCGGGGTCGCGCGTCCAGAGGGAATACTCGCTCTGCAGCGCGGCGATCGGATGGACCGCATGCGCGCGCCGAATCGTCTCCGGCCCCGCCTCCGATAGCCCGATCGCCCGTACCTTGCCCGCATGCACCAGATCCGCCATCGCGCCGACGGTGTCTTCGATGGGCACGGTGGGATCGACCCGATGTTGATAGTAGAGGTCGATGGTATCGACACCGAGTCGCTTGAGTGAGCTCTCGCACGCGGCCCGCACGTAGTCTGGCCGTCCGCTGACCGCTGGGCTTCCACGGTCGGCTCCGCGAATGAACCCGAACTTGGTCGCGAGTACGACGTCGGCTCGGCGCCCACGGATCGCGCGGCCAACCAACTCCTCGTTGGTGTGCGGCCCGTAGACATCAGCGGTATCGAGGAAGTTGATCCCGAGATCCAAGGCGCGCTGGATCGTGGCGACCGATTCCTGATCGTCGCGTACGCCGTAGGAGTCGCTCATGCCCATACAGCCCAGCCCGAGCGACGATACAGTGAGGGTCGAATTGCCAAGTGTCCGGTGATGCATGGGGAGTGGGGAGTGGGGAGTGGAAAGTGGTGAGTAGATAGTGGTTGTTGTTCCCACGACAGGCTGGCTGTGGCATCGGTTGATGCGGGGCGGCTCGCGAACCTCCCCTACTGGACGTTATTCTGCGGCGGTCCGCCAATCGCCAATCGCAAGCTACCCCGTCGAGGGGTGGCGATACGCACGCCGCGGCTGCAAGCTCATGGGACGCCCGGCGACGACGGTCGTCGCGGACCGCTGACCCGAATACCATACCTTTCTCATCACGACCTCGTTCATGGCCACATCTGCAAATTCTAGCCCCGACGCCGAACGCATCTCAACGCGAGGGTGGATACTCAGCGCGCCGATTCTGCTGCTGGCACTGGTGCCGTTCCTGGCCAACCACCGGGCTGCGTCGCGCGCGGGGCAGACGTTCACCCGCGACTGGGCAGCCGACATGCTCAATTCGGTCGAACCCTATGGCATTCTCATCACAGAGGGCGACAACGACACCTTCCCGCTCTGGTATGCCCAGGAAGTCGAGGGCATCCGAAAGGATGTCGTGGTGGCCTGCTCGTGCCTATTGGAAACTGACTGGAACGTCCGTGACATGATTCGGCGTCCGATCTATCCATATGATGCCGCGGCCGGTCCGGCGATCTATCGCGCCGGCAACTGGCGGAAGCCGACTGGCCCGCCGCTCCATATGACGATGGCGCAGGCCGACGCGATCCCAGGGTACATCGAGCTGCAACAACCTCGAATTTTCACGAAGGACAGTATCGTCGCGACTCTCAAGCCCGGAATCGTCAGTCGCGGACAGCTCGTCGTCTTGCAGTTCATCAAGGATTCCTTCCCTGACCGCCCGATCTACTTCTCCTCGCGCAATACCCCGGACGAGCTCGGCCTCGGCACGCACTTACTGACGCAAGGTCTCGCCCAAAAGCTCGTGATGCAGACTCCAGTGGTATCCCGCGATACCGTGAACACACCGATCGGTATCGTCGATCTGCCGCGCACGCGCGCGCTCTGGTCCACGGTGTATCGCGGCCCGGCCGCGCTGGTGCGCGAGGGTCAGTGGGTCGATCGCGCATCGGTCGGAATTCCCTACCACTATGTGCTGGTCGGCTACTACATGGCGTCCGTGCTCGAGCAACAGGGCGACCGTCCCACTGCGGCGACCGTGCTGCGGCAGGTCCAGGAAATGGCCCAGGCGGCAGGCCTCGGCCGCGCGCAAGGGTCCTGACGGTCCACGGTAAGTAGCTCTCCGTCGCCCCGACTCCGTTGGCACAGTTGAATTTGGCGACGACGTGCAAAAAAGATGATAGCTGCCTCGGCTCACGACCCCACGCTTGAGCAGTTCGTGACGGAGCTGAGCACCTCCTCGCGTCGCTCTCGCGTGGAAGCGCAACCCAACAGCCTGGCGTCCGCGCAGCGCTGCCGCTCCAGCTGCATTGACATTACGTATATACGTAACTTATGTTTCAGTGCACCTGGGACCCCGCCAAGGCGGCTCGCAATCACGCCAAACACAGGGTCACCTTCGCGGAAGCTGCAACGACCCTCGAGGATCCGTCCGGACTCGACGTCCACGACGCCGGACACTCGGGTACCGAAGAGCGGCACCTTCGCGTGGCGATGTCATCCGAGGCACGAATCCTCACCGTCGTATACACCCTGAGAACCGAGCATGGCCAAACCTGTTACCGCCTCATCAGCGCGCGCCCGGCGAGCCGCCGCGAACGCGGCTGGTACACGGGGTCGTCCGGCGCGGCAGACGCCGGACCGTGAGATCGACTTCTCGGATATTCCCGAGCTGACCACCGAACAGCTCCGGTCAGCTCGGCGTGTGGGCCGCCCTCCAGTGGACGGCGTCAGCAAACGCCTGATCGCCATCCGCATCCGACCCGATGTCCTCGAGGCGCTGCGCAAAAAAGCGGCGAAACGCAAGCAGCCGTATCAGACCTACATCCACGAGATCCTCGCACGGGCCGCCAAGCGGACGTAGGCACGCGGGCCCGGCTCACGCGCACGGAAGACTGAGCGTGAACGTCGATCCCTCGCCGACCATACTCTCGACTGTCAGATCGCCACGCATCCCGCGCGCTAACTCTCGACTGATCGCGAGTCCGAGCCCGGTACCCTCCTCGCGACCCGACAGCCGCGCCCCCACTTGGATGAACGGCTCGAAGATGGCAGACATTTGGTCGGACGGGATGCCACGCCCCGTATCACAGACCGTGATGCGTCCCCATGGGTCAGACACTTCCGCCGCCAGCGTAATCCGGCCCCCACGAGGCGTGAACTTGATCGCGTTCGTCAACAAATTGAGCACGACCTGAAGCACTTTGTCGCGATCCCCGATGATCCGGCAGTCAGGGTCGCAGACGACGCACGTAAAGGTGACGCCGCGCACTAACGCCTGCGGCTCGATCATCGCCGCGGACGCAAGCAAGGTCTCGTTCACCGGTAGCGGCGCGACTTCAAACCGCACCTGGGAGGCCTCGAGCTTGGCGTAGTTCAATACGTCGTTGATGAGACCGGGCAGGTGGGTCCCGGCACGGCGGATGCGTCGGAGATCCTCGATTTGTTCGGTGGTCACCGGACCCCGGATGCCGGTCTCTAGCAATTCGGTGTACCCCGCAATCGCGTTGAGCGGGGTCCTGAGCTCGTGGCTCATCGTCGCGAGAAAATCCGATTTCACCTTGTTCGCCGCCTGGGCGTCGGCACGTGCCTGCTCCGCCTCCGCACGCGCCGCGCGTTCAGCTTCATACAGGCCCTGCAGACGCACGCCGGCCGCTTCCAAATCCGCGGCTGTACCCTCCAGTTGCTCGTTCACCTGCGCGAGCTCCTCGGTCAAGCTCTGTGATTCTTCGAGCTGCTGCTCCAGTTCCGATCCCTGCGATTGCAGCAGTTCGTTGAGCTGCTCGAGCTCGTCCCGCTGTTCCCGCAACGCCGTATTGAGGGCAGCCACCTCCCGATGCCGCTGTTCCGCCGCCTTCCGCGCACCCACGAGCTCGGTCACGTCGCTCGCGATGATGGCGATGCCCTCCGTCTGCCCAGCTGCGTCGCGCAACGGCTGATAAGCGAAACTGTAGTACGCGTCCCGGTAGACGCCATCGCCGAGCCAATCCAGACGGATGTGTCGTGCATTGGCGGTGACCGCCTCGCCCGTCGCATAGACTTGATCGAGCAGGCCGTCGATCGATTGACCGGCAATGTCCGGAAATGCCTCGCGTCGTGTCTTGCCGATGAGCGCACGAGGGCCGACGAGCGCGATGTACGCGGCATTCGCCGATTCGAACACGTGCTCCGGACCTCGCGTCACGGCGATTCCCACCGGCGCCTCGGCGAACACGGTGCGAAGTCGATCTTCGGCTGTCTTTGCCGCGCCGAGTGCCACGTTTCGCTCTGCCGTCGCCTGAACTTGGGCGGTGACTTCCTCGACGTGATGGAGCACCGCGCTCCGCCCGTCATCGACGCCGGCGATCGCTCGCGTGGACAACCGCCAATAATGCTCTTCATAGCCGCCGCCCAGATGCGCTGATCGCGGGAGGTCATACCGCTGGATCGGCAGGACATCTAGCGTCGGTGCGGACAACGCGCGCTCGAACGACGCGCGAATGTTGCGTTGGCCACCCTCCTCCACTGTTCCCCCGCTTTCGGGAAAGGCCTCGAACGTGGGCTGTCCAATGAGCTGCGCCGACGTCTTATGCGTCGCTCGGCGATACGCCTCGTTTGCGGCGAGGATCGTCCACCGGGGCGCATCGGCGCGGACGAGCAGTAACGCGGACGGCGAGGCCTCGAAGACAGCGCGGAAGTCGGGTCCGGACGACACCTCGGCGACCTCACGCTCTGACCGCGAACTGACCGGTGCTGTCATGGAAAGGATCCCGACGAGGGTGTGCGTTGCTGGCGGGCATGCCGTACACGCCGACACGAGCCGGCCGCGAACGCCGACCGCCGCTGGTTCCATGCCAGTCCGACGTGCGGTTGACCGATGGCACCAGGAGGCCGGACATGGGCTCTCCCGACGCGGACCTGCGTCCGTGAATATGGCAAATCTGCTCGGCCCCGGTACCGGACGCGGGTTCGGGAGCCGGGCGACCCGGCGAAGGCGCCCCCGCCGCCCTGGTGCGCTACCTTCCAGCAGTGGCCCGGTGCCCCGCCCGCCCGCTCCCGCCAGAGGACCCGCTCATGGATGATGGCGACTCCCCTTCGGAAGACCTGCCGCCTCGTCGCGACGACTCGGCGCCCGACCTCGGCTCTCCTGCCGACACAGTCGATCCCGCAGCCCTCTACCGGGGTATCGAACTCGACCGTCGCACGTTCATCGCGGCAAGCATCGCCGCAGGACTGCCGTACGTCGTAAGAGATCACCGAAAATGGGCGAGCCTGGCCGGCGCACCAGCCACTGCCGAGCAGTTTGGGGACGTGGTAGAGGGCGCACTGGTCGGACCGGCCGCCGTGCCGGTCGAGCTCATGATCAACGGCGCGTCACACCGACTCCGCCTCGAGCCGCGAGTCACCCTGCTCGACGCGCTGCGGGACTACGCGGGGCTGACCGGGACAAAGAAAGGGTGCGACCAGGGCCAATGTGGCGCCTGCACTGTGCACATCGGCGGCACCCGGGTGCTGTCGTGCCTCACCCTCGCGATGAGCGTTCGTGGCAGGCCGATCACGACGGTCGAAGGATTGGCTCGAGGCACGACGCTGCACCCGATGCAACAAGCCTTCGTGGACCACGACGCCTTTCAGTGCGGATACTGCACGCCAGGTCAACTCATGTCCGCGGTCGCGCTCCTGCACGAGCCGTGTGGTCCGTCGGCTTCCGACGTGCGGGAATGCATGAGCGGAAACATCTGCCGGTGCGGCGCATATCCCAACATCGTGGCTGCCGTGCAGGACGTGCGCGCCAGCCATGCATCGACCCATACCGGCCCCGCGAGCGCGCCGGCTTCGCTGCGGAGGAGCTGATCGTGCGCCCAGTCACATACACGGCGGCGGCCGACGTTGCAGGCGCCATCTCGGCTGTCGCTGGCAACCCTGATGCCGCCTACCTCGGAGGCGGCACGACTCTGATCGATCTTATGAAGATCGATGTCATGGCGCCGGCGCACTTGGTAGATGTCACCGGGATCCAGTCACGCGATCCGAGACTCGCGCGGATCGACGAGATGGGCGATGGACGCCTCCGCATCGGGGCGCTCGTCAGCAACTCCGATCTGGCACATCACCCGGCGGTGCGCACGCGATACCCGGTGCTGTCCGAGGCGCTACTGTCCGGCGCGACGGTACAATTGCGCAACATGGCGACGGTAGCTGGCAATCTCCTCCAGCGCACCCGCTGCTACTATTTCCGAGATACCGCGAGTCCGTGCAACAAGCGACAGCCCGGTACCGGTTGCTCGGCGACAGGCGGATACAATCGGATGCATGCCGTGCTGGGCGGCAGTGACCAATGCATCGCGACGAATCCCTCCGACATGTGCGTCGCGCTCAGTGCGCTGGACGCCGTGGTCCGCGTTCGAGGCCCCGCCGGCGAGCGGACGATCGCGCTGGTCGATTTTCATCGCGTTCCGGGTGATTCGCCAGAGCAAGACACGGTACTCGAGCACGGTGATTTCATCGTAGGCGTTGATATCCCCGCGTTGCCGTTCGCGGCCCGGTCGCACTACCTCAAGATTCGCGACCGGTCGTCGTACGCCTTCGCGCTCGCATCCGTCGCGGCCGCATTGGATATCCAGGACGATGTGATCCGCGGCGCCCGCCTCGCACTCGGCGGTGTGGGCACCAAACCCTGGCGCGCCCGAGAGGCTGAGCTGATTCTCGTGGGCCGCCCAGCAACGGTTGACACGTATCGCGAGGCCGCCACGGCGGCACTGCGCGACGCGGTCCCGCAACGACACAACGCATTCAAGATCGAGCTGGCCAAGCGAACGATCGTGCGGGCGTTGACGACCGTTGGGAGGATGGTATGATCGGTCCGGCGCTGCAGGATGTGGTCGGCGAGCCACTCGACCGCGTCGATGGTCGAGCGAAAGTCACGGGTGCCGCACGGTATGCGGCGGAATACCCCGCGCCCGGATTGGTGCACGCGGTCCTCGTGATGAGCACGATCGCCAAAGGTCGCATCGTAGACATCGACACCACCAAGGCGGAGCATGCGCCCGGTGTGCTGCTCGTACTCACCCACCGTAATGCGCCACGCTTGCCGCCGCAGACCCCGGCGACCGGAAACCCAACCGCACGGATCCTGACCCTCCTCCAGGACGATGCGGTGCTCTACGCCAATCAACCCGTCGCGATGGTGGTTGCCGACACCTTCGAGCACGCACGCGATGCGGCGCCACTGATAATGTTCCAATATGAGTCGCAACCGCCAGCGACCGACATGGATGCCCAGGTGCCGACGGCGTATGCGCCCAAGACCGTGCTCGGTCAGCCGCCTGATTCCACCAGAGGGAATCTCGCGGCTGGCTTCAAAGCGGCCACGACACGGATTGCGCAGACGTACACGACGCCAGTCGAAAACCACAATCCGATGGAACCGCACGCCACGACCGCGGTGTGGACGGGCGACGATCTCACCCTCTACGATTCCACACAGGGGATTCACCCCGATCGGGAGACGGTCGCGAAGCACCTCGGCGTCCCCGCGACCAGGGTTCGCGTGATCGCGAAGTTCGTCGGCGGGGGATTTGGCTGCAAAGGCACGACCTGGTCGCACGTCGTGTTGGCGGCCATGGCGGCTCGGCAGGTGAATCGCCCGGTCCGACTCGTATTGAGCCGGCCGCAAATGTTCGGCCCCGTTGGATTCCGGCCCCGGACGATCCAACGCATCACGCTGGGCGCCACCGCGACCGGGACACTGACCGCGACCAGCCACGACGTCATCTCGCAGACGTCGATGTTCGACGAGTTCGTCGAGCCGTCAGCGATGCAGACCCGCATGCTCTACGCGTGTCCGAACGCGGTGACGTCGCACCGGCTGGTGCGCCTCGACGCCGGTACGCCGACGTTCATGCGCGCACCAGGCGAGTCCTCGGGCACATTCGCGCTCGAGTCCGCGATGGATGAGTTGGCGTATGCGCTCCAGATGGATCCGATCGCCCTCCGACTCGCCAACTACGCCGACTCGGACCCCGGCGATGGCAAGCCATGGTCGAGTAAATCGCTGCGCGAGTGCTACCAGCGCGGCGCCGAGCGTTTCGGTTGGGCACGCCGCACGCCAGCGCCGCGGTCAATGGTCGAGGATGGCGCATTGGTTGGAATGGGAATGGCGACGGCTACCTACCCGACGCGACGTGGCAAGGCATCCGCGACCGCGCGAATCCTCGCTGACGGCGGTGCGGTGGTGCTCACAGGGTCACAGGACATCGGGACGGGAACGTACACCGTCATGTCACAGATCGCGGCCGATGCACTGAGCATCCCGTTTGCCCGGGTGCGCGTGGACATCGGCGACACCGACTTCCCCGAGACGCCGGTCTCAGGCGGATCACAGACCGCGGCATCCACCGGGCCCGCGGTGTTGGCGGCATGCACAGCGGTAATGGCCGACCTGGTAAAGATGGCGGTCGTCGATCGGGCGTCGCCGCTGTTCGGCGTGGATCCGGCCGACATCCGCGCGGTAGACGGACGGATCTGTGTGCGCAGCGATCCGGCGCGGGGCGAACGCTACGGAGAGATTCTACGCCGCCATAAGCTCGACCAGATCGAAGCTCGCGGTGATGCCAAGCCCGGGCCAGAGAAGGACCAATATTCGATGCACGCCTTCGGCGCACAGTTCGCGGAGGTGCACGTCGATTCGGACCTCGGCACGGTGCGATTGACCCGGTTCGTCGGTGTCTACGGCGTGGGGCGGCTCCTCAACGAAAAGACCGCGCACAGCCAACTCCTCGGCGGCGTCGTGTACGGCGTGGGGATGGCGCTCATGGAGGCGACTGTGCCCGACCGTCGCACTGGCCGCGTGGTCAACGCCGATCTCGCCGAATACCACGTCCCGGTCAACCTCGACATCCCCGACATCGACATCTCGACCGTCGAGGAACATGACCCGCACGTCAATCCACTTGGAGTGAAAGGAATCGGCGAGATCGGGATCACCGGCGTGGCGGCGGCGATCGCCAATGCCGTCTACCACGCCACCGGGGTGCGGGTGCGCGACCTGCCGATCACTTTGGACAAACTGCTGGGCGGGGTAGCCGTCTAACGACCTCCGACGCGCTGGCGATCGGTCACGCGGGCACCGTCACGAGTGCGGCGTCCACGAGGGCGGCGACCTTCCGACGGCCGGCGTCGTCGAGGGGAAGCAGTGGCGGACGCACGCGCCCACCCTGGAGGCCGGCGGCGTCGAGCGCCGCCTTGATCCCGGCGGGCCCGAGCGTGCCGACGACTTCCCGCGCAAGCGGGAGGAGCTGTGCCTGCAGCGCCGCGGCATCGGTCGTGCGCCGCGCGCGGGCCGCTTCGAATGCGGCAATTGCAAGTGCAGGTGCGATGAGTGCGACGCCCAGAATGCCGCCGCGCGCTCCGGCCGCGACCGATGAGACGAACGTCCCGCCATGTCCGGTGAGCACGGCAAACGTGGGCGATTGCGATGCGACGTACCCCGCGAATACCGTGGCGTCGCCGCCGCTGTCTTTCATGCCGATCACGTTCGCGTGCCGGGCGAGTCGGCCCACGACCGCGGCCGGCAACGCGAAATGCATGTACTGCGGGATGCTGTACAGGAGTACAGGGATCGGACTCTCATCGGCGATCCGCTCGTAGTGCGCGAGCAACGCATCGGGCGTTGCCGACTGCGGGTAATAGTGCGGCGCCACGACGAGGACGGCGTCCGCACCGCGACGAGCGGCTTCGCGGGCCCGCTCCACCGTGAGCCGGGTGGACTCGGCGCCGACGCCTGCGATGAGCCACCGATCGCCGGGCACGACGCCGCGTGCAGCCTCCACCAGCAAGGCGCGCTCGGCGTCGGTGAGTAGCGGTGCTTCGCCGCTCGAGCCGGCCACCACAATGCCGGACACGCCGGCCTCGACATAGGCCCGAATGTTGGCGTTGAAGGCCGCGACGTCGAGCGATTCACCGCGGGCATCGAAGTTCGTGACGGCGGGCACCATGACGCCGCCGAGTTCCGTTGGTATGGGCATACAGTCAGTGTACCCACGGCGTGGCGGGCCGGCAATTAGCGGGCAGGATCTGCATAGGCTGATCTACGCAAGTCCGGTATCTTGCCCCCTATGACAACATCGGCGATTGCCCAAGAGCACAGCGTCCGGTCACGCGTCACCCCGCGTCCCCGCCAGCGTCTGGCAGGCGATTTCTTCCCGGGATTCGGGATTCGACGGGCGGTTCGTCTACGGCGTGCGCACCACCCACATCTATTGTAGGCCGTCGTGCCCGTCGCGGCAGCCGCGTCGGGAACACGTGGAGGTATTTGCTGAGCCGGCCCTGGCCGAGCGCGCGGGGTACCGCGCGTGCAAACGGTGTGAACCGGCATTGACCGCGGTGCCGGACCGCGGCGTCGCGCTCGTACAACGGGCGTGTGCCTACATGGACGCGCATCTCGACAGCGCACTGCCGTTAGCCGCGGTCGCGCGCGCCGCGCACGGCAGCCCAGCACATGTGCAGCGGACTTTCAAACGGGTGCTCGGGATCTCGCCGCGCGCCTATGTGGCCGCCAAGCGCGAACAACGGCTTCGCGGCGCTTTACGGACGGGTCAGTCGGTGGGACGCGCGGTGTTCGAGGCCGGGTACGCGTCAGGGCGGCCGGTCTATGGTCCGGTGGCCGGACCACTGGGCATGACTCCAGCCACCTACCGCAAGGGCGGGACGGGCGCGACGATCCGATATACGGTCGTGGCGTCGCCGCTCGGACAGTTGCTCGTGGCGGCCACCGAGCGCGGGGTTTGTAGCGTCCGGCTGGGTGATCACGCGGTCCAGCTCGAGGCTGGGCTTCGATCGGAGTTTTCCGCTGCGCGCCTCGAGCGGGTGCCTGGCCCACCGCGGGCCTGGGTCTCGGCAATTCGCGCGGCGCTCGGCAAGAACGCGGATGGCGGCGTGGGTGATCTGCCGGTGGATGTCCGAGCCACAGCGTTTCAGCGGCGGGTCTGGGATGCGCTGCGTCAGATCCCGGTGGGCGAAACGCGCACGTACTCGGAGGTGGCCCAGGCGGTGGGCTCGCCCCGGGCGGTGCGGGCAGTCGCGCGGGCCTGCGCGACCAATCCGGTGGCGATCATTGTGCCGTGCCATCGCGTGGTCCGGACCGGCGGTGCGTCGGCCGGATATCGGTGGGGGCTCGATCGGAAACGCGCGTTGTTGGCAGTCGAAGGGGCGGCGGCAGGATCGACGACGGGGCCTACCACCGGGCGCACCGGCGCTCGCGGGCGGAAGCGGGTCGCGGCAACGGGTTGACGTGACATGAGATAGCGGAGGGCACGCCGGCGCTGGCCGGCGCCCCCTCCAATCCGGGCGTGGCGCGTGGGCGGGCGATGTGGACAGTATTGTACGCGCCCCGGCAGGACGGCCCTGTCGTGCACGGCTGACACCGTCCGGCTGTCGGCCTCCCCCCCCCCCCAAGCCCCCGGAGTGCCCGATGAGCGAGAGTCAGTCTGTCGGCGGCGGGTCGCCAGCGGTTGGATCTGCTCCGCCCGGGGGCGCGCCGTCGGCCGAGCCCATGTCGATACCGGAGGCGTGCTTCTCGATTTTCTTCGCGCCGAGCCGAGTGTTTGCGGAACGGCAGGGGAAAGGCTGGGTGTTGCCGCTGATCATTCTGACGGTGCTCATCTCGCTGGTGTTTTTCGGCGCCCGGCCCTATATGCAACCCGCGATCGACGCGGAGATGGCGCGCGCGACGGCGGCCGTGATGCGAGCCAACCCGCAGTTGACCGCCGCCCAGATGCAGGCCGGTCGAGCCATGCAGGAGAAATTCGGGGCGGTGGTGGTTGTCGTGATAATTCCCGTGACCGTCGTGGCGATCGGATTCACGTTGTGGCTCGTGGGACGTTTCGTCGAGTCGAAGCAGTCCCTGCGGGCCGCGTTCGTGGTGGCGACGTTCGCGTACTTCCCCAGACTACTCGCGTGGCCAGCCTCGGGGGTGATCGCTGTCGTGCGGGATCCTTCGCACCTAACAGGGTTGTACAATCTGACGCTGGGCCCGGGATATTTTCTCGACCTGACGACGGCGTCTCCGATCCTGATCGCGCTGGTGGGGCGATTGGACGTCTTCATAGTGTGGACGACGGTCCTGCTCGCCATCGGACTACACGTGACGGGTAAGGTGCCCAAGGGTCAGGCCTACATCGTGGCGGCAATCATGTGGATCATCGGTGCAGTTCCAGGACTTTTTGGCGCCCTTCGCACGGCGGGGTCATGATACGGTATTCGGTGAGTCTCGGTCGGGTCGACGGTCGGCGATGGCGGCACCGACTGGTTGGTGCGCTGTCGGTGGCATGCATGTCTGTGCTCGCGGGGCTGCCACGGGTCGTCGCGGCCCAAACCGCGGATGCCATCGTCGCGCGCGTGATCGCGGCGCGCGGGGGCGCGGCGAAGATCCACACGTTGAAAACGGTTCGCCTGACCGGTCACGTCGCGTTCAGCCCAACTGTGAGTGCGGCGTTGGTCGTCGAGCAGCAACGGCCAGCGATGATTCGTGAAGAGGTCGTCGTGCAGGACAAGACCATTGTCCGGGGCTACGACGGGACGGTGGGCTGGACGATCGATCCGTTTGGGAATCCGCCGGGGTTGCGTGCCATGGCGGGTGACGAGTTGAAGAACATGGCGGCGGAAGCGGAGTTCGAGCCGCTCCTGAACGCGAAGGTCAGCGGAAATCTCGTCGAGCTCGTTGGACGTGATACCGTGGGCGGCGCCACTGCCTACAAGCTGCGCCTCACGGTCAAGCGCACCGGCTACGCCGATTTTTATTACGTAGACAGCGCGTCGAGCCTCCCCGTCAAATGGGAGGGAACTCGCCCCACCAACGGCGCCTCGACCGTATTCGAGTCCTATTACCGCGACTACATCTTGGTAGACGGCGTCCGCTTCCCTCGTACGATCGACACAGGCGCAAAAGGCCAACCCCAGCGCCAGCAATTGACCTTCGATCGCATCGAGGTCAACGCCGTAGTGGACACCGCCCGATTCGCGATGCCAAAGGCCAGCGGGTAGCGGCTAGCGGCTAGCGGGTAGCGGATACGAGGCAGCGGCCGGCTACAGGACACCCTAGCCGGCCGCTGTCTCGCTGTTGCCAATTGCCAATCGCTCTCGTTCAAACCATCGGCCTACAGCCGCCATCATATGTATGTAGTAGCGCCTGGACCCATTAGCCGGAGATTCCCGTGCAGCGCCTAATCGTAGCCGTCGTCCTGAGTGGTGTTGCCGCGACATCCGTCGTCGCACAGACCACGAGTGCACCCGAGGGGAAGCCATTCGATTGGACGGGTCAGATCCCCGCCGGCGGTCGGCTGCGGATCAGCGACGTGCGTGGCGACATACGGGTGACGGCCGCGACGGGGGATCGCGTGGTGGTACACGCCGATGTCCGAAGCCGAGGCCGGCATGACGCTGCGATCGCGTTCGACGTCGTTCCGGATGGCAACACCGTCGCGATCTGCGCGCGGTGGGCCGATGGGCCGCCTTGTACCGCGCGCGGGCTGCACGACGATGACCACGATGACGACGGTGAGTCGGCGGCGGCTGATTTCACCGTGCAACTGCCTCGTGGCCTCCGGATCGACGTGGGGACAGGAAACGGCCGCGTCGAGGTCGCGGGGACCGGGAGCGACGTGACCGCATCGAGCGGAAATGGCGCCGTACGCGTCACCGACGCGACTGGGAAGGTGACGGCCAATTCCGGCAACGGCGAGGTGACTGTCGAGGGCGCGGGAGGGCCGGTGTCCGCCACCACCGGCAATGGGGCTGTCAGGGCTTACACCAACGCCGGGCCGGTCAATGCCTCGTCGGGCAACGGCAATATCGACGTGCGCATGCAAACGTTGGACGCGCGGAGCGACATGTCATTCAACACCGGCAACGGGGAGGTCACCGTCACGGTGCCTGCCACCTTTGCCGCAGTGTTGGACGCCGACACGGGACATGGATCGATCCGCAGCGACTTCCCCCTCCAAGTGGACGGCCGCATCGACACCAGCCATCTGCACGCGGTGATCGGGACCGGGGGCGGCCGGCTGCACCTGACCTCCGGCAACGGCGACCTGGTCCTGCGGAAGCTGTAACCGCGGCCAAATCACCGGGTTCGGCGCACCGGACCCGGATCCACGGCCGGATCGCCCGCGGCTGAGGTCGGATGAGCAACTTGTGCGGCCCCCTTCAGGTGCTGGCCCGCCGCCGATCCGCCCCGCCTTCTGCCTGGACCTGAGTCTTTAACATGTCGTTAACATGGCGCCGGGTTGCTCGTCCCACTGTCGGAAGCACGGTGTCGCGAGGTGGCCGATGGGGTCGCCCCCTGGCGCGTGCACCTCTGTCCCCATGGTCGCGGTCATCGATACACGCGATCCGAGGGCCATGACGTACCATCCAGCTTCACTATTCTAAGGAGGCGGTATGCATTCAAGGTTTGGACGCTTGGCGGCGGCGGTCGCGATTTGCGGTACGTGCACTCTCCTGGCGGGCTCGCGTGCTGCGCTCGCATCGACGCCGACGAGCGGTGGGGCGCTCGTCCTGCCACCGGTCATCGTCACGGCCCCATTGATCCGCGCATCGAAGGCAGAGCCGCATCCGGAGATCATGGCGGCCATTCACTCGTTGGAGAGCGCCAAGGCGCACCTGCAGGCAGCGGCCCACGACTATCATGGCCATCGCAAGGATGCCATCGCCGCCATCGACGCCGCACTCCATCAGCTCCACGTCTGCATGGACTTCGACTGAGCAATCCCGAAAGGGCTGGCATGAGCACTCTCACATGAGCACTCTCACATGAGCACTCTTGCATGAGCACTCGCTAGCGATTGGCGATTGGCAACAACGCAAAGGGCCGGCTGCATTTCACTGCAGCCGGCCTTTTGCGTTCTAGTGACCACGCACTTCCGCGCGCCGTGCCGAGCCATCGTTGTCTGCGCTCGCTGATGTGCACGACGGGCGCATCGAATGCGATGTGCGTTTGGCAATTCGCGACGCCACACCATTCGCGAGTGTGGTATCAATGTGATTTGTCAAATACTCAGTCATTCTCACAAAACGTTGACAGTCCGCGAATAACGCTCTCGGCCGCCACCCGTATCGTTAGCCATGCGGGCGACATGCCCGCATCAGGGGCGTGCATACGGAATGGTGTGCGGCGCGTGCGCAATGATGCACGTGCTGCGACGACACCATCTGCGCAGGTCCCTGCGGGACGCCGCAGACGCGGCGCCCTCGTTCCACTCACCTTCGGGAGGAGAGGGATGATCCATGCAACGTCTGAGTAGGACACCCGGATGGGGTATCGTCCGGCGCGGGGCGATGACGCTGATCGGACTCGCGCTCGCAATACCGGGATCGGTTGTGGTGGCAGCCGCACAAACCGGCACCATCGTCGGTACGGTCACCGACCAGGCGACCAAAACCCCGATTCCGTCGGTCCAGATCCAGATCGTGGGCAGTACGCGCGGCGTCATCAGCGGCGCCGACGGCCACTACCGGCTCGGCGGCGTGCCGAGTGGAGCGGTGCAGCTTCGCGTCACACGGATCGGGTATGCCGCGGCCACGCAGACGGCGAACGTGCCGACTGGCGACGTGACGACCGTGGACTTCGTCCTCTCGGCGACGCAAGTCACCCTCGACCAAGTCGTGGTGACGGGCACGCAGGCGGGCGAGCGGGAGCGCGAGACCGGGAATTTGGTGGCCGTCATTCAGACGGACTCGGTCAACAAGGGCCCCATCGAAACCTTCTCTGACCTCATCGCCGGCAAGGCGGCCGGTGTCGATGTCGCACAGAGCTCGGGTGAGGTGGGCACGAGTTCCCGCATCCGCATCCGGGGCTCGAACAGCATTTCGCTGAGTAACGATCCGCTCCTCATCATCGATGGCGTCTACGTCGATAACGGCAGCGCCTCCTCCACGATCGGTGTGGGTGGACAAGCGCCGTCGCGGTTCGACGACCTCAATCCGGACGACATCGAAAACGTGGAGATCTTGAAGGGTCCCTCGGCGTCCGCGTTGTACGGCACGGCCGGCGCCAACGGCGTCATCTTGGTGACCACCAAGAAGGGCGCGACCGGCCATGCGGTCTGGACCGCGCACGCGGACTACGGTGGCGTCTACAACGGGGCCACGTTCCCGGCGAACTTTGGCCAGGTCGGTACGATGGCGGGCGGGGTCGAGACCGCGAATTGCACGCTCCAGCAGCAAGGCAGCAGCCTCGCGAATGGCGGGTGCGTCGCCAACAAGGATTCGCTCCTGCAGTGGAATCCGCTGGAGTCGCATCTGTACAACCCCTTCACCCACGGCAACGTCCGCGATCTGTTCGGCGGAAGCGTCGCGGGTGGGTCGGATGTCACCAAGTATTTCGTGAGCGGTGACTACGACAACGATCACGGGCTGTACGTCAACAACTACCAGACGCGGAACAACGGACGGGCGAACGTGCAGGCGACCCCGTCGTCGAAGACCGACTTCAGCATCAACGCTGGCTATCTCCAGAGCCGGCTCAATCTGCCCCAAAACGACAACAATGAGTTCAGTCCGATCGCGAGCGCCGAGTTGGGCGCTCCGGTCAACAACGCGACGCATGGATACAGCTTCCTGACGCCCGACCAAACCGACCAATTGCTCACGACGCAGGACGTGGAGCGCTTCACGGGCGGCGCCACGGGCAATTTCCGGCCGACCGGATGGCTAACCCTGACCGGCGTCGGTGGGATCGATGTCACCGATCGGAACGATGAGCTCCTCTACCCGGTCGCCGCTATCCCCGGAGCGATCAGCGCCAACGACTTTACCGGCACGGCAGCATCCAATCCGTTCCAGACGTATGTCTACACGGCGCAATTCAACGCCGCCGCGCAGTACGGCCTCGGCTCGACCATCCATGGGACGTCCACGGTCGGCACGCAGTACACGAACACCGTCCTGCGTGGCACCGAGGCCGGCGGTTTCGGTCTGATCGCGGGCACCGGCTCGGTAGCCGGCGCCACCAACCAGTTCTCCGCGACGCAGGTCGGCAACAACCAGATCGTGGACGTCGGGTATTACGCGCAACAGCAGTTTGGCTGGCGCGACAAGGTCTTCATCAACGCCGCGCTCCGGCTCGACGACAACAGCTCGTTCGGGCAGGTCTACACGCCGAGCTTCTACCCATCGGTCAGCACCTCGTGGGTCATCGGTGAGGAACCGTGGTTCCCGAAGGGCGCCGTCATGAGCTCCCTACGGTTGCGGGGCGCATTTGGTGTCTCCGGTCAACACCCGGGCTTCCAACAGGCGCAGACGTTCTACAACAGCATCACCGCCAACGCAGGGGGCGTCGAGTCCCCGGGGGTCACGCTCGGGAGCATCGGGAACAACCAGCTCAAGCCTGAGCGGTCCGGGGAGTTCGAGGGTGGGTTCGATGCCGGCTTCTGGCACGACCGCCTCAACTTGCAGGTGACGGGCTACAGCAAGGCGACGTCCGACGCCCTCGTCGCGGTCAACCTCGCGCCGTCGCTCGGTGGCGTGAATTTCACAGTAGGGAACTCGGTTGCCGAGACGTCGACGCGGTTCGAGAACCTGGGACAGATCGACAACCGCGGGCTCGAGATCGGCCTGACTGCGAACCTGATCCAAGGCCGGAACACCCGCCTCGACCTGACGGTCAACGAGGCGTACAACAAGAACAAGGTCATCACACTCGGTCCCAATGTCTCGCCGATCTTCTTCAACGGCGGACTTGGGCCGAACCTGCAAGTCATTAAGGCTGGACTGCCGCTTGGCGCCTGGTATTCGCCCAGCTACAGCTACAGCGACGCCAACCACGATGGGATCATCGAGCCCGGCGAGGTGAACGTGGCGTCTGCGTCCACCTTCCAGGGCAATCGGGATCCGGGGCAGCTGTTCAGCATCAACCCGCAACTCACGGTATTCAAGTACTTCAAGCTGTCGACGTTGTTCGACAACCAGAGCAACTTTGTCGATGCCAACCAGACGGCGGCGTTCCGCTGCATCGATTTCGAGAACTGCCAGTGGAACTATGATACGCACACGTCGCTCCGCGACCAGGCGAAGATCGCCGCGGTGCTCGCGGGCGGAGACTACTCAGGGTTCCTCGAGGATGGCTCGTTCTGGAAGTGGCGTGAGCTCTCGGTGCGCGCCTCGGCACCGGATGCGTGGGTGAGCCGGCTCCGGATCTCGGCGCTCAGCTTCACGATCGCCGGTCGGAACCTCCGCACCTGGACCAAGTACACGGGCGCGGATCCGGAGATCAATTCGAGTCCCGCCGTCGCTGGGTCGGCACAACAGGCCCAGTCGGAGTTCTTCACGCAGCCGTTGGTCCGATACTGGACCGGCCGCTTCGACATCACCTTCTGACCATACCTCCCATGCCTATAGTCAACACAGCGGCACCGCGGGGGCGCTCAGTCTTGGTCGCGGGCTCCCTTGTCGCGACCCTGTTCGCCGGCATTGCCTGCAATCCGGGCACTGCCCTCAAGGTGCCACAGCCGGACAACGTCGTTTCGGGTAGCCTCAATAGCGCCGCAGCACTGCCGATCCTGCTGGCCGGCACGCAGAGCGCGTTTCAGATCGCCTACAGCGGCGCGGGCGATGAAGGGAACGGTGGACACGAGGGATACATCAACTTGACGGGAATCTTCACCGACGAGTTCGTGACGATGGAGACGTTTCCGACCCGTATCTCGCTCGATGGGCGGGTGGCGGCGGCGAACAACGTGACGTTGAAGGCGTATTTCATCGATCTCGCGTCCGCGCGCGCCATCGCCGACAAGGCGGACGCCGCGTACGACACGTTCGGAGCCGATTCCGCAGGCCACGCAGTGGTACTGGCCCTCGGCGGCTACACGTACGTCATGTTCGCCGAGGGGTACTGCGAGGGCGTGCCGGTGAGCACGCTGAGTAGCAGCGGGACGATCACGTACGGCCAGCCGCTGACCCGGGAGCAGCTCCTGCAGATCGCTGTCGGGCGGTTCGATTCGGCCATTACGGTGGCCACGGCGAACCACGATTCGGCCACGCTCAACCTGGCCCGCGTAGGGTTGGGACGGGCACTGCTCGACAGCAACGACTATGCGGCTGCGGCGGCCGCGGTGGCGACCGTGCCGGTGGGCTTTGTCTATGACATCGGCGCCTCGACCAACACCGCGGTCGAGAACAACGGGATCTGGCAGTACACGTTCGGTGAGCTGGGGTTCAGCGTCGCCGACAGCGAGGGGACGAACGGGTTGCAGTTTACCGATACACTGACTCCGGGCAACAACGACCCACGCATTCCCGTGGTCAACACGGGAGGCACGGGCGTTGACCGCACCCTGGGCCCGTTCATCCAGCAGTTGCTCTACCCGTCGCAATCGGCGTCGATTCCGTTGGCGACCGGCGTCGAGGCTCAGCTGATCATCGCCGAGAATGCACTCAAGACCGGCGGGACCGGCGGGTCGTATTTTGGCACCCTCAACACGCTCCGGGCCACGCAGATTGCGGGGCTCACGCCCATTGCGACGGCGCCCGGAACGGCTGAGGCGGCGGAGCGGCTGCTCTTTCACGAGCGGGCGTTCTGGATGTACCTCACTGGACACCGGCTCGGGGACTTGCGTCGGCTGATCCGGCAATACGGACTCAATGTCAACACCGTGTTCCCGATCGGGACCGATGCCAACGGCACGACGTACGGACCCGATGTCAACTTCTCGATCTCGCAGGACGAGACGAACAACCCGAACTTCCACGGCTGTCTGAATCGAAATGCCTAGGGGCCGTGGATAGTAGTTAGCGGTTAGTGGTGAGAACGAGACAGGGCCGACTGCAGCACACCGCAGCCGGCCCTTGTTCGTTGTGCGCAGCCACGTATCGCTGCGGCCCCACAGGGTGGCCATAGCACCCCTCTACGGTCATCGAGCACCCCGGCGGATCGACGCGTTCTCATCCCACCGACTACCCGCCACCACCCACCCCCATCGCCGGTTTGTGTGCGGTGGGTCAACGAAATGTTAGAGGCGTGTGTGTTGTGGCCTCGGAAGGGGTCGTTCGCGCTGTTCAGAACATCTAATTCAACGGTGTCAGTACTCAACGCACTCATCGCCTCTCGTGGGCTGATTACGACCGAGGATGCCGACGCATTCCTCCGGACGTGCGGCAGCCATAGTCCTCGCACACGCGATCGTGCGCTGGCGGCGCTCTGCGCGAGCGGTGAATTGGTGCGAGTCCAGCGCGGTCTCTACGCGCGGAAGCGACGCGAATTGGGCGGCCCCGATCCATATCTCCTCGCATCGCACCTCGCCTGCGATGCGGTGCTGGGCCTGCGGACTGCGCTCGAGGTGCGCGGCGTCGTCGTGCCCAATACTGCACGGTGTATCTATTTCACCCGACTGGCCGGTACCAGCCGCAACCCCGTCTGGTGTGGGACGCGGATGCAGCGGATCTCGCACCCTGTTGCGCTCGTTCGCACGAGACGAGAGTTCGAAGAGACGGAGATGGTAGACGGACACGACGGCGGTCAGATGCGCGTGGCGACTACCGAGCGCGCGTTTGTGGACGTATTGGACCGGCCGCGGCTGACGGGGGATTGGCCGATGGTGCTACAGGTGCTGGATGCGATCGCCGCGCTCGATCTCGATCGCGTGATTCACTACGTCACGTGCCTCGACAACGCGACGACCGCCGCCAAAGTGGGATGGTTTCTCGAGCGGCATCCCGAACGGTTTGGCCTCACACTCGCCGTGCTGTGTCGATTGGAGCGGATGCGGCCGCGCGGCCCGCACTACCTCTCACGCTCGCAGCGTGTCAGTGGTCGGTATGTCGCGCGGTGGAACCTCGTGGTGCCGCCGACGCTCTGACTTGTGGCTGACGCCCCCCGTCTATCTCACGACACGGGCCGGGCATCCAGGTCGATGAATCCGCGGACAGGATCGGTCGCCGACAGGCGCACCCGAATACGGTCTCCGACGTCGAGGTGCGCGGCGCCGGCCGTGACGCGGCCTTCGACGGGCGGGGCGAGCAGCCGCGCGTACGTGCCTTGCGCGGTGACGCCGGTCACGACGGCATCGTAGGCCGCTCCGACATGCGGCGCCAACAAGAGGGCCGCTGCCTGTTTCGACACGAGCCGTGCCGCGCGCCGCGCGTTGTCCTCCTGGGCCGTGCAGTGCGCCGCAATCGTGGTGAGATCGGCGTCGCTGTACGGTGGCGGGTCGCCCGCGATGATCGCCTTGACGATGCGCTGGGTGACGAGATCGGCGTATCGTCGATTGGGCGCTGTTCCATGCGTGTAGTCGTCCACGGCGAGACCGAAGTGCGGTGTGGGCGGACCACCCGCTACCTCGACGACGTACTCACCCGGTCCGAGAAGTTTGATCACGGCGAGCGACAGATCGGGAAACCGGTCCGGGTCCGCGGCCTGGCGGGCGGCGAGGAATGCCGCCAATGCAGGACCATCCGGCGCAGCGGGAAGGGTCGTGCCGAGACCTCGCGCGAGCTCCACGATACGAGGCCACCGTGTCGGCGTGCGTACCACTCGGTGGATCGCGGATCGCTGGTGGCTGGCAATGAATGTCGCGAGCGCGACGTTGGCGGCGACCATGAACTCTTCGATCAGGTCTCGGGCTGGGCCGGGTTCGGTCGCGTGTAGATCGATGACACGACCATCGACGACGACCGGCGTCGCCTGGATGGTCTGAAATTCGAGCGCTCCGCACTGCGTGCGGCGTTTCCGGAGTTGTTGCGCGACGTCGAATTGCAATCGGAGCTGATCCGCGAGCGCGGAGTTGCCGGCCACCAACGACGGCGCGAGACCGTGGCCACCAAGCCATGCGCCGACCGAGTCGTAGGCGAGCTTGGCCTGATTTCGAACGGAGCCGAGATATACGTCGCTCTGCCCGACCGTTCCATCAGGTGCCACGGTGAGCTCGATCACGATCGCCTGGCGATCATGGTCCTGCGACAGCGATGTCCGATCGGTCGAGAGGAGCTCGGGCAGCATGGGAAACGTCGTCACGCCGGTGTAGACCGTCGTCGCATTGTGTGCCGCAAACGTGTCCAGGGGGGATCCCCGGGGCACGAACGCGTCAACGTCCGCGATCGCGACGCGGACACGCACGTCGCCCCCATCGGCGCGGTCGGCTTCCTCGAGTTGATCGAGATCGCGCGAGTGGTCGTCATCGATCGAGGACCAGAGCGCGGCTCGGAGATCATGGCCGGAGCCGGCCTCCACCGGTTGGCGCTGCGCGAGCCCCGCGAGCTGGCTCGCGGCGTCGGCCGGAAGATCGGTCAAAAAGCCATAATCGCGAGCCGCGTGTCGAGCCGCTGTGGTAAGATCGATCGGTGCGGTTGAGGACGGTATCGATTGCATAACTCGTTATAGGGTGCCGCAGACGCCACTGCCAGGGCTGGAGGAAGAGACAAGGGTCACGGACCCGTCACGCGACGTCTCTCGACGCCCGCCCTCCACCGCCGCGGCGCGAGCCTTGCGACAAATCGAAGCCCCGAACCGCGACCCCGACGCCTCTGGTGGCGGCGTGGTCAGGCCGGGCTCGCCACTCCATTTGATCCGTGGGAGGAATCTCCAATGCCCGCTCACTACCTGACACCGGCCTCTGTCCCGCGCACGCCTACGCCCGGGCTTCGGCCGATATGCGAGCGACTATTGTCCTCCCTCGAGCGAGCACGGGGGGAGCCGGATCGCGGGCGTCTGGCGACGCGGGCCGCTTTGCGACATGCGGTGACCGCGTACGTCGAGGCACTCCGGTCCGAAGGCATTTCGCCGCCTTGGGTATTGGAGAGCGTGGTGGCATTCGCGCGCGGGGTCCGTCCGGGCCGGTCGCTTGCCCGAGAGGGCGATTCGGTCGAAGCCGACGTCGTTCGATGGAGCCTGGCCGCACTCCGGTGGCCACCGATGCGGTCTTCGACTGACATCGAGGTGATGGCACCGTAACGACGCACCCGGCGACCGACCTGCGAGGCGTACTGCGATTCGCTCGCAGTATCCCTGAGGAAGTGGCGGCCCAACTGCGTCGTGCGGAGGACCGGTGACTTCATCTGCCGCGAGTCGCGGCGCGCGACTGTGCGCCGTGGGTACCTACGTCCCCAGCAAAGTGCTGACGAACGAGGATCTGGCCAAGCTCGTCGATACGACCGACGAGTGGATCGTCCGCCGAACGGGTATCCGTGAGCGTCGTATCGCCGCGCCCGACGAATTCACGAGTGATCTGTGCACGGCGGCCGCGCGGGACTTGTTCGCGCGCTCCGGATCATCGCCCGATGACGTGGACCTCGTCATCGTTGGCACGACGACGCCCGACTATCCCTTCCCGAGTGTCGCGTGTCAGGTACAGGACAGACTCGGCATGCACCACGCCGGCGCGCTGGACATTCAGGCCACGTGCGCGGGGTTCGCGTACGGGCTACACATCGCCAACGGTCTCGTGAGCGCGGGCGTGCACGACAGAGTCCTGGTCGTCGCCGGAGAGACGCTCAGCAAAGTCACGGACTACACCGACCGCGCGACCTGCATCCTGTTCGGCGACGCCGCGGGGGCCGCGCTCGTGGAGTCTGCTACGCCGGGAAGCATTCGCGCGTCGGTCGTCGGCTCGAATGGTGATGGCGGTCCACATCTGTACCGGACTGGCCTGTCACGCCGCATCGCCGGCGCGGCGGGCGCCGAGCTGGCACCTGGCCTGATCCGGCAAAACGGGCGTGAAGTGTACCGCTGGGCGGTCGAAACTGTCTCGGCGGGCGTGTCACACCTGATGCAGAAGGCTGGCGTGACGGGCGACGAGATCGACTGGTTCATCCCCCACAGCGCCAACATGCGCATCACCGAGGCCGTGTGCGAGCGCACGGGAATCCCCGTCGCCCGCACGCTCTCGAGCATCGAATGCTACGGCAATACCTCCGCAGCCACGATTCCCCTGGCCCTCGCGGCCGCAATTGCCGACGACCGCATCCACCGGGGCGACACGGTGATCCTATACGGCTTCGGCGGTGGACTCGTGCACGCGGGTCTGCTGCTGGAATGGAGCTAGTAGGTAACAGCTGGGAGATGCACGAGAGGGCCGGCTACGGTGTCCTGTAGCCGGCCCTCTCATGTGGCGAACCACTAGCCACTAACCACTACCCATCTGCCAATTACGGGCAGTACGGGGTGCCTTCGTTCTCGGTCGCGGTCGTCTCAGAAGCGCCCAGCGCCACGTGACAGCCGGCGATCGACGCGCCCACCAACCCAACGTGCGTCGCGGTCGCGGACCAGCCCGTCCCTGAGGCACCGGTCACGGTGTACGTGACACCCGCCGACGGGTTGTACTGCGTGGTC